>Ga0070684_100003941_pt1 | contig 11242 bp, 13 predicted proteins | sample KBSC723LmetaG_FD_65653 | JGI IMG/M metagenome (GOLD analysis project Ga0070684, IMG submission 65653) | Corn rhizosphere microbial communities from Kellogg Biological Station, Michigan, USA - KBS C7.2-3L metaG | ecosystem: Host-associated > Plants > Roots > Rhizosphere ...
CCGTCAAGGACGAGACCCTAAAGACGAGACCCTAAAGACGAGACCCTAAAGACGAGACCCTAAAGACGAGACCCGTCAAGGACGAGACTCTTAAGCCGGGCGTACCGCGGTAACCGTCCGGCGGTCGGGCGCCACGGCTGTGATCCAGCCACCCACGCGGCCCAGTCGCAGGAGGACGTCGGCGCGGGCGGGCAGGTCGGTCGTCTCGCCGGCGGTCGGCGGCCACGCCCGGCGGGCCGTGTGGCCGGGCTCCAGCCACGGGCGCAGCGCGGCGATCGGGTCCGACCCGTCGAGGATGCTCCGGGCGGCCGAGAGCTCAGCCAGTACGGCGTCGAGCGCCACCCGCACGGCCTCCGCGTTGCCGCCGCACATCGCCGCGGTCAACTCCGGCCGGCTGGCGGCGACCCGGGTCCCGTCGCGGAACGAGCCGGCGCCGAGCGTGCCGGCGAGCGGGTCGCTGGCCGCGTGCGCGGCAAGGGCGGTCGCCACCAGGTGCGGCACGTGGGAGATCGACGCGACGGCGGCATCGTGCTCATGGACGGTCGCCGGTACGACACGAGCGCCCAAGTCGGTGATCAGCGCGGCGAGCATCACCCAGTCGCGCAGGGAGGTGTCCTCCTCGCGCACGCAGAGCACCCAGGCAGAGCCTTCGAAGAGGTCGGGGTCGGCCGCGGTGAACCCGGACGTCTCCCGGCCGGCCATCGGGTGACCGGGGATGAACGTGGCCAGCGCCTGCCCGCCGGTCCGCAGCCGGTCGTCGGCCAACTCCTGGACCGGTCCCTTGACCGAGGTCACGTCCGTGACCACGCCGACGTACCCGGCCGACGCGATCTCGTCGAACACCGCCCCGACGGCGGGCAGCGGGACGGCGACGACGGTCAGGTCGACGGACCGGATCGCGTCGCCGAGCGAGGCGGTCACCTGCCAGCGCTTGTTGATCGAGGCCTGCGCGGCAGCCGTCCGGGCGGTGGCCCGGGTCGCCGGATCGGCGTCGTAGCCGAGCACCCGATGACCCCGCGCCGCCAGCGCACGCAGTACCGAGCCGCCGATCAGTCCGAGCCCGATGACCGCAACATCCACATGCGCACTCTTCCACAAGACGAAATCGAACGACGCAAGGGGGAATCGACCGATCGAGTCGGTCCGTACGGCGAAACCAGACATGGACTTTGACGGTTGCCCAAACGTGCGATTCCTCCCGAAATTGACCCTAACGGCGGGTGCGGCGTGCGCGGCCGCCCTCGTCTTCGCCGCTGCCCCGGCGAACGCCATGACAGTCAGCAGCGCACCGAGATCGACGCCAACCTTCAACGACGCCGTGCACGCGGTCGCGTACCGCGGCAACACCGTCTACGTCGGCGGTGACTTCACGACCGCGTACGTCGGCGGCAAGTCGTACACGCGCAACCGCCTCGCCGCCTTCGACGCGACCAGCGGCGCGCTGCTCAACTGGGCGCCCACCGCCGATGCCACGGTCGACGCCCTCGTGGTCAGTGGCGACGCCGTGTACGCCGCCGGCGAGTTTGGCGACGTCTCCGGCAACGCCCGCGACAAGGTCGCCAAGATCGACGCGACCAGCGGCGCGGTCGGCTCGTTCCGGCACACGTTCACCGGCCCGGTCAAGGCGCTGGCCGCCGGCAGTGGCCGCCTGTACGTCGCCGGGCACTTCAGCGGCGTCGACGCCGCGAGCCGCGCGAACCTCGCCGCCTTCACCCTGACCAGCGGAAACCTCGACAACGGCTGGACTGCGGGGACCGACGACACGGTCGAGTCGCTCGCGTACACGTCGAGCCGCCTGTACCTCGGTGGCAGCTACCACAAGGTCAACGGGGTCAGCTCGACGCTCCGGCTGACCGCGGTCAGCCCGACGACCGGCGCGCTCGACAAGTCGTTCCTGCCCAAGCCGGAGGTCGTCGTACACGCGATAGCGGTCGCCGGCGACACCGTGTATGCGGCCGAGGGCGGCCAGGGCGGCCGGGCGGTCGCCTACAGCACGAGCGGCAACCTGCGCTGGACCCGCGTCTTCGACGGCGACGCCCAGGCCATCGCCGTGCTGGACGGCACCGTTTACGTCGGCGGCCACTTCGACAACGCCTGCACGACCGACCGCAACGGTGTGCACGGAGTGTGCACGGACGGCTTCGAGCGCCGGGTCAAGCTGGCTGCGGTCGGCACCAACGGATCGCTGCTGAGCTGGGCGCCACAGGCCAACGGCATCCACGGCGTGCTCGCGATGGCGGCCAGCTCATCACTCAGCGTGGTCAGCGCCGGCGGCGAGTTCACCACGATCGGGGGCGGTCAGCAGCGCCGTTTCGCGATGTTCGGCTGAGCCTCAGCCATATGACGCAGCGCGCTGTCCCATTCGGGGCAGCGCGTTTTGCGTGTACTGCGGGAGCTACGCTGAACTGATGGGAGCCGAATCCGACTGGCAGCCGCCGGACGACGACTCGGCGCGCCCAGCCAACGGGTCCGAGCCGGCTCGCGGGCCATTCCCGGGGGCCATGGGGCCGCCCACGCTCGGGCCGCCGCCCCGGGTGAGCGCTCAGCCGCACTACCGCGGCCCGCGGGTGATGCCGCCGCCCGGCCCGGCGCTGATGGCCCCGCCGATCGGCACCCCGACCCGGATGCCGCCCCCGCCGACCGGCATGGTCTTCCCGCCGCCACCACCGCCGCCGAGCGCGCGAACCGTGCCGGGCGCCTGGCAGGGTGCGCTGAAGCCGCCGGTCTTCGTCGTGCCGGCCTTGCCTCGGGTGCCGATCCGGCCGACCTACCGCGAGCCGTTGCCGGTGCGTTCTGGCCGCGTCTGGGCCGGCGCCGGCGTCGGCTCGCTCTGGATGTTGCTGTTCGGGCTGCAGGCCGGCACGGTCCGTACCTATGCGTGGATCACGATCTTCGCCGCCGCCATCGCACTCGGCGTGGCCGGGTTGCTGGCCCGGTTCGGCGACCGCGGGGTGGCCGTCGGGGTCGCCATCGCGAGCGGCATCGGCCTGTCGGTCGCCGGCCTGTTCGGCATGTTCCAGGCGTTCTCAGGCCACTGGATCCTCTGGTAACCCGGCGTCCCGGTGGGCGTCGAAGAAGGCTCGGAGCAGGGTTGCGGCGGGCTCAGCCAGTACACCTGAAAAAACCTCAGGGCGGTGAGTGAGCCGGCGGTCGCGGACCACATCCCACAGGGAACCGGCCGCGCCGGTCTTCGGCTCCCAGGCGCCGAACACCACGGTGGCGACGCGCGCGAGGACCAGGGCGCCGGCGCACATCGTGCACGGCTCGACGGTGACGACCAGCGTGCAGCCGTCGAGGCGCCACTCGCCGCGGGCCGCGGCCGCCCGGCGCAGCGCGAGGATCTCGGCGTGCGCGGTCGGGTCGCCGCTGGCCTCCCGCTCGTTGGCGGCGGCGGCCAGCTCGACACCGTCGGGGTCGTAGACGACGGCCCCGATGGGCACGTCGTCGCCGGAGCCGCTCGCGACCGCCAGCGCACGGCGCATCCAGCGCTCGTGGCGGTCGCGAAGGGAGCTCACGCTTGTGGCTCCCTGGTCGCGACGGTGCACTGGAGGCGCTGCGTCAGTCCAGACGCCGCCCGGCGCGATGCGCCGCTCACGCTTCCCGCAGTTCCTCGATCTCGTCGCCGGCGCCGATGGCCTGGCACACCTCGGCCGTGATGTCGGAGGGCAGCATGCCTTCCTGGGCGCAGAGCTCGAGCAGCCGGTGGGCCGGCACGCCGAGGTCGGCCAGCAACTCGGCGTCGCCGACCGGTTCGACGTCACCGCCGGGCGTGGGCGGCTCGTCGGCCTCCTTCTCGTCCTCGTCGTCGGCGTCGTCGGCGACCGCGTCGAGGTCGAGGGCCGGCTCCTCGATGTCGCCGAGGAGCAGCGCGCCCAGCCGGGACTCCTCGGCGAAGACCGCGTCGGAACCGAAGACGCGCAGGTCCTCGCCCTCGTCGAGGCGGAGGATGGCGAGGTAGGCGTCGTCGGACTCGACGAACAGCAGCGAGACCTCGGCCTCCGGCGCCACGTCGCGCAGGCGGTCGGTGATCTCCTCGATGTCAGCGGCTCCGCTGAGATCCAGCTCGGCAGCCGACCAAACCTTGGCTTCCCGCGTGACCGCGGCAGCGAAGTTGGACACGGTTTGTCCCCCCGGATCGGGTGCTCGTCGTCGTTACCCGGAGCACATTATGCGAGCGAATCCGGTCCGTGCGGCTGGTCGGCTCAGAAGTGCCGATTCGGGCGTGGCGCTGGCGGAGTCCGAGCGAAGCGGATGTGCAGCTCGGCGCGCCTCTGGCGATTCTGCCGGTCAGGTGCGCAGCAGCAAAGATCCGGTCGCCCGGCCTTCGGAAGTCCACGGCGCCGGACGCAGCGTCGCCGGGTCGAGCTTGATGTTGACCCGCCGGCCCTCGGCATGGACCGTCTTCCCGTCCGCCGACACTACTCGGAACCCGTAAACGGCGCTCGACTCGCCCATTTTGTCGAGCCAGAAGTGCACACCAATTTCGCCGGTGCCCCGGACCGGCGTCCGGTAGGAGATCGAGTACTCGGCGACGGCGTGGAACCAGTCGGGGTTGCTCGGCCGGCCGTCGACCAGCGTGAACCCGTGAGCCGACCACCACATGCCGAGGGCGCGTTCGAGAAATACCGCGTAGCGGGCGTTGTGCACGATGCCCATCGCGTCAAGGTCGTCGAAGTGCACGACGAGCGGGACGACGGTGCCGTATTCGACGTCGGTAGCGACTACGAGAGTCATGAATTACTCCTCGGGAAGAAGGTCGGGTCGCGGCGACAGGCCGTGCAGGCGCTGCAACGTGGCGGTCCGGGCATGGCCGATCACCGTGTCGGCGTCGAGCAGCCGGGTCTCGTAGACGGCCGCGGTCACCACCGCGTTCATTTCGAACGACAGCTGCGCCGGGTTGACCCCAGGAGCCAGCTCGCCCATCTCGACCGCCGCGACGATCAGACGTTCCAGCAGCGTGTGGTATTCGGCCAGGGTCTCGACCAGGCGGTCCCGGACCGCGCCCGGCCGCGAGTTGAACTCGAACTGGGTGGTCTTGAGGAAGCAGCCGCTCAGGTCCCCGCCGGCGATGTCGGCAAGGTGCCGCTCATGCAGCGCCCAGAGCCGGCGCACGCCCCGGGGCGCCTGCAGGGCCGGCCGGACGACCGCCTCGGTGAACCGCTGGGCGCACCGGTCGATCGTGGCCAGCTGCAGCGCTTCCTTGCTGCTCCAGTGAGCGAACAGCCCGGATTTGCTCACGCCGAGCCGCTCGGCGAGCTGGGCAAGCGACAGTCCGTCCAGCCCGGATTCGATGGCCAGGTCGATGGCCGTGTCCAGCACGGCCACCCGGGTGCGTTCGCCGCGCAGGACTCGCCCATCGACCATGCGCCGACCGTACCACTAAAAAACCGACCGGTCGTAAAGTTTGAGTGTGACGGTCACGACCAGCCCGCCGCCGTCGCGTGGGACCGCGGTGACCGTGCCGCCGTGCGCGTGGGCGACCGACCGCACGATCGACAGGCCGAGGCCGGTGCCGTTGGCCGAGTCGGTCCGGGAGCGGAGCCGGCGGAACGGTTCGAAGAGCACCGGAATCTCATACGCCGGGATCACCGGCCCGGTGTTGGCCACCGTTACCTGCACCCGATCGCCGATCGTCCGCGTGGTGATCCAGACGTTCCCGTCGGGGACGTTGTAGCGCACGGCGTTGTCCGTCAGGTTCTGCACGACACGCTCGAGCAGGACCGGGTCGCCGGCCGTCGGGGCGGGCTGCAGGTCCATCTCGGCCGAGGCCGCCGTGCCGACGTGCTGCGCGACCGCCGCGAGGTCGATCCGGTCGTGCACGGTGATCGCCTGCTCCGACCGGACGAGCACGAGCAGTCCGTCGATGAGCCGCTCGTGGCGGGCGTTCACGGCGAGGAGCGTCTCGCCGAGCTGGCGCGTCTGCTCGGTCACCCCCTCGCGGCCGAGCGCGACCTCGATCAATGTGCGGTTGATGGCCAGTGGCGTGCGCAGCTCGTGCGAGGCGTTGGCGACGAACCGCCGCTGCCCGTCGAACGCCCCGTCGAGCCGGTCGAGCATCCGGTCGAACGTGTCGGCCAGCTCCTTGACCTCGTCGCGCGGCCCGTCGAGGGCGATCCGCTCGTGGAGGTTGCCGGCCGCGACCCGGCGGGCGGTCTCGGTGATCTTGTGCACCGGCCGCAGGGCCCGCTCGGACAGCAGCCAGCCGAAGCCGACCGCGATCACGGTGACCCCCAGCAGGGCCAGGCCGCCCTGGGTGAGCAATGAGTTCAGCGCGTCCTGCCGGGTCGCGTCCAGCTGCTGGCGGGCCATGGTGTAGAGCTGGTCGCGCGCGGCGACGCCGGGCCCGATCTGGCCGGTGAACACCTGGGCGCCCGTGCCGCTCCCCAGCCGCTGGGCCAGCAGGAGGTAGGTGACGCCGAGTAGGAGCGCGCCGCCGAGCAGGAAGAGCAGGCCGTAAAGGGCGGTCAGCCGGAGCCGGATGGTCAGACGGTTCATCGGATCTGGTACCCCACTCCAGCGACGGTCTCGATGATCGGCGGCTCCCCAAGCTTGCGCCGCAGCGTCATCACGGTCACCCGCACGACGTTGGTGAACGGGTCAGTGTGCTCGTCCCACACCCGCTCCAGCAGCTGCTCGGCCGACACGACGGCGCCGTCGGCCCGCAGCAGCTCTTCGAGCACGGCGAACTCCTTGCGCGACAGCCCCACGTAGTGCCCCGAGCGGTAGACCTCGCGCCGGTTCGGGTCCAGCCGAAGCTGGCCGCGCTCGAGGACGGGCGGGCTGGCCGGCCGCGCCCGGCGCCCCAGCGCCCGCACGCGCGCCACCAGCTCCGCGAACGCAAACGGCTTGCCCAGATAGTCATCGGCGCCCAGCGCCAGGCCGTCGACCCGATCGAGGACCGCCGTCGCCGCCGTGAGCATCAAGATTTTCGTGTACGGGTGGGAGCCGGTCACCCGGCGGCACACCTCGTCGCCGTCCACTGTGGGCAGATCACGGTCGAGGACGAGGACGTCGTAGGCGTTCACGGCGATCCGCTCGAGCGCACCGGCGCCGTCGTAGGCGACGTCCACCGCGAACGTCTCCCGGCGCAGGCCCTCGGCCACCGCATCGGCCAGGAGCTGCTCGTCTTCGACGACTAGTACCCGCACCATCCCATGGTGCCGTGCCGGCGTATAAGGCCGCGATAAGGATTCACGCTCACGCCTGTCTTATCGGCTCGGCGCTTCGATGCCTGCATGCGATATCTCGTACTTCTTCCGTTGCTGGTACTGGGGTTGGCCGCCTGCGCCAAGCCGGCCACGCCGTCGGTCGCGTCGGCCAACGGGGGTGGCGCCACGCCGAGCGCCAGCCCGAGCATCGGCCCGACCGACCGGGCCGAAGCCATGCACAAGTTCGCGCAGTGCATGCGCGACCACGGGATCGACATGGAGGATCCCGAGCCGGGCCAGGGGATCACCTTCAAGGGCGGCCCTGGCGACAAGGAGAAGATGGACAAGGCGCAGAAGGCCTGCCAGCAGTACATGCCCGGGGGCGGGGAGCTGCAGACGCCCGACCCGGCGATGCTCGAGCAGGTGCGCAAGTATGCCCAGTGCATGCGGGACCACGGCGTCGACATGCCCGATCCCGACCCCAACGAGCCCGGCAAGATCGCGATCAACGGCGGGCCCGACCCGGAGAGCCAGGCGTTCAAGGACGCCGTGAAGGCGTGCCAGAACCTCATGCCGTCGCCGCGCGGGAAGACGACGACGAAATGAGGCGGGTGATCCTGATCGGCGTGGCCATCATTGTGGTGGCCGGGGTCGGTGCGCTGGTTGTCGCCGGCACCGTCGGCTTCGGCTCGTCCCCCTCGGCGGCCGGCTCCTCCACACTGCCACCGGCCACCGCCAAGGTCACCCGCGGCACGCTGGTGGCGACCGAGGGCGTCGACGGCACGCTCGGATACGGCGACGCGACCGTCATCTCCACGCACGCCCACGGCACCATCACCGCGCTCCCGGCGCTCGGCGCGACCGTCAAGCGCGGGCAGGTGGCCTTCCGCGTCGACGACAAGCCGGTTGTCCTGTTGTACGGGCAGCAGCCGCTCTACCGGACGCTCGCGCTCGGCGTCGAAGGCGCGGACGTCGCCGAGTTCGAGAAGGAGTTGCGGGCGCTCAGGTACACCGGGTTCACCGTCGACGGCGAGTACACCTCGGCGACCGCCAGCGCCGTCAGGGACTGGCAGGACGACCTCGGCCTGGACGAGACCGGGACGGTCGACCCGAGCGCGGTCGTCGTCGCGCCCGGCCCGATCCGGGTGAGCAAGCTGACCGCCAACCTCGGCGACAGCGCCGGCGGCCCGGTCCTGAGCTACACCAGCACCACCCGTACCGTGAGCATCGACCTCGACGTGGCCAAGCAGGACATGGCCAAGGTCGGCGCGGCCGCGACCGTCGAACTGCCCAACGGCACCTCGGTGCCGGGCAAGGTCACCGCGGTCGGCACGGTCGCCACCACGACGCCGGCCTCGGCCGGTCAGGAGGCCACGACGACGGTCGAGGTCGACGTCACGCTGAACGACCAATCGAAGCTCGGCTCGTACGACGAAGCCCCGGTGAGCGTCACGCTCGTGTCGGAGCAGCGGGAAAACGTCCTCGTCGTGCCGGTCGCCGCGCTGCTCGCGCTGGCCGAGGGCGGCTACGGCGTGCAGGTCGTCGACAATGGACAGGCGCGCATCGTCGCCGTCAAAACCGGGCTGTTCGCCAACAACCGGGTCGAGATCTCCGGCGACGGCATCGCCGAAGGCACCGTCGTGGGGATGCCCTCATGATCGAGCTGACCATGGTGACCAAGGTGTACGACGGAGGAGTCCGAGCCCTGGACGGCGTCACGCTGTCCATCGTGGAGGGTGAGGCGGTGGCCATCGTCGGGCCGTCCGGCTCGGGCAAGTCCACCATGCTGCACGTGATCGGCACGCTCGACCGGCCGAGCAGCGGCAGCGTCCGGATCGCCGAGCGCGAGGTCTCCCACCTGTCCGACCGCGAGCTGTCCGGTGTTCGGGCCCGCACGATCGGGTTCGTGTTCCAGCAGTTCCACCTGGCGGTGGCGGTTCGCGCGGTGGACAACGTCGCCGACGGCCTGCTCTACGCCGGAGTGCCCTACCGGGAGCGGCGGCGGCGCGCGATCTCGGCCCTGGAGCGGGTCGGCCTCGGGCACCGCCTCCAGCACCGCCCGCACGAGTTGTCGGGCGGCGAGAAGCAGCGGGTCGCGATCGCGCGGGCGGTGGTCGGCTCGCCGCCCGTCGTGCTGGCCGACGAGCCGACCGGCAACCTCGACTCGGCCTCCGGGGCCGAGATCATGGGGCTGCTCACCGAACTGCACGCCGGCGGCACGACGGTGGTCGTGATCACACACGACCGCGAGATCGCGGCGGCGCTGCCCCGCCGGATCGAGATGCGCGACGGGAAGGTGCTCTAGATGTTGGCTCCTTCAGATGTGGTACGGGTGGGAGCCTCCGGACTGCGCACCCGGCCCTTGCGGGTGGTGCTGTCGGCCCTCGGCATCGCGATCGGCATCGCCGCGATGATGGCCGTCGTCGGGATCTCCGCCTCCAGCCGGGAGGACCTGCGCCGGCAGCTCGACGCCTTGGGTACCAACCTGCTGACGGTCGGGCCCGGGCAGTCGTTCTTCGGCGACGCCTCACACCTGCCCGACACGGCCGTGTCCATGGTCGGCCGGATCGGCCCGGTCATGTCGGTGACCGCGACCGGCCGGGTGACGTCGGCTCGGGTGTACCGCAACGACAAGATCCCGACCGGCCAGACGGGTGGCATCGCCGTACTGGCCGCCCGCGCCGACCTGCTGTCCACTGTGGGCGCCACCGTCCACACGGGGACCTGGCTGAACGACGCGACGGCCAAGTACCCGGCCGTGGTGCTCGGTACGCGGGCAGCGGCCCGGCTCGGGCTGGGCGCGAGCGCCGCCGACGTCATGGTGTGGCTGGGCGGGCGCTGGTTCAGCGTGGTCGGCATCCTCGACCCGGTCGCGCTCGCTCCCGAACTGGACAGCGCGGCATTGATCGGCTGGTCGGTGGCGACATCGGCGCTGAACTTCGACGGGTACCCGACGACCATCTACACCCGGGCCATCCCGAGTCAGGTCGAGGCGGTCCAGGCCGTGCTCGCCGCGACGGCCAACCCGTCGGCGCCCAACGAGGTCAAGGTGTCCCGGCCGTCCGACGGCCTGGCCGCCCAGCAGGCCGCCGACCAGACGTTCACGGCCCTTCTGCTGGGCCTCGGCGCGGTGGCGCTGCTTGTCGGCGGGGTCGGGGTGGCCAACACCATGGTCATCTCGGTGCTCGAGCGGCGCTCCGAGATCGGCCTGCGCCGGTCGCTGGGCGCCACGCGCGGGCAGATCCGGGTGCAGTTCCTGGCTGAGTCGCTGCTCCTGTCCGCCCTCGGCGGCGTGGCCGGGGTGCTGCTCGGGCTCGGGGTGACTGCCCTGTATGCCTCGACGCAGGACTGGCCCACCGTGGTACCGCTGTGGGCGGCCGGCGGCGGGTTGGTGGCGACGCTGCTGATCGGTGCGATCGCCGGCTTGTACCCGGCCGTGCGGGCGTCGCGGATGTCACCGACGGTGGCGCTGGCTACGGCTTGATGGCGGCTTCCAGCGCGATCTCGACCATCTGGCCGAAGGTCTGCTCACGCTCCTGCGCGCTCGTCCGCTCGCCGGTCTTGATGTGGTCGCTGACGGTCAGCACGGTGAGCGCGCGGGCCTTGAACCGGGCCGCGATCGTGTACAGCGCCGCCGACTCCATTTCGACCGCGAGGACGCCATAGTCGGCCAGCTTGTCGTAGAGGTCGGGCCGGTCCGAGTAGAACGCATCGGACGCGAGGATCGGCCCAACCACCATCTCGACCCCGCGGCCGGCGGCCACGTCGACGGCGTTGCGCAGGAGACCGAAGTCGGCCACGGGAGCGTAGTCGATGAGGCCGTCGAAGCGGGCCCGGTTCATGTACGAGTCGGTGCTGGCCCCGCTGGCCGCGATGACGTCGCGGAGCTTGAGCGAATCGGTGATGGCGCCGCAACTGCCGACGCGGATGAGCGTGCGGACGCCGTAGTCGTTGATCAGCTCGTGGGTGTAGATCGCGCAGGAGGGCATGCCCATGCCCGTCCCCTGCACCGACACCTCGACGCCCTCGTACGTACCGGTGAAGCCGAACATGTTCCGTACGGTGGAGTAGCAGCGGGCATCCTTGAGGAACGT
>Ga0070684_100003951_pt1 | contig 11230 bp, 11 predicted proteins | sample KBSC723LmetaG_FD_65653 | JGI IMG/M metagenome (GOLD analysis project Ga0070684, IMG submission 65653) | Corn rhizosphere microbial communities from Kellogg Biological Station, Michigan, USA - KBS C7.2-3L metaG | ecosystem: Host-associated > Plants > Roots > Rhizosphere ...
GAGATGGCGCGCGAAGACGAGCCGCGCATCGGGCTCGAGCGGATGATCATATTCGTAATAATAGCCTTCGAGACCGTCCTGGCCGTCCACGCTCTGCTTGGTGCAGACGAAGCCGAGCTTCAGATTGCCGAGCGCCACGCCGTTGTTGGCGTGCCAGCCGCGCAGCATCGCTTGCGAGACCTCGCCGGGAATGCCGCAGATCGCGGTGCCCTTCCAGGCCCAGCGCGGCGGCGGATAGCGGATCCAGGCCTTGCGGTCGCTCTCATGCATGGTTTCGACATGGACGCCGCCGATCCAGTTCGAGAGATAATGGTAATGCGCGGCGGCGACCGCCGGCGGCAGATGATCGAGGCCGAGCTTCTTCAATCCCGGCAGGAAGCGCTCCTGCTGCTGCCGGCGAAACACCCGGAACATGAACTCGGCGGCCTCCCGCGTGCCGCGCCGCGTCACCACCGTGAGCGTCAGCCCGGTGAAGAGCGCGTGGTAGAGCTCGGCGACGCTGCGCCATTTCGCCCATAGCGCGTTGTCATCCATGCGAGCCTCCGTTCAATCCTTCTCCCCTTGTGGGAGAAGGTGGCGCGAAGCGCCGGATGAGGGGTTCTCTCCGCGAGCGCTCCTGTGGAGGCAGACCCCTCACCCGGATTGCATCTGGCGATGCAATCCGACCTCTCCCACAAGGGGAGAGGTAAACCGTCCGTGTCGCGACAACTCGATTCATCTTCTAAAACGCCGCAACAAGATCCTTCGCGCCCGGCAATTGCTGCTCGCGATCCATCACCGCGTCGGTCGCCGACAGCAGTGCCGCGACGGTGTTGTTCTTTCGCGCGACGGGATTGTGCTCATAGCCCAACTGCGTGAAGAAATTCGAGGTCGGCACCTTTGCACGCATGGCCTGCGGCATCGTGACCATGTCGAAACCGCTGCCGTCGCCGGTGAGGTTCATCATCTCGAGCTCGGCCGCGGTCAGGGCTGCGGAATATCCCCGCGTCTTCGCAAAATTGATCGAGTTCATCAGCTTCTGCGTCTGCAACAGCGGGCCGACATCGATGTCGAGATTGAGCGCGTGGATGCCGAGCCCCTTCGGCGTGCGGCCGAGCCGTTCATGCACATTCCAGTCGTCGCGCACCGAGCGCGCAAAGGTCACCATCTTCTGCAGGACCGCGATCTTCTTCTCCAGCGCGGCCTTCCTCACGCCGGAGGCTTCGGCCGCCCGGCTCTTCAGCGTCTCGATGAACTGCCGGCCCTGCTCGGCCAAAAGCTCGACGCTGTTGGTCGAGAGCAACTGGTTGTAGCCGAGCGCGGTCGTGATCGCCGGCGCATTGGGATCAAACTCCTGGCCCGCAACGAGATCGTATTTGCCGTTGCCGGTGGCCTCGAACGCATAGACCCGCACGGCCTGATCCCTGGTCAGCCCGGCCGCGGCGGCGACGCGCGCATAGGCGCGCTTGAAATCGATCTCGCTCGCCGGCTTCTCCGGCGCGAAATCGAATTGCTGCTCGGCATGCTGCAGGTAATCGGCAACGACGGGCACCTCGCGCGCCGTCGATGCCGGGTTGATCGGCTTTTTCGGCCCGGTATATTCCGGCGGCTGGGTCAGCACGTAATCGTCGAGCGTGATCTCGCGATGCGCGCGCCGCTTGGACGTCCGTGACGCACGCTTGGCCTTGACCGCCGCCCAATAGGGCGCGGCGCGCACCTGATAGGCCGCGCGTGCGGCGTCATATTCGGCAAGCTTGACGAGATATTCCGCCATCTGCGCCGGCGTGGCCGCCGGCGTCTGCGCGGACGCGACCGAAACCAGCGCCGCGGCAAGCAAGCAACCGAGAGCGAATGACACCAGCCGCATGACATTCACACCCGAAAATGCTTCGAAAGCTTCAGGCCCTGCGCCTGGTAGTTCGAGCCGATGCGCTGGCCGTACATCGCATTCGGCCGCGACAGCATCTTCTCATAGACGAGACGGCCGACGATCTGGCCGTGCTCGAGGATGAACGGCACCTCGCGCGAGCGCACTTCGAGCACCGCGCGCGCCCCCTCGCCGCCCGCGCCGGCATAACCGAAGCCGGGATCGAAGAAGCCGGCATAATGCACCCGGAATTCGCCGACGAGGGGATCGAACGGCACCATCTCCGCGGCGTAATCCGGCGGCACCTGCACCGCTTCCTTCGAGGCGAGGATATAGAACTCGCCGGGATCGAGGATCAGGTTGCCGTCGGCGCGGGCGCGGATCGGCTCCCAGAAATCGTCCACGGAATAACCCCCGCGGCGATCGACGTCGACCACGCCGGTGTGGCGCTTGGCGCGATAGCCGACAAAGCCGTCGGAATTCTCGCCGGAGAGATCGACCGACAGCGCGACCCCGCCGTTGAGATCGGCCTTCTCGATATCGACAAGCCGCTCCTTCTCATGCAGCGCATCGAGCTCCTCGGCATTGAGGATGGCGTTACCGGTGCGAAAGCGCACCTGCGACAGCCGGGAGCCCTCGCGCAGCAGCACCGGAAACGTCTTCGGGCTGATCTCGGCGTAGAGCGGGCCGTGATAGCCGGCGCCGATCATGTCGAAGCGGCGGGTGCCGTCGGCGATCACGCGGGTGAAGACGTCGAGCCGTCCGGTCGAGCTTTTCGGGTTCGCCGCGGCAACGATCTGCTTTGGCAGCGCGAGGCTCTCGATCAGCGGCACGATGTAGACGCAGTTGGTCTCCAGCACCGCACCGTCGGCCAGCGAGATTTCATGCAGCTTCAATTCGTCGATACGCTCGGCCACCGTCGCGCCCGGTCCGGGCAGAAAGCTCGCGCGGACCCGGTAGGCGATGTCGCCGAGGCGCAAATCGAGGCTCGCCGGCTGGATCTGGCTTTCGACAAAGGGATATTCCGGCAGGATCAGGCCGGAATCCGCCATCGCCGCGATCATGCGGTCGGGCAGAATGCCGTTGGCGTCCCTTGGAAGCGAAAATGACACGCGAAAATCCCGTACGTCCCCTTAAAACCCCTGAAATTGGGCCTTTTACCGGTTATCCGATGGCCGCCTTGACGGGAAGCTCGGCGGCGAATAAGAGCATGACTTATCCCGTGGTGATTTGAGCCGGCCGGCTTGCAGCCACGTTAAATAAATCGCTAAACAGGCCGGGGACACGTGTGATCCCGGCCTTGAGGAATTCTCCCAGGCCGGTTTTTTTGTGCCCGCTTTCGGCGGTCACGATGGAGGTCACATGTCCAAGTCTACCGCCGCAACGGCGCACTACCGCCCCGAAACCCGTCTCGTTCATGCCGGCACCCTTCGCTCGGAATTCGGCGAAACCTCCGAGGGCCTGTTCCTCACCCAAGGGTACGTCTACGCGACCGCCGAGCTCTGCGAAGCGCGCTTCAAGGGCGAAGACCCCGGCTTCATCTATTCGCGCTACTCCAATCCGACCATCGCGATGTTCGAGCGCCGCATGATCGAGCTCGAAGGCGCGGAGGCCTGCCGCTCGACCGCAACCGGCATGGCCGCGGTGACGACCGCCGTGCTGGCGCCGCTGAAAGCCGGCGATCATGTGGTGGCCTCGAAGCAGCTGTTCGGCTCCTGCCGCTATGTCGTGGAAGATTTGCTGCCGCGCTACGGCATCGAGGCGACGCTGGTGAACGGGCTCGACCTCGACGCCTGGAAAAAGGCGATGCGGCCGAACACCAAAAGCTGCTTCCTCGAAAGCCCGACCAATCCGGCGCTCGACGTGCTCGACATTCCCGCGATTGCCGACATCGCGCACCAGGCCGGTGCGCGGCTGATCGTCGACAACGTGTTCGCGACGCCGATCTGGCAGAGCCCGCTCGAACTCGGCGCCGACGTCGTGGTCTATTCCGCCACAAAACACATCGACGGTCAGGGCCGCTGTCTCGGCGGCGTCATCCTCTCCTCCGAGGCGTTCATTACCGAACATATCCATAATTTCATGCGCCAGACCGGCCCATCGCTGTCGCCGTTCAACGCCTGGGTGCTGCTGAAGGGCCTGGAGACATTGGCGCTGCGCGTGCGGGCGCAGACCGACAGCGCGGCGAAGATCGCGGACGCGCTGGCGACGCACCCGAAGGTGTCGCGGCTGATTTATCCGGGACGGGCCGATCATCCGCAGGCAGAACTCGTCAAGAAGCAGATGCGCGCCGGCTCGACCCTGGTCGGCTTCGAGGTGAAGGGCGGCAAGGCCGGCGCATTCCGCTGCCTCAACGCGCTGAAGCTCGCAAGGATCTCCAACAACCTCGGCGACTCCAAGAGCCTCGTCACCCATCCTGCCACCACCACGCACCAGCGGCTGAAGCCGGACGCCCGCGCCGAGCTCGGCATCAGCGACGGCTTCATCCGCTACTCGGCCGGGCTGGAGCATGCGGATGATCTGATCGAGGATCTCGCGGCCGCGCTGGAGAAGGTGTGAGGCGTCTCTACCTGACCCACCTTACATCCCGCGGGCACGTGCGACTTACGCCGCCTCGGTCTCGCGAACCGGCGTCCAGGCGAATTCGGGATAATATTTCCGCATCATGCGCTCGACATAGGCCGTGAGATTGCCGAACGTCTCGACCTGCGTGCGCAGCTTTGACGCGAAGAACGGCGTGAGAATCCCCGCCAGTGCGCCAAAGGCGGTGGCATCGACGCCGACGGGCTTTTGACCCATCAGATAAGGCTTGTCGCCAAGCTGCACCGACAGCGCCAGGATGGAACGCAGCGCGAGATCGACATCGTCGTCCGGCGCATGCCGGCCGAGCCCGCTCAGCAGATAGTTCTCGGCGACACGGAACTGGGCGTTCTCGCGAAGCTGCTCGCGGCGGTCTTCCGGCGCGCCGTCGAAGAAATGCGAGGGCCCCTTGGCAAAATTCTCAGGGTCCACCCAGCGCGCGCCGACCAGCGCCCAGTACACATGGTGCTCGATCATGCGTTCGAAGGCCCAGGCCTGCGCCCGAATTTCGCGATCGAGGCCGTCGTCGAAATCGAAGCCGTATTTGCGCTCGATATGCGCACGGATGAAGGTGGAATCGGCGACCCGCTCGCCGTCATCCTCGATGTAGGGCAGTTGCCCCTTGGGCGAAGCCGGCGGCATCGCCCGCTCCTTGCGATAGGCGAGGCCCGCCATCCTGAGCTGGACCTCGGTCTTGGTCACAAACGGGCTGATCTCCGGCAGGCCGAAACCTGCGCCAAAGCCATAAAGGGTGATCATGCAAGTCTCCACATTTCCGGACATTGGCGAGGCTTTAGCGGCTCCCTGCTGCCACCATACTGTCAGCAGTGCGGTGGGAGCCCGCGAAACGCGCCCCCTGGAGGGCGCGCCTCATGGTATGGCGAGCGAGCAGAACCAGTTGCCTTCGGATGACGGCATCCAGGGCTGCGAGCGCGCCGGCGGCGAGTGCCGCGATCACCCAACGGAGGTCACCGGAAGGTGAGGCAGCGGAAACGACATGCTCGAGCGCCCAAGTCCGGAATTGGGTCTGGATTCGACAAAGGGGCGCAAAACCGGCGTGGACAGCGAATGAGCGAGAGAACATCATGGGGAATCCCCTGCAATTGACGTGTTGTCCGCTTTATAAAGAGGGCCTGCTGACAGCATCCTGTCAGCATCCCTAAGGCACTGGGATGCAAGAGAAATTCAATGAGACGCGCCGACCGGCTATTCCAGATCATCCAGGTGCTCCGGCGCACCCGTAAACCGCTGACGGCGGATGCCATCGCCGCCGAGCTCGAAACCTCGAAACGGACGATCTATCGCGACATCGCGACCCTGATGGGACAGCGCGTGCCGATCCGCGGCGAGGCCGGCATGGGCTACATCCTGGAGAAGGGATTCGACCTGCCGCCTTTGATGCTGACGCCTGACGAGATCGAGGCGGCGGTGCTGGGCGCGCAATGGGTGGCGGGCCATGCCGACGCGGTGCTGGCGCGGGCCGCCGACGACCTGATCGCCAAGATCGCGGACACCGTGCCGGAGCGGCTGCGGCCCTTCGTGCTCGAGCCCGCGAGCCGCGCCCGGCCCGGCTGGGCCCGCGAGCCCGACCGCATCGACATGGTGCGGACGCGCTCGCATATCCATGAGGGCAAGAAGATCGCGCTGCATTATCGCGACGAGCACGGCCGCGCCACCGAGCGCACGATCTGGCCGATCGCGGTCGGCTATCTCGAAGCGGTGCGGCTGCTCGCGGCCTGGTGCGAGCTGCGCAAGGATTTCCGCAGTTTCCGCACCGACCGCGTCATCGATGCCGATTATCTCGAAGAGAAATATCCGGAGCGGCGTGACATCCTGCGCGCACGGTGGCGGCAGAGCCTGGTCTGGGAACGGCCGAAGGACAACTGAAACATGGAACGCGCCGCCGCCACCTCGGATGAGAATCCCTGCCAGGGCTGCGGCGCCTGCTGCGCCTATTCGGCGAACTGGCCACGCTTCTCGACCGAGGACGATGAAGCGCTCGATCGCATCCCGGCCGAGCTCGTCAATGCGCGGGGATCGGGCATGCGCTGCGACGGCGACCGCTGCACGGCGCTGAAGGGCAAGGTCGGCGAAGCGACGGCGTGCTCGATCTACGACGTGCGGCCGGAGGTGTGCCGCACCTGCATGCCGGGCGATGCCGAATGCGCGATGGCGCGGAGGAAGTTCGGATTGCCGGCCTTATCCTCCGCTGGAGGATGAAAGAGGCTTACGCCGTCACGGCCTCGGCGACATCGTCGTCGAGCTCGTCCTCGATCGGCGCGAAGGTGGAGAGCGGTTTGGTCGAGAGCGTGATCGGCTTGCGTCCGTTGTAGGAGGACGGCGCGCTGACGCGGCTGGAAGGCGCCTCGCGCGAGAGCGCGTAAAGGGTCGAACCGACGCGGCCGCCGAAATGGATCAGCTCGCGCTCGGTGCAGCTTGCGGCGATCGAGAGCGCCAGCGAATGGAGATGGCTGCGGCGATAGCAGAACAGCGCAAGCATCGCGCGCGCGTCGGAAGAGACGCTCTCGACCAGATGCGCCAGACCATGCTCGCTGGCGCGATACATCTCGCCGAGCAGCTCGTCCCGGACCGGGCATCTATCGCTGTCGTAGGCGTCGCGGTTTGAAAACATCGCAGGAGCCCCCTCGCTCATGCGAACGATGCATCGCAATTCTCTAACGAAGGGTTAACCAGTCAGGCCGGTAGTTTAACGGAAGGCTTGATCGAGCCGAATCAGTCGAGCGTGCGCGTTTCCCGCCAACGAGTGACTGCGATCAGGCGTTTGCCGCCACGAAGATCGACAGACCGAAACCGGTGAGGTGATGCAGCGCCTGGTCGACGCCGATCAATGTCCAGAACCAGGGATGCTCGGGCGTCATGCCGAAGGTCGAGGAGCAGAATCCCTTGGCGCGGTCGACCGTGATGTGGATGAAGAAGTCGATCACGGCGACGAACCAGAATTTCGGCGCGACGACGAGGATCAGCACCATGGCAACCGCAAGGTGTATCAGGCAGTGGACCAGCAAAGGCAGCGCCCACCCGGTCTTCTGATCCTTGCCGTGAGCCATCCAGGCATTTTGAAGCACGAAGTCCGCGATGATGTGCTTGAAGGTCAAAAGCAGCATCCAGCCCACCAGCAGGCCAACCGGGACTGACGACGACATGGGAGGAAACGACAAGCTGACGACCTCGCGAGAGACCTGGGACCGCACGGGGGTTGGAGGCGTTCAGCGCTTTGTTTTTCAAACCGGCCAATTCGACCCCGTATTGACCTTTTATGACATCTCCGCGCCCGGATTGCACCTGCCGGGAACCGGAAAAAACCGAGGTGTGGCCCAACGGCGCCAGAGCGGCCAGCCGCGGGTAAGGTTACCCTGGCAGGCGATTTGCAATCCGCAACGAGGCGGATATCATCAGCGTGTGAAATTTTCTTTCTTTTTTAGGTAGTTACTGTCTTGCCGGGTGACCGACGGCGCCGCCCGGACGGCGCAGCGACCCGGCCCGGGGGTAGCCATGAGAGCTGACATCCCAACAGACCGACCCCCTGCTCGCTTACAGGTTGTAAAAGGCAACCGGCAGCAAGTAATGCTGTATGTCGTGCTTACGCTACTGCTCACGGTCGCGACCGTGTGGGGCGGGCGCGCGCTGCTTAAGGATTCGGAGACACTGACATTTGCGGTCGGCGGTCCCGGCAGCGAGGAAGCGCGCTTTGCGACCAGGCTGGCGGCGGTGCTGAAGAACACCCGTTCCAAGCTGCGCCTCAGGATCGTGAACAACGCCGACAACGCGAAGGCGGTCGCGCAGTTCGAGCGCCGGGACGCGGATCTCGCGGTGCTGCGCACCGATGCGAAGGTTCCGCCGCGCGCGCGCTCGATCGCGATCCTGGATCACGACCTCGTGCTGCTGCTCAGCCCGGGCAACAAGAAGATCAAATCCTTCGACGATCTGAAGAAGCAGAAGAAGATCGCGGTCTGGGCCGACGGCGACAACAGCACCGCCTTCATTCGCAATATTTTCGAGTTCTCAGAGAGTGGCGACACCGCCTCGCGCGTGCAGGCGGCGCCGCCGGGCTCGACGCTGGACAAGCTGTTTGCTTCCGGATTTGGCGCGGTGATCGTGGTCGCGCATGCGACCAGGGTGATGAAGGACAAGGGCTATACGCAATTCGCCAGGAAAGGCGGCTTCACGTTGAACGCCATCGAGGCGGCGAAGGCATTGGCGCGGAAGATTCCGGGAATATCCGCCGAAACGGTGGAAGCCGGCATCCTTTCGTCCTCGCCGCAAATTCCCGAGGAGGATCTCGACACGATCGGGCTGCAATGGCTGCTGGTCGCCCAATCCCGGATATCGACCACCAATGCCGCCGACCTCGCCCGCGTCGTCTACGAGAACAAGGCCGAGCTCGCGCTCGACGACGGCTTCGCGTCCAAGATCGAGCCGGCGGAAACCGACAAGAACGCCTTCGTCATGGCGCATCCGGGCGCCGCCGAATACATCAACGACGACATCAAGTCGTTCATGGAACGCTACAGCGACGTCATGTATCTCGGCGCCGCCGCGCTCAGCATCATCGGTTCGATCTTTGCGGCGTTCTACGCCAAGGTCACGCGCGTCTGCCCCGAAAAGGCGAGCGCGCTCGCGACCGCGATCCTCACCGTCGGCGAAAAGATCGAGCACGCCCACTCCATGGACCAGCTCGAGGCGCTGCAGGACGAGTTGGAGAAGATCCTGCGCGGCGTGGTCGTAGGCTTGCGCGACGGCACCATTTCCAGCGACGGGCTGGAGACGTTCAAGCTCGGCTATGAATTCGTGCGCGGCGAGATCGATCTCCGCCGTGAATATCTCAAGCGCCACGGCGACGAGGTGGTCGCCCAGGACGACAATGTCGCGGTCGTGAAGACGGCGCGGAGCGCATAGCGCATGATCCGGAAAAGTGTGTAGCGGTTTTCCGAAAGGATCATGCGCAAACAAGAAGCGAGCGCGCACCAAACCGCGATTTTCAGAAATTCACTCCGCCACGGCCTGCGCGCCGGGATCGGTCGCGCGTGCCCTGATCTGGGCGATGGCGCGCTTGAGCGAGACCTGGCGCGGATCGGGCATTGTGGCGGCGCGCGCCTCCGCGATGGCGCCGGCCAGATCGGCGAGCGGCAGCACGCCGTCGAAGGTCGGCTTCGCCAGACCGTCGATGATCGCATGCCAGTCGGCGAGCCCCTGGCGGTAGGCGTCGCCATGGCCCTGCACCATGGTCGCGGTCGCAACCAGCGCGGCGGTCGCCGCCGGCTGCTTGACGAGGCTGCGCGCGATCATGTGCAGCCAGCGCTCGACCCAGTTGCGCTCCTGGCCGTAGCGGATCGAGAACAGCCGCCAGCGGCGCAGCCAGGCTTCGACCTTCAGCCGGCGGATGCCCCAGCGGCTCGCATTGGAGAACGGGATGGAGACGCGCCGGCGCATCCAGCCGATCTTGTCGAGCACGGTCAGGATCGGATCGGCGGCGATTTCCGGCAACGCATCGACCAGCTCGTCGAGCCGGAATTGCTTGATGTCGGTGGATTGAACCTGCCCCTCGCTGTCGCGGTATTCGGCCAGCTTGAGCTGGGCGATCCGGATCGCGTCCTGATAGGCCATGCGGCCCGCCATCAGCCGCGCGATCTCGCAAAGCGTTTCCGCCGCGAGGTCCTTGCCGACGAAGCGCGCGATGCGCTCGACATAGAGCCTGGCATAGGATGCACCCTGGTAGTCCATCAACAGATGGATGCCGTCGCTGACGATCGCGACGGCTTCCTCCGGCAGGCCGTCGGGCAGGAACGGCGGAGAGGTGTCCTCTTCATCGAGAAAATCGGCGAAAAGATATTTGAGCGAAGACACGATGCCGTCGTCAGACACGCCGATTCCCTGTTGCCAAAACTGCATCAGGCGGTCTTCGCCGCGAGCGCGGCCTGCTGTGCCACCCGCTGTTCCAGCCGGTCGATATTCTGGAACAGACGCGCGGTCACGAGCTTCAGGAAATAGAAACCGAAGGCCGGATTCTGCACATAGAGCTGCTCGACCTGATCGTAGGTTACGCTCAGGATAACGCCGGACTCGATGCATTCCAGCGACTGCGTCCGCACATTCGACGGCGACAGCATGCCGAACTCGCCCGTGATGGCGCCGACCGGCACCTCGATGCCGGATTCGACCAGACGATAGCGGCCACTGACGATGTAGAACATGCTGTCGGCCTTCTCGTCCTTGTAAAATAGCATCTCTCCGGCGTTGCATCTGCGCTCGGTCATGAACGGCTTCAGCCAGTCCATGGAGAGGTTGCTGCTGACCGATCGCTTCACGTCCCGCACGAGCTGCAGCATCTGGTGCAGCCGGTAGGAATTGAATACCAGCATCAGCGCCTGCACCAGGATGAGCACGTAATTGTGGGCGGGGATCGCGGTCGCCATCAGTACCAGATTGGTCAGGATACTGAACAGCCGCAGCGGGATCATGGTCCGCATCGTGCTGCTGGCGACCAGGAAGATCGACGCGAACAGCGTGCCTGCGGTGCCCGCGTGTTGGGCCAGATGAGAGCTATCCATGGGAGCCGACCAGCTTTCGAAAGTGTAAAAATCAAAGGCGTCGCTTGCGCGCATCATACCGCCTGCGCGACTCCTTCGATATACGTGGAAAAGGCGACGATTTGTCGGGGATTTATGCCGATCCCGGGCAAAATTGCCGTTCGGGGCGTCCCCTGGATGAAGTCGCCGCCCGCCACATGCGGCAGCGCACAGCGCGATAGCGCTGATTCCCGCGCCTGCGTTGACGGCCCTCGCT
>Ga0070684_100003952_pt1 | contig 11229 bp, 8 predicted proteins | sample KBSC723LmetaG_FD_65653 | JGI IMG/M metagenome (GOLD analysis project Ga0070684, IMG submission 65653) | Corn rhizosphere microbial communities from Kellogg Biological Station, Michigan, USA - KBS C7.2-3L metaG | ecosystem: Host-associated > Plants > Roots > Rhizosphere ...
CGCGCGGTGCTCGCATTCGGCGTGGCCCTCGCGACGGCGGCGACGTTTCTGCTGGCGCGCTTCACCAACGTCCTGACCGCGTTGCTGGCGCTGGCCGGTTTTTATTTTTACGTCTTCATCTACACGCGCTGGCTGAAGCGCACCACCCCGCAGAACATCGTCATCGGCGGCGCGGCGGGGGCCTTCCCTCCTCTGGTCGGATGGGCGGCGATGACGGGCACCATCGATCTCACCGCGGTCTATCTTTTTCTGATCGTGTTCTACTGGACACCCCCCCACTTCTGGGCGCTGGCGCTGCTCAAGCAGCGCGACTACGGCCGGGCTGGAGTCCCGATGGCGCCGCTGGTATGGGGCGAGCGTGAGACGATGCGACAGATGTTGTGGTACAACGTGATCCTGATCGCGCTCACACTTTTGCCCGTCACCTTCGGTGCGTTCGGGGTCATCTACTTCGTGTCGGCGCTCGTACTCGGAGGGATCCTGCTCGGCGGGGTGATTCGCGTCGCGCGCGCCGAGGAGTGGACGAAGCCGGCGTGGTGGGTCTACAAGTACTCCCTGCTCTACCTGGCGCTGCTTTTTCTGGCGATGGTGATCGACAAAAAGGTTCTCGCGGCGTGACGGCACCGCCGGCGTTCGCCGTAAGCGCGCAGCGTCCGACCCCACGCGCCCAGCCACCGGTGACCTCGCCGAGGCCACTGGGGAGGCTGCTCCCGCGAGTCCGGCCGTACCTGTGGCGGCTGCTGATCGCCTTCGTGTGCCTTCTTTTGAGCGCGGGTATCGCGCTCGCGTTCCCACAGATCGTACGCCACCTGCTCGACGCGGCTTTTATCTCCGCGAATGGGACGCTGCTCAACAAGATCGCGATCGGTCTGTTGATCCTGTTCGCCGTGCAAGGCCTGCTCAACTTCGTGCAGGTCTATCTGTTGACCGCGACCTCGGAGCTGGTGATCGCGCAGCTGCGCGAGGATCTGTTCGCGCACCTGGTCAGACTTTCTCCGGGATTTTTCACCGAGCGCCGAACGGGCGAGCTCACCAGCAGGCTGTCGGCCGACACCACGGTGCTGCAAACGGTTCTCAGCTACAACCTGTCGGAGTTCGCGCGGCAAACTCTGTTTCTGATCGGCGGCATCATCCTGCTGATCATCACCGACAGCCGGTTGACGGCGACGACACTGGCGGTGGTTCCGGTCGTGGTCGGGGCGGCGATGGTGTTCGGGCGCGCGCTCAGGCGCGCCAGCACCGGCGTGCAGGACCGCATCGCGGAAGCAACGGGCACCGCCGACGAAGCATTCTCGCAGATCCGAACGGTGCAGAGCTATACGGCGGAAGCGGAAGAAGTCCGACGTTACGGCTCGCACCTCGTGGAGGTGATCGACGCGGCACTGAAACGCGCGCGCATCCGCGGGACGTTCTTTGGCATTTTGACCTTTTGCGGATTCGGCGGCGTCGTGGCGGTGCTCTGGCAGGGTGGCCGGCAAGTGCTGGCCGGAAATCTCACTGCCGGCGCACTGGTGTCGTTTCTCCTGTACGCGCTCTACGTCGCGGGCGCGGTCGGCTCTCTCGCGTCGCTTTTCGGCGCATATCAGGAGGCCGTGGGCGCGGCGCGACGGGTGTTCGATCTGCTCGAAGCAGAATCGGCGGTGAAGGATCCGGCGCGTCCGCTGAAGCTGCCGCGCCCGCTGCGCGGCGAAGTGGTGATGGACAACGTCGGCTTTCGATATCTCCCGACGCTACCAGAGGTGCTGCAGGCCGTCTCGCTGCGGATCGGAGCGGGCGAAGTCGTGGCTCTGGTCGGTCCGAGTGGCGCGGGCAAGACGACCATCGCGTCGCTGCTGCCGCGATTCTGGGACGTGACATCGGGTCGGATCACCTTCGACGGATTGGACATCCGCGACCTGTCGCTGGCGGATCTGCGTGGAGCGATCGGCATCGTACCGCAGGAGCCGACCCTGTTCAGCGGCACCATCCGCGAGAACATCGCGTACGCTGGAATCGGGCAAGACGGCTCGCGGCCAGGCGAGGAATCGATTCGCGCGGCTGCAAAGGCCGCGCACGCCATGGAGTTCATCGACCGCTTGCCCGAAGGCCTCGATACGCGCGTCGGGGAGCGGGGCGTCAAGCTCTCGGGAGGACAGCGGCAGCGCATCGCGATCGCGAGAGTATTCCTCAAGGATCCCGCGCTCGTGATTCTAGACGAGGCTACATCGAGCCTGGACAGCGAGAGTGAGAGACTGGTCGAGCAGGCGATGGAGGATCTCCTGCGCGCGAGATCGACACTCATCATCGCGCACCGACTGAGCACGGTGCTCCGCGCCGACAGGCTGGTGGTGATCGATCGCGGGCAGATCGTCGAGGAGGGCAGCCATCAGGACCTGCTCGCGTCCGAAGGGGTGTACTCGCGGCTCTACCGCGGACAGTTCAGAGCGGGGGACGCGCTGGTGGGCTGACCTGCTGGACCGAGGGACTAGGACCAACTGCATTGCTGATTGCTGACTAAGTGAGGACTAGGACAAAGGGCAGAAAAGCAGGACACAGGACCATCGAGGACGGTCCCCGCTAGTCCTCACTTGTCCTCACTTGCTCTTATCGACGCGGCGGCGGCAGGGAGTCGGGCGTGCTGGACGAGGTCGGCAGAATCGGAATGGCCGGAGTGCTCGACGCCGCGCGCGTAGTGTCGGCCGGCGCGACCACCGTCGGAGCTGTGACCCCGGCAGGCCGAAGGTGGAACTCGACCACCGACTGTTGGCCTGCTGTTACCGTAGCGCTCGCGTCCGCGTAACCCAGCTCCGGGTGCCAGCTCCGAATCTGATATTTGCCCGGCGGAACGCCCTCGATCTTGAAGGTTCCCTTCGCATCCGTCTGCGCGAAGTACGGATGATCCAGCACCACCATCCAGCCGTGCGTCCACGGATGCTGCTCCGACACGATCTCGACCTCGGCGGGCTCCTTGATCTTGTCCACCGGGACCACCTCGCCATCGTCGTTGAATGGCGCCAATGCGACGATCTTGCCGGTTCCGACGTTGATCAGACGAAGTGTCTGGACCGCCCTATCGTCGTTGCCGATGTTCAGGGTCCCGTTGGTGGTGATCACCTGCACGAACGGGTCGAGCATGCAGTCGTTGTTGGTGAGATCGAACCGCCGCTCGAGCGGGAAATCCTTCCCCGTACGGATATCGGTGAGCCAGACGACGGCATCCGCGACGCGTGTGCCGGAGAAGGTCACGTTTTTCGCGACGATCGACTTTCCGCAAACGCTCTGATCGACGGTCGGCTGGATCACCCGCGGCACCGGCGGGGTGCCGTCGAAGTCGACGGTTCCGATGATCGTTCCAGGGGTCGAGACCGCCGCAACCTTGTAAGGCTGGGTCGATGGCGAGACGACGGCCGGACGCGGGGGAACTCCATCGTCGTCCGATTTTCCGTCACGAGTTTTCGCGGAAGCCGTGTCGTCGTGGGAACAAGCCAGCACGACGAGCGGAATTATGAAAAAGCCGAAAAGCCGGCGCAGCATTCTGTTGAAGAGGAAGTGAAAGTTCGCCCCAAGGAGGGGCAAGCGATGTGCCGCGCTACTTCGCCTCGTACACGCGCTTTCCCCCAACCCAGGTGGAAAGTACTCGCGCTCGCAGAATTTCGGTGTCCGGCACCCGCATGATGTCGCGGTCGAGGACCACGAAGTCGGCGTACTTGCCGGGCGTCAGCGAGCCAAGCACGGATTCCTGAAAACCCGCATAGGCCGGCCAGATCGTCATCGACTGAAGAGCTTCCTGGCGGGTCATCTTCTGATCGGGATACCAGCCGCCGGCGGGCCAGTTGGTTGGATCCTGCCGCGTCACCGCCGCATGGAAGGTGAGCAGCGGGTTGACTTCCTCGACCGGGAAATCCGTCCCATTGGGGATGATCACGCCGGTATTGAGCAGCGATCGCCACGCATACGCACCCCGAATCCTCTGCGGGCCGACGCGTGATTCGGCCCAGCGCATGTCGCTGGTCTGATGGGTCGCCTGCATCGAGGGAATGACGCCCAGCTTCGCGAAGCGCGGAATGTCCTGCGGGCTCAGCACCTGGGCGTGCTCGATCCGGAACCGGTGATTTGCAGTCGGAATTTTGCGCAGGGCGGAATCGAAGGCGTCGAGCACGACCCGATTTCCCCGATCGCCGATCGCGTGAACGTTGACCTGAAATCCGTGGCGGAGCGCCCACTCCGCCCAGGCCTCGATATGCTCGGGGCGGGAGACCAGCAGGCCCGAGTTGTTCGGGTCATCGCTGTAGGGCGCGAGCAGGGCGGCACCGCGCGATCCCAGCGCGCCGTCGGCGTAGAGCTTGATGGCGCGGATCCACAGATGGCCGTCATAAAGCGCGTTCTGCGGACCGCGCTGGATGTACGGATTCCGCATCGCGGCAGGTGAGCCCGGCTCGCCCGGATCGCTCAGCATCACGTAGTTGCGGAGGTTGTATTTGCCCGCTCGCGCCAGCTCTTCGTAGATGCCCACTGCCTCGGGGTCTTCGCCGGGGTCGTGAATGCCAGTCAGTCCCCAGCGGTTCGCCTCGGCGACAGCGGCGAGGATCGCCTGGCGGGTATTGGCGCGGGTCGGCTCCGGCACGGCGCGAGAGACCAGCGCTTTGGCGTTGTCGACGAAAACTCCCGACGGCGCGCCGGAAGGAAGTCGCACGATCCTTCCACCAGCGGGATCGCGCGTCGCGGCAGTCACGTGCGCCAGCTCCATCGCGCGGGCGTTGGCCAACAGCGCATGGCCATCGATGCGATCGAGCACGACGGGATTGTTGGGGAACGCGCGCGACAGTGCTTCGTGGGTCGGAAATTCTTTTACCGGCCACCGATTCTGGTCCCAACCCCGTCCCTGGATCCATTCGCCCGGCTTCACGTCCTTCGCCCACGCTTTTACCCGCGCGATCACCTCGTCGTAGGATTTCGATCCGGCGAGGTTGACGCGTTGCAGCATGTTGCCGAGCCCCAGCAGGTGCGCATGGGCATCGGTAAATCCCGGGAAGACGGCCGCGCCGCGAAGATCGATGACCTGCGTCGAGGGGCCCGCGAGAGCCTTTGCCTCCGCATCGGATCCGACGAACAGCACCCTACCGCCACGCACCGCCAGCGCCGAGACCTGCGGGCGCGCGTCATCGACGGTGTAAATGTGTCCGTTGGTGAGCACCAGATCGGCGGTGCCCTGGGCCATGACCACGGCTGGTGCGAGCGTGAGAATCGCGAGGTAGGTTGAGAGATGTTTCATGACGGCGGAGTTTGCCGCGTCAACGGCTCCGACACAAGCCTCGCAGCGCGATGCAGCTGATTCACGCACGAAAGTGGCGCATCGTCGCGTCACTGGCGCTCGCAGCATGCGCGCACCTGCCGTCGCAGCCGCGGGGACGACCCGCGTATTGGGGATTCACCGGACCATGGGACGCGCGCAGTGCGGCGTCCGTGCTCGCGCATCAGGGGAGTCTCGACCGCATCGTCACGGGGTGGATCGCCCTCGACACCCTCAGCTTTCGTCCGATCGTCGCCTATCCGGACACCATCGGTAACCGCGCCGCGCTCGCGGGACGCACGATGGCGCTCATCACGACCAACCTCGGCAGCGGCTTCCATCCCGAGATCGTCCGCGGACTCGGCGAGAATGCGCAGGTGTCGGCGTCGACGGCCGGCGCCATCGCCGCACTGGTCGATTCCGGCGGGTACCACGGCGTGGTAATCGACTTCGAGGGCATGACGACGCGCGATCTCGATCAGCTTTTGACGGTAACGAAGGCGGTGGCAGATTCGGTGCGCGCGCACGGAATTACGACCATCGTCATCGCAGTGCCGGCCGGTGACACCGCCGCCTATCCAGCGGCGCTGCTGCTTCAGTCGGCGGACTACATCATGCCGGTGCTCTACGATCAGCACTGGGGCACCTCGCCACCCGGCCCGATTGCCGCGCCAGACTGGGTGACGCGCAACCTCGGCGTTCGCGTCGCAGAAGTCGGAGCGGGACGCATCATCGCCGGGTTCCCGTTGTACGGTTACCGGTGGCGGAGAAACGCGGAGACCGAAGTCATCAGCTACGACGAGGCGCGACGATTGACGACGATGACGAACATCGCGCTCACTCGCGATCACGCGTCGGCGACACTTCACGCGCTTTCGCCGGAAGGGTGGGAGATATGGGTCAGCGATCGGGTGTTGATCGAGACCCTGATCCGCGACGCGCGACAAGTCGGCGTTACGTCTTTCGCTTTGTGGCGACTCGGCCTCGAGGATCCGGCGGTGTGGAGCTTTATCGGACCCTAGACGATCAGCAGATCCTTCTGGTAGTCGGAAGGAGTGATCAGTACCGAATCGGGTCCCATCAATCCGTTGACTTCGCTGCGCATCCCGACGTCGCCGGCGAAGTAAATCCCGGGCTCGATCGAGAATCCGACACCTGGAATCAGAACGCGCTCTTCCCGCGTCTCGAGATTGTCGATGTGCGGGCCGGAGCCGTGCAGATCGCGCGGATCGATGGAGTGTCCGGTGCGATGGATGAACTGCTCCCCGAAACCGCGTTTCGCGATGACTTCACGCGCTGCATCATCAACTTCTCCACCCCGCACCGGCTGGTGAGCCTTGACCCTCTCACGCAGCAGCGCAATCGCGGCGTCCCGCGCATCGCGCACGGCCAGCCAGATTTTCTGGTCGCGCTCGCTCGGTTTGCCAAGCGACCCCATCCAGGTCTGGTCGGCAAACACACCGCCCTTTTCGCGCGCCCAGAGATCGATGAGCAGAATGTCGCCGCGCTTGATGGTCGCGGACTGCTCGGCGGTCGGCTCGTAGTGTGGATTCGCGGCGTTTGGGCCGATGGCAACGATGGGACCGTGATCCGTCTCCAGCCCGCCCGCAGCAAAACGCTCGAGGATCCACGCGTGAAGCGCGTACTCGGTAAGTGGAGTCGCGCTATCGGCACGACTGCCGGCAAGGCGGATCGCTTCCTGGCCAATGGTGGAGACTGCACGCGCGGCGCGCTCGTGCGACGCTCGGTGCTCGTCGTTCCAGACCGCGTAGAAAGTGGAGACGAGGTCCGCGGACGAAACGATGGTTGCGCCGGCGTCGCGCACCATCTCGATCACGCCGGCGGGTACGCGATCCAGATACGGCACGGCGTCGCCCTGCGAATATTCCATCGCCAGCTTTTTGCCCTTCGCAAGCCCGCCGAGGAGTGACTCGAGCTCCCGCCAGCTGCTGTACTTCTCCTTGCGCCAGCCTTTCGGCCACGCCGCCCACGGGCCTTGCTCGATGGCGTGGGTGATGGCGACGGGAGCGCCTTTTGTTGGAATGAGGACGAAGAACCGGCGGGTGGTCATTCCCGGGAGCTCGAGCATCCCGACGGCGACGGGGTTCAGGCCATGAAAGTCATAGAGCAGCCAGCCGTCAACCCCGGCCCGGCCCAGCGCCGACTGGATCGCCGGCAGCGCATCAGGTTGCAGCACGCGTTACTGCGAGCCTTTGACGGCGCGCCATTCCGCGCGCCACTCGCAGATGTCCTCGCCGCGCTCGCGGCAGTGGACGTGATCGATCATGCCGCCGCCCTGCACCAGCAGCTTGAGCATCTCGCGCAGTGCAGACTCGTAGTAGAGGCAGCCGACCGCCTTGGGCGCCGTCCCGTAGGTTACCGAGTCGCGGACGCCGAGCACTATCGAAGCTCCGACTCTACGGACCGAAGCGCCGAGGTACTTCTCGCCGGCTTTTTTTACCTGCCGAAATGCGAGCGGGCGGGCGATGAAGCCGGGCAGGAGGTGGATGATCTGGCGGGTGGTGCCCGAGATCATCTGGTACATTCGGTTGGCGACGATGCTTCCCGCGCGAGTGAAGATCCCCTCGGCGTCGGGTCTCCTGCCGATGAGCCTGGCGATGCCGCTCGCTTCGTGGATGGCGATCTGCTGATTGCGCTTGAGGGCGTCCTTGTAGCGCCTGATCTGGGCGATGACGGTATCGCTGAGGCCGAGGCGCTTGTTGCGATGCTCCTGCACGTACTCGACGTCGTCTCCCTCCGGTATGTCGACGGTGCGCACGGCTTCGAGGAGACTGAGCGGGACAATGGCGTTGACGGTGCCGGGCATTTGGGAGGCTGAGCGGAGAGGGGCAAGCTAACGGGCGCTGAAGGGGGCTTCAAGGAGAGGACGGCTCGCTTAAGAGCTACGGATCGACTGCAAAAGAAGACTACCGGCGGGCGGCCCTGAGCCACACGGCGGGAGGCCGCGTGCTGACTTCCTAACTGCAACGGAAGACTACCAGCTAATCGCTGTCGGCGGAGCAGCCGGCGGCTCCGAGCGGGGTTGGATGAACTGCGTCACCGTATGGCCGCGGTTGGATGAACAGCGTCCCCTGAATTCCGAGTGCTGTTTTTCAAACAAAGCTCGGCGCCGCAAGCTGCTCCGCGCACCGCCCCCAGCTGGTAGTCTTCCGTTGCAGTTAGTGCCTGGCGCGCGGCCTCCCGCCGACCCGCCCACGGCCTCCCGCCGGTAGTCTTCTTTTGATTTTCCCCTGACTGCTCATCGAAAAGTTCGCAGCGTTGTTCACCGGCAACCCGCAACCGTACTACCGGCAACCCACAACACGTAATTTCCAGATGTGAATCGGTGCATCCGACCTCTGAGCCGTAAACCACTCCGATCCATCTCCGCGTGACAGATCTGTTTAGCCGCGCGCTGTTGGGTGCGGTCCTCGCAACCCTCGTGGTCCTCGCCGCCCGCCTCACCCGCACCCTCTCGCCCAGCGGCGCGGTGGCGGGCGCCGTCGTGGGTACTCTGTGCATGGCAGCGGGATGGAGCTGGGGACTGTTGCTGATCTCCCTTTTCGTGTCAGCCAGCGCGCTGTCTCGCGTCGATGAGAAGCGAAAGCTCGCGCGCATCAGCCCGGTCGTCGAAAAGGGCGATGAGCGAGATGCGGGTCAGGTGCTCGCCAACGGAGGAGTTTTCGCCGCTGCGGCGGTCGGCCAGCTGCTCGCTCCGTCGCCGGTATGGATGGCGCTGGGAGTCGGCGCGATCGCGGCATCGACTGCCGATACCTGGGCGACCGAGGTCGGAACACTGTCGAGACGGGAGCCGGTCTCGATCCTTTCCGGTCGGCGGGCCCCCGCCGGTACTTCGGGCGCCATCACTGTGCTGGGCAGCCTCGCCGGGGTCGCCGGCGCCGCGCTCATCGCCGCGGAGGCAGCGCTGGCGAGTTGGCCGGTCTCCTTCGCCGCCGGCGCACTGGGTGGCGTGGCGGGCGCTCTGACAGATTCCGTCCTCGGAGCAACGATTCAGGCGCGCCGCTGGTGCGAGGCGTGCGCCACATCCACCGAGCGAAAGGTGCATAGCTGCGGCAAGCCCACCCTTCACGCAGCGGGAATGCGCGGATTCGACAACGATGTCGTCAACGCGGTCTGCTCCGCGGTGGGTGCCCTGGTAGCTTTAGGCATCTCTCGGGTTTTGTAGGAATCCCAGACGGATTTTTGTGATGGCGCAGCGCAGTGAACATTCGATGGGACAGTCGGCGCGGGTGCTGTTGGTGAGCACCAACCGCGAGCGCCAGCCGTACCCGGTGGTGCCGAATGGCCTGGCGTGCGTTGCGTCGGCGCTCGATGCGGCAGGTCACAACGTCCGCTTCGTCGATCTCTGCTTCGCGCGCGATCCCGCTCGCACCGCCGCGGACGCCGCGCGCGCCTTTCGTCCGGACATCATCGGCGTCTCGGTCCGAAACATCGACAACAGCGATGCGATTGCACTCCGTCACTACACCCCCGAGGCGCGCGACGTCATGCACGCACTCCGCCAGGCGGCGCCCGCGGCGAAAATCGTCGCCGGCGGCGCCGCGTTCGGCGTTGCGCCTGAGGCCCTCTTTCGCGACCTCGGCGTCGACTACGCGGTGGCCGGCGACGGCGAGCGCGCCAGCGTCGCGCTGATCAACGCGCTTTGCGCCGGCCAAGAGGTCGAAGCCATTCCCGGACTCGTGCGCGAGCGAAACGGGAGAGTCACCTTCACGCCACCCGGCGAGGATGCCGACCTCGACTCGCTGCCGCGTCCCGCATTGCACCGCTGGATAGATCTCGCGCGCTACCAACGCCACGGCGCGACTATCCCGATCCAAACCAAACGCGGCTGCGTCTACAAATGCGTGTACTGCACGTATCGAAACGTCGAAGGCTGGGGTTACCGCACCCGCGACCCTGAGCTCGTCGCCGACGAGATCGAAGAGCTGAAAATCAGAGCCGGCGTTCACCATTTCGATTTCGTGGATTCGACCTTCAACTCGCCGCCCGGACACGCGCTTCAGGTTTGCGAGGCGATCACGCGTCGCAAGCTCGGCGTGCATCTCGATACCACCAACTTCACGCCCGCCACCGCGTCACCCGAGCTCCTCACCGCAATGCGCCACGCCGGATTCCGCACCCTCGGGATCAGCGCCGAGAGCGCGAGCGATGCGGTGCTGGCGAGGCTGGAAAAAGGGTTCAATGCGGCGAAAGTGCGCGAGGTCGCTGCGCGGGTCGAGGCGCACGGCATCAAAACCCTCTGGATCTTTCTCGTCGGTGGGCCGGGTGAGACGACCGAGACCGTCGAGGAAACACTAACATTCGCGAAATGGCGACTGGAGCGAGGCGATGCGGTTTACACCACCGTGGGCCTCCGCATCTATCCGGGTACGACGCTGCACCGCATTGCGATCGCGGAGGGGACCGTCCCGGCCGATAGCACTCTGCTCGACCCGACGTTTTACTTTTCGAGCTCACTCTCGTTCGACGCAGCCGTGGCGCGTCTCAAGCGCTTCGCCGCCGATCACCCACGATTCATGTTCTCCGCCGACTCCCGATCGATCGTTCTGCCGTACCTCACCCGCGCCGCATCGGTGCTGCGACTGCCGCGGCCACACTGGCAGTACATGGGACTGTTTCAGCGCGTGGCGCGCGCGATCGGATAGCGTGACCGAGCACCTCGACGCTGAAGTCGTCGTCGTCGGCGGCGGACCAGCCGGCGCTTCCACCGCGTACGCGCTGGCGCGCGAAGGCGTCGATGTACTGGTCCTCGACCGGGCGACATTCCCGCGCGACAAGGTCTGCGCAGAGTATCTCAGCCCGCAGGCGTCCCGGATTCTCTCCGACATGGGAGTGTTGGAAGAGATCGAGGCGAGCAACCCGGCGCACCTGCGCGGCATGCGGGTGAGCGCGCCCAACGGCGCGGTCGCTGACGGCGAGTTCGCATCCAATCACGGCTA
>Ga0070684_100003953_pt1 | contig 11228 bp, 10 predicted proteins | sample KBSC723LmetaG_FD_65653 | JGI IMG/M metagenome (GOLD analysis project Ga0070684, IMG submission 65653) | Corn rhizosphere microbial communities from Kellogg Biological Station, Michigan, USA - KBS C7.2-3L metaG | ecosystem: Host-associated > Plants > Roots > Rhizosphere ...
TGCGAGTCGAGCAGATGTGCCAGCAGCAGCAAGAACGCTTCGCGGTCCGCCGGCGTGCGCGCCATCGTGACCAGCTCCTCGGTCTGATCGATCACCAACACGAGGCGCTCGGCGGGATGCGTCGAGCACCAGGTCGCAATCATCACGGCAACTTGATCGGCGTCGACTGGTCGAGGTGCGTCGGCGTCGAGCGTCGCGACGGCCTCAGCGATCGACGCCACCGGCACGCCTCCCGGTCTCACGACGGGGAGCAAGTGCCAACCGGACATTGCGTCGAGTCGCGCAAGCACTCCGGCTTTGACGAGACTGGACTTCCCGCTTCCGGACGCGCCCAAGAGAACCGTGAGGGATCGCTCGAGCACGACGTTCGTCAGGCTCTCGATCGACGCGTCGCGTCCGAAGAAGAGCGGCGCATCGTCACGCTCGTACGACGAGAGGCCGCGCCACGGATTGTTTTCGTAAGTGAGCGGCGGTGCCGGCGGAAGCTCGAGGTCGCGGTCGGGTACGAAGAACACGAATTGTCCCTTCCCGTGTTTTCGCAGCGGCCAGAGTCCTGGTGTCTGCCGCTTCCCTGCCGCGATGGTCGCTTCCTGCAACGTCTCGTCGAGGTAGACGAACAGCTCGTTCGCGGTCACCAGACCGTCGCCGCCAATGATATCCGCCGCCCCCTCGAGAGCTCGGAAGAGCGCCATCGCAAACGGTGAGTGCGCGCCGTCAGCATCACGACTGCCAAGCGCGCCAGTCGTGAGTTGGTCGAATGCGACTTCGTCCTGCGACGCGGAGGTGATCACTTGCCATGCGGGGTCGCGCACGAAGCGCTCGTATTTTTCGCGATACACGACGCGCTCGGTGCGCACCACTGCGCGACTGCCCGACCATCGGAACGCGCCGGAGAAGCAGGCGTCGAGCACGATGAGCATGTGGCGGCATGGCAGGGCGACGAGCGCGTCATGCACCAAGGGCATGTTGAGGAAACTCGAATCGTCTCCGCGGCGCGCGTCGGAAGGGAGGAGATATCCGTTCGGGCCCGTGTCCGCGTCGAGGGCGACCCCGTGACCGGCCCAGTAAAAGAGAACGCGATCGTTCGGGCCCACACGAGCCGGAAGCTCGCTCGTCAGGAGCTTCGTGATGCGATCTCGCGTCGCGTCGGCATCGATGATTTCAGTGACCTCATAGCCGTGGAGATCCGTCAGCGTTTTCGCCATTCGGCGCGCATCGTTGGCGGCAGTGCGCAGCGATGGGATTCCGCGGCCGTACTCGTTGATGCCAACGACGACGGCAATCGATGCGTCGAAGGGAGCTTTGGCTGGCATGCTGCTGGTTCGGGGCGGGTTTAGGCAGCAGTGGCGTGAGCGACGCGTCGCCGTTCGCCGGTGGGTTCATCCATTATTACACGGGCGCGGGCCTCACGCCACGGGCAAACTTTCTTCTACGAAAGGACGATCTCGCGGTCAGAGCGGTTTGGTGGATATTTCCCGCACTCGCTCGCACCGGAGCCGCTCAACTTGTCTGACGAGGTGTGCGCCTACTTGATCGGGCAGTTCGACACCGCGTGGAAGCTCGCCTCGTATCATCTCGACGGGCTCACCACAGCGGAATGCATGTGGCGGCCGGCGTCGAGAGGACTGCACGTCCACCAGCAGGCCGGCGGGCGATGGTCCGCCGATTGGCCGGATCGCGAAACCTACGATATCGGGCCGCCCAGCATCGCATGGATCACGTGGCATATCGTCTTCTGGTGGTCGATGGTGATCGATCACTCGTTTGGCTCGGCGAGTCTTTCGCGCGAGCAAGTGCTGTGGCCCGGCGACGCCGACGCGCTACGCGCGCAGCTCGCCGGATTGCATGATGAATGGCGGAAAACACTCGACCAACTAACGAAGGCCGACCTGCAATCCATGGCGCGATCGAGATGGCCATACACGAACCGTCCATTTGGCGACATCGCCGCATGGCTCAACCTCGAGCTCACGAAGAACGCCGCCGAAATTGGCGTCGTTCGTTTCCTCTATGCGGTCAAGGCGCGGTGAGAGTGCACACGGCGACGACTACTCTCATGGACTGGCGGCGGCGCGATCGGTATTCTGTCGATGGCGCTAGCCGCCACGATTCTGCTCTCGTCCAGGCCAACTGAAACCGAGGATGCTATGAACGATCGCCATACCCGCAGAGAGTTCATGGGCGTCGCCGCTGTCGGCGTCGCGGGTGCGCTCACGCGGCCATGGATCGGCAACGCGCGCGCGGCCTTCGCGCTGCTGGCGGGAAACACGGATCCTGATCTCGTCGTGTTCAACGCCAAAGTATACACGATGGATTCCGCTTCGCCGAGAGTCGGAGGGTTCACCATCAGCGGCGGCCGATTCGCGGCCGTGGGAACGAGCGACGAGATGAAGGCCCTCGCCGGCAAGCGCAGTCAGATGTTCGACGCGAGGCAAATGACGATCGTGCCGGGATTCACCGACTGTCACAATCACGCCGGTGGCGACACGCTCCTGTATGAAGTGCTAGTCGGCAATCCGTTCGAAGTGGAGTTCGTGACGATTGCGAGCATCGTCGACAAGCTTCGGGCGAAGGCTCAGCAGACGCCGCCGGGCACGTGGGTCGCGGGCTATTTCCACGACGATACGAAGCTCAAGGACAAGCGGCCGCTCAACCTGCACGATCTCGACAAAGTGTCCACCGAGCATCCCGTGGTGGTTCAGCATCGCGGCGGCCATACGTCGTTCTACAACAGCAAGGCGCTGGAGCTCGCGAAGATCACGAAGGACACGCCGAACCCACCGGGCGGCACGTTCGATCGCGACGCGAATGGTGAGCTCAATGGTCGTGTCACGGATCGAGCACGCAGCGTGTTCAGCAACGTCGGCAACCGGGAACGGTTCACCGCCGAGCAGCGGGCGCAGCGTGATCGCGATGGGATCGCGTACATCTCGAAGCAGTTCGTGCGCTACGGATTGACGACCGTGCATCACGAAGGCGGCGATCTCACGGCGATTCAAGAAGTACGCGCCCGCGGCGACCTGCATCATCGCGTCAGCTACGAGGCGAGCGGCCGAGTGTTGGATTCGATGATCGCGGGCGGAATCATGAGCGGCTTCGGCGACGACTGGATCAAGTTCGGGGCGACGTCGGAGCACACGGTCGACGGCTCGTTCTCAGAGCGGACGATGGCGTTGAGCATTCCGTATCCCGGTGTTCAGCCGCCGTACAAGGGGAATGTGACGGAGACGCAGGACGATCTCAACGCGTGGGTAGAGAAGGTGCATCGGGCCGGCATCCAAGTGAATTGCCACGCAAATGGCGACGTGGCAATCGACATGTATCTCATGGCGTTCGAGCGTGCGCAGAAACTCTTCCCTCGGACGGATGCGCGCCCCAAGATCACGCACTGCACCTTGATCAACGATGATCTCGTGCGCCGCATCAAGGCGGCGGGCGCAGTACCAGCGATGTTCAGCACCTACGCCTATTACAATAGTGACAAGTTCCCGTTTTACGGCGAGGAGCTGATGAAGCGCTCGATGGCCTATCGCACGATGTTGGACGCGGGTGTGCACGCCGCGGCGGGATCCGACTTCAGTCCAGGCCCGTTCGCTCCGTTGATGGGGATTCAGGGGATGGTGACGCGCACCGGATGGGATGGAACGACCTGGGGCGCGAACCAGCGCATCACGGTCGACGAGGCACTCAAGGTCAATACGATCAACGGCGCCTACGCCTCACATGAGGAATCTCTGAAAGGTTCGATCACGGCCGGCAAGCTGGCGGACTTCGTGGTGTTGGCCGACGATCCACACACCGTTGCGCCTGAGAAGATCAAGGATGTTCAGATTGTCCGCACGGTCGTTGGCGGACTTACCGTGCATCAGGCCTGATGTTCACGCTCGATGTCGCGAAAGACGTGGGCTCTGGGACGACGCGCGCGGGAACCCAGAGATGCCGGCAGCGCAAGCAATGTAGATAGACGGACTCGCCCTGGATGGCGGCGCTCGCCAGCACGATCTTGCGACTTCGATGGCATCGCGGGCAGCTGATGCGTTTTGGATGCCAGGGGTTTGTGCAGTCGACTTGGGCGACGGTCGCGCAGGATGGGTCGCCCGAGTGATCGAAGGGCGGACTCTCAGAGAGCGGAAAGCCGTCGGTCCGGCAACGGTGAGCGTTGTGCAGCATCGCGCCGGGACCGAGCAATGCTCGTGCCACTGGCGTGGGCTCAGGATCGGCCGGCGATGGCGACCAAGACGCTGTTGTGGCGATCGGTGGAGGCAGCGTTCCGATTGTCACGCCGGCGCCGCGCGCAGCCGGCCCATCGAACTCGGCCGGTGTGTGTTCGTCATGAGCGTCCGCGATCGGTAGTGCCGGGCCGGTCGCGCGGGCGTCACGTGTCTCGGCTGTGGAGTAAATGTCACACGCCGAAGCTGAGCCTGAGTAATTCAGGGTCCGGCAGCGCGATCCAGTTCGCCGGATAGTTGCGGACGCGTCGCATCACGTCGTCGCTCGTGAAGACGAGCGATGACGATGCGCGTCGGTCGTATCCCCAATCGCGAATCTCCTGGACGAGCCAGGTGACTCCGTCCGTGTCGCGAACGGATCGAGACTCGAGCCGCTCGATGCGCGGAACATGTGCGGGATCAGGATCCACGTCAGGGCCGGGGGTCGAGGTTCCGTTCATCGTCGGGCGGAACGAGGTCGTTGTCACAAGCATTGCGCGTGCCGGTGAGCGACACTGCGCCGACTTCTCGGTGAGTGGACGCGTCATCCGAGCACAAACGGACGGCCTGAGCTTGCCTGTCGATAACCGAGCGTGAGCGTGTGCTCATGGAGCTGCGGCGGCGGATGCGCTCGCGATTGGAACCGGTGAGCTGCCACTTGCCCGAGGGCGAAATCGAAGCGCTCGTCGAGCGGATCGGCCGCTTCGAGTGTCGGCACGAAGGAAAGGCCGCGCTGCCTTCGACTCCTGCGCGTGGCAATCCTATTGGTGCGCAAGATGATTAATCGCTGAGAAATCGGTTGTGGTTCCTGACGCTCGAGTCAGGACTTTTGTCACGGACGGCGTCCGTGTGTCTCAAGCATTTCAGAATGTGGATAATGTCACAAATCGCTGGTGTAACGGACATGAATCCGCACTTGATGATTCCGTCGCCAGTGCCGATATATGGTTTGAAGGCTGAGATGCAGGCGTCTCGCCGACTGGGAGGTCGGGAATAATGGAATCAGACGGTATGTTGCGGCACCTCGCGTTTTTCGAAGAGTTGGCCAAGCTCGACGAGTCGGACGCCAGCTGGCGTTCGGTGAGCGCCGGTCTGGTGACGATGCGGCTCGTCGACCATTGGTTGGCCGGCGAGTGTTGCGGTGTTGCGGTTGATTCGTGGGCGGTCAGTGCGGTGCGAGGGGCGATCGAGGAAGTTTCTGAGACGACGCCGGTGCGTCGAATTCTGACGGCGATCGTTGATACGATGACGTCGTCGTCGGGTTTGGAGTTTCATACGCTGTGTCCGCGGCTCATCGCGTATGGGCAGGCGCTCGAGTACGACGCGAAATGGTCGCTGGCGACCGACGTCTACCAGACCGTTGCACAACACGCGGATTCGCACGCTGACGCCGACTTGGTTGTTACGGCGCTGATTCGCCTGGCGGTCTGTCACAAGAATACCGGCGATCTCGACGCAGCCGCTCGGTCGTACAACGAAGCGTCTGTGGTCGCACTCGCCGCCGGCGACATGATTGGCGTCCTCAACGCTCGACTTGGCGATGCCACGATCGCGATGGCTCGCGGCAACATGCCAAAAGCAGAGTCGATTCTCGAGGAGACGCTCGAAAAGGCGCAATCGGCCGGGTTCGACGACATCCGCTCGCGCGCGCTGACGCACCGCGCGTTTATCGCCGGTACCGGCGGAAGGCACGACCAGGCGATTCGATATTCGTACGATGCGCTGGGATTGTCGAGCAATCAGCGTGATCGGGATCGAACGCTGGCGAACATCGCGACCGGTTTTCGATATCTCGGCCTGATGGATGTCGCACGAGACGCGTACCTGGTGCTCGCCGCGACGGCCCAAGAGCAATACATCCGTTGGATGTCTGAGCTGAACCTGATGGAATTGGCAGCGCACCAAGGCATGGAGCTCGACTTCGACAAGTATCGGAGAGATCTCAGTACGGCGGATTTCAGTCCCCAATTGAGAATCACGTACCTCTTACATGTCGGGCGTGGATACAGCGCACTCGGGCACGCGGATGCCGGCATTCCGTACTTGGAACGTGCGGTACAGATGGCGTCAGACTACAGCCTGAATCAATTGATGTTCGAGGCCGAGGAAGCGTTGGTCGAGGCACGACGGCGAGAAGCTCGTCCGTCGGTGCGTACGGTCGACGAGGTCGACGCCTCGATCCACGTCGTGATTGATGCAATTCACGGCATGAAGGAAACGGCGGGAATTCGGTAATAAAAAAAAGGACCGACCGCTAGCTACGGTCGGTCCTCGAGTGCAGAACGTTGACGTCAGGTCTCGATACAACGACCGTCGGCAGTGACGTATCCACTGCAGGTGTCACCCTTGGGGCTGGGCGCAGTCGTATCACTGCACGCGGCCAAAACAAAGGAGGAAATAGCGAGCGCGAGGAGGACCAGTGGGCGGCGGGACATGGGCGCGATCTCCATCGAAGGCGTGGCTCGTGAAGGCGTTTTCTTGGCGGGAAACAACTGAGCGAGAGTCTAGGGTCGCGGCTCGGAGCGTAAACTCGCATTTTGTGTCAGGTTTTCGCTGTTTCATGACACCGATCCCGATCCAGTGTGGACGTCGTAGCATTCCTCCCACGTCATCTCCTGTCGCACCTCAGAGTCGTCCTCGGTTCGGAGCACTCACTCACTCCCGTCGCGAGTTGGTCGGAGCTCCAATCCACGGTCCACCACCAGACCACTGACGTCATCGTTGCTGATCCGTCGGTGACCGGCTCCGTCCAGGTCGACGCGCTCGAATACCTTCGTCGTCACTACCCCACCTTGCCAATCGTCGTCTATACGCAGCTCGCACCCGCCTCCATCAAGGCGATCGTGCGGCTCGCGAAGTCGGGCGTCGAGCACGTGGTTCTCAATCGGTTTGACGACGAGCCGCGAAAATTCCTGGAGCTGCTCGAAAGCATTCCCGGTTACGCGCTCGGTGACCGAATGCTGCTGGAATTGGCCGGTCCGCTGTCTTGCTTGCCGGTCATGGTGGTCCGCGCGATCGATCAGCTATTCCGGTCGCCCGCGCGTTTCAAAAACGCTCAAGACGTCGCTGCGGCCGCGGGAATGAACCTGCGCACGCTGTATCGGAATCTCGAGCCAGCCGGGATCTTCTCGGCGCGTGCGTTGGTCGTGTCGGCCCGGTTGCTCCGCGCCTACGCGTATCTGCAGGACCCTGGACGGTCAATCAAGGATGTGGCGGCGAAGACAGGCTACCACTCTTCATGGCAGCTCTCGCAGCAGATGCGTGAGATGACGGGCTACACGACAGAACAGGTTCGACGCGAGTTGACAGGCGAAGCACTCGTCTCCCTCCTCGCCGAGCAAGTGCGGCGACGGAGGCATAAGCAGTGATGTTGTATGTCGTACCGGATTGCGTCGGCGCGCGGAGTGCGCCGCCGGCCGGCCCACCAGGACAGGCGAAGGACTCGATGGCGTTTGGCAAAAAGCTGCGGGTGCTCATCGTGGACGATGAGCCGTCGATCTGCAAAGCACTCTCCATGGCGTTGTCGCGCTCTGGCTACGAAGCCATCGCGGCACAGTCAGGGGAGTCTGCGCTTGCGATCATCCGCAGCGAACATGTCGACGTCATGCTGGTCGACTTTCGCATTCCCGACATGCGCGGCGACATCATCTTCGAGCTCGCGGCGGGATTCCAGCCGCACCTCCGCTACCAAACGTTGTTCATGACGGGCGACATCACAGAGCGAGCGCACCAGCTCATTGCCGCCTGCAAATGCAACTTCTTGCGAAAGCCGTTCGATCTCCGTGACATGTGGGACTCGATCGCCGCGCTCGCGCCACGCATGCACGACGCCGCCGGCTGAGTCGTTACCGGGTCACCAAATCGGTCACCAGCGCCAACTTCTCAACGTCTCGAGCGTGTGCTCCAACGCCAAGCGTTGCGCCGTCTGCGTCGACTCGGCGAGCAATCTCTCGTACGTCGCGATCGCGAGGTTGAGCGCCGCGGCATCTTCTTCGTCACTCGCAAGGCTCGCTGCGTTGTCGGCTAACGCTGCTCGGGCCAGCTGATCACCCGGGAACCGTTTCGTCACATCATGCCAACGATCGACGCGCTTTCGCAAATCCGCTTCGGCGAGCGCCCACAGGTGCCAGGCACCACGATTCTCGGGATCGATCTGTTTGGCGCGCGCCGCCATCGACCCGACGACATCGGGGCCACGTCCAACGAGCCAATACGAGTTCGCGAGGACGACGATGGCCTGGGCGTCGTCGGGCTGCTCGGCGACCACGCGCTCGTAGAGCGGGATGACTACCTCCGGCATCTCGCGATAGTCCTGGGCGAGTGCCTTGAGGCGGTCGGGCGGCGTGCGTTTGGCCAGTGCGCGGAGTTGGTCGAGCAGTATGCCGACGTCTCCCGAGCGGTGGTAGGCCTCGACGTGGGCGGCTACCTCGTTGCGCGCGGGGAACGTGGGGTCCGACGCGGGGTATTGGGAGTTGCCAGGTGCACTACCGGTTGACATGGCGCGAAAGCTAGGGACCCGGCACGAAGTTCGCAGCGGTCCCCGGGCCGGGGAAAGGCGAACCCAGGGTTGCGCCAAGCTGGGGAAGTGGCGATACTCTTGTCGTCCGCCGGCACGACCGCGACGTCGTCCCTCCGGCCAGTACGTCGGGATTGTCGGTCCCTCACGAAACGAGCGACCAGATCCAGTCGTCGAGAGCCGCGCCGTAGCGCCAGCATCGTTGGAATCGCGTGCCTTATCCGCGCCCCGACGGTACCGACAGCAGAGCACGCGTCGCGCCGCATTTTATTCCCGTCATACATCGCGTTCATCGCGCGCACCGATTGCGAGCGAACCAGACGAGCGTATGCGCTTGGGAGTCGCCAGGACAGGCAGCGCGAGATAGGAACTTGCAAAGGCCCGCACAGAGCGCGGGCAGACTGAACGAGATTCACCTTTTTACCCAACAAAGGCATGACTGAAAGTCGACGCCCACCTCGTCGCGGCCGTGGCCGACGCCCGTCCAACAAGGCCGACGCGGACACCGGCGACAATCCGTATCGCGATGACGCTGGTGGCGCGACCGGTCCCGAGACCGGCGTCACGACGCGCGGCGACAACGATGCGGATGCGGCATCTCCACCTCCGCCGCCGGTACCACGCGCCGAACGTGCCGAACGTGCCGAACGCATCACTGCAGCCGACACCGAGCCAACGAGCGCTCCGCCGGCACCGCGCGAGGGCGGGCCGAGCAACGATCGGCGCAGTGGCGAGATGGACGGCGCCGGCAGTACCGGCAATGGTGCCGGCCTCCCGACGTCCCCTGTCCGGAACGACGCAGGAACGGCGAACGGTGGCAATCCATCGCGCGGTTATCAGCAGTCTCAGAACATGCCGGCCCGCGACCGAGGTGACCGTCCCGATCGCGGCGATCGACCGGATCGTGGTGATCGTGGTGATCGTGGTGATCGTGGCGATCGCACCGACCGTGGCGACGGCGGATTTCAAGATCGCCGAAACGGCCGACGGCACCGTCGCGGACGCGGGCGCGGTCCGCGGCGCGAGCAGCAACAGACGCAGCAGCCGCAAGCCCCCGTGCAGGTCGTCGCAACTGGCGAAATGCGCGGCTGGTTCGACTCGGCGCGCGACGCCGGGTTCATTCGTCGGCCGGGCAACAGCTATCTCGCCGATTCCGGCGACGCGTATGTGCCGCCGAACCTCGTGCGGCAGTTCGGGCTGCGCCGGGCCGATCTCGTCGATGCGACGATCGGATTCGATCCACGCGGCCGGCCAACGGTCGTCGAGGTTCGGACGATCAACGACGCCGATCCGGAGCTCGCGGTCAAGCGTCCCGAATTCAATTCGCTGCCGGCGTCGTATCCTGAGCGCAAGTTGTTCATGGAAACGGGACGTCCGGCCAAGGGCGGACCGGAGCTGACACGTCGCGCGATCGATTTGATCGCGCCGATCGGCTACGGACAGCGCGCGTTGATCGTCGCGCCGGCGCGCGCGGGAAAGACAACGCTGCTGCACGCGATCACGGAAGGCGTCGCGGTCAATCATCCGAACGCGGTGCTGCTCATTCTTCTCGTGGACGAACGTCCCGAGGAAGTGAGCGAAGCGATTTCGTGGGGCGTTGGCGAAGTGATCTCGTCGAGCTTCGACCAGCCGGCGCAACGGCACGTCGAAGTCACCGACATCGTGCTCAACCGCGCGCATCGTCTCGTCGAGAGTGGAAAGGACGTCGTGATCGTGCTCGACTCGCTCACGCGTATGGCTCGCGCGCACAACACCGCCGAGCGTGGTACGGGGCGCACGTTGTCAGGTGGACTCGATGCGACGGCGATGGCCAAGCCGAAAGCATTCTTTGGGTCTGCTCGCTCTATCCCGGAGACTTCCGGCGGCGGCTCGTTGACGATCATTGCGACCGCGCTGGTCGAGACCGGCTCGCGTATGGACGATGTGATCTTCGAGGAGTTCAAGGGCACGGGCAACTGCGAGATCAAGCTCGATCGGAGCTTGGCCGAGAAGCGCATTTATCCGGCGATCGACATCGGGACGAGTGGAACGCGTCGCGAGGAGAAGTTGTTCCGGCCCGATCAGATCGACAGCGTTTACACGCTGCGCCGCGGGTTGAGTCAGATGCCGCCGCAGTCGGCGATGGAGTGGCTGATCAAGCGCATCGCGGCCACGCCGTCGAATGACGCGTTGTTGGCAGGACTGTAGCCCCTGAAAGCACTAACGGCGCTGAACTAATTCCTGGCGCCGTTAAGCCACTCGGTCGAGCGGTCCATCCGTTCGGGTGGCGGCCCCTTCCGTGGCTTCGGTAACAAGCCGGTCCGCGCCTTGCTTCATTGGGCAAGGCCATGCGTCGCCCAATCTCTGTCAGGGTGGCCGCATTTGCTGTTGGAGTGATGCTCGCTGTCTCTCCGCAGCGAGCGTCCGCCCAAAATACCCACGACCTCCAACGCGAAGCGCCCGAGGTGCGGCAGCTCGTCATCACGGGCGTAAAGCACGTGGACGTGCGCGATCTCGAGCGAAGC
>Ga0070684_100003956_pt1 | contig 11223 bp, 11 predicted proteins | sample KBSC723LmetaG_FD_65653 | JGI IMG/M metagenome (GOLD analysis project Ga0070684, IMG submission 65653) | Corn rhizosphere microbial communities from Kellogg Biological Station, Michigan, USA - KBS C7.2-3L metaG | ecosystem: Host-associated > Plants > Roots > Rhizosphere ...
GAGAGCCCTTCTTCCGATCCGCCTACCGGGTTAGCTGACGGGTTCGGGCGGGAAGGACGCCCTACCGTCGGTCACCAGTTGCTGACCAACGGATTCACCCCTGGGCGGGTCGTGGTGCTCCCGCCCGGTGGATCCCCGGCTCGTATGAGCATGTCCCGATGCGTCCGGACATGATCGGCTCGACTCGGCGGCGCTTGCTCGGGTCACCCCGGGGGTGGAGTAACTGCGGACCGAGCAGGCCAAGAATCAACGTAGCGTGATGAACGCTGTGACGAAAGATGACTATGGGCGCCGTGTACGGGTTAAGGCTGGAGATCCCAAATGTCGTAATAGCAGCGGGTTTAACTGTCCACTGCGGACAGTCACAGCAGGCGGCCGATGAACTCGATCGACTCGGCCGGGGACAGTGCCTGATTGGTGAGGCTTTGCAGGAGTTGCCAGAAACGTTCGGCCACCGCCTGCTCCTCCCAGAGCAGCACATCGCCGGACGGATTGTTCTGGGCATAGAAGACGGCGTCGTCGGCCCCGCCGAAGCCCATCACGGTGAAGTTGCCGTCCCAGCCACGATGCACGCCGGCCGTGAACGGCATGACCTGGATCGTCGCGTACGGCTGCTGGGCGACCTCGATAAGGTGCGTCAGCTGCTCGCGCATCAGGCGAGTGTCCGGGTCCGGCTGGCGCAGGAGGACGGACTCGTCCAGTACCGCCAAAAAATGCGGCGGATCGTCGCGCTTGAAAAGCTCGGCCTGGCGCCGCAGGCGGAACTCGACGCGGCGGTCGATCTGCTTCTCGTCGAGATCCGGGCGCAGGCCGCGCTGCAGCGCGCGTGAATACGCCTCGGTCTGGATGAGGCCGGGTATCAAAATCGGTTGGAACGTGCCGATGTCTGTCGCCTCGGACTCGAATCCGACGAACGTCAACAATGCCGTATGAAGTTCGGCACGGTATTCGTCCCACCACATCCGGCGTTTCGCCGCCCGCGCCAGATCGAGGAGCGGATCGACCCTTTGTGCGTCGTGAATTCCGTAGTACGCGAGGAGGCTGCGCAGGTCGCTCACCGAGATGGCGACGGTGCCGTTCTCAATGCGGATGAGTTTGGACAGCGACCATTCCATCTCGGCCGCCACGTGCTCCTGCGTGAGCTCGCGATCGACACGGAGTCGCCGCAGCTCGGCCCGGAGGCGCCGCCTGCCGACTGTAGGCCCGCTCACGGCGACCACCGTCCTTCACGTACTCGGTTGTGCGCGGCCCGGCTCACGATCACGTGACCACCGGCGACGACCCTACAGCATGGTCCCAGGGCCGCTGTGCTGCGAGAACCCGCCCCCCGGGAATCCGTACTCCGGACTGCTCCGTACTTGGGAGGGTCGAGGATGAGTAATCGAATCTTGAATCAATTGTTCTACATTGATGAATGGGGGGCGAGAACGGACATGGGGGGACCATGGACGATGGCGGTGACAACAGGCTGCGGTGGCACAAGAGCACACGTAGTGCGGACAGCGATTGTGTGGAGGTCGCGATCGAGGGGGAAAATGTGCGGGTCCGCGACTCCTGGAGTCGCGGACCCGAACTCGTCTTCACGGTGGCTGACTGGGCCCGGTTCGTCCGTGGCCTAGCGCAGGTGTGCGGCTAGGAATATCTTCGCAACCGCACTTGCGAGGTCGCCCGGATCGTTGGAAGCGACCGCCTGCCCGCCGGTGAGTTTCGTCATTTGGCGGAGCCCGTTCATGTCGGCGTCCGTGCCGTATCCGATCGCGAACACCGGCACCGGATGCGCGCGGTCCTCGACGGCGCCGAGCCGCTGGAGGAACTGCTGCTGGCTCATCGCGTACGGCGAGTCTTCGTCACGACCGTCGGTCAGCACCACGACCAGCGTGACCGTGTTGGGCTTCTGGCGCTTCTTCATGTCCTCGACGCCGCGCAGCACGGTCTCGTACAGCGGTGTGCCGGCCGTCGGGATCGCCTTGTAGCCGGCCGCCGCGGCTCGCATGATGTCGCGTCGCGGTACCCCGTTGATCTTCTCGTTCACCGGGCCGAACGGCACCGCGACCTGGAACGGCGGCGCGGTCGGGTTCTGCGGCGGCGACGCGAAGAGCCACATCGCGAGGCTGGTCTCCTCGCCGTAGAGCTGCGCCGCCTGCGAACCGGCCAGGCGCAACAGGTCGGCCTTGGTTGACTGGGTGCCGTCGCGCAGCTTGACCGGGTCGTTCATCGAGCCGGAACCGTCGACCAGGATCAGCGTCTGGAACGTCAGCTGCTTGTACTGCGCCCAGATCGCGGCCGGCTCGGCGATCGCCGGTGGCAGCGGGATCGCCCGCGGGTACTGCGCGAGCAGCCCGGTCGCGTTCGGCGCCAGCGCGACCCCGGCACCGGCGGTGGCGGCCGTCTTCGCGGCCGGACGGAAGCCTTGGTCGGTGAGGTTGCCGATGAACGTCCGTGCCGTGATGACGTCGGCCAGCTGGGTGGCGATGTCGCGGCGCGCCTGGTCGCCAGCCGTCTTGGTGGTCAGCGCGAGCGGGTAGTCGGCCTCGATGAGCGTGTCGGCCGGGTAGATGCCGGCCAGCTGAACCTTGGGGTTTTCCCGGCTGTACTGCCAGAGCTGCTGCTCGGTCACCGGGAACAGGCCGAGATCCGGCGCGGCCGTGGCCGGGTTAGACAGGCCGGCGGCCTTCTTGAGCAGCGCCGCCGAGTCGGCGTCGGCATCGGCCAGCCGGGCGCGCAGCGAGAGAGCCCGCATCTGGGCGATGCCGGGGTCTTTCGTGGTACCGGCCATGGCCACCTGAACTCCGAGTACCGCGAGGAGGGACGCGGTGTCGCGCAGCGGGTTGCCCATGCTGAACTTCGGGATCTGGTGGCTGACCACGCCGGCGGTCAGCTCGGTCCAGCCGAGTTGCTTGTCGGGCCAGCCGCTGGCCTCGGCGAACGGCTTGGGCGCGGCGACGATGACTGGCGACCTGGCCAGTGAGACGGCGTCGGGGGCGAAGAGACCGTTGCCGGGCGATTGGGATGGCCTCTGGGACGGCCCGACGCTCGGGCTCTGCGGTCCGCTTGAGCCCGGGGCGCTGGCCTGCCGCGGGCCGCTCATTCGCAGCCAGGCGGTTGACGGCGGGATCCAGGCGTCGGGCGGGTTGTTGCCGAGCTGGCTCAGGGTGGCGGCCGGCTCCTGGGCGGCGACCTTGACCATGGAGCAGCCGTCGGCGGCACCCGGGATGGCGGCGGACGCCTTCTCCACGACCGACGCGAACTCCGGAGCGACGGCCACGGTCAGCACCGGCTTGCCTCCGCAACTGGCCCCGGCCAGGCTGGCCGGTTCTTTGTTCGCGGAGCGGGAGGCGAGGTTGAGCCCAACGAGAGCACCGGCCGCGATGGCCGCGGCGAGGATTGTCGCGCCGATCGCCACCCACCAGCGACGCCCGGAGGCGCTCGACTTCCTGGGCGGCGGGGGTGCGATGCGGGGCGGTGCGCTGGTCGGCGCGGACCCGGCGGCCGCTGTCTCACCGGCGGCCGGGACGTATGGCGTCGGACTCGTCCGGCGGCTGAACTGCTGGGACAGCGTCGACTGCTGGGCGAGCGGCGCCCCCGCTGGGGTCGGCAGCCCGTTCGGCGCGTATTCGCCGGGTGGCGCTTGCTGCGGCGGCGTTTGCTGGGGGTAGCCGGTGGGCGCCCCGGCTGGCGGCGCGTATTCGCCGGGTGGCGGTTGCTGGGGCGCGAGCTGTGGCTGTTGGGCGGCGTAGCCGGCGCCCGGCCCGGTCGGCGCGTAGTCGCTCGGCCGCGTCTGCGGGGGCCCGACCGGCGGCTGCTGCGGCACATAGCTCGTCGGCTGGGTCGGGGGCGGCGCTTGCTGGGACACCGTCGGTGGCTGCTGCTGGACATATCCGGCAGCCGACCCGGGCGGCGGCTGCGGTGGCACATAGCTCGCCGGCTGGATCGGGGGCGGCGCTTGCTGGGGGGCATGGCCGGCAGCCGACCCCGGCGGCGCTTGCTGGGGGACATAGCCGGTGGGCTCGGAAGTGCGCTGGGCCGGGATGAAGCCGCTCGTCGAAGGCGTTGGTGGGGGGCCGGCCGGGCCGCGCGGGCGCAGTGACGACGACAGCGTCGGCCGGGTCGGCGGCGTCTTGGGCACCGGCGGGCCGCCCGAAGCGACCGGCGGGCCGCCCGAAGCCACCGGCGGTGTCGACTGCTCCGGCGTCCACGACGGCTCGGGCTTCGACCACACCGTGCGCCCAGCCGCGAAGTGATCGTTGTCGACCACGGCGTCGGCATCGGCATAGCGGACGCCGGTGCGGTAGTGGCCCGGTACCGGATTGCCGTAAATGTCGGTCTCTTGGGCGATCGGGCCGCGTTCGATCTCGCCGGTCAGGACCTCTTCGGGCTGCCACGTCGCCTCCTGAGGCAGCGCAGAAGGGGGTGGCGGCGGTGCGGCTTGCGGGGGAGGCGCCCACGGCGACGACGCTTCGGGTTCGCGCGGTGGCGGAACGTAAACACCCGTGTCGCGTTCGTCCTCGTTGTGAGGGCGTTGTTGACGGCTGTCCGCCATGATCGAGTCCCCCTCTGTCGCGGCGGCGTCGACCGACCACGCTAGCACCGACAAACACCTATTTGTGGCCACGTGCTTCTGACCGAAAGCGCACACAATGCCGCCCGGCCGAAATTCGGCCGGGCGGCATTGTGGTCGAAAGGTCAGGCGGCGCTCCACATCGCCGAGAAGCCGGCCGCCTCGCCGGCCAGCCACCGCTCGACCTCGTCGGCCTTGGTCGCCGGGTCGACGCGGATGGCATCGCCCCGGCGCAGGTCGACCAGCACCGGCTCGGCGTGCGGAAGCACCTGGTCCATGTGCCGGCCCAGGAGATGCAGGGTGGCCACGATGGCGTCGGGCTGCGGCGGGTCCTCGTCGAAGTGCAGCCGCACCGCCTCGCCCCGGCCGTCGTCGTAGCGCAGGCCGAAGTGCGGGTTGATCTTCACCGGCAGGGATCCGACCACGCCGAGCGCGTCGCGCGTGGGGACCAACTGCACGGGACCGAGCGACTCGAGATAGCGCAGCGCGCCCGGCACGATCGCCTCGTAGAGCGGGCGCCAGCGCGGCTTGACCTCGTCGACCACGGCGCGCAGGTGGGTGCCGCCGGTGCGGAACTGGATGTCGGCCTTGAGGGCCTTGACGAGCGGGCTGTGCGGGTTGAATCCGCTGCGGGCCTCACGCTGGCGGCGCAGGCCGCCGACGAAGGACGCCTTGCGTGGACCGGTCCTTCCCACGTAACGAGTGAAGCTGAGCAGCGTGGCATACGGAACGGCGACGGCGGGACTGGTCAAGGCGCGCTCCTCCCAAATCAAGAGGCCAGGTCAAGAGCGGTTTTCGTACACACATTCTAATCGACGCGCGCCATGATCGCCCATAGGTCTCTATCGATAGAAGGACACGTTGACCAGCCACTGCGCACTCACTGCGAGACAGGCCAGCGAGACAAGCGCGAAGAACGTGACCCACAGCAGCGCCGGTACGTGTGTCAGGTGCCCGACCTGGTCGGCGTCCGACCCGGGAGCCTGCCGGCGGAACCGCGACTGCTGCAGTTCGAACACCGCCCGTACGCCGCCGAGCAGCAGGAACCAGGCGAACACATACGCGAACGCCGACTGTACGTCGGGCGACGCGTACACGGAGACGCCCAGGATGATCGCGATCGTCACGACGACCGAGATCACCCCGTACACATTCCGGATCATGATCAGCATGGTGGCTAGGAGGAGCAGCAGCAGCCACAGCAGCAACGTGATGTAGCCGAGCGCGAGCAGACCGGACGCGCCCAGGCCCAGCAGCGGTGGCGTGATGTACCCGGCGAGCCCGGTGATCACCATGCCCGGCCCGCGCGGGCGGCCCTTGGACAGCGTCAGGCCCGACGTGTCGGAGTGCAGGCGAATGCCCGACAGGCGCCGCCCGGTCAGCACCGCGGCCAGCGCGTGACCGCCCTCGTGGGCGATCGTGATGAAGTTGCGCGTGAGCCGCCAGACGGGCCGGACCAGCACACCGAGCAGGGCGACCACGCCGGTCACGAGGATGACGGTGCGGGGTGGCACCGGCTGCGCGGAGAAGAGCCGGTCCCAGAGGTCGGCGAGGGATGAGATCACGGCTTCGTAGCCTGCCATGTCGAGTGTTGAATACGCGTGTGGAGATCAGGCAATTTGCTGAGAATGACTGGCCCGGCGTCTGGGCGGTCGTGCACGCGGTGATCGACGCCGGCGACACCTATGAGTACCCGCCGGGCGCCTCCGAGGCCGAGGGCCGCGCGCTGTGGATCCAACCGCCGCCCGGTGAATGTTGGGTCGCGGTCGAGGATGGGCGCGTGCTCGGGACGTACAAGATCGGGCCTAATCGCATCGGTCTGGCCGACCATGTCGCCAACGGCAGCTACATGGTCTCGGCCGCCGCGCAGGGGCGCGGGCTCGGCCGGGCGCTGTGCGAGCACAGCCTCGAGCGGGCCCGGGAGTTGGGCTTCGCCGCTATGCAGTTCAACGCCGTGGTCGCGACAAATACTCGCGCGTTACGCCTGTGGCGCTCGCTCGGTTTCATCATTGTCGGCACGGTTCCGAACGGATTTCGGCTCCACGGAAAGGATATGGTCGACTTCCATATTCTTCACAGATTCCTCTGAACGGGTAGTCATCGACCAATTACCTTGTGACCTTTTAGGTAGGTGAGTACCAATACGCGGGTGCGCACTGACTCCCCCGAACTGCGGTCCCGCCAAGACGGGGTCACCGAGGACCTGAGCGGGCTACGCGTTGGCAATGCGTACCGGCTGACCGAGCCGATCGGCACCGGTGCAACCGGTGCGGTGTGGCGCGCGGTCGACGTGGAACGCGGCGTCGAGGTCGCCGTGAAATTGCTGCATGACGAGTTGATGCGGCAACCGAAGGCGATCACCAGGTTCCTGCAGGAGCGTTCGATCCTGCAAATGCTGCACCATCCGAATATCGTTCGGGTCCACGATTTGTTGACCGTCGGGGATTCGCTCGGCCTGGTCATGGAATTGGTCGAGGGCGGCAGCCTGCGCGACTATTTGCGGCGGGAGCGCACATTGCCGCCGGCTCGGGCGGCCACGCTGCTCTCCGAGGTGGCCGGCGCGCTGACCGAGGCGCATCGCAACGGTGTCGTGCACCGCGACCTCAAGCCCGACAACATCCTGTTGCACCACGGCAGCACGCGGCTGACCGACTTCGGCATCGCACGGCTTCTCGGTACCGCCGGCATCACCACGTCGGGCGCGATGGTCGGCACGGCCAACTACTTGGCTCCGGAGGTCATCTACGGCGGCAAGGCGACCACCGCGGTGGACGTCTACGCGCTCGGGGTCACGCTGTACGAACTGCTCACCGGCCGGCCGCCCTACGCCGGCGGGCCGGCCTGGGCGGTGCTGCGCCGGCACATCGAGCACACGCCCGAGCCGGTCGCCGGGATGCCGCCGGCTGCGTGGCGCGTGATCACGGCCTGCATGGATCGTCGCCCGGGCCGCCGCCCGAAGGCCGATGAACTGGTCACGACGCTGCGGACCCTCGCGAAGGCGACCGCCGGTCTCCCCGCGCTCGACCCGGATCAGCGCACGCCGGACACGGAGATCGTCTACGAACCGCCGGTGCAGGCGCCGCCGGTGCCCCGACCCCGGCGACGTACCCCCCGCAGCAACATGTTGATCATATTGGTACTGGCGATAGCCGCCACGATGCTCGGCGTACCGGCGTTGAAGCTGCTCGACCGCACGGCGCCGGAGCCGCGCAGCGAGCCGGTCACGGCCCGGTCGCACCCGGCGGCGAACGGGTCGCCGTCCGTTCGCGCCGAGCCGCAGGCGTCCGGCAGCGCCCTCCCACTGCCGAGCGCGGGCCCGTCGACCACGGCCCAGCCGGCCGCCGGGATCAGCATCGGGGTCGGCAGCGCCCACCCGGTCGAGATCGTCGCCTACGGTCCCTGGCAGTGTGCCGAGGACTACACCTGGGATGTCGGCCATCCGGTCCTCGCCAAGCCCTGCCATTCCACAGGTGCCGGGATCAGGCTGGTCGGCAAGATGACCGCGCTGCCGGGCGTGCAGACGGACGTAACCGTGTCGCTCCTCGACGCGCAGACCGGCGACGTGGTGAGCGGGCCGTTCGAGTGCGACAACCTGATGTTCACCGACTTCGCGCCGGCGCACGACTGCGGACCGTTCGAGGTCAACCCGCCGCACGGGCGGCGGCTCGTGGTCAGCGAGTCATGGCACTACAGCGGGCGCAGCGTGCTGCCGTCCGGGACCGTGAAGGGGCCCGAGTTCACCTGGTAGCCGAGCTACAGCTCGAAGGGATCCAGGTGGATCTGGCGGCGCGGCACCTGGAGCCGGCGCAGGATCTTCAGCGACGTGGCGACCAGTCCTTCCGGGCCGCACAAGTACACGTCGCGCTGGGCGATGTCGGGGACCAGCTCGATCATGCCGCGCGGGGTGAACAAGCGCCGCGGGCCGGGCGCCCGGCGGTCACCGACGACGAACCACAGCTGCGCGTGCCGCCGGTCGGCCAGGTTCTCGAGTTCGTCGCGCAGCGCGAGCTCGCGGACGGTCGTCGCGCGGTAGATCACCACGGCCCCGGCCGGCAACTCCTCGAGGACCGCGCGAATCGGCGCGATGCCGCTGCCCGCCGCGATCAGCAGCGACCGCGGCCGGACCCGGCGCGCCGCGGTGAAGTCACCCCACGGCCCTTCGACGAAGATCGGCACCCCGGGCCGCAGATGTTTCAACTGGTACGTGTGCGTGCCGACCGCCTTGACGGTCACCCGTAGCCAGCGACCGTTGGGCGCGGCTGACAGCGAGAACGGATGCGCCTGCCACCAAAGCCCGCGCGCGAGGAACCGTCAGCGGAAGAACTGCCCGGCCTTGGCGTCGAGGTCGATCAGCCGGCGTCCGGTGATATAGACCGAGACCATGTCCGGCGCCTCGGCGACCACGTCGGCGACCCGCAGCCGGTAGCGCTGGTTGAGCCAGAGCGGCGCGGCGAGCCGTCCCCAGGCCACCAGCACGATCGCGAGGACGTAGAACGCGATCCAGACGTAGCGGCCGAGACCTTGGTAGAGCTCGGTGCCGTTGGAGAACTGATGCGCGTAGGTCAGCAACAGCACCAGATAGGTGGACAGGTGCAGGAAATACCAGGCCTCATAGGGGATCGCCGTCCGCAGTAGGCGCACGCTCATCAGCCCGATGCAGACGAGCATGCCGGTCGCGATGATCGCCGGAGCCATATCCGGGTACGTGGAGAAGATGCTCCCGAACGTCGTGAGCACCGGTGCGTGGGCGAGGTCGGCGTACCCGACGGTGATGAGCGCGGCGTGCGACAGGATCGCGATGAGCAGGAAGCCGCCGAGTTCCTTGTGCCACCGTGTCAGGTGCCGGGCCCCGATCCAGCGCTCGAGGACTCTTAAGCGGCTCATCATGACGACCTGAACCAGCAGTACGTATCCGGTGGTGAGCCCGGTCAGCCGCCCGGCCGCGCTGAGCGTGGCGCCGGTCGAGTTCAGCGAGCCGGGCTTGGTGCCGAGCCACCACGGCAGCACCGCGAGGGCCAGCCCGCACCAGAAGAGCAGGCGCAGCACGAATCGTCCGCCGGCGATGCGCTCGATGGGCCGAGCGACCGGGGCGGACGTCCGCCGTGACTGGTAGGTCAGCTGGTCCACCGCAGACGTTGATATCAATTGATCTGGGCGGTTCCTACGCCTCTAAGCAGCACTTAAGGCCGATCTGAGGGTCGTATCGGATACGATACGATCGCCGGGTGTCGCAGCGTCTCGTGACCGCCGTGTGGGGCGGAGGACCGTTGCGCTGCACCGTGCGGACCGAGCGGGGCTTCCTGGTGCCGGTCGACGAGCCGGTCGCCTCGGGAGGCACGGATGCCGCGCCGCAACCGACCGATCTGTTCCTGGCCAGCGTGGCGTCGTGCTTCACGCTCGCGGTCATCTACTCCGCTCGCCGTCGCAAGATCGCCCTGGAAGACGTGACGGTCGAGGTGACCGGCACCTACGACGGGCCGAGGTTCGCCGCGATCGAGATGGACGTCCGGCTGGTCGGCGTCCCGGAGGACCAGCACGCCGACCTGATCGCCGCGGCCGAGCAGGTTTGCTACGTTACGCGCACGCTCCGCGACGCACCGTCGATCTCGATCAAGGCGCACGACTGAGTTGCAGCTTGTTGCAACAGTGCTGCAACACCCGGGCGGTCAACTGGGCGCATCGCCGTCGAGATCGCCGGAGGCCGCCATGAACTCGGAAACCGCGGACGTCCTGCCGATTGCCGCCGCCCGGTGCCGGCGCGGTTGCCCGTTTCGGGGCGCGACCCGTGAGCACCATGACCGGCTGCTGCAGGTCGACTGGGACCACACGCGGCTGATGGAACTGATGGAGCTGGCGGTCACCTGGGGCGAGCTCGAATACGGCGAGCACGCCGTCATCCCGCCGGAGCGCTGGATGGACTTCGGCGCCGCGCACCGCTGGCGCGACAGCGACCAAGCCGAGCGGATCCTGCTGATGGCGAGCGATGTGGCTTTGCGAGTACCGCGGTCGGCCGCGTGGCAGCGGCTGTCGGTCGCCCGTTAGCGCAGACCGGTCACCGGGGCGCTGAGTGCGAGCACCCTTTCGCCACGCGCGCACAGTGCCACCTCACCGGTGTCGTCGATCGAGCCGATCGCGGCGGCCGCCAGGTCTCGGTCGGTGAAGGCGGCCACGCACTCGGCGGTGCGCCGGGGTGGGCAGCACACCAGGAACGCGTAGCTCGGGAAGCAGGTCAGCCAGTCACCCATGGCGACGCCGACGGGCTTGGGGAGCACCTCGAGGTCGACGGTCGCGCCGCACGCGTTGCGCTCCAGCAGCATGCCGAGCGAGCCGATCAGCCCGGCCATGCTGACGTCCTTGGCGGCCACCGCGCAGCCGCGCTCGGCCAGGTCGGCCAGCAGCCGCACGTCGCCGGCCGACCGGGTCCCGCGCTCGTCGAAGCCGCGGAAGAACGGGAAGTCGGAGCGCAGCTCACCGTCCACGGCGCAGCCGAGCACGAGGGTCTGACCGGCGGCGACCCGGTTCACCGACAGCGGCCGTTCGGCCCGGCCGAGCCCGAAGGCGGACAGCGCCGGGGGCCGTCGTGCTGGGTGAGATGTCCGCCGAGCAGCGGTACGTCGTACAAATGGCAGCCATGACGGATGCCCTCGAGGATGCGTCGCGCGGTT
>Ga0070684_100003957_pt1 | contig 11222 bp, 9 predicted proteins | sample KBSC723LmetaG_FD_65653 | JGI IMG/M metagenome (GOLD analysis project Ga0070684, IMG submission 65653) | Corn rhizosphere microbial communities from Kellogg Biological Station, Michigan, USA - KBS C7.2-3L metaG | ecosystem: Host-associated > Plants > Roots > Rhizosphere ...
GCGCGGGCCAGTCAAGCCCGGGCGCCTTGGAGGTCAGCTCGCCACTCGTCCAAGCAACCGCGGAATGGACGTCTTCTGACGCAACGCGCGTCGCGTGCACCTGCGCTATTTTTGTTTCGAGCGCGAACACGCGATCGGCGCGCGCGGTCGGGTTTTCAAAGCCCGCCAGCCTAAACATGGCCGCGATATGCGCCTGGTACTGTTTGCGGATCCCGACCATATGCGCAGTGGTGGAGAGATAGTAGTCCCGGTCCGGCATTCCGAGACCGCCCTGGAGCAGGTAGGGGAAATTGTGCGAAGGATCCGTCAAACCCTGGGCGACCCAGACTCCAAACAGGTTCCCAGTCTCGAAATTCGTGTTGTTCAACGGATCCACATCCGTGCGCAGCCGACTGCCCAGCATGCGGGCGAGAGCATGGCGATCCGCGATGGCCATGATCGCATCGAATTGGGGTTTCAACGGAGAGATTCCCTTCGCCTCAATCGCGGCTTCATCCATGAAAGTCGCGTAGTAATCGCCGATTTTCCGGGTATCGTCGGTGGCCGCTGATCCTGCCTTGGCCGATTCCTCCAGCAGAGAGAGCAAGCGTTTTCGCGTCTCGTCGGCCAGTATGGCAAAGATGCCATAACTCGGCTTGTCGGCGGGAATGGGCGTCGCCTTGATCCATCCGCCGTTGGCATAGGCGTTGAAATCGTCACCGGCGGCGACGGATTTGTCCATTCCAGCCAAGTCGATCCCTGCCGCGGCCGATGTGGGCTGGGTTCCGCACGCCGACGCCAGTGCCATTGCCGCGATAAGCAGGATTGCGGCAGCGGAACGATGCGAAAAGCAGCCTCTCATATACGCCATGCCAAAAGATTAACGCACAATGTCACGCCGTATTTCCCCGCGGCCAGGCCGTGTCTATTTTTTTCGAGGCCGCTTCGGAACGAACGCCAGAAACCGGCGGGGGTTGTCCACCGTAATCCGGTGCAGCACCTGGTCGCTCACACCCGCCGCTTTCAGCTTCGGCACGAATACAGTCAAGGTCTTCGCGTAGCCGCTCGACGCGTCGGCGGAGAACATAAGATGGTCGGCAAAACCTGCCTCGATGAGCGCCATGACCATCGGAACCTGCTGCGCATCGTTATTTCCGCCCTGGCGATCAAAACCAACGAACGCGCCGCGCCGGCAGATGGCTTTTTGCACATAGACGTTCGGATCCACAAGATTCCCCAGGTGCCCGATGACGACGCGATCCGGTTTTACACCGGCGTCCTCCAGGATGTCGAGCTGTTCCAGCGCCGATTTGCCCGGAATCCCGGTGTGGGTAAAGATCGAGAGGTTGGTGGCAACATGCGCCTTGCCGACAGCGCGGAAGACCTTGCGTTCCTCCGCGGTGATCTCGTCCCACGAGCCGATTTCGCCAAACACGCCCAGCGTGTCGTCGTCCGCCTGCTTGATGAGCGCCTTGACGATCTGTTCTTCGCTCATCGTCGAGATCTCTTTGGGATAAAACGGCTGTGAGTAGAACCCTCCGCCCGCGACGATCGGGACGCCGGATTTCATGGAGACCTGGCGAATGAAGTTGATGTCGCGTCCCATGTCCGCGTGTCCGGCGTCGACAATACACGCGATGTTGCCCTCGCGCGCGGCGTTCCGGACTTCGGTCGCCATCAGGTCGGCATCGCGCATGATGTCGGGACCGGGCGCGGCTCCTGCTCGTCCTCGTCCACCGCCACGCGCCGGGGCCGGCGGCAACCCATTGGCAGCTCGAGCGGCGGCAGTGGCCGCTGCAAATTTCGCGTTGAAATCAGTACCCAACTGCATGTGCTCATGGAACAGCGTGGCGCCGCCCGCCAGTTCCTCGGGCGCATAGTCTTTGAGAAGCGTTCGGATGATCGCGCCCTTTGGAAATGTTGGCTCCTGCGCGAATGCGCCCCTCGGGATGGCTACGGCGGCCGCACTGATGCCCAATACTTCGAGCGCCTGCCGGCGGGTCAAACCTTGTGGAAGAAACTTTGACATGGTGCGATTATTGTAGACAATCGTGCGGATGAATGGGAGCGTTATGATAAGCTTCCGATGGAGGTTTTTATGAAGCGACAGATCTTTGCTTTGATCTTATTGTCCACGGCGACCAGCGTTTTTGCTCAACAGCCTGGCGGGCGCGGCGCTGGCAGGGGCGAAGCGCCTCAACCGCCGCCACTATTCTTTAAGGAGACCTGGAAGCAAGCCCCCGGCAACGTCCCGGTGACGCAAGCTTTTGTCCTGAACCCCAACCTGCAATTGAATTTGTACGGCACGGGCAAGGAAGATTTCGGTGTCACCAGCGAGGGAAATGTCCCCCACATCTGGACCGGGCTTTGCGCCACCTCGTGCGCGCTCACACTCAGCGACAAAGAAAGCTTTGTGGACCTGACGGGTAAGGCAAAAATCCGTTGGTTCACCAAGACCTCCGGATTCCATGAAGTTCGCCCCGTCTTGAAACTCGCCGACGGAACGTGGCTCATCGGGGACCACGTGGACGCCAACACCTTCGACTATCACGAAAGCGAATTCTATTTGTCCGAAGTGCACTGGCTCAAACTCGACATGCCCAAAGTGCAGACTAAGGGGACCCTGCTGGACAAGGTGGATCTGAGCAAGGTCGACGCAGTCGGGTTTGCCGATCTCACCCCCGGCAGCGGCCACGGCTCAGGCGGGTACTCCGATGTCGCCTGGATCGAAGTGTATGGGAAACCCGTGAAGCGTGATACGGCGCAGTCGAACTAATCGTCTGGCGTGATTAAGGTTCTGAAATGGTTGGCAGTTGGGCGGCCTCCCACGCAGCCAGGCCGCCCGCCATCTCGGTCAATTGAGTGATGCCATATTGATGCAGAATGCCGGCGGCGATCGAAGAGCGATAGCCGCCCGCGCAATGCACGGCAATGCGGCGGCCGCGAGGGACTTCGCCGATACGCTCCTGCAAATGGTTCAGCGGAATATTCACGCTGCCGTCAATGTGTTTGGCCGCCCATTCGCGCGGATTTCTGATATCCAGCACCAGCGGCGGATTCGCACCCGCCAGTTCCTCCGCCACCATCGGGGCGCTGAGGCGTTCGGTCGGCCAGACCAGGTCCGGGCGGCCGGCCAGCGCTTCCATTCCTCCTTCCAGGTATCCTCTTACGTGATCGAAACCGATGCGGCCCAGCCGTAGGGCGGCTTCCTGTTCACGTCCGGGCTCGGCAACGATCACGATCGGCTTGGCGCGGTCGAGTAACGTGCCCGCCCAGGTGGCGTATTGCCCTCCCAGTCCGATGTTCAGGCTGCCGGCCAGGTGACCCTTGGCGTACTCGGCGGCATCGCGCACATCCAAGATCTGGGCGCTCGCGTCCCCCATCCGCAGAACCTCATCAAGATCGACAGGCTGAAGGGCTTGCTCCAGGTTCTTGTCGAGCGTAGCGCGCTCGCGAGTATTGAGGATCGCATCATAGGTGAAATACGCCGGAGCGTCGGGCTGGTCAGCCGTCACCAGCGCGATGAATTGCTCCTTGGACATGGGCTGCAACGCGTAATTCAAACGCCGTTGATCCCCAAGCGAAGAAATAGTATCGGAGGAAAGCTGCTTCCCACACAGGGAACCGGCTCCATGCGCAGGATAGACCAGCGTCTCGTCGGGAAGCGGCAGGAGTTTGTTGTGCAGTGACTCGTACAGGTGCGCGCCGAGGTCGTCGGCTGACCACCCGATCGAAGCCCGCAGGTCGGGCCGGCCGACGTCTCCGATAAACAGAGTGTCTCCGGTGAGAACGGCGTACGGTTCTGCCGCGTCCTTGTGGAGATCAAAGACCAGGATCGAAATGGACTCGATGGTATGGCCGGGAGTTTCAAGGACTTTGAGCCGCAGCCCCGGGAAGTCGAGCGTATCGCCGTCCTTCATCGCCACGAAAGCGTATTCCGCTTGGGCGCGGGCGCCAAGATAGATGGTCGCGCCGCAACGGTCGCGCAGTTCCAGATGGCCGGCGATGAAGTCGGCGTGAAAGTGGGTGAGGAAGACGTGGCGGATGTGAAGGCCGAATTTGTCGGCATCTGTCAGGTACTGCTCGATATCGCGCTGAGGATCGACGATGATCGCGGTCGAACTGGCCTCGTCCCCGATCAGGTATGAAGCGTGGGAGAGGCAACCCAGGTAATACTGTTTCAGGATCATGGAATCTCTATTGTTACCGCAACGCGGATGGCGTTGGAAGCTGGCTCGAGCACAATGACTTCTGCCTGTGCCGCTGCGGCGCGGAGGGCCGGCTGAGGATTCGGCCGAGCTATTCCGTGAGACTGACTGGTGTGCCTTTATCGACCATACCGGCCAATTCCAGCGCGCTCCAATTGGTAAGGCGGATGCAGCCGTGAGACTCGGTATGCCCGATCAGCGCAGGGGAGGGCGTGCCGTGAATTCCGTAATGCTCTTTGGAAAGATCAATCCAAACTCTTCCGACCGGATTATTGGGGCCGGCGGCAATCGTCGTTTTGGTGTCTTGCGCCTTGGCGTCCCAGAACAGATCGGGATTGTAGTGGAACTTCGGATTCCTGAAAACGCCCGTCACCTGCCATTCGCCGATCGGCAGCGGATCGTGTTCGCTGCCGCTGGTGCACGGATACTGGGCGATCACTTGCCCCATATCGTTCAAAACCTTTACAGTGGATTCCGCCTTGGAAACCACCACACGCGCGGCTCGAGCCTTCAGCGGTAGGCCGATGTCGGGCACATGAATCCTCCGGCTGGCAACGCTAAACTTGGTTCCCGGATTCAATCGCTGCAACACAGCGGGACTCACGTGAAACTTCTCCGCCACTCCCTCCAGGGCCGAACCGTAGCCGAGATACTTTAATCTGGCCTGGAGCATCATCTTCGAGGGCACCTTGACAAACGGACCCTTAACGTCCGCTTCAGTCAGCGCATAGTCGACGATCGCGGGCGCGGAATCCATGTTGAGCGCCTTCCAAACGTCCGCATCGATAGAGGAACCTGAGGAAAGCCCATGCGCCGAACGGAAACCTGCTACGGCCCGAAGGGCGTTGGCTCCCATCCGGCCGTCGATTTCACCAGGAGAGAAATGCGCACGATCCAGCAGAATCTGCGCGCGCAGCACGGCCGATCCTTCCGCGCCTTCAGCCAGCTCCGGCTGGGTCGCGGGGTTATTGACGGCGGCCAAGTCGTACCGGATCGAAGTGCGTGCAGGTACCTGTTTCGATTTGGTTTCGGCTCGACCAATGAAGACTAAAATCAGTCCCAGCATCGCGGGAAAAACAGAGCAGCGAAGTATGCCGGCGGGGGCGCCCATGCTACGGATGAAGCAATTAACGTTCCAGACCGACGCTCGTTTCCCGGGCCAAAGAAACCACTAAATTAGGTCCCCCGCTCGAAAAGGATTTTCGCCGGCCGCCGCGGGAGGTAACGTAATCCGAATTGCTCCGTCGCAGATCGTTGAATGTGTTCCACGGCATCGGCTGGGGAGTCTGTCACCAGGATCGCCTCCAGATCCTGCGCCGAGATGGCGGCATTCGCCAGCAGGGATTGTCGCAGGAACAGAATCAACGGCGACCAGTACTCGACGCCCAGCAAAACCACAGGGAAGTTCTTGATCTTCCCGGTCTGGATCAGCGTGGCGACTTCGAACAGTTCGTCCATCGTTCCAAATCCTCCCGGCGCGGCGACGAATCCGAAGGAGTACTTGACCAGCATCATCTTACGGATGAAGAAATAGCGGAACTCCACCCACTTGTCGAGGTAGGGGTTGGGCTTCTGCTCTTTAGGAAGCTCGATGTTGCAGCCCACCGAGACACCTCGCGCTTCTTTTGCGCCACGATTCGCGGCCTCCATGAGACCCGGACCTCCGCCCGTCATCACCGTAAAGCCGGCCCGGGCGATTCTCGCGCCAAGTTGCCGCGTCAGTTCGTAATAACGATGATCCGGCGGGAATCGCGCCGACCCAAATACCGTGATGCACGGGCCCACGAAATGCAGCGAACGGAATCCGTGAATCAATTCCCGAAAAATGCGGAAGGCTCGTCCTAGTTCAAATCCACGGCTTCGAGGGCCTTCAAGGAAAAGTTCTTCCTCGGGGTTGGCAGTGGATTTCCCCCATTGTGAACTGGGCGCTTGGGGCTTAGTCAGAGGTTCGACGGGCATAAGGTCTTCTCGATTACGATAACCCTTTATGCCCGCGAATGTCTGTGCCTTACTTGGACGCTGTCAGCCACTCCATCAAGCTTGACCCGACGTTCGTAAACTCAAACGCATGCAGGCCCAGGTGCAGCGCCAGTTCGCTGCACACGGCAATCCCCCGGAGTATTCGATCACGGCTTACAGCGCTTCTTCCGATGCCAGCAGCCTGCGGGCAGCCATCTACTGGTGGCCCGTGGCGTTTGCATAGACAATACTGATATGTATCTCTCCGATAAAACAGTCCTGATAACCGGCGCCAATGGCGGACTCGGCACGGCCGTGACAAAAGCGTTTCTGGAGGCCGGAGCCCGAGTGGCCGGGGTCGCGAAGAAGATTCAGAATTCGGACTTCCCGCATCCCAACTTCCTCGCGTACCCGGCGGAACTCGGGAGCGCCGGCGCCGCGCGCGCGGTAGCCGCCGCCGTGTCCGCAGAATGGGAAAAGATCGACGTACTGGTGCATCTGGTGGGGGGCTTCGCTGGGGGAAAATCCGTCGCCGACACTGACGACGCCACTCTGGAACAGATGCTGGAAGTAAACCTGCGAGCCGCGTTTCACATGTTCCGCGCGGTGCTGCCGGGTATGCGCACGCGGGGCGCGGGCCGCATCCTGGCGATCGGCAGCAGAACCGCTACCGACCCGCGACCGATGGTGGGCGCCTACTCGGCGTCGAAAGCGGCGCTTGTTTCGCTGGTTGGCACCATCGCGCTCGAGAACAAAGACCGCGGGATCTCCGCGAATGTGATCCTGCCTGGAACCATGGACACGCCGGCGAATCGCGCCGCCATGCCGGGTTCGGATTCCGGCAAATGGGTGCAGCCCTCCCAGGTCGCGAGCCTTCTGGTGCATCTGGCTTCGGATCAGTCATCGCAGATCAGCGGGGCCGTGATTCCGATCCTGGGCGGAGAGCTCTAGAGCGTCGCGGTATAATGGAACTGCAGTCGCTGATTCGGCTCCATCCCCAAGTAAAGACCTTCTATTTTGATCTCTGTAAACGATCTTTCCATGCGCTACGGCGCCCGTATTCTGTTTGAAGACGTCAGCACCACGTTTCAGCAGGGGCGGCGCTATGCCATCACCGGTCCCAACGGATCGGGCAAGTCCACCTTCATGAAAATCCTGACCGGCGAGATTGAACCCTCCAAGGGTTCCGTCACCCGGCCGAAGAAAATCGGCATCCTGCGTCAGGATCAATTTGCCTTCGATTCCTTCCGGGTCCTGGACACGGTGATCATGGGGAACGCTCCGCTGTGGGATGCTCTGCAGGAGCGCGAGGTATTCTACGCGAAGGCGGATCTGACCGACGAAGACGGCATGCGTCTGGGCGAGCTGGAGGGAATCGTCGGGGATCACGGCGGCTACACGGCGGAAGCGGACGCCGCCACCTTGCTGCAAGGTCTGGACATTCCGCAAGCGCTACACGAACGTCAGATGTCGGAGCTGCAGAGCGGCCAAAAGGTACGCGTGCTATTGGCCCAGGCGCTATTCAGCAACGCGACCGTACTGCTTCTGGACGAGCCCACCAACAATCTGGATCTGGAGTCGGTGCACTGGCTGCAAAGATATCTGCTGGCCTACACCGGCTGCCTGCTGGTCATATCCCACGACCGCCATTTCCTGAATGAAGTGTGCACGCACACCGCCGACATCGACTACGAAAGCATCATTACCTACACCGGCGCGTATGACGAAATGGTCCTGGCGAAGACCCAGATTCGCGCCCGCATAGAAGCCGGCAATGCTCAACGTGAAAAAAAGATCGCACAGTTGAACGAATTCATTCAACGGTTCTCGGCCGGCACCCGATCGGCGCAGACCACCTCACGCAAGAAAGAAGTGGAGCGCCTCCAGACCTCGGATCTTGCCAGATCCAATATCCAACGCCCCTTTATACGCTTTGTGAACGAGCGGCCCTCGGGGCGGCATCCCCTGGAAATCAAGGGACTCTCGAAAACCTACGACGGATTGAAGGTGATTCAGAACTTCAGCGCATCCATTGCTCGCGGGGAAAAAATCGGACTTTTGGGGCGCAATGGCGCGGGGAAAACCACCATGCTGAAGTCTCTGCTCCGCAACGCGACGGGTTTCGTCGATGCGCCGGATCGCGAGTTTCCGGTGGATGGCGGCACGGTCACCTGGGGCCACGAAGTTACCGTGGGATATTTTTCCCAGGATCACAAAGAATCCATCCGGCCGGGCTCCACGATTATCGAATGGCTGCACGAGTTCGATCCGAGCGCTTCCCAGCAGGAATTGCGTGGACTGCTGGGCCAGATGTTGTTCAGCGGCGATGACGCGACCAAACGTACTGAAGTTCTTTCGGGGGGCGAAGCCGCGCGTATCATTTTCTGCCGCTTGATGCTGCAGAAACCTAATTTCCTGCTGCTGGACGAGCCCACCAACCACCTGGATCTGGAATCGATCAACGCCTTGAATATCGCTCTCCAGAAGTATGATGGGACGGTCCTCCTGGTCACGCATGACCACGATCTGGTGGAAGAAGTGGCCACCCGCATCTGGAATTTCGACAACCATACCATCGAGGACTTCAAGGGTCCATACACCGACTTCCTGATTCAAAAGGAAGCCACTACGGCCTGACGCCGGTCGCCTTCCCTCCCGTCCGCAGGGTAGTTACGTAGGGAGGATCCCATTCGTCTTCTATATGCGGGCCAATCAACGCCGAGGTTCGCGAACAAACCATTGGTGAGAAGGAAAACTGTCATGAGCAAGAAATGCATACTCTCAATCGGAGCCCTGGCCCTTTCGACCGTGGCCCTCGCGGCCTCCAAGAGCTACAACGTGGTTGTCTCGACCCCCATGAAGGCGGGGAACGTCGCGCTCGCGGCGGGAGACTACAAAGTGCAGGTGGAGGGAAACAATGCAGTCTTCACCGATTCCCACACTCGTCAATCGGTTACGGTGCCGGTAAAAGTGGAGAACAGCGACTCGAAGTTTAATTCGACGGCCCTCGACACCACCGTACAAGGCAGCACTACCCAAATCACATCCATCGAATTGGGCGGATCCAAGACTAAGCTCGAGTTCGGCAAGTAACCGCCAACTCACCGCACCAAACGAGGAGCGGAACGGTGTTCCGCTCTCTCCGGTCTAGCGGGATTCGGCACTTCAGAAGTCGCCAAGTGCACCATTACGCGATGTCTGGCGCCGTCGTCTGACAGGCGTATCGTAGAGTTCTCGATCGGCTTTCCATCTAACTCGACCCGAGTAAGGAGTCCATTTTCTCTCTTCACTGTGATCTCGTAGGCAGCGGAGCGATATTTGTAGACCAGTTCGAATCCGGGCCAGTCCGCGGGAATCACCGGGCAGATGCGCAGCAGGTCTCCGCGCAGTTGGAATCCGAGGACATCTTCGAGCCAGATACGATACATCCACGAGGCCGAGCCGGTGTACCAGGTCCAGCCCGCGCGCCCCTTCTTTCCCGGCGCGAAAGAGACATCGGCCGCCACGGCGTAGGGTTCGCCGCCGTAACGATCCGCACTTTCTGGATCCCGGCTGCGTTCGATCGGATTCATGATCTGGAGCAGGTTCACCGCGGCTTCGCCCTTACCGAGCCGCGCCCATGCCATGGCCAGCCACAGGGAACCGTGAGTGTACTGGCCTCCATTCTCGCGCACGCCAGGAGGGTATCCCATGATGTAACCAGGATGCGGCCGGGAATGGTCGAAAGGCGGCGTAAACAGCAACACCAGCTGGTCGTCTTTCCGAACCAGGTCGCGAGTCGCGGATTGCATGCCTTGCAGGGCGCGTTCGGGATCGGCGGATCCGGAGAGCACCGCCCAGGACTGCGGAAGCGAATCAATGCGCAGCTCCTGATTCGAGCGGGACCCCATGGGAGATCCGTCGTCAAAAAAGGCCCGCAGATACCATTCGCCGTCCCAGCAGGAGTGTTCAATCGCACGCGCGAGGTCATCGGCCCGGTTTCGCCAGACAGAAGCCCGTTCCGGATCGCGTTTGTCGGCGAGTGTTGCGGAAGACCGCAAGACAGTCAGGAAAAACCAGCCGAGCCAAACGCTCTCTCCCCGCCCTTCCGGTCCTACCCGATTCAACCCATCATTCCAGTCGCCGCTGCCAATCAGAGGAAGGTCATGGGAACCAAGCTGCCAGGCGTGTTCGATGGCGCGAACGCAATGTTCCCACAGAGGCGCGGTGGACGCTGAAACTGCGGGAATCGACATATGCTCCTGCTGGTGCGCTTCCAGGACGGGGCTGTCGAGAAACGGAGCTTCCAGATCCAATATCGAATCATTGCCGGTGATCTTGATGTAATTTCCAACCGCATAGGGCAGCCACAACAAATCGTCCGAACAACGGGTCCGCACGCCCAGGCCGGACCCGGGATGCCACCAGTGCTGCACATCGCCCTCGGCGAATTGACGCGATGCGGCCAAGAGAATGTGGGCCTGGGCCAATTCCGGCGCCGAGTACAGGTAAGCCATCGCATCCTGCAGCTGGTCCCGGAATCCGATGGCTCCACCGGACTGATACAGGGCGGATCGCGCCCAAAAGCGGCAGCTCAGACTTTGATACAGGAGCCAGCGATTCATCAGGAAGTCCGTGGAGAGATACGGGGTGCGGACTTGAATCGACCCCAGCTTCTGGTCCCACCACCTGCGAGTGGCCGCCAAGGCCCGTTCCACGTTCTCGGCGGAAGAATAGCGGCGCACCAGGTCGCGAAGGCGATTGACCTCGGGCAGCTGGCCCAGCAAGAATACGATTTCAACAGTCTGTCCCGGTTCAATAACGGCCGGAGCCTGTAGCGCGGCGGCCGGATCCATCCCCGCCCCACAGCGGTTATCGAGCGTCGTATAATCCAGAGCCGCCGGATTCACGCGGGAACGGTTTCTTCCCAGGAACTGAGTGCGATCGCCGGAATACGACGCGGCGCGGGGACTGGCGGCGGCAAACGCCACTGCGCCGCCATCGTTTTCGAGCCAGCTCTGGCGGGCCAGAAGCGCACCGGACTCCTGATCGAAGGCGGTTTGCACATGGAGTTGCTGGCCTTCTCTGGTCGCTCCC
>Ga0070684_100003958_pt1 | contig 11221 bp, 13 predicted proteins | sample KBSC723LmetaG_FD_65653 | JGI IMG/M metagenome (GOLD analysis project Ga0070684, IMG submission 65653) | Corn rhizosphere microbial communities from Kellogg Biological Station, Michigan, USA - KBS C7.2-3L metaG | ecosystem: Host-associated > Plants > Roots > Rhizosphere ...
CGCTGCCGATTCCGGCCAGAGCGCGCGGGTCGGTCATTCAGGATAACGGTGCACGACGGACGGCGCGCCAAAGAACTGCATGGTTTCGTACGCAGTGGCGCCCAACGACCCGGCGACGCGCATCGATGCGACGTTCAGCGGCCGAATGATGCTCGCGATTTCGTTCGGTCCAACGTCTGGTGTGCGAATCGACTCGCTCACGCCGCCTGGTCCAACGTCCGTTCTCGTATCCTGACGTTGGCTCGCTCGCTGGCTGTCGCTCGAGTGTCGGCGCCGCCGCTCGATCCGGGGCAGCATCAAGAGGGCGGCATGCGCCACCAACAACACCGGTTGCGTCTGGCTGAGAGAATTCGCACGTTGTCCGCGCCCACTTGGATCTCACTTGAAACCATTCGGCATGTCGTCGCACGCGCAATCTCGTCCGCCGAAGAGCGTCACGATCGCCGTAGTCGCTGCCAGCATCGCGTGGATCGATAGCGCCGCCGCGCTGGCGATCAATCAGCTGATCTATAACGGAGCGAGCGTTGGCCCGGGGCCGCTCCTTGGCATCGTCAGCCTCGTTGTGCAGGTGACGGCGATCGTGCTCGTGGCTCGTGGAAGCAGTATCGGTCGGGTGCTCGTCGCATTTTTCTTCATCATTGCGATCTTGCCCTTGCCGATGGTCGCACGCCTCATCTCTGGTGGATCGACGATGGCTGCGGCGTACCTCGCGCTGGGTTTTGTGCTCAAGGGAGCGGCGACCTTTCTGCTCTTCACCGGCGAGTCGAACCAATGGTTCAATTCCGTGGAGGATCGCGAGCCTCGCGTCATCCGTTGAACTCTTGCGAGGCGCTCGCGGATCGCTCGACGTCTTGTCATGGCACTTCGCGCCGATCGCTCCGAGCCGCAGTTGCGTGCGCACCTCGAGGCCGCGCTCGGCATCGGAGCGACGTAGAGCAAATAGTCGAGCTAATTCTGCAGCATCGATTCCAACTGCGCGAGGAGCTCATCGACGGTACGTGACTGCGTCATGAGAGACCGTTGACCTGCCAAAGATGCGTGTGTGTTATCTAACGCGAAGTAGACTGGTCTGCCTAATCCGAATTCGCCAGACCTATACGAATCCCAATCGGCACGAGCGCGCGAAACGTATTCGCCACAGCCGCCGCGTCAGTAGCCGCGCGCTTCTCTTGATGTCTCCATTGACGTCTCGATAAACGCACCCGGGACGTCCTTGAAAACACTCTCGCCCTGAACAAACCACGGGATGCCAAACGTCCAGAGCCAAGCGCCCTCGAGCCAGACGATTGGTTAGAACGTGCCGGCGACGCCCGCATGTACGACGATCGGCTCGCCACATATCGCGATGATGCACACGAGAATCGCCACTTTGCCCGTTCGATAAATCAAGTTGCGTCTGAGCTTCCGACGGTTCTGACGCCACGCTAGGGAATGATCCGATTGCCTGGGCGCCGCTTTGGTGCTGGTGCCCACCGGCGGGCGCGCAATTCTATCGTCGCCTCCGGTATCGCGTCGGCATCGCGTTCCATCCGGCGCGACACGCCAACCTGATCGCACTCCGCGACCGAGGCGTCAGCCATCCAGTGAGATGATGAACTCTGATCCTGTCCGCCAGATCGTCGAGAGTGGAGTGAGTATACCCGCGTTGGCCGCGGGACTCACTCGAGAATACTTGCTGCACCATCGCCTCTGTCCCAAGGCGATCACCGCGGATGGGGTCCTCGTCGTCGCGGCGACGGCGGACGCGTTCCGCGACGGTGCAGTGGATATCGCTCACGCCTATCGACGTCCAATCACGCACGAAACGGTCGAGCGCCAGGAGCTCGAGCGGTTGGTCGAGCGACTGACAACGCGCGCCGAGCGAAGTGTGGAATTGGCTCGCGCGGACACGAACGGCGATGATCTGGCGACCGACGTTCGGGATCTCGCCAACCAGCCGCCAGTCATACGCTACGTGAACTTGTTGGTGCGCGACGCGTACGACGCCGCAGCCAGCGACATTCACCTCGAGGCCAGTCGCACTGGGCTTACCGCGCGCTTTCGCGTCGATGGTGTGTTGGTTCCCGCACCTGAGCCGCCAAGTCACCTTCACCACGCGGTCGTCTCACGCATCAAGTTGCTCGCCGAGCTGGACATCGCCGAGCGAAGGCGTCCGCAAGATGGCCGCATTCGTGTTCGGCTCGAGGCGCGTGAGCTCGATCTCAGGGTATCGAGCGTTCCAACAATGTACGGCGAGAGCGTCGTCCTTCGGTTACTCGATCACGGAGGACGCCCGGTCACGCTCGATGAGCTCGGAATGTCGCCGCACGTACTCCCGACGATGGCGCAGCTCTCGACCAAGCCACATGGCATGCTGCTCGTCACCGGTCCGACCGGGAGCGGCAAGACGACTACACTCTACGCCGCGCTCCAGCTCCGCGACGCGTCCACGGAAAAAATCATCACCGTCGAAGATCCAATCGAGTATCAGCTCGCCGGAATAACCCAGATGCCCGTGCATCGACAGGCCGGAGTGACGTTTGCGGCAGCCTTACGCGCGATTCTCCGTCAGGACCCGGACGTGGTGATGATCGGCGAGATGCGCGATCAAGAAACTGCTGAGATATCGATTCAGGCGGCGATGACGGGGCATCTGGTGTTCAGTACGCTGCATACGAACGACGCCATCAGCGCGGTGCCACGGCTTCTGGACCTTGGAATTCCAGAATACCTGGTTGCCGCTACGCTCGAAGGCGTGCTCGCTCAACGACTCGTTCGACGAGTGTGCCAGGACTGTCGCGTCGAGTACGAGGCGGCACCGGAGGCCATTGCGCTCGTAGCGGGCCGCGATGTCGGGCATATGACGTTGGTTCGCGGAGCTGGCTGCCCTTTGTGTCGAGGCACAGGCTTCCGCGGGCGACTCGGGCTCTTCGAGCTCTTCGTCGTCACTGACGATTTGCGCGACGCGATCGCCTCCCGAGCACCCCGCGCTCAACTGCGGGCCCTGGCGACGTCCGCTGGGCTTATTCCGCTGCGACGCGACGGCTGGTCCAAAGTCCAAGCTGGTTTGACGACGGTCGAGGAGGTAATGCGTGTCATCCAGGACTAGTTCACGGCCCAGAGTGCGCGGTGGCTTTACGCTCATCGAGCTGCTGGTGACGATCGCCATCATCGCGACCTTGGCGGCAATCGTCGCGCCTTCGTTGTTCGGCAACATCGGCGAAGCCCGGCGGGGAACCGCGAAAAGTCAAATTCAAATTCTGTCGCTCGCGCTCGATGCATATCGTCTCGACAACGAGGCGTTTCCGACGACAGAACAGGGTCTCGAATCGCTGAGGTCTGTACCCATCGCGGACTCTCCGCCGAATTGGAAGGGGCCGTATCTGCGCCAGCTTGTTCCACTCGACCCGTGGGGCCGCGCGTATGTCTATGTCTCACCCGGCGTGTCCAATCCGAACGCCTATGACCTCTACACGCTTGGCAAAGACGGCAAAGCGGGCGGCGACGGCGAAGATGCCGATGTCACCAGTTGGAACGGACCAGTTCGACAATAGAGAGAAATGCAAACAGTCTTTGCATATCGCGCCGCGACCGCGACTGGCGATGTCCACGGCGGGACCATCGATGCCGAGTCGTCGCGACAAGCGCGTGAGACGCTGGCGTCTCGCGGACTCTATGTCTTGAGCCTCGAGTCGCACGGCCACCGATTCACCCGCCGTGATCCGCTGTCGGTCGCCGATCTTGCGCTCGGGCTGCGCATTCTGGCTGATCTGCTCGAGTCGGGCCTGTCGGTCTCGCGCGCGCTGCATGCGTTCGACGAGCTCGCGCCGCGCGGGTGGCGGCCGGCTTTGCCGCACATTCGACAATCCGTGCGTGAAGGCCAAAGCCTTGCAGCCGCGCTCTCATCGGCACCGGTAGTCATACCCGGACTTGTAATCGGGATCGCGCAGGCGGGCGAAGCCGGTGGTGGAATCGGTCCGGCGATTCGGCGCGCCGCTGAGCTCATGGAGTCGTCGGCTGAGATGCGCGCGTCGATCCGCTCCGCGCTCGCGTATCCAGTCGTTGTCGCAGGCGCTGGCACCATGGCAATTGGAATTCTCATTACTGTGGTGTTGCCGCGGTTCGCAAAGATTCTCGCCGATCTTGGTCAAACACTTCCGGCTTCGACCCGCGCCGTGTTGCGCGGTGCGGAGGCGATGCATGCGGGCTTGGTTCCAGCGATGATCGCTGCTGCGGTCGGGATTGGAGTGTGGCGTGCGTGGACGCAAACCGAAGATGGTCTCCGCGGCTGGCATCGAATGCTGCTATCTCTTCCGGTCCTCGGCGCGGTGCGAAGCGGCACAGCAGCGGCGCGCGTGGCACATTCGCTCTCCGCGTTGCTCGAGAGCGGCGTATCGATGGGTACGGCCCTGGCCTTCGCTGGGCGTGCGGCATCGGACGCGGAGCTCGAAGCTCGTCTGACACTGGCCCGTGCGGCCGTGACAGCCGGTGAGCCGCTCTCGCGCGCGCTCGAGCTGAATCGTGCGACGACCCCAACGGTCATCCGTCTCATTCGCGCCGGTGAAGAGTCGGGTCGGCTCCCGGCGATGCTCGATCACGCGGCACGCATCGAGCAACAGCGCGCTGATCGTATTGTCCGAACCGGCGTGCGGCTCCTCGAGCCGATGCTGCTGCTGACCTTCGCATCGGTGGTGGCGCTCATCGCTGCCGCGCTGCTGCAGGCGATCTACAGCGTGCGGCCAACGGCATGATTCGGCCGGGAAACACGCTCATCGAGATGCTCATCACCCTGGCGCTTCTCGGGATCATTGCATCCGCTGCCACGCTTGCGATTCGGCGCATCACGCCGCCTCCGCCAAGCGATCCGGCGACCATCATTGCCGATTCAATCGACGCGGTCCTCAAATCGGGGAGTCCGGCGACGCTGCAATTCATGATTCACGATCGACCCGCGACCGCGACGCTAAATCCCGACGGCAGCATCGTTGCCGACAGCGCGCTGCACATCGACCGATTCACTGGGCGGACGAATCGCGACCGGACCAATGCGCGGTAAAATCAAGCGCGGGAGTGCGCTGCTCGACGTCATTGTCGCGCTGGTCGTCTTGGGCCTCAGCGGCGTGGCGATGATCACACTGCTCGGCCAAACCGCCCACGGCATGCGCAGTGTTCGGAACACGGAGCGAGAGTTACGCCGCGCATCTGACGAGCTCGGACGATTCGTGGTTTACGACCGAGCTGAGTTGATGGCCATGGTCGGGCGCTCGTTGTCGCACGGTTGGAGCATTGAAGTGCGCCAGGCTACTCCGGATCTCTTCGATGTCTCGATCGCCGAATCGGATACGTCAGCGGCGCTATTGCGGACGACCATTTACCGACCGGACACGCTCCATGCTTCGACTCGGTAGTCGCCGCGGCGTGACACTGATCGAGGTGATCATCGCTCTGGCGATCTCTGGTCTGGCCATGCTTGGCTGCATCATGCTTCTCGACCAGCTCAACGACAGTCAATCGCGCATCACACGAGAGCGCGCCGCCGATGCGACAGCCGGCAACGGCGATCGCTTATTCCGGCGACTGCTCATCGATGCGCACACGACGACCGATACTGCCGAGCGCTTTCGTGGAGACGAGTATAACGCGAGTTATCTCAGCTTCTGCGATGTGCCATCGGGTTGGCCGGAAGCTTGTCTTGTTAGGCTGTCGTTAGACTCCCTGCGCGATTCGAGCGTCATCGTCGCCGACATTGTACGAGGAGCGAGCGTCGATGAGCGCTTCGACCTGCGTCGAATTCCTGGTGCGGCGACGTTCCGCTATCTCGATCTATCGGCTCGCGACTCATCGTGGGTTCGAAAATGGGCGGCGAGCGTCGCGCTCCCCGGCGCGATTGCCATCGTTGCGGGGATCGATACAACGGTGTTCCCTCTGGGGTCAGCGCGTGAGTAAGGTCCTACGTCGACGCGAGCGCGGCGGGTTCGTCATGCTGACGACTCTCTGGGTCATGAGCATTGCGTCTGTCGTCGCGATGGCAGCGGCGCTCGTCGGGCGACATGCGGTTTTCGAGGGAAGTGCGCGCGTTGAGCTCGAGCGCGGTCGCTGGATTGCATTGGGATGTGAACGCCGAGCCCAGGCCGCGATCGATGCCGTGCTGCGTGACGCTCGGACCTTCGAGGAAGGTGCGCTCGTCTGGCGGACGCTTTCGCGCCGCATCGTCGCGTCGCCATTCGTGCAGGGTTGCGATTTATCTCTCGAGGCTGCGGGCACCCGGCTCGACGTCAACGCCGCATCGAGAGAGATGATCGCCAACCTGCTAGCTGCTATCGGCCAATCCGATCGCGCCGCGGAGATGGCCGACGCCCTCGACGATTGGCGCGATGCCGATGACGAGGCACTGCCACTCGGCGCGGAACTCGATTGGTATGAGAGCGCCGGTCGAGAATTGCCCCGCAACGGACCATTGGCTGATGTCGGAGAGCTGCGCCGTATCCGCGGGTTCGAAGACGTCGAGGGACTCGACTCCGTATTGGCGATCGAGCCGGGTCGTGTGTCACTGGCCACCGCGCCTGTCCCTGTGCTGATGGCGATTCCGGGAATCACTCGAGAGACCGCCGAGCAGATCGTTGCGATGCAGAGCGCTGGAATTCCTCTCGACGATCTCCTTTCCGTTACCGGCATGATCTCACGATCAGCGGCTAGCGCACTCGCCGAGAGGTATCCCGATGCCGTTCGTGCGACGACGCCGGACCCGGACGCGTGGCTCATTCGCATTCGCGTATCGCGAGGTCTGCCCGCCGTTAGCGTGCGACTCGAATGGCGCGTCATTCGGACAGGCAGCCGGTGTCTCGTCGCGCGAACGCGCAGCATCCTATGATTGCCACGAGTCGCAATCGACTTGGAGTCGCAATTGGAAGTCGAGAGATTCGCGCGGTACTGGTCCGAGCCGGCGCCATCGAGTGGCATGCATCCACCCGAATTTCCAAAGACAATGACATCGCGGCTTCGCTGCAAGAACTTCTCACGAGAGCGCCGCGGTTAACCGGTGGCGTGCGCGTCACGGTCGTCGTCTCCCCAGCCTGGGTCCAGGTCAAACCACTCATGGGTCTGCCTCCGGTCAAATCGATTCGGTTGACGGAGGAACTGCTGCGCGAAAACCAGCAAGCGTTCTATTTATGGAAAGGGTCGCCCGCGTTGATTGCCGGCATACAGGTGACAAACGGTGGCGCGACGTGGGGCGCCGCATTTGACCGCGACGTTGTTCAACAGATTACGGGAGGGCTTCGAGCCGCGCGCCTGAGCGTGAGGCGCGTTACTCCTGCTGTCGCCGCGATTGTTGCCGCGATTGCGAATCGACCGGTGCTGTGGACGGACGGCGACGATTCGTTCGAGCTCGAAGGCGACCGTGCGGGAATTCGCCGCTTGAATCGAGTCACATTCAACCAAGCAGCAGACGCGTCGGCGCTTCCGGCGACACTTGTCGAAATCGGCGACGATGCTCTGCGCTTCGCCGATGCGTACGCGGCCGCGGTAGGACCTCGGTCATTGGCATTGAGTTTGGAGCTTCAGCCTGACGCATCGCGCACGCTCGTCTGGACGCGTGTTCGGCGCGTAGTAACAGCGACTGCTGCGTGCGCGGCCGCGGCGTTCGCCGCATTCGGCCCTGGCATGCGCGCACGAAAATTCGCGCGCGCGGCTGAAGTCTCGCTCGGGCGCAGTCGGGCTCTCGAAACCGAGCTTGCGCGGAACGAGAGCGAGCTGCGACGCGTTACTGAAATCTTGAATCGCATCGAGTCATTTCGTCTCGAGCGTGAAAAGGTTACGCGGGTCCTGGGTGATGTCGCGGAAGCAATTCCCGACTCGACGGCGATGCTGACGTTCCACGTCGACTCTGTCGAAGGTGCATTCACCGCCATCGCGCCACATGTCGCCGACGTTCTGCCGGAGTTAGCCGAAGTTCGCGAGGTCATCGCTCCGCGCATTGTCGGCCCAGTGACCCGCGAAAGTCTCGGCGGCGTGCACATGGAGAGAGCCAGTTTCCGTTTTCGTCGCCCGAGCAAAACATCGACGATCAAGAAGGGTGTAGCGCGATGATGTCGAAGCTCGGGTTGAGCGCGCGCGATCGCCGTACGCTGACCATCGGTTCGTTCGCGATCGCATTCTTGGTTGTCGTCGCGCGAGGCATTCCTGCGCTGCGATCGTGGGACGCGGACCGCAAGGCTGAAGCCTATTCGGCCGCACAACGACTCGCATCGTTGCGCGACGGACTGGCGATGCTGCCGACGCTCCGCGATAGCTTGCGGCTGCGTCGGGATCGACTCGTTGCACTCGAGTCGAGTCTCTTGGTTGGCGCATCACCGTCAGCGATCGCGGCCAACCTCGCGTCCGAGTTGGAGGACCTCGCCGACGACAACGCCGTGAAAGTCACCGCACTGCAGTTGCGAGCCGACACGGTCGCGACCGGCGGTCTCGCGCGCGTCGATGTTCGCTTTACAGGCATCGCAGATGTCTATGGGCTGGCGGGATTTCTCCGCGCCACGGAATCTGATTCAACGCTATTGGTCGTGCGGGATCTCAGCGTTGCTCAGGCGGAGCCAACGGCGGCCGATGGCAGGCCCGAGGCCCTTCGTGTGGACATGCTTGTCGCGGCCATCGGTAGGATCAAGAACAAGGCGAGCGTTCGCCAATGAGTCTTCGTTCGTCCGCAATTGTCGCCGTCTCGTTCACCGCATTGATCGTCGTCGGCGCGATCCGCTGGCGCGAGGCGGTCCCCAGGGTCGGCCATCAAAGTATTCCTATTGGGTTGCTCAAAGAGTCGCCCGGCGAGCTCGTCGAGACCACCCTCATCGAAGTGGAGGAACGCATTGTCTCGAACGATCCATTCCGCCTGTCAAACAGCCCATCGTCGATCCGCTACAGTCCCAGCAGCGATAACGTCGGATTCTCGGCGAGCGGTCCGTTACGTCCGAACCTGACGCTCAAGGCGATCGTGGGCGGGCCTCCATGGCAGGCGATTGTGGATGGCATTCCCGGTCAACAGCAAGGCACGCTCGTTCGAGCAGGCAGCGCGTTCGACAAGCTCATTGCGCGGGCGGTGACTCGCGACAGCGTCATCATTCAAGGTCCAGATACCACGTGGGTGTTGAGCTTTCGGAGACCGGAATGAAGCGCCCGCTCGTTGAATTGGTCATCGCGAGCTTGCTGTTCTTGAGCTCCGCTCATGCACAGGCGACTGGAAGGTCGGCGAAGCCAACGCCGGTCGCTCAGTCGGCAGAGAGAGGAGGAGGTGGGGACAGTGTGACGCTTCGGATCGTCAACACCGAACTCCGGACCGCTGTACAAATCGTTCAGCAGTATCTCGATAAGCCGGTGATCTTTACCGGGACCGGCGCCGGCGCGCAAGTCACGCTGGAACTGCCAAAGCCCGTGGCGCGCGCTGACGTGCCGCGCTTGCTGCGTGGCCTGCTTGACTCGCAGGGTTATGAGTTAGTCGACGATACGACGAGCGGCACTTACCGAGCGCGACCCAAGGAGCAGCCGCGTATCGCGCCGTTTGCGGCGGTATTGCCCACGCCGCCGCTGGCACCGTCGAACGACCTGACCGCACGACGACAGACTGTTGCGCCTGAGCTGTTCGTGATCGCGCTCAAGCACGCTCGTGCGATCGATGTCGCAGGAACCATCAACGCGCTCTTTGGGCGGACGACCGGATCGCAATTTGGAGCAGTCAACAACCGACCGCCAACGCTGTCCGACGAGTTACGAATTCTCCAAACGCCGCCAACCGAGCCGCCGCTGCCACAGGCGATGCCTGGGGCCAGTGGTCGATCAGCGGCGTTGACGGGCGATCTGACGATCATTCCAGATTCGCGCGGCAACACGTTGCTCATCCGCGCGAATCGCGCTGATTTCGAGTTGATCCAAGCCGCTGTGCAGCAACTCGATGTTCGCGCCGCACAAGTTCTCATCGAAGTCTTGATTGTCGAGGCGAGACGAGACCGCAGCTTTGCGCTCGGCGTCGAAGCATCGATCGGCGACCAACACGTGAAGAATACAGAGAACACGACGGTCGGCGGTGAGTTCGCGCCGGGATCAGCGGGCCTCGGTGACTTCACCCTCAGGGTAATGGGCGCCGGCGGTTACGATTTGAATGCGACCATTCGCGCCGCCGCGGGCCGGGGCGACGTCAAGATCGTGAGTCGACCGGTCGTGCTCACCGCAAACGACGAGCAGGCCGAGGTCGTCGTCGGAAGTCAGCGGCCGTTCGTCCAGGTGTCGCGAGCACTACCGACTGATGCAGCCGTCCGCGATCAAGTTGTCCAGTACAAGGACGTCGGCACCAAGCTCACCGTGCGCCCGACTATCAGCATCGACGGCACCGTGCAGCTCAACGTGACACAAGAAGTGAGCAACGCGACGACTGAGACTGCGTTCAACGCGCCAGTCATCTCGACGCGCTCGATCCGTACCGACCTGCTCGTGAAAGACGGTCAGACGATCGTGATGGGCGGCCTGACCGACAAGCAACGCGACGTTCAGAGCGCAGGCATTCCGATCCTCTCAAGCATTCCACTCGTTGGTGGCTTGTTCGGACGGCAAGCAAGGAATACGACTGAAACGGAGTTGTTCATTTTCCTCACGCCGCGCGTCATCCGCACCGACGAGGACGCGCAGCGCCTGACGGATCCCATGCGCAAACGCGCCGACCAGGTGAAGCCATGACCACAAAGCGGGCCATCGACGCCGTACTGATCGGCGACTCACTCCCCATGCAACGCCTGCGGATGCTCGTTGCCGCGGTCGCGCCAACACGCGTTCCCGTGCTGATCGAAGGCGCCACCGGCACCGGCAAAGAATTGGTCGCTGGCCTGCTCCATCAAGAGAGCTGCCGCGACGGTGCACTCGTTGCCTTCAACGTGTGCGCACTCGGCGACTCGATGTTCGAGGACGCCCTATTTGGCCACGCCAAGGGAGCGTTTACCGGCGCCGCAGGTGAGACGCTCGGTTTCCTTCGCGAGGCAAACGGCGGTACGGTATTCCTCGACGAGATCAGCGGACTACCGCTTGTGCTGCAGGCGAAGTTGCTCAGAGCAATCGAGACCGGAGTTGTGCGGCCGGTGGGATCGTCACGCGATGCGCGGAGTGACTTCCGAACCGTCGCGGCGACCAACGAGCGAATCGATGACCTCGTGGCGAAAGGACAGTTCCGCGCTGACCTCGCGCATCGCCTGAGCGGAATGATCCTGAC
>Ga0070684_100003962_pt1 | contig 11212 bp, 9 predicted proteins | sample KBSC723LmetaG_FD_65653 | JGI IMG/M metagenome (GOLD analysis project Ga0070684, IMG submission 65653) | Corn rhizosphere microbial communities from Kellogg Biological Station, Michigan, USA - KBS C7.2-3L metaG | ecosystem: Host-associated > Plants > Roots > Rhizosphere ...
GCTGTACGAGGCTGGCGAAACGGACGATTGACGGTGGACCTGTTCGGCCTGATCGAGCGCAACGCGGCCTTTGCGCCGGACAAGCCCGCGCTCCGCTTCGAGGGCAAGACGTGGAGTTACGCCGCGTTCGCGGCACGCATCGAACAGACCGCGCGTATCCTGAAATCGGAGCTTGGCGTCGGCCAAGGCGACCGCATCGCAATCCTGAGCCTGAACCGGCCGGATTATCTCGTGCTGCTCTATGCCTGCGCCCGCCTGGGCGCGATCCTCGTGCCGCTGAACTGGCGGCTCGCGGTTGCAGAGCAACTTTTCATTTTGTCCGATGCAGCGGCCAAGGTTCTGGTGCTTGAACAGGCGTTTGCCGCCGTGCTCCCGGCGCTCGAACAGGCCCTGCCGGACGTCGCGATCGTTGGCTTCGACTTCGCGCCGGCACGCGGGGTGCGCTTCGAGACCTTGCTTGAGCAGAGAAGCGGTGGCGCAGGTAATCCGCACGCCGACCTCTCGCGGCCACTCCTGATCGTCTACACCTCCGGCACGACGGGAAGGCCAAAGGGCGCGGTGCTCCGCCAGGAAGCGCTGTTCTGGAACGGCGTGATGAGCCAGCACATGCATGGCCTGACCTCCGACGATCACGTCCTGACCGTGCTGCCATTCTTTCACGTCGGCGGTCTCAATATCCAGACCACGCCGGCCCTACAGCACGGCGCGACTGTGACGATCCATGCGCGCTTTGCGCCGGACGCGACGCTTGCCTGCTTCGAGCGCGACAAGCCGACGCTCACCGTGCTCGTGCCCGCGACCATCCAGGCCGTTACTGATCACCCCGCATGGCCGGCGACCGACCTCGCTTCGCTAAAAGCCATCTCGACCGGATCGACCATCGTGCCGCAGCACCTGATCGAGCGTTTTGTCGCGCGCGGCGTGCCGGTACTGCAGGTCTACGGCTCGACCGAAACTTGCCCGATCGCGGTCTACACCCGACTAGGCGGCGATCTTTCGCGAGAAGGGTCGACCGGCCTGCCCGGTCTGTGCTGCGAGGCGGCGATCATCGATGATGCCGGAAATGAACTGCCGCCGGGAAAGCCAGGAGAGATCGCTGTACGAGGTCCTAACGTCTTCTGCGAATATTGGAGAAACCAGCACGCGACGCGGGAGGCGCTGCAGGACGGCTGGTATCGCAGCGGCGATATCGGGCTACGCGACGGCGACGGTTATTTCTGGGTACACGACCGCAAGAAGAACCTGATCATCTCCGGCGGCGAAAATATCTATCCGGCGGAAGTGGAGCGCGTGCTGCTGGAGCATCCCGATGTCGCCGAATGCGGCGTGATCGGACGGCCCGATCCACGCTGGGACGAGGTGCCGATCGCCTATGTGATACGGCGAAAGGATCGCTCGGTCGATGCGGAGGGCCTGAAGGCGCATGTGCAGCTGCAGCTGGCGCGCTTCAAGGTACCGCGTGAGATCGTCTTTGTGGAGGATTTGCCGCGAACCGCATTGGGGAAGGTCCAGCATTTCATGCTGAAGCAGATAGATGCGCAGACGCCTGTGCGGGGAGACGTCGCTTGAGGATCGCGGTGCTGGGCGGGGGAAACGGCTCGTTTGCGGCCGCGGGGGACTTTGCGCTGCAGGGCCATGAGGTGCGCTTGTGGCGGCGCGATGTCGCGCAGGTCGCTGCGCATTTGACGGCGGGCTCGCGCATCCTCGTGAAGGACGCGAATGGCCGGCATGAAGTCGAGCTGGCGCTGGTGACAACGGATATTGCCGAGACATTGCGCGAAGCCGAGCTGATCCTGTGCCCGGCGCCTGCCTTCGCGCAGGGCGACATCGCGAGGCAACTTGCGCCCCATCTACGCGATGATCAGGTGGTATTCCTGCCGCCGGCCACATTCGGCTCGATGATCTTTGCGAAGGCGGCTCGGGATACCGGCAACCTCGCCAAAGTCGCCTTTGCGGAGACGGGCACGCTCCCCTGGCTGGCGCGCAAGCACGGCCCGTTCGAGGTCGCGATAACGATCCGCGCCAAGCGGCTGCCGGTCGGGGTGTTCCCGCTGGCGCGGGCGGACCATGCGCTCGCGGTGATCGGCAAGGCCTTTCCCGGCGCTATCGAACCTTGCGGCGATGCCCTCTCAGGCGCACTGATGAACGCCGGCCCGATCATCCATCCGCCGCTCATCGTCATGAATGCGGGCCCGATCGAACATTTTGAACGTTGGGACATTCACAAGGAGGGCACGCAGATCGCAATCCGGCGTGTCACCGACGCACTCGATGCCGAGCGCATCAAGGTGCGCGAGGCGCTGGGCTATGGTGCACCGCATTTTCCGCTGGCGCATCATTACGCCAAGGAAGGCGAAATCTGGATGTACGGCCGCGACTCGCATGACCGCCTCACTGATTCCGGAGACTGGCGCGAACGGTTGGTACTGACCGAACACCGTTACATGCGTGAAGATTTGCGGCTCGGCCTCTCGTTCCTGATCTCGGTCGCAGAACTCGCTGACGTCGCGACGCCGCTGGCAAAATCGTTTCTCGCCATCGGCGGGACGATTTGCGGCGAGGACTTCATGAAGACGGGCCGTACGCTGGCGAGCCTCGGCCTCGGCAGCCTGCATCGCGCCGAGTTGCAGACGTTGTTGCGTGAAGGATTTGGCGAATGAGTGCGACGCTTCCAGTCATCGCCTGCCTCGGCGCCGGTCGCATGGGCCGCGGCATCGCGGTCGCTTTCGCCTATGCCGGCCACCCCGTCACTTTGATCGACGTCAAAGCGGGGCGGTCGGCCGAACAATTCGGGAATCTCGAAGCCGAGGCATTGGATGAAGTCCGCAAAACGTTCACCAGTCTGACGCGGTTTGGATTGCTGAAGGAGACGGAAGCGGCAACCATCATGGCGCGGGTCTCTGTGGTCCAAGCGAGCGGCGGCGGTGCGGCGCTTGCGGCCGCCGGCATGGTGTTCGAGGGTGTGCCGGAGGTGGTAGAGCTGAAACGTGAGGTGCTGGGCACGGCCTCGAAAGTTGTCGGAGCCGACGTCATCATCGCCTCCACCACCTCAACCATTCTGGTTGACGATCTTTCCGGCGCGATCGTGCGTCCCGAACGCTTCCTCAATGTGCACTGGCTGAATCCGGCCTATCTGATCCCTCTGGTCGAGATTTCTCCGGGCAAGGCGACCGGCACGGACATCATCGCTCGCGTAAAGGCGCTTCTTGAAGGTATCGGTAAGGTTCCCGTCGTTTGCGCGGCAACGCCCGGCTTTATCGTACCGCGCATCCAGGCGCTCGCGATGAACGAGGCGGCGCGGATGGTTGAGGAAGGCGTCGCCAGCGCCGAAGAAATTGACAAGGCGATCCGCTACGGTTTCGGCTTCCGCTACGCGGTGCTAGGCCTCCTGGAGTTCATCGACTGGGGCGGTGGTGACATCCTCTACTATGCCAGTCGTTACCTCGAGGGCGCCCTCGGGAGCGACCGCTACCGCGCACCAGAGGTGATCTCGAACAACATGCGCGACGGCCGCATCGGCCTGCGCACCGGCGCGGGCTTTCTCGATTATTCAGGCCTCAACGTGGACGAATATCGCGAGAAGCGCCTCGCCGCCATGGTAGACATGCTCCGGCATTTTGGCCTGGCTCGACCGCCTGTGCTCTAGCCAAACACGTCCTGCAGCACACCCTCACGGACGACGGCGACACCGTCCAATTCGATGGTCGTGCCCATCATCGGCAGATCGAAATGGCCAGCAGTGTAGCGGCCGGCAAATTCGTTCGCACCCGTAGAGAACAGGAAATTCCCGGAAACGGCGCGAAGCTCCGTACCGTTGGTATCGCGCTGATCGTACATCGAGAGCGACTCATAGCGTGCGCCGGGATTCATGCCGAAGCCGACATGAGACACCGCATAGGCCTCGCGATCGCCCCAGGCGGCGAGGTAAGCGCGCATCATGGCGGCGTCGGCCCCCTCACCTTCGAGATCGGTGACGTAATCGTCCTTCAACGTCATCTTCACCGGCGAGGTCAGATAGCGCTTGAAGGTGAGGTTGATATCGCCGGCGGCCATCACCAGCGTGCCGTTGACCGCTCCACTCTTCGGAAAACTAACGACAATGCCGCCGGGCCAATGCGCCAGCGTACCGGGCCTGTCGGTCCAACCCCAGACCCCGACCGTGGAAGCGCCGACCATATCGATGTCCAGCGCGGTGCCCGCTTTCGAGGTCACGCGCATGCGTTTCGTCCCCCGCAACATCTTCGCCGCCGCGCGGACGCGCTTCTCCAGCAGACTATCCGGCACCATGCGCTCCAGCGCCTCTGGATGCTCGTTGGAGATCACCAGGATGCGCGCGCCCGCCTTGAGGATATCCGGCGTCTCCGGCGCGTGCATCAGGCCTTCGATGGTGCAATCGACGACGAAACCCGCCTGCTGCAACGCAGTGACGACCGGAGCCAGCCGCTGGATCGCCTCGCTGGCGCCGGTGGAACGGATTGGCACAATCTGCTTGTTGCGCGGCGTCGGCACCACGACATGAAACGGCCGCGCACCCATCCGGAGCAGTGCGAGCTCGGCCAGATGCACATTGAGCGCGCGGGATTGGGTCTCCGACAGGATCGCGGCGGTATCGCCGGCCTTCACTGCGCAGCGCTCGAACACCTCGCAGAACGCGTCGATCCATTTCGCCTCGATGCGATCCGCCAGCATGCTCTTTCTCCTAAGCTTCCGGGAATCCGCGTAGCAGATAGGTCCGCAACAATTCAAGCAAGCCGTTCAGGATCAGCCCCAGGAGCGAGATTGTGATCAACGGCACGAACATGTCGACCGCCTGAAACGTGCGAGCGGCTGCCACCAGAACATGGCCGAGACCGTCGGTCGAGGTAATCATCTCCGCGAGGAACACGACAATGCAGGAAATGACGAGGCTGATGCGGCAGCCGGTGAGGATCGACGGCGACGCGGCCGGCAGCACTACCTTGAACAGGATTTGGCGCGGCGGTGTGCCCGCCGCCATCGCCGACCAGATCAGCTTCTGTTCCACGGTCGAGGCGCCGTAATAGGTCGATAACAGGATCGGGAACAGCGCATCGAACGTTACCAGCAATATCTTGGATTCGTGGCCGAAGCCAACCAGCAGCAGTAGCGCGGGATAAAGTGCGACCTTGGGCAGGGGCGCCAGCACGCGCACAATAGGACGCACCACGGCGTTGATCGAGGGATTGACAGCTGCCGCCAGGCCGACCACGACTCCAAGAACCACCGCGATGGAAAACCCGGCGAACAGCCGAAACAATGTGGCCGCGATCGCCTCCTGAAATGTGATGGTTTCGAGCTGCTCGATCATCCTCGCAAGGACGCGACCGGGCGGTGGCAGCAGTGTGACCGGTGCGTAGCCGAACGATACCAGTGCCTGCCACACTGCGACCAGCAGCGCGATCGGAATCAATCCGAGCAGCAGATCCGAGGCGACGGCGCGCGTGTTCATGAGAAGCTCAAGGGAATGTCGAATTGCGGCTCGGACCAGCGCACCAACCGGGCGCGCATTCGCTCGAATAGTGCGTCGAGACAAATGCCCATGGCCCCCACAATGATGATCATTGCGAAAACGGTGTCGTATTGTCCCATGTCGAGCGCGTTGAACAGGATGTTCCCGGCGCCGGATTGGCGGGCGATCATCTCACTGGTGATCATCGTGATCAGCGCCAGCACGAGCCCGGTGCGACAGCCGGTCAGAATCTCCGGCAGAGCGGCCGGAAGCACGATGCGGACCATACGCTGCGCAGCCGAAAGACCCATGGCGGCGCCAGACCACAGCATCTTTTCCTCCACGGCCTTTGCGCCCTCGAAGCTGTGATAGATCACAGGCAGGCTGACGCCGAGGAAAATCACCAAAGTCTTGGCGAGATCGCCCACGCCGAGCCACAGCATGATAATCGGCATCAGCGCGGCCTTTGGCACGGGATAGACTACCATCAATAGCGGGTTGAAGAACGACGCCACTACGCGGCTGCGGCCCATCAATAGTCCAAGCGGCATCGACACGGCGACGGCGACGGCAAAGCCGATCGCCATTCGTCGCAACGATGCACCGAAATTGACCAGAGAGTCCTTGTCCCCGAGAATCGTCGGGATCGCGCGGATCGCCTCCAGAGCAGTCGGGAAACTGTCGCTGTTCAGTGCCAGCGACGCGAGCTGCCAGATGACAAGCAGGCCCAAGCAGGCGAGAAATGGCGCAGCACGCCTCATCATGGTTGCAGCCCGTCTTCGCCGGAATCGTCGAACATGCGCTCGATAGCGACGACGTATTGCTGGTAGCGGGGATCGAGCAGCAACTCGGTCCGGCGCCGCGGCCGCGGCAAATCGATATCGACGATCTGGCGGATACGGCCGGGCGAGCGGGTCATCATCACAACCTTGTCGGAGAGGAACACGGCCTCCTCGACCGAATGGGTCACGAACAGCACCGTCTTGCGGTCGCGCTCCCAGATGTTGAGCAGATCGTTCTGCAGCCGCGTGCGCGTATGTGCATCGAGCGCGCCGAACGGCTCGTCCATCAATAGGACTTCGGGATGGTAGGCGAGCGTACGCGCCAGCGCGACGCGCTGTTTCATGCCTCCCGACAGCTCCTTCGGATAGAAGTTCTCAAATCCCTTCAATCCGACCATCTCGATCAGCGCTCGGCTTTGCGCCTCGGCTTCCGCATATTTCATGCACTGCTGGCGCAGACCATACATCACGTTGCCGAGCACGCTCTTCCAGGGAAAGAGAGCAAACTCCTGGAACACCGGCCCACGGTCGGGCCCCGGTCCCTTGATCGTTTGGCCCTTCATCTTCGCTGCGCCGCTCGTCGGCTGCACGAAGCCGCCGACGATGTAAAGCAGAGTCGATTTTCCGCAGCCGGAGGGACCGAGGATCGAGACGAACGCGCCGTCCGCCACCGTCAATGAAATATCCGACAGCGCGAGATGGTCCTGGCGTGCGGACGTCTGGAACACCTGCGAGACATGATCGATCTCGATCATGGCGGTCGCCTGCCTTTGCGCCGCGACAGGCCCGAGCTTCGCTTCAGATCGTATTCGCAATGCCGTCATTCCCACATCTCGCACCGACACGGCGCGTTGAGCGCCGCCAGCATAGCGTAAAACGGCGTCACGTGGCGATGCGGCTTCGGGTCAACGCTCGGGCGTGTCATCAAACCATGGCCATTCGGCTGCCCCGTCATGGGTCACGGCGCCGCCCGGCGCCTGCCCAACCAGCTTTGCATATTTGGCAAGCGCGCCAGCCCGATGACGCGGCGGACGGGGCTTCCATGCCTTGCGGCGCGCGGCGAGTTCGCGATCGTCGACCAACAGATCCATGCGGCGCGCAGCAGCATCGATCCTGATGCGATCGCCGTTCTCCACCAGCGCGAGCGGACCGCCAATAAAGGATTCCGGCGAGACATAGCCGATACACATGCCGCGCGTCGCGCCGGAGAAACGGCCGTCGGTGATCAGGGCGACCTTCTCGCCCATGCCCTGCCCGTAGATCAGCGCCGTCACTCCGAGCATCTCGCGCATGCCGGGACCACCGACCGGGCCCTCGTTCCGTATCACCAGCACCTCGCCCGCGGCGTAGGCGCGCTGGCGGACGGCCTCGACGCAACTCTCCTCGTCCTCGAACACCCGTGCCGTGCCCTCGAACGCAAGGCTCTTCAAACCGGCCACCTTGATCACCGCACCATCGGGGCAAAGGTTACCTTTCAACACGGCCACGCCGCCATCCGGCATGATCGGCTTGCTGGGGCGATAGATGATCTCACCGTCCGGTGAGTTGGCGTTGCCATATTCCTCGGCCAGCGTCCGGCCGGTCACCGTCAGACAGCTTCCGTCGATGTGGCCGCTCTCGATAAGCGCGCGGATGACGACGGCTGCACCGCCGATGTCGTAGACATCCTTGGCGGTATATTTGCCGCCGGGACGCAGATTTCCAATCAAGGGCGTGCGCGCAAAGACTTCGCCAACATCATCGATGGTGAAGTCGATGCCGGCTTCGTTTGCGATCGCCGGCAAATGCAACGCGGCGTTGGTCGAGCCGCCGGTGGCAGCGACGATGGCCGCGCCGTTCTCGAGCGCCTTGCGCGTGAGGATCTCACGCGGTAGCGGACCGCCGCGCTCCAGCATCTCCATCACCAGCCGCCCGGCCCGGCGTGCGACCTGGGCGCGTTCCGGATAAACGCCGGGGATCATGGAAACGTTGGGGATGGTGAGCCCGATGGCCTCGGAAACCATCGCCATGGTGTTGGCGGTGAATTGGCCGGCGCAGGCGCCGATGGTCGGCAGGCAGGTGCGCTCAATGCCGGTTAGCGTCGCCTGGTCGATTTCTCCGGTCATGAAGCCGCCGACCGCTTCATAGGAATCGAGCACGGTCAGCGTCTTGCCCTGGAACCGACCGGGCAGCGCGCTGCCGCCATAGATGAAGATCGATGGCACATTGCAGCGGATCATGCCCATCATCACGCCGGGCAGGGTCTTATCGCAGCCGCCGAAGCCGATCAGGGCATCATAGGCAAGACCGTGAACGACGGCCTCGATCGAGTCGGCGATAAGTTCCCGCGAGAGCAGCGAGAACTTCATACCTTCGTGGTTCATGCTGATGCCGTCGGAGACGGAGATGGTCGCGAATTCGCGCGGCGTGCCGCCCGCCTCGGAAATCCCCTCCTTTGCCGCCGCGACCTGGAAATCATGGGTCATGTTGCAGGGCGTCTGCTCGCCCTTCATGCTGACGACGCCAATCATGGGTTTTGCGAGCGCGGCATCGTCTAGGCCCATCGCGCGCATGAAGGCGCGATGCGGCGCTCGATCGAGCCCATCGGTCGTCACCCGGGATCGCCATTTCTTCATGCGCAAATTCTCCGCAAGACGGCGGCCAACCGCCTCGCGCGGTCTCTTGCCGCTCGTCCGTTCCTACTGCAGCGGCGCAACAATGGTCGGGTGCTTGAATTGCGCGACATCGAGCTTCGGCAGCATCCCGGTCTCGGCATAGATATCGAGCATCTTCTGAATCGCCGGGAAGTTCGGCGCGGCTCCGGGGTCACGGCCGAAGTCGTTATCTTTCAGGAGATAGGTATCGAGTACCGGGATCGGCGCTTTCAGCACCTCAGAAACGACTTTTAAAGTCTCTTCGCGATTTGCCAGCGCCTTCCTCATGCCCGAGGTGATATCGCGCACGTAAGCCTTTACAAGTTCAGGGTTCTTGTCGACGAAGTCGGCGCGACAGGCTTCCAGAATGTGGACGATGTTCGGCATCGCCTGATTGAGCGAAAACAGCTTGCGCGTGCCTCCCTTGGCTTCGGCGCGTGCTGCGAAGGGCTGGTTCATGTTGACGGCATCGACCCGGCCTTGCCGTAGCGCGTCCTCGGATACCGCGAAGCCGACCTCGACCAGCTTGATATCCTTGGCCGGATCGACCCCGTTCTGCTTCAGCAACAGGTTGAAGGGCCCTTGTGTGCCGCCGCCGATCACCGAAATGCCAACGGTCTTGCCTTTCAAATCCGCGATGGTCTTGATCGGCGAGTTATCCATGACGGCCCAATAGACCGAGAAGCCGCCCGGCTTTTCGAACACGTGCTGCGCCACGATGTAGGCCTTGAGGTTACCGCCGACCACGCCATTGGCGAGCGACAGCGGTGCCTGGGTCGCGCAATCGAGCGCACCGGCGGCGAGTGCCTGAGTCATCGGCGCGGTGCCCTGGAATTGCGTCCACTCGATATTGTAGGTCTTGCCGATATCAGGGAATTCCTGCGGCCGGCGCATCATCCAGTATTTGGATTCCTCGGCCGGAATGGTCCAGCCGACGCGGATCGTCTGTTGCGCCTGCGCCGCCCCTCCGCCGGCCAAAATCTGCGCCGCAACGGCCGCCAACATCCATTTCGAAACCATCCGCATCATCCCCACTCCACTATTCCGGCGCCGAACGGCCCTTCGCCATTCCCTAAGGGATAAGCCTTTCATGGTTCAAACAATCAGGCAAGCTGTTGACCTGACGCTTGTATTCGCCTGATCCCGCAGGGATATTCCGCCGTGCGCGTGGGGCGTACTAGACCTTGGAATAAGGAGATACGGAATGACCGGGACCAGCGGGGCGAGCGGAGGGAGAGCCGAAAGGCTCGGCTATCTCGGGCTTGGCATGATGGGATTTCCGATGAGCCGACGACTGATCAATGCCGGCCACGAGGTCGCGGTCTGGAATCGCTCCGTCGGCAAGGCCAAAGCGCTGGTCGACGCCGGCGCGAGGTTGGCGGCAAGTCCACGCGAGGTCGCCACCTCTGCCAGCATCGTCTTCATGTGCGTGACCGATGCTGCCGCTGTCGAAGACGTGGTGTTCGGCTCTGACGGCCTCGCGGCGGCACCGGGTGCCGGAAAGCTGGTTGTCGATTTCTCGTCGATCCATCCGGACAAGGCTCAAACGATCGCTGCGCGGCTGAGGTCCGCCAATGGCATGGGCTGGATCGACGCACCGGTCTCGGGCGGGACCAAGGGTGCCGAAGAAGGCACGCTTGCGGTGATGGCCGGCGGCGAGGCAGCCGACATCGAAAGGGTGCGGCCCTATGTGCTGGCGATGGCGCGTCGCCTCACGCATATGGGCCCGAGCGGGGCCGGGCAGATGACCAAGCTGTGCAATCAGGTGATCGTCGGCTGCGCTATGGCGGTGCTAGCGGAGGCAACGCGGCTTGCCGTGAACTCCGGCATTGATGCCGGCAAGCTGCCGGAAGCCCTGGCCGGCGGATTTGCCGATTCCATTCCGCTGCAATTGTTCGTGCCGCGCATGGTGCAAAGCATCCATTCGCCACCGCTAGGACATATCGCTACCATGCTGAAGGACCTGGATACGGTCGGCGAAGTCGCCCATGATACCTCAACCCCGGTGCCGATGACTTCCCTGGCCGCGCAATTGTTCAGATTGGCCAAGGCGGCACGCGGCGCCGATGCCGATGCACTGGAGATCTACAAAATCTCGGCTCCGCAAGCCCGTTAGGATCTCGGCTGAAGTGCTTGCAAAGCAAGAGAAACCGATTGCGTCGGTAGCAGGAGCGACTAGTCTTCCGCGGCAAGCCCCACGAAGCCACTAGGGAAACACGACCATGTACAACCCCGCCGGCGTCAAGACGTCTCCCGAATTTCCGGTCCCGGAACAGATGAAGGCTTGGGTGCTGGGCGGCCCCGATGAACTCTTTTTGCGTGACAAGCCC
>Ga0070684_100003965_pt1 | contig 11211 bp, 3 predicted proteins | sample KBSC723LmetaG_FD_65653 | JGI IMG/M metagenome (GOLD analysis project Ga0070684, IMG submission 65653) | Corn rhizosphere microbial communities from Kellogg Biological Station, Michigan, USA - KBS C7.2-3L metaG | ecosystem: Host-associated > Plants > Roots > Rhizosphere ...
CTCGTCGCGGCGCACCTGGTTGAGCCGCTCGGTGAGCGCGCGGCCCAGCGGCACGTCGACAGTGCCGCCGACGCCGAGGTGGCGCGACGTCGTGTACGCCCCGGCGCCGCCGAGGTGTTGAGCCAGGTCGGTCCGGGGCAGCTCGGCCAGCTCGGTCCGCCAGAACTTCTCCAGCTCGGCCTGTTCGTCACCGGCCATCCGGCTTCGCTGCCAGGCGGCGAAGTCCTTGTACTGCAGGGGCGGCGGGGCGAGCGACCACGGCCGGCCAGCCAGCGCGTCGCGATAGCCGGCGCCCAGTTCGTCGATGAGGACGCCGTTGGACCAGCCGTCGGTGACCGCGTGGTGGATGGTGAGCAGCACGCAGTGGTCGCCGGCGCCGAGACGGGCGACCAGCAGCCGCAGCAGCGGGCCGTGTTCGAGGTCGAACGGGCGGCGCGCCTCCTGCCCCATGAGTTCGAAGACTGCCGCCGGCCGGTCGAGGTCGACGATGCGGATCGGCAGCCGGGCCTCCGCTATCTCCTGGACCAGCCGGCCATCGTTCACGCTCAGCGTCGTCCGCAGCACCTCGTGGCGCTCGATCACGTGGAGCGCGGCCGCGCGCAGGGCCGGCAGGTTCAGCGGCCCGGACAGCCGCACCATCGTCGCGTAGTTGTTGACCGACGGGGCCAGGCCGTCGCCGACCCACATCCGTTCCTGGCCGAACGACGCCGGCCACGGTCCGGCGGTGGCCAGCGGGATGCTGGGCGCGCGGTCGAGGCGGCGGCGCAGCGCCTCCTCGAAGCGCTCGCGCTGGGCCGGGGACAGGCCGGCGAGCCGGCTGGCGAGGTCGGTCATCGCACGCCGGCCGAAGAGCGTTCGACGGTGAACGAGACGACGACCAACGGCTCGTCGCCGGGGTTGTGCAGATCGGCCCGGCCGGCGGCGTCCACCACCGCGACATGCCCCTCGCCGAGGTCGACCTGAGCGCCGTCGACGTCGATCCGCCCGGACCCGAGGACGGCCCAGAACGCCCGCAGCCCGTCGCCCGCCTCGGCGGGCACCGTCGCCGTGCAACCGGCGCCGAGCGTGGCCGCCACGACCGCGCTACCGTCCGGCAGGGTCGCGTCGGGGACCGCGCTAAGCACGTCCACCAGCACCGGATGTCCGCGCCGTGCCTCGTCCGTCCAGGCGGCGTCGCGGAACAGGGTGATCGGTGCCCAGCTATCACCGGCTCTTTCGAGGAGGGAGGCTACGTCGGCGGCGACCCGCTCGTGCTCGCCGGCGAGGTAGTCCGCGAACCAGAAGGCGTCGACGTCGGTGTCCTCGATCAGCGCCCGGAGCTTGGCGACCTCGGCCTCGCGCTCCGGCACGGTCCGCAGGAACAGCGCATGGTCGGCGAAGGACTTCTCGCGGGTCATGCGGTGCCGCTGGTACGTCGCGTCGAACGGGGCCTTGTAGTCCTGGTAGTGCAGGTGCTCGACGAACACGCCGGGGACCGCGAAGATCCGGCCGAACCGATCGGCGATGTCGAAGACCCAGGTCTCGACCTCCCACTGGGAGAACATCGTCGGCGTGAAGTAGCCGAGCGCCTCGTACCAGCGCCGGGTCAGGATCGGGAAGTCGCGCCCACCGCCGGTGTACTGGCCGCCGTCGAAGTACAGGCACAGCAGCCGGTCGGGGTGGATCTCGGCGAGCTCGGCCACCCGCGCGTCGAGCCGGGCGTCCCACCCGTAGTCGACGTAGCGCTGGTCGTCGTTGGCCATCATCAGCAGGTCACCGGTGCACTGCTCGGCCAGGACGTTCCAGGCCGCCGGCACGCCGATCGGGTCACCGCTGACCATCTTGGCGCGGCCCGTGAGCCGGTTCTGGAAAAGGTCCTGGTACGCGGCCAGGTCGGGGTCGTCGTTGTCGACGTAGAAGAGCAACTCGACCCGGTCGGGCGCGAGCGCCGTGCTTCGCACGCTGTCGACCATCTGGATCACCTGGCCGACCCGCTGTCGCGTCGGGCACAGCAGCGACATGGTCAGCCTCGGTGCGGCGTTGCCGTCCACGGCCCGCTGCCCTTCCGTGGCCCGCCGCCCTTCCACGGCCCGCCGCCCTTCCACGGCCCGCCGCCTTTCCGCGGCCCAGCGCCGGAACGCCCACCGCGACCGGATCCGCCGCAGCCGCAGCCACACCAGCCCGTGCACGAACCGCCGCACCCGCAGGCTCCCGTTGAGCACGGGCACGATCCACGATCCGTGCGACTCGTCGTCGCGCAGGGTGCGGGTCGCCACGTCCTGCAGCCGACGGTCCCGGAACCGCCCGGCATGCCCGAGGAGCAGCCGCCAGAGATCGCGAACTGCGCTCAGCGCCTCCCGGTCGCTCCGCTGCGCGCCTTTACCGGCCGTCTTCCCTCCGCGCCGCGCACCAACTTCGTTGGCGCGTCGCGTCAGTCCAGACGCCCGACGGCGCTCCGCTGCGCTCAGCGCCTCCCGGTCGCTCCGCTGCGCGCCTGTATCGGCCGTCTTCCCTTCGCGCCGCGCATCAACTTCGTTGGCGCGTCGCGGAGGTTGAGACGCCCGGCGGCGCTCCGGTGCGCTCATCACTCACCGTCCTCGGCGACCGGTCGGCGGCGCCCCGCCTGCAGGCCGCTCTGGGCTCGCTGCCGCTGGCTTCGGCGCAGCTCGTCGGTGCGTTCGCGGAGCCGCTCGGCGACCTCCGCCCGGACGTCGCCCAGCGTCGCCTGCGGGTCCCGCAGGACGGCGGCCACGAACGCGGCCAGCGCCGTCAGGGCGCCCTCGACCGACGCACGCTCCATCCGCCGTTCGTCGTACCGCGCGCGCAGCACCGCGGCCGCGCCGGGGGCGAACTCGAGGACGAGCGGGTAGCCCTCCTCGACCATCACGGCGAGGTTCTCGATGCGCAGGCCGGCCACCTCGTCGCCGGCGCGGATCCAGGTCGGGAAGTTCTCGACCACGACGATGTTGTCGAACAGCCCGGCGCCGTGGGCCAGGTTGGCGACGCGCTCGACCTGGCTGAGCGCCTCGTGCTGGTGGCCGCGGACGTCGGCCAGGTGCCGCTGGACCTGGCCGAGCCAGTCCAGCACGACCGCGTCGGCCGAGCAGGGCACCCGGACCGGGAGCGTGTTGACGAACATGCCGATCGACTCGGTGGCGCCGGGCAGGTCGGCCGGGCGGCCGGAGACCGTCGACCCGAACGTGACGTCGTCGAGTCGGCAGTGGATGGACAGCAGCGTCGCCCAGCCGGCGTGGACGACCGAGCCGACGGTGATGCCGTGCCTGCGCGCGAACGCCGGCAGGGCGGCCGAGACGTCGTCGCCCAGCGGCAGGGCCACCTCCGGCCGCGCGGCGGTGACGATCTGGCCGTCGACGCAGCCCGGACCGGCCACCCGGGTCGCCTCGCGCGGGCCGCCCAGGGTCCGCTGCCAGAACGCGACATCGGTGCCGGGCTGGGCGGCCAGCCAGCGCAGGTAGTCGGTGAACGGCGGCCGGTGGGGCGGCTGGGCCGGATCCCCCGCCAGCAGGCGCGTGTAGCAGTCCAGGACGTCGCGCAGCACGAGCTGCTGTGACCAGCCGTCGAAGAGCAGATGATGGTACGTCCAGACGCACCGGTGCCGGTCGGGCCCGGCAGGGACGAGCGTGAACCGCATGAGCGGCCCGCGCCGCAGGTCGAACCCGCGCTGCCGGTCGGCCTCGAGCAGCTCGGCGAACGAGCCATCGCCGTTCGCCACCTCGAACGGCATGCGCAGGCCGGGCACGAACCGCTGGCGGGGCTCCTGGCCGGAGTCGTAGTCGACGACCGTGCGCAGGGTCGGATTCGCGGCGAAGACCGCCTGCCACGCGGCCTCGAACAGGTCCGGGCGCAGCGGGCCGACGAGATCGCAGCGCAGCTGCACCAGGTAGGCGCCGGGCGTACTGCCGCCGACCGCGTGATAGAGCATGCCCTGCTGGAGCGGCGTGAGGGCGAAGCTGTCGCTGGCCGTCCCAGGCTCGCCAGGCGTGACCTCCACGAGAGCGGTCTGCGAAGCCAGGGCCCGGATGGTCCGGTGGGCGAAGAGGTCGCCGGCGTCGAGGGCGAGCTCGGCCCGCTGGGCCCGGCCCACGATGACGATCGCGTGGATCGAGTCGCCGCCCAGCTCGAAGTAGTCGTCGTCGATGCCGACGCGCTCGGCGCCCAGCTCCTGCTGGAAGATGTCGACGAGCGTCCGTTCGACGTCGGTGCGCGGCGGGGTGTAGGGCGCCGTCACGTCCCGCTCTTCAGGCTCGTCGCTGAGCCAGCGATCGAGCAGTTCGCGCTTCGCCGCGGACAAGCCCGCCAGCCGGTCGTCCACCGTCACCGCTTCCTCTCCCTGACCAGCTCCTGCGCTTCCTCGTCCGAAATGGCGTCGAGGCGGCGCAACAGTTCGTCGAGCCGGTCACCCGGTGGCTCGGCGGTCACGGCCGCGTCCGGCGCCGCGACGATCGCGGTCAGCGCCGCCGTATACCGCCTGCCGATCTCGGCGACCTGATCCCGGCCGAACTGCCGCGGATCGAACTCCAGCAGCAGCCGTATCTGTCCGGACCACGCGTCGACGTTGGCGTGGGCGGTCAACGGCAGGTAGGTCTGGTCGGGCGCGTGCAGCCCGTACACCTGCAGGCCGGTGGCCTCGGTGAGCGCCCGGTATGCGTGGAAGTGCGTGAACACGAACAGCGTGTCGAACAGGTCGGCGGCACCGAACCGGCGCTGCGCCTCGACGAGTGGGAACCGGCGGTGCGGGCCGAGCCGCGCCTCGTGGCCGGCGGCCTGCTCGACCAGGTCGGCCCAGGTGCCGCCGCCCACTGTGGATCGCAGCGGGACGATGTTGTTGAACATGCCGATCACCCGATCGCCGTCGACGCTCTCGGGCCGGCCGTTGACCTGCAGGCCGGTGACGATGTCGCGCCGGCCGGCCAGCTCGCTCAGGACGTGCAGGTGGGCGGCGAGCAGCACGTGCTTCAGCCCGGCGCCGAGCTGGGCCGCGACCTCCACGAGCCCCGGCGGCACCTCGACGAAGTGGCGGCGCTCATCCGAGGCGGTGAGCGGCCACCGCGGAACCGAGGTGGCTTGCGCGCCGGCCAGCTCGGCCTGCCAGAACGCGTGGTCGGCGGCCGACGCGATGGCGGCCCGTTCCAGCGCGATGAAGGCGCGGTACTCGACGCGAGGTGCTTGTGGTGCTTCGCCGGCGTACTCGGTCAACAGCTCGGTGAGCAGCGTCGCGTCGCACCAGCCATCGAGACCGAAGCTGCTCACGGTCAGCCGGAACATGTCGTCGCCGTCGTGCGCGGTGAAGCGGACGATCGGGCCGGCCGCGGTGTCGAACGGGCGGATCCGCTCGGCCGCCAGCCACCGGCTCATGGCCGGCTCGCGCTCCGCCGGCGGCAACTCGCGCAGGTCGACGACCTCCAGCGCGGCCGGCAGATGGCCGTGGACCAGCTGCATGGGCTCGGCGTAGGTGGTGAGGTCGAACGTCGAGCGCAGGTACGGGTGCCGGCGCACCGCGGCCTGCACGGCGGCGGTGAGCGCGGCCCGGTCGAGCCGGCCGCGCACCGCGACGCTCGTCAGGTAGATCTCGTAGCCGGGGTTGACGCTGCGCTGAAACAGCAGCGAGCGCTGGGCCATCGAAATCGGGTACGCGTCGTCGAGCCCTGGTCGTCCACTGGCCGCCGGGCACAGCGCAAACGCCGGCAACGTGTCCGAACCGGCCGGGTCTTCAGCGGTCGCGTCGACCCGGGCCGCGAGCGCCCGGATCGTGCGGCAGTGCAGGAGATCGGAGACCGTGACCGGCAGGCCGGCGTCGCGGGCGGCGCCCACTACCCGCAGCGCCGTGATCGAGTCGCCGCCGAGCGCGAAGAAGTCGTGCTCTACGCCGACCCGCGCGAGCCGAAGGTGCGTGCGCCACAGCTCGGCCAGGCGGCGCTCGGTGGGCGTGTCCGCGTCCTCACCGGCGGCGTCTTCCGGCGGGGGTACCGGCAGAGCCCGCCGGTCGAGCTTGCCGCTCGCGGTCAGCGGCAGACGGTCCAGTGGCAGGATGCGCGACGGCACCATGGCGCCCGGCAGCAACTCGGCCAGCCGATCCCGCAGCAGCGGAACGGTCGCGGCATCATCGACGACGACGTACGCGACGATCGCCGACTCGTGCACGGCGGCCGCCGCGTCCACCACGTCCGGCTGCCGGCGCAGAGTCTCGACGATCTCGCCGAGCTCGACCCGATTGCCGCCGACCTTCACCTGGCCGTCGGCGCGGCCGAGGAACTCCAGGACGCCGTCCTCCCGCAGCCGGGCCAGGTCGCCGGTGCGGTACCGGCGACCGGCGCCGGCCGGTACGAAGCGCTCCGCGGTCTGCGCGGGCCGGCCGAGGTACCCGCGGGCCAGACAGGCACCCGCCAGGTTGAGCTCGCCGGGAAGCCGGAACGGCACCTCGCCGCCCCACTCGTCGAGCACGCGGCAGACCACGTTGGCGATGGGCCGGCCGATCGGCACGGGCCCCGCGGAGTGCGGCGGGCACGGCCAGGCGGTGACGTCGACGGCGGCTTCCGTCGGGCCGTACAGGTTGTGCACGTCCGCGCCGAGCACCGCGCGCGTCAGGTCGGCCACCGCCGGCGGCAGGACCTCGCCGCTGCAGACGACCCGCCGCAGCTGGGTGCGCTCGCCGCTGCGGGCCGCCTCGGCGACGAACGGCGCGAGCATCGTCGGCACGAAGTGCGCGGTGCTCACCCGCTCGCGGGTCACCACGTCGAGGATGCGCCGCGGGTCGCGATGCTCGCCGGGCGCGCCGAGCACGAGGCAGCCGCCACTGCTCAGCGGCCAGAACAGCTCCCACAGCGAGACGTCGAAGGTGAGCGGCGTCTTGTGCAGGACCCGCTCGCCGGGCTCGAGCCGGTACTCGTCCTGCATCCAGCGGATTCGGTTGACGATCGCGGCGTGCGGGACGAGGACGCCCTTGGGCTCACCGGTCGAGCCCGACGTGTACAGCAGGTACGCGGCCTGGGCCGGGTGCACGTCGGCCACCCCGCCCGGCCCGGCGACGGACAGCTCAGCGACCGTCGTGGCCGGCGCCGGCAGCCGCACGGCCCGTTGCCGGAGTCGATCCTGGGTGATCACGATCCGGGCGCCGCTGTCGTGCAGGATGGTGGCGAGGCGCTGGTCGGGATCGGCCGGCTCGATCGGCAGTACCGTGCATCCGGCGTACAGCCCGCCAAGGTACGCAATGATCAGGTCGAGGCCGCGCTCCATCAGCAGCGCGACCGGCTCCTCGGGTGTGGCCCCGCGGGCCCGCAGCCCGGCGGCGACGCGAGCGGCCGCCCGGTCGAGCGCGCCGTACGTGAGATGGCCACGACCCGGCTCGACGACCGCGACCGCGTCGGGCTGGGCGGCGGCCGCCTCCCGGACAAGCTGATGCAGCGCGGAGCCGGTGCCGCCGCGCACCGGGCCGATCGAACGAGCCCGGATGTCGGCCCGTTTCACCGGGTCGACGAGGTCCAGCCGGTCGACCGGCGTGGCCGGCCGGTCGGCGATCGCCGCGAGCAGCCGGCCGTAGGCATGGTTCAGCGCCTCGACCGTGGCCGGCTCGAACAGGTCCGTGCGAAACTCCCACCCACCGCCGATCTCGTCCCCGATCTCGGCGACGCTCAACGACAGGTCCAGCTGGGACCAGTTGCCGGTCAGGCGGCCGTCGAGCGCCAGCTCGCGCAGTCCCGGCTGCGACCGGCCGTACTCGCGATGCATGACGAACAGGCTCTGGACCAGCGGCGGCCGCGACGGGCTGCGCTCCGGTTCGACGTCCGCGACGAGCTGGGCGAACGGGTACCGGCCGTGCTCGGCGGCCCGAAGTACCGTGCCGGTCGCGGCGCCGAGCAGCCGCGCGAACGGCGTGCCCGCGGGGCAGCGCGAACGCAGCGGGACCACGTCGACGAGGTAGCCGACCGCGTCGGCCAGCTCCGGGTCGTTGCGGCCGGCCAGCAGCGTGCCGACGAGCAGGTCGTCCTGGCCGGTGACCCGGTGCAGCAGCGCCTGGTAGGCCGCCAGCAGCACGGTGAAGAGCGTGCAGCCCCGGTCCGCGGCGAGTTCGCGCAGGCGAGCGGTCAGGTCGGCCGGCACCCGCAGGCCGGCCGTGGCCCCGGCGAATGATCGGCGCAGCGGCGGCGAAAAGTCGAACGGCAGCGCCAGCCGGTCGGGGGCGCCGGCCAGCTCTCCCTGCCAGTACGCGCGGTCGCGGTCAAAGCTGGGCGACGCCGTGTAGCGGCGTTCGGCGGCCAAGAGCCGGCGCTGACCGGGGGCCACGCCATCCGGTGGATTCCCGGCCAGCTCCGCGTCGAGGTCCCGCAGGAGTACGGCAAGCGACCAGAAGTCGGCGATGAGATGGTGCGCGACCAGAAGCAGCAGCACGCCACCGTCCTGAGCGACAACAACCGGCCGGAACAGGAAGCCGTCGAGGTCGAAGGGCCGCTCGGACTCCGCTTCCAGCGACGACTCAACGACGCGCCGGATCGCCGGGCCGTCTTGCATCTCAAGGCACATCGGCTCGCCGTCGCGAACGGCGAAGCGCGTCCGCAGGGCCGGGTGCCGGCGCACCACGCTTTGCAGCGCGCCCTCGAGGGCGTCGACCGAGACGTCGTCGAACGGGACCACGCGGGCGAGATGGTAGGCGGCCGAGCCGGGGTCAAGCTGCTGCTCGAAGTAGAGGGCCCGCTGGCGAGCGGTGAGCGGCAGCCAGCCGTCGTCGTTTTCATCAACGTGTACCGCTGGAGCACTGGGCTCCTGAGCCAGGACCAGTTCGGCTATCTCGATGGCGCTGGCCCCGCCGAGCACCGCGGCCGCGCCCAGCTCGACCCCATACCGGCGCTGGATCGCGTGCTGCAGTTCCAGGGCGACCAGCGAGTTGACACCCAGTTGAACAAGGGGCAGCTCCGGGTTGAGCGGGCCGCCGTCGAGCCGCTCGTGCACCACCGCGAGAATCGCGTCGACGAGCGTTGCCGTGTTCAGCGTGGCCGACTCGACCACCGGCAGCGATCCGGCCAGGTACGCGGATCGGCATGCCTGCCGGCGAAGCTTGCCGCTGGTCGTCTTCGGCACGCCGCCCCGGCGCAGGACGACCAATGCGTGCAGCTCGACCCCGGTCTCGCGCAGCAGTCGCCGGGCGATGCGTGCGCCGAGCTCCGCGGCCGGCGGCCGGTCCCGGTACGAGCGCAGTTCGCAGCACAGCACGAGCCGCTCGACGCCGTTCACGTCCACCGGGAACGCGGCCGTGCAGCCCGGTCGCAACCCGTCATACTCGTCCTCGGCGGCCCGCTCGATGTCCTGCGGGTAGTGGTTCTGCCCGTGGATCACGAGCATGTCCTTGAGCCGGCCGGTCACGTAGAGCTCGCCGCCGGCCAGCGCGCCGAGGTCGCCGGTACGCAGCTGCCCGGCGCCGAACGTCGTGGCCGTCTCCTCGGGCCGCTCCCAGTAGCCGCCGGTGACGATCGGCCCGGACACGCAGATCTCGCCGACCGCGCCGTCCGGGCACACCTGTCCGGTCTGCGGGTCGACAATCCGGACGGCGCCGCCCAGCCCGGGAACGCCGCTGCTCACCAGCGGCGTGCCGCCGTCCGCCGACGGGACGAGCCGGCCTTCGCGCAGCGCGTCCGGCGCGACCTCGAGCACGGTCGGCGGGCCGCTGCGGGCCGGCTTGGTGACCAGCAGGGTGGCCTCGGCGAGCCCATAGCAGGGGAACTGCGCGTCGGGCGAGAACCCGTATGGCCCGAAGGCGTCGGTGAAGCGGCGCAGCGTGGCCGCGCGGACCGGCTCGGCCGAGTTGAACGCGATCCGCCAGCTGCTGAGATCCAGCCCGGCACCGGCGGCCTCGGCCACGCGATCGCTGCACATGTCGTACGCGAAATTGGGCCCGCCGCTGGTATGCGCGCCGTAGCTGGACACCGCCTGCAGCCACCGCAGCGGCTGCTGCAGGAACGCCATCGGCGACATCAGCACCGACAGCGAGCCCAGGTACAGCGGCTGCATGATGTTCGCGACGAGTCCCATGTCGTGGAACAGCGGCTGCCAGCCGACGAATGTCGAGTTCGCGTCGTGGCGGCACGCGTCGGCGATGAGCGCCTCGTTGGCCATGATGTTGGCGTGGGTCACCATGACCCCGCGCGGCTCCCGCGTCGAGCCCGACGTGTACTGCAGGAAGGCCAGCCGACCCGGCTCGGGCGTGAAGGCTTGCCAGCCGTCGGCCGCACTGTCCGGAATCCCGGCGACGTCCAAGAAGTCAGAAGCGCCGTCGGAAGCGCCATCGGAGGCATCGGTCAGGATCGCGGCCGGCTTGCACGTCTGCACGATCGACTCCAGGCGCCGCCGGCTGGACTCGACCCGCGGCGAGTCGCACGGCACCGCCACCGCCCCGGCGTAGAGGCAGCCGAGGAACGCCTGCACGTACGCCAACCCGGACGGGTAGGCCACCAGGACCCGTTCACCGGCGAGTCCGCGATCCTGCAGGGCGGCCGCGATGGCGCGGGCCCGGATGTCGAGCGTGGCGAAGTCACACCGGTCCACTTCGGCCAGGCCGTTGTCCAGGAAGACATAGGCTGGCCGGTCGGGGGTGTGCGCCGCGTGCTGCCGCGCCCGCTCGACGATGCTGTTCACAGCTCGGCTCCCGAGGCTTCGATCTCGTCGAGCGCGGCCTCGATCGCCGCCCGCTCGCGCTCCTCGCGCAGCCCGTCGACGGCCGCGGCCAGGGACGCGACGTCGAGGGCCTGGTAGATGCGCCGCACTGGCGGGTCGACCAGGAACGTCTCGACGATGCGCGCGTGCAGCTGGGTCACCGTGAGCGAGTCACCGCCGAGATCGAACAGGCTGTCGCGCAGCCCGATCGCCGCCTCGTCGAGGTGGATGAGCTCGGCGAGGATCGCGGTCAGGGTCCGCTCGGTCGCGGTTCGCGGACGCTCGTCGGCGGCGACCGCTGACGCCTGGATCGTCCGGGCGGCGAGCGCCGCCCGGTCGACCTTGCCGTTGCGGGTCACCGGCAGCGTGTCGAGCAGCACGATCCGGGCCGGGACCATGAACCGGGGCAGCCGGCCGGCGACGGCGTCGCGCAGCGTGCTCTCGTCGAGCGCCGGATCACTCACGGCCACGTAGCCGATCAGCTTCTGGTGGTTGGCGACGACCACCGCTTCGCGGACGCCCGGGACGGTCATCAGGACGGCCTCGACCTCGCCCGGCTCGACCCGGAAG
>Ga0070684_100003966_pt1 | contig 11211 bp, 13 predicted proteins | sample KBSC723LmetaG_FD_65653 | JGI IMG/M metagenome (GOLD analysis project Ga0070684, IMG submission 65653) | Corn rhizosphere microbial communities from Kellogg Biological Station, Michigan, USA - KBS C7.2-3L metaG | ecosystem: Host-associated > Plants > Roots > Rhizosphere ...
CCAGCGCATCACTCGCCTGACGTTCGGTCTCCAGCACCTCACCCAGCCGGTCGACGACATCGGCAACTGCGCCGCCCGCAGACTCGGTCACCGTCCACGCCGCCGCGACAGCCTGCAGCCCGGCACAGCCCGGAACTGTCGCGACGCGGGCGAGCTCTTCACCCGGACGCGCGCCGGCATCGACTGCAGCGGCAGCCTCCGCCAGCGGTGCGCGTAACAACGATGACGACGCGGACACGAGTGCAAGGGCTCGCCCCGGTGGCCGGCCGGCGCGCAGCTCCGCCGCGAGGGCAAAGACGACCTCGACAACTTCGGTCTCGCGACGCTTGGCGTCACGCCTGCTTCGCCACCGGCCAAACGCTTCATTCGTCATCGGCTCATCGCTCGACGTGCCGATGGGCAGCACAGTTCGCAAGCGGTCACGGGACGACCGAGGTCGCAAGAGCAAGGCAGCCACGGTCACTGCAAGCGCCGCGACCACTGCGGCTGTCACGCCGCGCCCAGTCGTCGGTAGAACTGCGGAGCAGCCGGACCGTCCACCACGCCGTCGCATCCGAATCCGACGGCGGGTACGACGTGAACCAAACCACTGCTGTTCGGTTGGACGACAGCAACACCGGCGATCCGGCGCCGGCCGTTGCTGTCACGTCGCACCTGCAGAACAATCTCGACCGCAGCCGCGAGCTGGCTGTGTACCGCTTCACGGGAAAGTCCGGCGGCGACGCCCAACGCCTCGAACCGTGCCGGCACGTGCTCGGCGCGATTGGCGTGCAGCGTGCTGGCCCCGCCCTCATGCCCAGTGTTGAGTGCGGCAAGAAGGTCGACGACTTCACGACCGCGCACTTCACCGACCACGAGACGATCCGGCCGCATCCGCAGGGCTTGACGTACGAGAAGGGACAGGTCGACACCACCTGCACCCTCGGCGTTAGGGAGTCGCGACTCCAGACGCACCACGTGCGGATGATGCGGCCTGAGCTCGATCGCGTCTTCGACAAGAACAATCCGTTCGCGCGCATCGGCCAACGACAGCAACGTCGACAAGACCGTCGTCTTGCCCGTGCCTGTTCCACCACTGATGACGAACGCGAGACGTTGATGCACAACGTCTCGCAGCAGGTCAGCCGCGGCGGTCGGCAGTGATCCCGCGTGCACGAGATCGGCAAGCGAGAACGTGCGCCGGGGCGGCAACCGCAACGACAACAAGGTGCCGCCCGGCGACAGTGGCGGAAGGATGGCATGCAGCCTGGTGCCGTCAGCGAGACGCGCATCGGCGAAGGGCACTGCGTCATCGAGTCGCCGCCCGCAGGCAGCGACAAGGCGTTGGGCCAGGCGCCGTACCGATTGTTCATCGGTGAGTTCGACGTCCGTGGCAACCGGTCCGCCGCCACGGTCGACCCAGACCGGGCCCGGTCCGTTGACCAGAACGTCGGACACGTCTTCGTCGTAAAGAAACTGTTGCAGCACACCGGCGCCGACGACCTCGTCGATAACTGCGCCGATCGACTCCAGCATCTGCATGGTGCTCGCCGCCGGCGAGTGACGCCGTATCTCGCGGGCGACAGCGATGGGATCGGCGGACCGGCCGACCGTGCGTCGAACGTCAGACAGCAAGCCCTCGTCGACGCGGCTCATGATGCCTGCTCCACGTCGTCGCTGAGCAACCGCTCGGCGATGACGCGCGCGGTGCGTCCGACACTTGAACGACGAAACGACTGCAGCAGCTGGCCGCGGTCGACTGAGGCAGTGATGTGCGAATCTGTGGCGACCGTTGCGATGTGTGGCAACGCAAGTGCCCGTGCGACGTCATCGTCGTGCAGACGCGCCCGGCCATCGGCGCGAACGACGAGTCGAATGTCAGCGCAGAGTGACCGCAATCGACGAGCGGTGCCGGCCGCCGCCGAAACCGCACGCACATGCGCAGGGACGACGAGGAGCGCCGCGTCGCAACCGGCGAGCACGGCGCTCACGTCGTCGTGGCATTGCCGCGGGGCGTCGGCAACCACGACATCGCCGCCGCGACGTGCCGCCGCGAGAACGGACGCCATCGCGACGCGATCCGGGAGGGCGGGCGCGTCGACGTCCGCAGTGTCGCGAGCGGCGCTGGTGGACAGAACCGTCACCCCGTCAACCGACGGCAGCTGCTCGCGCAATGACGCAGAGGCAACGACGCCGCGCGCGCCCGAGAGCTCGTCCCAGCGAAGCCCATCGACGCGCTCGAGGCCGGCGAGGACGTCGAGACCGCCGCCGTGGACGTCGAGGTCGACGACTGTCGTGGGCCGACGCAGCTGCCCGAACGCCCAACCCAGCGCGACTGACAGCACCGAGGCGCCGGCACCGCCGGTGCCGCCGACGACGGCGAAAAGCGGGCCGGGCGGGCCCGGCCGTTCACCGACCAGGGCAAGCAAGTCGAGCAGCTCCGCAGTGCCCGCGGGCAGCGTCAGGACTCGACGCGCACCGATCCGGAGCGCCGACTCCCAGAGCGCGATCCGGTCTGGATCGTCGGCGACGACGACGACCTCACTCATGGGCGTGCTCTCGTCGACAAGCTCGAACGCCTTGGCGTCGACAACGACGAGCGCGGCATTGCGGCAGACCTGCGCAGAGTCGGCGGGCTGCCCTGCGACCAGCACGGTGTGACCCACCAATGCCGCCAGCCGGCGCACCTCGGCGACCAGCCCGGCATCACGACTCACCACCGCGACGTGTTCGGCCGGCACGTCTCCTCCTCGAAGTCGTGAGGAGGTTCTCCGGTCTCGACGGGTCTCGGCGAGTGCCCCGCCGGATGCTGTGGACCGGCGCATCGAGCGGTCGCCGGTGTGGATGACCGGGACATGAGACGGCCCCCGCCGGGGGGGTAGCGGGGGCCGTCGCGAGATCCGACTCCGGGGGGGACGAGCCGGACCCGTTCAGGGACACGATCGCGAAATGCGGTCGCGGGGCAGCCCGGGGAATTCCCCGGCGCTCAGTTCAGCAAACCTAGCCCCCAGTAAATTTCCGCCCCAGACGAGGGCGAAGGAAGAAGTCAGGCCGGACGAGCCGGACGGCCGGTGCCGATGCGGTGAGGAGCCGGACAATTCGGGGCTAGGCAAGGGGCCCCTGCAGGGCTAGAAAGAAGGTACGGACCGGGCGGTGCGGGTGGCCAAGTCCCTCCTCCAATCGGGCCGCGCACGAAGACCGGGCACCCACGCGGGCGTCAGCCGCTGAGGCAGCCGAGTCCGGGGCTTGCCCCCGGCCGGCAAGATGAGCCGGCGCATGGTCACCCGGTGGCCGTGCCAGTGGACGGCGTCCCCTCGAGGGGCGCCGTTCGCATGTGCGGCTCCGGCACGGGTAGGCGACACTTGCCGATGATCGTTCACGTGAGGGGACCCCACTGATGAGCAGCAGCGACGACCAGTCCCTAGGCGAGCTCGTCGCCACCGCCACCCGCGACCTGTCCTTGCTCGTGCACAAGGAGGTCGAGCTGGCCAAGGCCGAGATCACCGCCGAACTCAAGAAGGCGGGGATCGGCGCCGGCCTGCTGGGCGGCGCAGGGTTCATCGGCTACTTCGCGCTGCTGCTTCTCTGTGTCGCCGCGGCGCTCGGCCTCGCCGTCGGCGCCGACATCCCGACCTGGGCCGGCTTCCTCTGCGTCGGCGGTGCGTTCGCCGGCGCGGCCGGCCTCGTCGCGCTGCTCGGCGTCGGCAGCCTGGTGCGCGTCAAGCCGCCACAGCGAACCATCCGCACCGTCAAGGACGACATCGCCTGGGCCAAGCATCCGACGGTCGCGCCCGAGCCGGAGCTCGAGGAGCTACGCGCAACGCATCGAGTCTGACCCCCTATGGCACGTGCCCGTCGTCACCTCGAGGAGTCCGTCGTCCTCATCGACGGGCCGTGGACCCATCGCGATGTCAGTGCCAACGGCATTCGCATGCACACGGTGGAGCTCGGCACCGGCCCTCTCGTCCTCCTCCTCCATGGCTTTCCCGGCTTCTGGTGGTCGTGGCGTCACCAGCTGACCGGTCTCGCCGAGGCCGGGTATCGCGCGGTTGCGTGTGACCTACGCGGCTATGGCGCCACCGACAAACCGCCGCGCGGCTACGACGCGATGACAGCGGCCGCGGACATCGCCGGCCTCATCCGCGCTCTCGGCGAGACAGATGCAGTGGTCGCCGGTCACGACTGGGGTGCGCACATCGGATGGACCATGGCCGCACTGCATCCCGGCGTCGTACGCCGTCTCGTCGCCGTCTCGGATCCGCACCCGCTGCGCTGGCTGCCGGCGCTCGCCACCGATCCGGCGCAACGGCGCGCCAGTCGTCACGCATGGCGTTTCCAACTGCCTTGGCATCCCGAGCGGTGGCTCGTGGCGGACGACGCAGCCAACGTCGCGCTGCTGCTGCGGCGCTGGACGGGGCCGCACTACGCCTTCGGCGAGAACGAACGGCGTTACCGCGACGCGATGCTCGTGCTCAACACGCCGCACTGTGCACTGGAGTACTACCGATGGGCGGTTCGAAGCGTGCCGCGTAACGACGGTCGACGGTTCCGACATGCACTGCGCCGACAACTGGAGACACCGACGCTGCAACTGCACGGTGCTGCCGATCCCTGCGTGCTTCCGGCAACTGCGCAAGGTTCGGGCAAGTATGTGTCGGCGCCCTACGAGTGGCGCCTGATCGACGGCGTCGGGCACTGCCCGCCGGAGGAGTGCCCCGAGCTCGTCACCGGCGAAATTGTCCGGTGGGCCAAGGAATGACACGTGACCGAGACGCATCCGGTCGACCGCGCAACGCCCGACCGCGCGACGACCTCGGGCGTCCGCTGGCGCGAAGCGGTTTCGACGCTGCGACGCCGGACTCTCCTGCACTGGGGCCAGAAGAAGCGTTGAACGAAGCGCAACGCCTGCTTGATGCCGGACAACCGTTCGCTGCGCACGAGGTGCTCGAAGCAGTGTGGAAGTCGACGTCAGGTGCGGAACGCGCGCTGTGGCGCGGACTCGCACAGCTCGCCGTTGGCCTGACGCACCGAGCGCGTGGCAACGACGTCGGCGCACATGCGCTACTGCTGCGCGCCGCTGACACTCTGGAGCCCGTCGAAGGTCGTCCTTACGACGTACCAGTCAAGGACATTCGAGACTGGGCGCGAGCCGCGGCCGATGACGTAGCGACCCAGCGGACGATGCCGCGCCTCGCCGATCAGGCGGCCGACGAACGCGCCTGAGCCGCGGCCGTCAACCCATCGAGGAAGTTCACGACCGCCCGGCGCATCGCCGGAACATCTCCCACGACGCTGAACGTGAGAGTCACCTCACTCGAGATCGGCCCGTCGGTGCCAGCAGCGATCAGGACGCGACCTCGGGCCTTGGCGGGGGTGCTGGCCGCGACGTCGACGCGGAACCCGAGTCCCGAGCGCGTGGGTGCGCTGAGCACCACCGGGTCGTCTCCCCACAGGTCACGACCGGTAGGTCCGGACAGCAGCAGGGCGAGGCTCGCTGGGTCGGCGGCGACATGCCGTACGACCTCGATCCGCGCCATTTTCGTTGCCTCCCTTGGCATTCTGACCCTGCTTGCAAGAGTAAGCACACCCCACGGCGAAGGTCGAGCCGCCCCGGTGTGAGGGATGTCACCAGCGGAGCGGGGTTGGGGCCCCGCGACAAGCGCCGCAGGCGCCAGAAACTCAGTCGCAGCCCTGAGTGCTTACTGGTGCGGTGGCCTGGGCGGCGCTTTGCGCGTCGGAGGCCACCTCGCGTGCGGTCAGCGCGTAGCCGGTGTGCGAGTCGTCAACGGCGGCGGCGAACACCACTCCGAACACCACAGGCTTGCCTGCGACCAATGTCGCGTCGAGCAACGGCCCGCCGGAGTTGCCGGGACGCACAACGGCATAGACGGAATAGATCTCGCGGGTCACCTGATGGGACTGATAGATGTCCGGGCCACGCGCTTGCTCGACGCCACGAACACGGGCCGCCACCGGGCGGAACGGCCCGTTCTGCGGATAGCCGGCGACGACGGCTCCCTCGCCACGTGATGCCGGCCCGCTGAAGGACAGCGGCGGCGCGGTCAGACCGGGCACGTCGAGCACGGCCACATCGCGGTTGGGGTCGTAGAGAACGACGCGGGCCGGGTAGGTGTGGCCGTCGACCGTGGCAACTGTCGGGTCGTGCACTCCCGCGACGACGTGTGCGTTGGTCAGCACGTGTTCGGAGGCGTAGACGAAGCCGCTGCCTTCGAGCTGTCGCCGGCACGAGGATGCGATGCCGGTGATCTTCACGATGGAGGGGCGTGCCAGGCGAACGGCCTTGCTGTTGGCGACCTTTGGGTCGGGCGGCGGAACCTTGACGATGTGCTCGGGGCTGATCGCACCGAACACCTGCGGGAAGCCGTTCTGGTCGAGCAACCGACGGAACGACGAGAACCATGTGCGCGCCGAGTCCGGCATGACGTCGTCGATGTGACTGAGCACAGTGGAGTGCCGCACCTGTCGCGAGACGCCAGACAGCGCGCTGTGCGCCAGTGCGGTGCCGACGAGCCAGGCGACGAGCAGGACGGAGATCACACTCACGGCGGCGCCACCGACTGAGTCGACGACGCGTGCCGGATGCCAGGTGATCCGACGACGCACGGCGATACCGATCGCGGTCGCGATCAGCTGACCCAGTGTCGCCGCGATGAACACAGCGAGCAGCCCGAAGACAGCAGAGTTGCCATGGCCACCGAACGAACTGTGCAGATCCGGTGCGTACTTGGCGCCGAGGACACCGCCGCCCAGAAATCCCAGGAACGACAGCACGCCGATGAGGAAGCCCTGGCGATAACCGCTGAACGCGAAACCGATGCACACGACGAGCAGCAGCAGATCGAGGAGATCCATCAGGACCCGTCCCCTCCCGCCGACTCCGATGTCGGCCCCGCCCTTCGCTGCCGCATTGCCAGACGAAGTGTCTCCTCCGGCAGGTCCACGACACGACTGGTGTCCCAGGGTTTTGCCCAACCCCCGAGCTCGAGCAACCGGTCCAGCACCGCAGCGGTGAAACCCCACACGAGCATGTCGGCGACTTCGAAGGCGACGCCTTCTCGCCCGCTCGGCGCGCGCACTTGCAACCGGTTGGCCGGGTCAGCAAGCGCGGCGATCGGCACACGCGCGACCGACGCAACCTCGCGGACGTCTGCCGGCCTCACCTCACTCGGCTCCCGCCACCACCCGATGACGGGAGTGACGACGTTGCCACTCGGCGGCACCCAGAGTTCGGTCAGCACGGCAAGGACGTCGACACCCGCCGGGTCGAGGCCGGTCTCCTCCTGCGCCTCGCGCAGGGCGGCGTCGACCACCGTCTCGCCGGGATGGTCGATGCCACCGCCGGGGAACGCGGGCTGACCGGCGTGGCTGCGCAAGTGCGCGCTGCGCTGGATGAGCAGCAGGTCCGGACCTTCCGGGCCCTCACCGAAAAGCACGAGCACGGCGGACCGGCGTACGCCCGCGGGAGCCTCCCCGACCATCCGGCCCCAGACGGCGAACTCGTCGACCGAGTCGAGAAGTGGCGCGAGCCAGTCCGGCGTGCTCACCCCGTCACACCGAGATAGCGGCTGATGTCCGCGCGCAGCGCGGCGGCGCTGCGGTAGGGCGCGCTGACCTGCCGGACCACCTTGCCGGACGAGTCGACGAAGACCGTGCTCGGCACCCCGATAGGTCCGTGCAACCCGAGCAGCACCGCCTTGTCGTTGTCGATCACCGAGGGGTAGCGCATCGGCGGCCGCACGTGCGGTGCAAACGCGAGCGCGCTGTCGGGGTTGGACTCCTCGGTGTCGACGCCGAGGAAACGCACCCTGCCCCTCAGCTCGTCGTACACCGTCGACAAATAGCGTGTCTCCGCCTGGCACGGCCCGCACCAGGTGCCCCAGATGTTGAGCACGAGCGGCTTGCCGACCAGACCGGCGAGATGCACGTCGGGACCGCTGCCGAGACAGCGCAGCGTGAGATCCGGCAGTCCACCGGGCACTGACGTCGGCTCCGAGGGCGGGCACGGGTCGAGCTTTGCCGCCTTGACCAGCTGGTTGTGTTTCGGATTGGGCGAGAACGACGGCGCCGGGGTCACCCGTCCGGACGAGCCACTGCAACCGATCAGCGCCGCCATCAACGCGACGAGCGCGCAGGCCCGAGCAGCGCTCACAGCGTCTCTTGCATCTGGCTCGGCGACTTCAGCAGCTTGGCCGCGAGGACGGGGTCGGTGGGTCCGATGCCGTACGACGGGCACCAGCGCGACACCACGCACGCACCGCAGGCCGGTTTACGCGCGTGGCAGGTGCGCCGGCCGTGCCAGATGAGCCGGTGCGACAGGAGCGTCCACTCCTTCTTGGGGAACAGCGCCCCGACCTCGAGCTCGACCTTGACCGGGTCCTCTTCACGGGTCCACCCGAACCGGCGCGACAGCCGGCCGAAGTGGGTGTCCACGGTGATGCCGGGGACTCCGAACGCGTTGCCGAGCACGACGTTGGCGGTCTTGCGACCGACACCGGGCAGCTTGACGAGCTCGTCGAGGCGACCCGGCACCTCGCCGTCGTGCCGCTCGACCAGGGCCGCACCGAGCTTCAGGAGGCTGTCGGTCTTGGCCCGGAAGAAGCCCGTCGACCGGATGATCTCCTCCATCTCGGCCCGATCGGCGGCGGCGTAGTCGGCAGCCGAGCGGTACTTGGCGAACAGCACCGGCGTGACCTCGTTGACCCGTTTGTCCGTGCACTGAGCCGACAGGATCGTCGCCACGAGGAGCTCGAGGGGGTTGGTGAAGTCGAGCTCGCAGTGGGCGTCGGGGTAGCCCGCTGCCAGCGCGCGACCCATCCGCCGGGCCCGGCGGACGAGGGCCGTATGGGTCTCCTCCCCTGTGGGGGGCACGGCGGGGCGAGGCACGCAAACGAGCGTACGGCCGTCTCCCGATACGCCGAGCGGGTGATGCAACGGACAAGTCGCTCAAGCATTCCGGCAAGTCGGCCGATCCCGTGCTTGACGGTTACGGAGAGTGACGATGAGCAACCGACCCACGGCGGACCCCCGACGCTTCCGCGTGGCTCCAGAGCGGAGCCCCGAGTTTGCGCACCTCACCTTGGAGGGGCTGCGTGCCTACCGGCGCGCCCTCAACACCGAGGAGGGACGGGTGTCCTACTGGCGCCGCATCATCCAGGCGCGCCTCGACCTGGTTCGAGTCGCCGAAGCCGGCGGCCCGCCCACCCAGGACAACCTGCGCGGTGTGATCACCGAGGTGCGGATGGACAGCGGGCGCCAGGCGCTGCAGGAGATCCTGCCCGTCGACGACATGCCGCCGCTCCCCGACCTCCCCGAGCTGTGGGCCTGCGAGCCGATTCCGAACGACGTCGAGTTCAACAGCCGGCTCGCCGGCGACCTCGCCAAGGCCGAGGCGCAGCTGTCCGCCTACCGCACCGCACTGCACAAGAGGCTGGCGGCGGCGACAGGTGAGCTCATCGCGCGCTACCGCGAACAACCGACGCTGTGCCTCAGCGCGCTCCCCACCGCGCCGGTGATGCGCGTCGTCAACGGCTGACCCCTTGGTGTAACGAAAGATCCGTCGGGCAAGATGGACAGGACATGTTCCTGTTGTTGACGTTGGTTTTTCCCGGCGTACTCCTTGCGTTGATGCTCGCGATGGAGCGCGTCGAGGCACCACTGCGCGATGAAGCGGTCGGCGAGCGCCTGACAGCCTTCCTCGACGAGGCGCGCCCGGACGAGGTGGAGACGTTCGTGAGCCAGGGCCTCGCCCCCGCGCTCGATCGCTACTGGCGACGGCGCGCACTGCGGTCCCGGCTGCTGGCTCGACGCCTGGTCGCGCGCGGCTGACACATTTGCGGCAGACTCCACTCAGGGGAGGTGGAGACGCCATGGACGCCGTACTCGCCACTGCGCCGCTGTTTGCCGCGCTCGACGAGTCCACGACCGAGCTGGTGGGTTCGGCGATGACCACGCGCTCGGTCGACCGCGGTCACATCGTCTTCAACGAAGGCGACACGGGCGACCGCCTGTTCATCGTGCTGGACGGCAAGATCAAGATCTCGCGCTCGGCGCTCGACGGCCGGGAGAACCTGCTCGCCGTGCTCGGACCGGGCGAGATGTTCGGCGAGCTGTCTCTGTTCGACCCGGGCCCGCGCACGGCGACCGCGACGGCGATCACGGACAGTGCTCTCGCCTCGCTGGACCACGACGACCTCCGCCCCCTGCTGCTGGCCCAGCCCGGCGTCGCGGTGCAGCTGCTCTCGGCCCTGGCTCAGCGACTGCGTCGTACCAACGAAGCCATGGCCGACCTCGTTTTCAGTGACGTTCCCGGCCGGGTGGCGAAAGCACTGCTCGACCTCGCCGAACGGTTCGGCGACCCCGAGACCGACGGCGTCCGGGTGCGCCACGACCTTACCCAGGAGGAGCTCGCGCAGCTCGTCGGCGCGAGTCGCGAGACCGTCAACAAGGCCTTGTCCGAGTTCGCCAACCGCGGCTGGCTGCGGCTGGAAGGACGCTCGGTGCTGCTGCTCGACCAGGAACGACTGGCTAGGCGAGCGCGCTGAGTGCCGCGTCCGTAGCGGCACGCTCGCTGGTCTGTTCCGTGGCCCGGCTCAAAGCCCAGGCCTGACGCAGCGCCCGATCCGCCGCGGGAGCGTCCCCACACTCGGCGAGGCACTGGGCGAGCACCCGCAACGCGACGACCCGGGACCGCACGTCTTCCGCGGGCACTGCGAACGCCTGGTGGACCACACGCAAGGCCGGCGCGGGTGAGCCGGCTTCGCGCAGTGCCCCCGCGAGGTGGGCGAGCGCCTGTCGGCGCGGGAAAACCAGCGAGCCCTCGACAACCGCCTCGGCCTGTCGCAGCAACGCGATTGCCTCGTCGAGTCGCCCGAGAGCGCGGTATGCCTGCGCGAGCAGCACCCGGAGACCGACCAGGGCCGACGGCTCGAGGTCCATCGCCGACAAGGTCGTGATGGCGCGGTCAGCCGCGTCCTTGGCGCCGGTGGCGTCACCGAGGTCGAGGCGGCAGTAGCCGAGCACGCCGAGCGCGAGTGCGGCCGTGACCGGGTGGATCGCATCCTCCGACAGCGCGACAGCTTGCTCGAGCTCGGTCACCGCGTCCTCGTGACGACCGCAGCCGCGCAGTGCGGCGCCACCGGCGATGAGCGCCATCGACTGACCCCACCGATCCCCGAGCGCCTCGAACTCCTCGCGGGCTTCGCCGGCGTCCTG
>Ga0070684_100003968_pt1 | contig 11209 bp, 7 predicted proteins | sample KBSC723LmetaG_FD_65653 | JGI IMG/M metagenome (GOLD analysis project Ga0070684, IMG submission 65653) | Corn rhizosphere microbial communities from Kellogg Biological Station, Michigan, USA - KBS C7.2-3L metaG | ecosystem: Host-associated > Plants > Roots > Rhizosphere ...
GTTCAGTGGAACCTGCAGGCCGCCGTCGCCACGCTGGCGCAGAAGGGCCCCGTCATGCAGACGGAGCACAAGTGCGGCAACTACAACTTCTCGACGCCGTACTGGGACCAGAGCCGCTACAACGCGAACATGCCGCAGAACGATCACCTGTACGGCGAGGAGAGCTGGCAGCTCATTCGCGACTGGATCGTCGCGGGCGTCAACTCGTACAGCGCCTGGAACATGGTGCTGGACACCGTCGGCAAGAGCCTGGACAACTGGCCGCAGAACGCGCTGCTGGTCGTGGATCGTTCGACGAAGAAGCTGATCGTCACGCCGGCCTACTACGCCTTCCGGCACTTCTCGCAGTACATCGCGGTGGGGGCGACGCGCATCGGGACCAGCGGCAGCAACGATGCGCTCGCCTTCAAGAATCCCGACGGCAGCGTCATCGTGCAGGTCTACAACAAGACCACCGCGGCGAAGACGACGACGGTCGGCGTGGGCAGCGCGCTCTCGCAGACGTTGTACCAGTTCAGCGTGCCCGCCCACGGGTGGGCGACGCTGCGCCTGGCGCCGTGACGACGCCGCGCCGGGCGGCGAACGCCCGCGCGCGCGGCGGCTAGAACTGCGTGAAGAACTTCCAGGCTTCCCCGGGATTCCAGGTCATCGACTGGCCTGGGTCCTTGGGCGACGGGTCGTGCCCGTTGCTGCCGTCGAACGCGCACCAACGAACCGGGTGCCCGGCCGAGCATCCCTCGTAGGACGTGCAGGTGTGCGAGCCGCTGTTGTTGGCCGGCTCGGGCGGATTCATGGCGGTGCAGCCGTTGTTCTTGACGAACTTGTCGCGCATGGTGCGTCCGCCGGAGATGTTGAGCGTCCCGTCGTCCTCCCCGTGGCTGGCGTAATAAGCGACCGGCGAGTTGCCTCCGCTGCAGCCGCTGAGCTGCCCGCCCGAGTAGATCCCGACGGCCCGGAACACATCCGGACGAGCGCAGGCGAGCGCGAATGACATGCCCGCGCCGTAGCTGAACCCGTTGGCGAAGATCCGCGACTTGTCGATGCAGAGATCGTCCTCGACCTGCTTGAGGATGTCGTCGGTGAGGGTGACGTCCTGCCCGTTGCTGTTGGCCCACCCCGCATTGAGCCCGTCGGGCGCGATGAAGATCGTGGTGTTGTTCGACAGGTTCCACAGGCCGTAGAACGGGCTCTGCGTCGTGTAGCACTTGATCGACTCTTGATTGCAGTCGAACACCTGGGCGGCGCTGCCGGTGTTCCAGTGGTACGCGATCACCAATCGGTACGGGTGCGTGTTGTCGTAGTTGCTCGGGTAGCGAAGGATGTAGCGGCGGCTCATCCCCGAGCTGGTGATGGTGTTGTAGCTGATCGTCGTGGTGGGGCTGTTCTTCAGCGTGGGCGCCTTGTTGCAGCCGGCGCTGGGCATGGCGCCCGTCGATCCACCGGGGCTGCCACCGGCGCCGCCGCCCGCGCCCGCGCTGCTGCCGCCCGCGCCCGCCGTTCCCGTTCCCGCGGCGCCGCCGCGGCCGGCGGTTCCCGGGCCCGCACTGCCGCCGCGGCCAGCGGTCCCCGAGGCGCCGCCGCCACCCATTCCGCCCCGTCCCGTGATCGCCTCGCCGCCCGTGCCGATGATCGCGCCGCCCGCGCCCGTCGTCCCCGCGCCGCCCGATCCGGCGCCGCCGGTCGTGCCGGCGTTCCCCCCCGTCCCCGCCGCGCCGTTGCCGGCGCTCCCCGTCGTGCCTGCAGAGCCGCCGCCCCTTCCCGCCTGACTGCTTCCCGCCTGTCCCGTTCCGGCGACGCCTGTCGTTCCGCCGTGGCCCGGGCTGGAGCTGCCGCCCGTGCTGCCCGCGGTCCCCGAGGTGCCGGCGGTCCCTGACCCATCGCCACCGCCGGCGCTGCATCCGGACAGCGCACACGCGACGAGGAAGGCGAGCCCTCCCGCGATCGAGCCGAAGTGGAAGACCGTATGCCTCTCGTCGTGGCGGAACATCATCTTCATGGGGTGCCCGATCGCTCGTTGTTAGTGAAAGTCGCGCGCTCAGAACTGCGTGAGGAAGCTCCAGACCTCCTGGGGCTGCCAGGTCATCGACTGGTTACGATCCCGCGGCGACGGCGTGTGGATGTCGTCGAACGGGCACCAGCGCACGGGGTGGCCCGCCGCGCAGCCCTGGAAGGAGACGCAGGTGTGACCGCCTGTCGGCGGCGTCGGCAGTGTTTGCGCCGTGCAGCCGTTCACCTGCGCGAAGTGCTGGACCGCGTTCTGCCCGCCCGCGTAGCCCGAGTCCTGCGTCCCGGTCGCGCCGTAGTAAGCGATCGGCATCGTCCCCGTGCACGCGCCGCTCATCCCCGAGATGCCGCCCGCGTAGACGGCGACGGCGCGGAACACGTCCGCGCGCTGGCAGGCGAGCATCGCCGTCATCGAGCCGCCGTAGCTGAAGCCGTTCGCGAACACGCGGCTCGTGTCGACGCAGAGATCCGCTTCGACCTCCTTCAGGATGTCGTCGGTCAGCGCGAGGTCGCGCCCGTTGGTGTTCGCCCAGCCGGCGTCGATTCCGTCGGGGGCGACGAAGATCGTGCTGTTGTTGGCGAGGTTCCAGAGGCCGAAGAACGGGCTCTGCGTCGTGTAGCACTTGATCGACTCGGTGTTGCAGTCGAACACCTGGCTCGCGCTGCCCGTGTACCAGTGGTAGGCGAGGATCAGCCGGTAGGGATGGCTGCTGTCGTAGTTGGGCGGGTAGCGGAGGATGTATTGCCGGCTGAGACCGGCGCTGGTGATCTTGTTGTAGTTGATCGTGGTGCTGGGGCTGTTCTTCAGCGTGGGGGACTTGCCGCAGCCCGCGCTGCGCGTGACGCCGCCGCCCGCGCCGCCGCCTCCGCCGCTGGAGCCCGCACCGCCGCCGCTGCCCGACGTGCCGGCGGCGCCGTTGGTCCCGCCTCTGCCCGCCGTCGCACCGCCGCCGCCGCCCGACGATCCGCCCGCGCCTGACGATCCGCCCCTCCCCGCTTGACCGCCCGTGCCCGACCCGCCCGCGCCCGACTGTCCGGCCGTCGCGCCGCCCGCGCCGCCGCGCGCGCTCGTTCCCGCCTCGCCGCCGCTACCGGCCGTAGCGCCGCCCGCGCCCGCGCCGCCTGTGTCCGCGCCGCCTCCGGTCCCGCCGCCGGCATCCGCGCCACCGCGTCCAGCGCTCCCGCTGCTCGAGCCGGCATGTCCGCTCGCGCCCGCCCCGCCCTGCGCCCCCGCTGCGCCGCCGGTACCGGGACCACCGCCCGTTCCTTGCGGGTCGCTCGCCGGGCTCGACGAACACGCCGCGGCAATGACGGCGAGCGCGGCGAGCCACGATCGAACCGGCGACCTCGGTGCGACGCCGCTGCCATCACGCGTGGTGGACATGCGCGTTCATTGGCGCGACCGCGGCGGACTTGTGACGATGGATTTTTCTGACAATGCCCCCGACGGAAGGCCAATGACATCGATGGCCTCCGCAATGACAGAAGACGGCAGAGATCCGAGGACGCGCTTCTGGTCTGGATGCGGGCATGTCGCGATCGCGTGCGTGATCGGCGCGTTCGCCGGCTGCGGGTCGGGCGAACCCACCGGGATGACTGCGGGCACCGGCGGCCGAGCGGGCACGGGCGGCGTGACCGGCACGGGCGGCACGGGCGGTAGCGCGGCGCAGGGCGGCGCCGGGACCGGCGGCGCAAGCGGCGGCGCGGGCGGCGCGGGCGGCGCGAGCGGAACAGGCGGATCGATCGCGACCGGCACGGGCGGATCGGTCACGACCGGCACCGGCGGCAACGGCGCGAGCGGCGGCCGCGGTGGGTCGACGGGGATCGGCGGTTCAGCCGGCGGCGCCGGAAACGGCGGCGCCGGCCGCGGTGGCGCCGCGGGCACCGGCGGAGCCACGGGCGGCGCTGCGGGCGCTGGCGGCACCACGGGCGGCGGCGGCGCGGCGGGCACCGGCGGCGGCGCCGGGACGGGCGGCGCGATCGCGACCGGCACGATCTTCGTCGCGCCGAACGGCGACGACGCGAACCCGGGCACGATGGCACAGCCGCTGAAGACCGTGGCGAAAGCACGCGACGTCGTGCGCGGAATGACCGCGAACATGACCGCCGACATCACCGTCACCCTGCGCGGCGGCACCTACCCGCAGACCAGCACGCTCACCTTCGGCAACGCGGATTCAGGCAAGAACGGCTTCTACGTGAAGTACGTCGCCTACCAGAACGAGCAGCCGATCATCACGGGCGGAAAGCCGATCACCGGGTGGACCGCGTCCAGCGCGGGCAACGGCATCTACTCCGCGAGCAACGTGACGACGCCGTTCAGGCAGCTCTACGTGAACGGCACGAAGGCGATCCGCGCGCGCAGCCCGAACCTGGGAACGAACGGCGCCTTCGCCTTCAACCGGATCACCGGCGCCGACAACACCGCGCAGAACATCCAGGTCGCGGCGTCGGAGGTCGGGACCTGGAACAACCTGACCAAGGTCGAGATGCACATCATGACCGGCTGGGGCGACAACACCTTGCGCCTCGCCTCGCTGACGACGTCGGGCGGCACGGCAACGCTCAAGATCCAGAGCCCGGAGGCGGGCATCGTGTTCGTGCGGCCCTATCCCCACCTCGGGGGGCAGTTCAGCACGTTCCAGAAGCACGTCTACTACTTCGAGAACGCGCTCGAGTTCCTCGACCAGCCCGGCGAGTGGTACCTCGACGAGACGCAGAAGGTCCTCTCCTACAAGCCGCGCTCCGGTGAGGACATGACCAGGGCGACGGTCGTTGCGCCGATGCTCGAGACGGTGATGAGTATCAACGGCACCAGCACGTCCAGCCAGGCCAGCTATCTCTGGTTCCAGGGAATCACGTTCGCGCACTCGACCTTCATGCGCCCCAGCCAGTCCGGGTTCTGCGACGCCCAGGCGGGGCAGTACAACCTGACCGCGACCAGCGACAACAAGCAGACGATCGGCCGCGCGCCCGCCGGCGTCAGCGTGACCAACGCGAACCACATCCACTTCGAACGGAACATCTTCACGCAGATGGGCGCGACCGGGCTCGACTTCGTCTCGGGCACGCACGACGACATGATCGTCGGCAACGTCGTCACCGAGATCGCGGGCAACGGCATCTCGATCGGCAAGTTCGCCGCGAGCGACACGACCGAGTACCACGTCCCCTACAACCCGACCGACAAGAACGAGATCTGCACGAGCGACACGATCAAGGACAACTACATCCACCACGTGACGACCGAGTTCCAGGGCGGGACCGGCATCGCGGCCGGCTACCCCAAGCTGATCGACATCCAGCACAACGAGGTCGCGTACACGAACTACACCGCGATCTCCGTCGGATACGGCTGGACCAGCACCGTCAACGCGATGGCCACCAACAAGATCAACAACAACAACATCCACCACGCGGTCCAGATCCTCGCCGACGGCGCCGGGATCTACACGCTGTCGAACCAGCAGCCGAACTCGCAGATGCAGTACAACTACCTGCACGATTACCAGACCAGCACGTGGGCCGACTACGGCAGCCTGGGCATCTATCTCGACGAGCAGACCTCGGGCTACACGATCTCCCACAACGCGATGGTCAACGCGCCGTCGGGCGTCGCGCAGAATCAGGCCGGCGCGAACACAATCACCGACACGCCCGCCGCAAACCCACAGTCGGTCAACTCGATGGCGGGGATCGAGTCCGCCTACGCGGACATCAAGACCCTGACGATCCCCGTGCCGGCCTTCTGATCGGCGAACGACCAAATCACGCAGCGCCCATGACAAACGTTATCCGCTGGCGCCAATGAACAAATGATCGCATGCGCAACCTGCGCCTCGTTCATTCCACCTCGCGGCTCGACTATTCGAGCACGGCCGCGCACCGCGCCAGACAACTGGCGATCGCGCCCCTGGATCCGGAAGTGCGCGCGCTGCTCGAGCACGTCCGGATCGTCGCGCCGCTGCCGCGCGGCGTGCGCGCCCGCGTGCTCGCGCGAGCCCGCGCCGTGATCGCGGCCGCCGCCTGCGCGGTCCCGCCGACCGCAAAGGCGCCCGCGCGGCGCCGCAGCCGCACGATTTGCTGACAAAGATCGCCGCGTCTCGACAGTGACGGAGGGAGGCGGCGCTCGCGTCGCGAGACCTCGAATGGCGGACACACATCCAAGATCGCTGGCGCCGCGCCGGTGGCCAGCCGGGCTCGGCGCGGCGGCGCTCTGCTGCGTGCTCGGTCTGGCGTGCAGCGGCGGCGAAGGTGGCGGGGCCGGGGCCGCGGGGAGCCAGGGCGCGGCCGGCGCGGCCGGGACCGCCGGAACGGCCGGAACCAGCGGACTGGCCGGGACGACCGGATCCGCCGGGACGAGCGGGTCAGCCGGCACGACGGGCGCGGGTGCGACGGGCGGCTCCGCCGGTGCGACGGGCGCGGCCGGAACGACGGGCGAAGGTGGGGCGGGAGGCGCGGCCGGCGGCACCGGTTCGGCGGGAACGAGCGGATCGGGCGGCACGGGAACGACCGGGACAGGCGGCGCCGGCGGGCGTGGTGGGAGCACCGGCGGCGCCGGTCGCGGGGGCGGCGGCGGTGGCGGAGCGGGCGCCGGCGGCTCGACGATGTCGGCGGGCTGCGGCAGGACGCCGTCGCTGAAGAACAGCCCCTCGACGACGACCTTCAACTACAACACCATCACCAGCGGCGGCGCGAGCCGGCGTTACATCCTCCGCTGGCCCACGAACTACGACAGCAGCCACCCGTACCGGCTGATCCTCGGCTTCCACGGCGCGACCGGCAACGGCGGCCAGGTCGCGGGCAACCCGGCGTACTTCGGCCTCTTCGACCTCTCGAACAGCAGCACGATCTTCGTCGCGCCCGACGCGGTCGGCGGGATCTGGTCCGCCGCGCAGGATGTGGTCTTCGTCGACGACATCCTCAAGCAGGTCGAAGCCGATCTCTGCATCGACACCACGCGCGTCGAGCTCGAAGGCTTCAGCCAGGGCGGCGCGATGGCGTACACGCTGGCGTGCGCGCGCCCGAACGTCTTCCGCGCGGCGGTCGTCCACTCCGGCGGCGGCCTCCCGCTCCCCACGACCTGCCAGCCGATCGCGTACTTCTCGTCGCTCGGCCAGCAAGAGAACACGCAGGGTCAGACGATGACGAGTGACTTCTTCGCCCGCAGCGACGCCTGCACGATCGAGACGCTGCCCAAGGCGCCGACCGGCGGCCACCTCTGCTCCGACTACAAGGGCTGCACGGCGGGGCATCCGGTCCGCTGGTGTCCCTACGACGGCGGCCATACCCCGTCGCCCACGGATTCCGGGCAGCGCACCTCCTGGATGCCGCAGGAGGTCTGGACCTTTCTCAGTCAGTTCTGACCGCCCGGCGCGCGGCGGTTGCCGCGGTCGGGACCGTGGTCCTCAGGTGAGGCCGGGCGACTTGAGCGCGCTCGAATCGACGCGCGAATCGCCGAAGCTGGTGCGCGTGTCGCCGAACAGGTTCAGCAGCGACGTGAGCAGCTTGTTGTGGGGCACCCCGCCGCACTTGATCCAGCGGCCCGTGCGCATCGTCGCGCTTGTGCCGCCCGCGAGCAGGACCGGCATGTTGTTCTTCGCGTGCGAGTCCGGTGCCGCCAGCTCACTGCCGAAGAAAACGACGCTCTCGTCGAGCAGCGAGTGACCGCCCATGTCGATCGCCTGCATCTTCTGCAGCAGCGCCAGGTGCATCTGCGAGTACCAGGTCTGGATCGCGGTGCACTCGGTGGGTCGGAAGCCCCCGTCGTGCTGATAGAAGTGATGGTGCTCGGGGAGGTTCAGCCAAGGGAAGGTGTGCTTGGCCTCGGTGTCGGTCCACTGCAGCGAGATGACGCCGGTCTTGTCGCAGGCGAGCGCCATCACGAGCATGTCCATCATGAATTGACCCACGGTCGGAATCTTCATGTCCGTCGCGGTGTCCTTGATGCTGCCGTCGTCCGCCGAGTTGAGCGCGCTTGTTGGGTTGTAGCCGGTCGTGTCGACCTTCGTGGGCTGCTTGCACGCCGACATGGGCGGCGGCGGCGTCGTCGTGATGACGATGCGGTTCTCGAGATCGCGGAGCTGGGACAGGTGCTGATCGAGGCGGGTCCGATCGTCGGTGCCCAGCTTGGTTTTGAGCGCGTCGTACTTCTTGTCGACGAAGTCGAGGATCGACTTCTTGCGCATCAGCGCGAGCGCGTTCGGGTCGGTCCCGCCCGTGCCTCCCGTGCCGCCGGTGATGCTGCCGAACAACGTGTTGAAGATGTCCTGCGGATCCAGCCGCGGTGGAATCGGCGCCGTGTCGGAGAAGTACAGCGCGTTCATCGGCGACAGCTTCCCGTGCGACTTGCCCGTCGCCCAGCGGACGGCGAGCTGCAGGCTGCCGTAGGCCTTCCCCGCCGACAGCTTCGGCGCCAGCACCTGATCGATCGACGGATACATCTTGGGCGGGTAGTTCCCGGAGCCCTGCTGGATCCCGCCGGTGAACAGGCCGACCGAGCCGCCCTGGTGCTGCTCGACGGAGTACTTGGACTGATCGCCGCAGGTCAGGTTGAGGCCGTCCGCGACGATGATGCGGCTCTGCATCGGCTGTAGCGGCGCGAGGATCGGCGACAGCGTGAAGGACGTCTCGCTGCCGGTGGGCGTGTACTTGTCGCCGATGCTGCCGCTGCGGACCGCGCCGCCCGGCTGGTACACGGTGACGAGCCGCTTGAGCGGCACCGGCGTCGTCTGCGCGCGCGCCCGCCGCCCGCCGCCCATCGCCTCCAACCACGGCAGCGCGATCGCGATCGTGCCGGCGCCCCGGATGACCGTTCGACGAGAGAGCTTGAACCGCGTCATGCTGGCTGTCTCCTGTTCCTATTGCGCCGGGCGGTAGAGGAAGCCGTCGCTCTGCGTGATGGCCACCAAGAGCTGCTTGACGTTGTAGCCGGCGTCCTTGAACGCGTTGACGACCGTCTGCTGGTTGCAGCCGTCGACGTCCGCTAGGGACCGGCCGTAGGCGAACCGGATCCAGTGCGAGGCGAAGCAGCTGCCCACCTCCGGCGACGTCGCGAGCAGCTGGACCAGCTCGACGGCGTTCTTCGCGCTCCCGCTGACGCCGGGCACCGAGCCGCTGGCGTCGATCGGCGTATCGTACGTCGTGTTCGTCATCGGGTCCGTCCACTTTTCGCTCGCGCGGTACTGGCCGACGGCGTCGTAGTTCTCGAACGGGAACCCTAGCGGATCGAGGTACTGGTGGCATTGCGCGCAGATCGCCGCCGAGGAGTGCTTCGAGTAACGCTCGCGCGCCGTCTTCCCGCTGTAGGGATCGGGCGCCATCGGCGTGAACCCGACGGGCAGCTCGACGTTGCGGCACATCAGCTTGTTGATGATGAAGCTGCCGCGCAGCACCGGGTTGGTGTTGCTGCTGATGGTCGAGCCCGCCGTCATCCCGCCCAGCGTCATCAGCCCGAGGCGCTGGGACGTGTTCAGGTTGACCTTCGTGAGCGTCGTGCCCGTGACGCTCGTGCCGGCGGCGAACGTCGCGCTGCCGTAGTACGAGAACAGCGTCTGGTTCACGAACGTGTAGGGCGCGGTCAGGATCGCGGGCCAGCTTCCCGGCGCGTACGGCGGCGCGGACTGGGCCGTGTTCTCGTAGATCTCATACTCGAGCATCCGCTGGACCTCGGTCCGCATCGCGGAGCCGATGCTCGACGACCACTTCGGGAAGGTCGCCGCGTCGCGCGTCAGACCGGCCAGGTCCGGGATGGGCAGCAGGTTGTCGAAGAAGAACGCCACCGTGGGGTGCGACTTCGGATCGTCGAGCAGCTTCTGCGCCTGCTGCCGGACGCCGTCGTTGGTGTCCAGCATCCCCGCGTCGGCCGCCTGGAACAGCGTCGCGTCGGGCATCGTCTGCCAGAAGAGGTACGACAGACGCGTCGCCATCTCGCGGCCGGCGATCCGCTTCACCGCCGTATTGCCGGCGACGGCCTTGCCGAGCTCGACGCGGTAGAGGAAGTCCGGCGACTGCAGCATCGCCTCGATCATCGCAGCGACACCCGACCCGAACGTCATCGTCGTCGAGAGGGCGCGGACGTTGGTGTAGAGTGCCACCAGATCGTCGATCTCCGACGTCGCGACCGTGCGCCGATACGCCCGCGGCGCGAGCGACGTGGCGATCATCCGCGCGCACGCCGCCTCATTCGACGTGGTCAGGCTGCTTGCGCAGCTGTGCAGCTTCGCGAGCGCGGTCGTGCTCGCCGTGGCGCGCGCCGCGACCGACTCCGCGACGGTCTGATACTTCTCGATCAAGAGCGACGAGGGCGATTGCTCGTCCGCGTCGTTGCCGAACAGGTTCTGCTTGCTGTCGACCTGCGCGGGCAGCGCACCGCCCGGGTTGGTCGTGTCCCCGAGCAGATCGCGAATCGTGCTGTTGTACTCGTAGGTCGTGAGACGGCGCAGCGGTGACCGGCCCGGGGCCGTCGCGCTGCAATCGAGCACGACCGGCGCTCCGCCCGTGCCGCCCGTCCCGGTCACGCCCGCCGCCCCGTCTCCGGCGACTCCGGAGATGGATCCGCCATTCCCCCCAATGGGCGCCGCGCCCCCGGTGTTCGGGGTGCCGCCCGTCCCGACCGGCGATGTACCACCCGTCGCGCGCGTGTGTTCGGAACCGATATTTCCTACACACGCCGACAGCGCGAACGCGGTCAGAAGAGCTATGCCGCTAGGTGCCGCAGTCTTGACCATCGGGGGCCTCACCCTTGATCTGCCTGGACGAAGGGTGGTTTGTTAAAAAAGCTCACATACTCTTCAAGGGCACGTCCTGGCATAAGAACTTCAACAATTCGTCAGCAGGGCCCGCGCCGCGACTGCGCGTCGGTGCGGCCCCTGGCCCGCCGCCGTCGCAGGCCGAGGACGAGCAGCAACAAGAACCCGATCGGGTGAACCTGGCCGCCGCCGGGGCTGGTCCGGCAGCTACAACCCGCCGGGTCTCCGCCCGAACCGCCGCCCGTCGCGCCCGCGGTGCCCGAGGTTCCGGCCGCGCCCGAACCGGTGCTGCCCGCGTTCGAGCCCCCGCGGCCCGCGGTCGCGGCGCCGGTTCCCGCGCTGCCCGTCGTTCCGGCGGTCGCCGCTGCTCCGGCGCCGCCGCCCGACGCGCCCCCCGTGCTGCCCCCCGTCCCCGCCCCGCCCGACGTACCCGCGGATCCGCTGCCGACGCTGCC
>Ga0070684_100003978_pt1 | contig 11200 bp, 6 predicted proteins | sample KBSC723LmetaG_FD_65653 | JGI IMG/M metagenome (GOLD analysis project Ga0070684, IMG submission 65653) | Corn rhizosphere microbial communities from Kellogg Biological Station, Michigan, USA - KBS C7.2-3L metaG | ecosystem: Host-associated > Plants > Roots > Rhizosphere ...
CGGAACCAGGTTCTTAGGATGAAGTTGCGCCGCCACGCCCAATCTGCCATCGCGCGAAATCGCCACGTGGAAGCCGTGCGCCACATCCGCCAGCCGGATACGCTCAGCCACTGAGGCCCGTACGGCATCAACTACTGTGATCTCAGCTTGTGGGGCGGCGCGATTGCCCTCGATGGTAGATTCGTGCGGCGAGTTCGGATAGACATGCGTAACGTAAAGCCTGGCGCTGTCGGGCGAAGCCGTAATGTAGCTTGCCCCGCGGCCCGCCGCCAGGCGCTTCAGTTCCCCTCCGTTCGTCGCGTCCAGGACAGCCACGTCATTCGAGATGCGATTCGCAACAAACACATATTTGCCTGCACGATCCGCTGCCACTCCCGATGGCTCAGAGGCCACAGACCAGGTGTTCGTCACCGTCAATAGCCGTGTGTCAATCACCGACAGGGTGTCGTCCCACGTATTTGCAACAAACAAGCGGCGCCCATTTGCTGACAGCGCAAACCCACGCGGAATATGTCCAACCGGAATACTCTTGATCGCTCTGAAGGTAGCGGCATTCAGTACTCGCACTTCATCGCTGCCCTGGCACAAGACGAACAGCCGAGTTCCGTCGGTCGAGTACAGCATCTCGACCGGCGACGCATACGTGAGGATCTCTCCGGACCGTGCAATCTGCGGAGCGGCCTGGACGTTTGTCGCGTAAGACAAGCCCAACCCGAGCACCGTCACTGCAAAAGCCGCAGCCACAGCGATGCGTCCTGCCTGAGAGCGCATCATGCAAATCACTTGGGCTCCTCGATCGTGATCACGCGATCCACAGCGGCTTTCTCCACCGTCTGCACCGTGCCGCTCGGCCACTTCACGACGATCTTGTCCACCGAGTTCGCCGAACCCAGCCCGAAATGTACGCGATCGTCATCCTGCGACAGATATCCGGATCCGGCGACCCGTTCCGCCAGCCATCTCTTGCCACTCGCGAAGACTTCGATCTTCGCGCCTATTCCGTCGCGATTGCTCTTGGTCCCCTTCAGACGTATTGCAATCCAATGTCCTGAGGCAGCCGACACATTGTGCACAAGCGTCCCCTTGGAGCCGAGATTCACGACGAATGCGTCCACTTTTCCATCGTTGTCGTAATCCGCAAAGCACGCGCCCCTTGCCGTGGTGCGGACGCTCAGCACTTGTCCTGCCTGCCGGGAAATGTCCTCAAATTGGGCCTTCCCCAGTCCGCGGAACAGCGTGTGCTCCTGCGGAATCAGGTGAATCAGCCCGCCGTGAAAAATGAGGATGTCAAGCAGGCCATCGTTATTGAAGTCATATACGCCGGTTCCCCAGCTCACGTATTGCGCGTTCGTCTGCGAGACCCCATTGGCGGCACCCTCATCCTCGAAGCCCTGCTTGCCCGCATTGCGCAGATAACGGTTGTAGTGCCCGTCCGTCACCCACAGGTCCAGCACTCCGCGCTGTTCGAAATCCGCAAACACCGGACCCATCGACGACGTCGATTCGCCGTTCTGGCCGAATGCCGTTCCCGTATCGTTGGCAATCTCCTCGAACGTCCCAACCTGTTTGTTGTGGAAGAGGAAGTTCTCCGTGCGGTCATTCGCAACGTAGATGTCGTCCCAGCCGTCTCCGTCAAAATCCGCCGCTGTAACGCCCATCGTCCGGCCAACGAATCCGCCGATCCCAGACTTCTCCGAGACGTCCGAAAACGTCCCGTTGCAATTGTTATGGAACAGTTTGTTCGTCTCGCCTTCGTAATCGAGCGGCCCAGGATAGTTATCTGCCGCATAAAAAGCGCGGTACTTAGGATCAAATTTCACATACCGGCCGATGAACAGATCGACACATCCGTCTTTGTCGTAATCCAGCCACGTCGAAGCAATCGACCAGCCGTCCACTTTGATTCCGGCTTTTTGTGTCGCGTCTATGAAGTGCCCATTGCCGTCGTTGTGATAAAGGACCGCTCTTCCGTACCCGGTGACGAGCAAATCGGCAAATCCGTCGTTGTCGTAGTCCGCCGCAGTGACAGCGACCGAATACAAATCCGGATTGAGTCCCGCTTTCTCCGTTACATCTGCAAATGATCCATCACCGTTGTTCCGATACAGGTGATTGTGCGGAAGCGGGTTCGGCTTTTCCTTCAGCGGATACGGATGCATGGCGTCATCGAGCGGCCTGCCGTTCGCCACGTAGAGATCGGGCAGCCCGTCGTTGTTGTAGTCAAACCAGACGCATCCTGCGCCCGTTCCCTCCAGCAGCGATCCGAGTTGGCGCGAACCAAAGCTGTGCGTGAATTCGATGCGCGCCTTTTCAGTTGCATCCTCAAATTGAATCGGCGCGGCGCTCACGCCATTCGATGTCGGAACCGGCTTCCCCTGCGAAGCGCCAAACTGGCTTCCCGCCACCACAAATACTGCAAGCACAGCAAACAACTTCATATCATCGGCTCCCACTGCTCCCCCGCTGAGTGTTCCCCGTTACGTCCGCTGCTGTCGTACTCCGCAGCAGCACCGCGGGCGCGCGATTGTCCGACCCGCGTTCCGGCCCTGTGTGACAGCCTACGCAGATACGCTGCTCCCCTTTTCGCGCCCAGAACCAGCCATGTTCCTCGCGAACTACCTTCCCATTCGCATCCAGCAGCGCAAAGCGAATCGGCCAGTCCGCGGGTGTCTTCACGAAAAATGATCCATCCGATTCCACAGGCGCCTCGCCCAGAACCAGCGGCTTGCCCGCCGTATCCAATGTTTCGACGCGCACTTTGGCTGGCGCGAATGTGAGGTCGCCCTCTCTCGATTCGCGCGCATCGAGCGCGAGCAGATTCGCATAATCCCAGTCGTGGAGCGCCGAGGGGTGCCGATGCGGCCGAGTGCGCTCTCGCGCCGGCACGGGTTGCACCAGGTCTTCCTCCGGCTCGGCGTAGAGCGATCGCAGAGTGGACACACCCGATCGCAATAGCTGAAGCGAATAGTGCGCGGCGCCTTTTGCGCGGGCGCTCACCAGCCAAGCCCCGTCGCCCATATCCTCTACTCCCCCGCTGTACTCCCCCACTGGCGCCACAACACGCGCTTCAGTCGCGAGCGCAGACGTAAACCTCGCCAGCGTTGCGCCCTCGGTGAACACAACATCCCCCGAGACCAGTTGCCTTCCGCCCCACCGCGCCGTCCCATGATCACATCGGTACGACTCCAGGCCCGAGCCGTCCGAGTACACCAGGTACATCTCGGGGCTGCCGCCAGTGCCCAGCGGATACGTCGATTCGAAGAGAATGCGCCCGTCCGCAAGGACGTCCAGTGGGAGCGCGGAGCCGGGCACGAAAGTCAGCGCAGACTCACCCCGGCCGTCAAGCTGCGCCGTTTCCAACTGAAACCCACGTTCCGTCCGCCGCGCATACACCATCCGCTCATCCGGCAAATACATGGGTTGCACAAGGTCGTTGCCCGCGCCCATCAGCTTGCGAATGGAATGATCCGCGAGAGTCATTTCCCAAATGGCCCAAGGCTCCGTTGTGTTCTTTTTGCCGGCGAACAAGACGGTCTTCGCGTCGAACGAAATATTGGCATCCGCGCTCGCCGCGAATCCTTCCAGCAGAGGCTCCGCACGTCCGTTCCTGACCAGGACAAGATGCGCTCCGCGCGGAAACCTCTCCTCTCCGCGCAGAGCGGCTAGCTCGTCGAACGATGCCGTGGCGGTCGCGATCACCGGCGAATGAACCACCGGCGCGGTCTGCTGCCCCAATCCGCAGAAAAGAAGCACAACAGCCGCACCGGCTGCGATCGCAAATCCAGCTCCAACTCCAGCACTGACTCCAGATTGGAACCGTGTCATCCCACGGCCTCCATCAATGGCGCGCACTCGTCTTCTCGCGGATGCACCCGAGCCTCGCGAAGGGCCGTGTACGGCGCGAGCGACGCCATCATCGCATCGAACTCCGCGAAGCTCAGCGTTTGGTCCGCATCGCTCCACGCCTTGTCAGGATTCGGATGCACCTCGACGATCAGGCCGTCTGCTCCAGCTGCCACCGCTACGCGCGCCAGCGGCGGCACCAGCTCACGCACGCCTGCTGCGTGGCTCGGATCGCCGATGACCGGCAGATGCGAAACCTGCTTCAGCAGCGCGATCGCCGCCACATCGAAGGTGTTCCGCATCGCCGTCTCAAAGGTACGAATGCCGCGCTCGCACAGAAGTACATGGGGATTGCCGTTCTCGAGAATGATCTGCGCCGATCGCAGGAACTCGGCGACGGTCGCGACCATTCCGCGCTTTAGCAGGATGGGCCGTCCGGAGCGGCCAACAGCCTCGAGCAGGGCATAGTTCTCCATGCTCCGCGAGCCAATTTGAAGAATGTCAGCGTAGTCGGCGACCAGGGGGACATCGTCTTCCGACATCACCTCCGTCACAATGGCGAGCCCTGTCTCCTGGCGCGCCTGTGCCAGCAACTTCAGCCCTGCCAAGCCGAGACCTTGAAATGCATAGGGAGAACTGCGCGGCTTGAATGCGCCTCCGCGAAGGATGCGCGCGCCCGCGCGGCGCACATGATGGGCGGTTGCCATCAGCTGGAGCTCCGTCTCTACCGAGCACGGCCCAGCCATGGTAACGAATTCGTCGCCGCCGATCCCTACATCCAGCACCGGCACGAGTGTCTTCTCATGCCGTGCGCTCTTTAGAACATCCGGGGACTCGGAAAAACGATCGTGCCAGCTAACCCGCACGTCTTCCGCTCCAATCCGGGGAAGAAAGTTCAGCCTACTCGCTTCGCCTTCTGCCCGCCTCCACCCAAAGATTGAGGCGCATCAACAACTTGCGATTGCGCCGCACTCTCCGTTTTTACCGGCGCAAAAAACCGTTGTCTGTGACGAATGACCCTGATCTCCATTGAGGCAGAAAGATGGTGCGAAAGCTGAAGGTTGACGGTTGACGGCTACCGGCTCAGAGCTACCGGCCGCTTCCATCCGAATGCTGCATCCACAACCGCGCCGACACCCAAGGCGACTTCATCCTCGAACGGCCGTGCTGCGATTTGCACTCCGATCGGCAAACCGCCATTCGACTGGCTTACCGGCGCAACAGCCGCCGGAGCGGCCAGCGCATTGAACCACTGCGCGTAGCGCCAAGCATCGAGATACCCCACCCGCTTCCCGTCGATCATCCATGAGCGCTCGCCATGCTTGAATGCGGGCACGCTCGCCACGGGGCACAGCAGTACGGGATACTCGCGCATCTCTTCCAGCATCTTGGCGCGCAGCAGGTCCAGTTCCGCCCACGCGTTCAGCAATTCCGTGGCACTCAACGGCCCCGCTGCCTCAGCGAATCCGAGAAACTCCCGAAAGATCGGGCTCAGTTTCTCGCGCTTGCCGCGAATCGCCGGATCATAGAACATCGCCCCGCACTGCACGAAGAACGTCCACCACAGCTTGCGCAACGACTCCAGCGTTCGCGGACGAAACGGCTCCACGCGAAAGCCGGCAGCGCGCAGGGCGTCTGCAGCCGCACGCACTGCCACGCGCGTTTCCTGCGTCACTGGCGCGATCCCGTCGTCCTCGAAATATCCAACGGTATTCGCCCGCAGTTCCTCCATCGACGGCTTCCTCAGCGCCACCGGCGGACTCACCGGGTCAACCGCGTCCTGCCCCGCCAGCGCGCGGAACATCAGTTCCACATCCGCCATCGTCCGCGCCATGGGGCCAATCGCTCCCAAAATCGCGAATGGCCCCACGCATGGCGGCAGATGCCCTCGTCCCGGAATGCGCCCCGGCGTCGGCTTCAGCGAGCAGATGCCCGTGAAATGCGCCGGCACGCGAACCGAGCCGCCGCTGTCGGATCCCAGTCCCGCGGCCGACATTCCCGCGGCAATCGCCGCCGACTCGCCGCCGCTCGAGCCGCCTGGAGAGCGATCCAGATCCCACGGATTGCCCGTGCGCCCGTGCAGCAAATTATCCGTCTCGTACGCCATCAGGAATTCCGGACAATTTGTCGTTCCCAGGATCAGAGCTCCAGCCGCGCGCAACCGCGCGACCGCTTCGGCATCCTCTCGTGCCACATCGCCCGCATTCAGCAGGCTGCCGATCTCGCACTTGTACCCCGCCGTCGCAATCGAAGACTTCACGGTCACGGGTAGCCCATGCAGAGGACCGCGCGGCCCCGTCGCTGCGTCCATGCGCCGCGCCTGCGCCCGCACCCGCTCCGAATCGAAATCTGCAAACGCATTCAACTGCGGCTCAAGCCGCTCGATCTGCGCAATATGGGCCTCGGCCAACTCCGCAACACTCACTTCGGCCGCACGCAGCAACTCCAACTGCCGCACCGCCGGCAACAGAACAATCTCGTTCATACTCGAATCGCTCTGAGAACGCGTAAGGGCGGGACTTCAGTCCCGCCGCACACCGCGCCAAAAATGGGCCCGGCTTTAGCCCCTGCCGTTTCTCGCGCGCCAATTCTCATGGCCGGTGCGAACCGCAGCCCGCCCCACCGCAGGTGGCTCCGGGCTTGATGCTCCGATCTTCCCCCGGCGTCGACACCAGATCCCGATAATCAAACCGATACGACCGCACCGGTGCGCCCGAATCGAAGCGGTCGTTCCATTCGAGTTGGTAACTCAACGCTCCGTTATCATCTGGAAAACTCTCCGATTTCGGATACGGATATTTGCTCATCCCATGGAACGGCATCTGCGCCACGGTGTAAGGCGATGCATCCCACCAGTCCATGTCCTTGACGTACCCGTTTGCATAGAAGAAGTAGTCGCGCTTCCATCCCGCGGGCAGGGCAGGCAGCCTGGCAGCATCAAACTCCGCCGCGATCTCCTCTCCACTGCCGAAGATCACGTAGCGATCATCGATCCCTTTCACCAGTTCCGTCACATCACCGAAGCGCGTGTAGTTCCCACGCTGATGCTGGAAGGGGCCCGTCAAACTCACGTGATCGTAGTCGTAATTCAAATCGCCCGGGCTCGCTCCCTCCAACTGCTTCGGATACCCGCGGAAGTGCAGCGTGGCCGCGGTGATCGGCGCGTCCATCGTTTTCGCCTCGGCACCTGCGCTCTGATCCAGCAGCACCTGGTCCCAGTAAATTTCCAGGTTCGTCATCAACCGAATCTTTCGTGCTCGTGCCGGCACCTTGCCGGTCAGATCGATCACAATCGTCCGCTCCAGCCCCGCTGGAAATCCCGCCTCGCCCTCAGTAATGCGCTGCCACGAGCCATCCGGCATCTGCGCCTCCGCGTACGGCGACAGCGGCTTGATCCCCGCCTGCCACGCCCCATACAGCGACGTCGCGCTGAAGTAATTCACATATCCCGTCATCAACAACCGCAATGGCTTCTTGGGGTCCACATCTCCCAGGTCCAGCGTCAGCGCATGCAGATTCGCAAAGCCATCATAGGTCGTCGCCTTGAATCCGCTCGCAAACGTGTGATCCTTCCGGCTCAGCGCATCGAGCACATCGTGCCCTTGCCCGTCCCACGCACCCACAGGCAATCGCGCATCCTGCGACGCCACTACCTTTCCCGACGCAAACGGCGGATCGTCCAGAAACTTCTCATCCGGATTCACTTCCACATTCGCCGGGTGATCCACTGCCACCAGGCGCAACTGGTCAATGTAATTCACCTCTTCCATAGGCTCAATAAAACGCAGGCTCAGCTTGCCGTCCACACTCACAAGCTGATTTCCGTCCACCTTGATCCACTCGCCGGGATTCGGAATATTCCTCCGCTTCGGCGTGAACCAGTGCCCCACCACCGCAGCGCCAATCACGTCTGTCACCAGCCTGTATTTGTTGCCGTCCCACGCAAACAGCACCGGGCACGAGCTTCCGCGTCGGTCGGCCTCCTTCATTGCGATTACCGGTCCCGTGGGTAAATCGATCTCATCCTGCAGTACGCCTGTCGGCCACAGAATACGCAGCAGCTCAATCTGCGGCGCGTCGCCCAGGCCGACAAGAATCTGCGGCGGCCCCTGCGTTGCGTATCCCACCGCACCCGCCAGTTCCCACTTCTGCCAGTGCCCTTCCGCGAATGCCTCGACCTTCACGCCGATTGCCGTCTTGTTGTCCGCGTAGCCTGACAGATCTAGCCGCACCGAGTGATTCTTGCTTCCGCCCACATTGCGCAGCAGCACTGGCGGCGCATTCTCCTGCGTCACAATCAAATCCGCCGCGCCATCTCCATCCACATCGGCGGCAATCAATCCCCGTGGAGCGGTCAGCTTCACCGCGTCGAGCCCGAGCGCCTCGCTCACATCTTCAAACGTGCCGTCTCCGCGATTGCGCAACACGCGAATCTGCGGAGTCTCCTGTCTTGTCTCGACGATCATGGCCAGATCGATCCAGCCATCGTTATCAATATCGATTGGGGTGATTCCCCATCCGCGCAGGCCAGTGACAGAAGGTATCAACACCCGTTCGAAACGCCTGCCAACGTGGCTCGGTCCCTCGACATTGCGCCAGAGCGTGAAGGGACTGGAACCGCCCGCATGCGTCACCGCCACATCCATCCAGCCGTCCTTATCGAAGTCCAGCACTGCGATGCCAACCGTCGACCTAAGAAGCTTCTCTTGATACAGTGCCTGCGTCGGATACTTCCCTTCCCGCGGATTCACATATATCGTCGGCGCCGCTCCATCCCCGGTCGTGGCAATATCCACCGCACGGTCATTGTTGAAATCCGTCAGAACCGCCGCTTCCGTCTTGCCGGTTCCACCCAGGCCCGTCGGCTCCGTCCATTCCGTGAACGTCTTGTTTCCGTTGTTCCGCCACAGGACATTCGACGTCCCTGCCGCAGCCGCACCACCAGCCTTCAAAGGCGCGCCAGTCAGGAAAAGATCCAGGTCCCCATCGTGATCGAAATCCACAAACGTAATTCCCGTCGGTCGGTTCAGCGCCCTCAGACCCGCCTCCTCCGTCACATCCTGAAATTTCCCCATTCCCAGGTTTCGATACAGCCGCACCGAATCATCCAACGCGACGGCGAGATCATTCAATCCATCGCTGTCGTAATCGCCCACTGCGCAAGCCACCGCATGCCCGCTCGCCTTCAGCCCCGCGGCGGCCGCATCCAGCGCCTCGGATTTTCCTGAGTCCGTCCGATGCAGCAGCGCGATGGCTTGTCCCCCCGATTGCGTAAGCACCAGGTCCATCTGCCCTGACCCGGTCACGTCCAGCATGCACGCGCCGCCAGTAAAGCCCCGTGCCCCATCCTTTTCACCCGGCTTCTTGGGTGAAAAGGGTGGGAGACCGCCACCCATCCCTTCCTCCACAAATTTCACCGGGATCATCGCCTTCCGCCCGGTCTCATGCTGCTCAATCGGCGTCACGGTCGAGTATCTTCCCTGCTCCCCATATGCCAGCCCAATAGCCGAGGAAACCTTCGTGCTCGTCAAGTGCTGAAACGTCTCAAAATGCTCGCGCGCCTCCTGCGTATTCCCAGACCGCTGCAGCGCTCGGGCCAGCGCAAACTCGGCCGAAGCGTGCAGTGGATTGATCGCAAGCCCCTGCTTGAACACGGCAATTGCCTTGTCGAATTCCTTCAGCTCCGCGTAGCAAACACCCTCGAAGTAGTACGAGTCCACGTCGCGTGGATCGAGCTTCACCGCTTGCTGAAAGCTCTTCAGCGCCGCGTCCAAGTCATTTCCCGCGTGCTGCGCCAGGCCCAGGTTGTACCACGCCTGCGGGTTGCTCGCATCCAGCTCGATCGCCTTCTGCAGCGCGGCCTTCGCCCCGTCCAGCTTTTGCAGCGCCATGAGCGCGATGCCTTCATTGATCGCGGCCTGCGCCAGCTTTGGATCCGCCTTAAAGGCCTGCGCAAAGCTATCTGCCGCCTTCTCGGTGAACTGCTGGCCCATCTGCGCCACGCCGCGATTATTCAGCCGCACCGCCTCGCCGTACTTCGCTGCCTGGCCACAGGCTTCAGCCGTAAGCAGCGCAACCCCAAATACCGCAAGCCCGATCACCCGCACCGCATGCCTCAATTCGCCCACTCCAACCCATCCTGACCAGCATTTGACGGAACAAATTCAGTGTATGCGAGCCCCGCCTTGCCTCGCTTTCCCTCGATTCTCCTTTACCTCAACAAAATGCCGCTTCGATCTATACTGGCTAGGTGATTCAACGCATGCGCAGCCTCGACTGGCGAACCTTCCTTGGGCGTCCCCGGCTGCCGTCTCCTCCACTCGATGCCCTCGATTCCCTCTACCGCCAGCCCATCCTCATCACCGGCGCCGCGGGAACCATCGGCACCGCGCTCGCACTGCGCCTTGGCAACATCTGCCCTTCCACGCTCCTCCTTGATACCTCCGAGAGCCGCCTCTATGAGCTGCAGCAATCGTGGTCGACCGAAGGCGTTTCGGGTTCCATGACCCCCATCCTGGGTAACGTGACGGACCGCACCCTGCTCGATGAAGTCTTCACGGTTCACGCGCCCCGCCTCGTCTATCACACCGCGTCTTTTAAGCACGTTGCTCTGATGGAGCAGCAGCCGATCGCAGCCATCGCGAACAACGTCTTTGGGACGCTCACCCTGACCCGCGCCGCGTCCGCCGCCGGCGCCCGCGTCATCCTGCTTTCGTCTGATAAGGCGGTCGAACCCACCTCCGTCGTGGGCGCTACCAAAAGGCTCTCCGAACTTATTGTCCTCGCCGCCGGAGGCACCGTCGTGCGCCTCGGCAACGTTCTCGGCTCGCGCGGCAGTGTAACGGAGACATTCGCCCGCCAACTGGCGCTCGGCCATCCGCTGACCATCACCGATCCAGCCGCCCGCCGTTACTTCATGACCCTGGATGAAGCAGTCAACATGCTGCTCACCGTGGTTGCGGAGCCCTCTGCGTCACTGCTGGTTCCTGAAATCGCCTCGCCCAACTACATCACTGACCTGGCGCACTTTATCGCCACCTCGCTCGCTCCCGGCGCTGCGGTTGCACTCGACTTCACCGCGACTCGCCCCGGAGAAAAGGACCCGGTCCATTTCTGGTCCTCATGCGAATCGCCCCGCCCGGCATCGCAGCGCGGACTGCTCTCCATCGACATTCCGCCGGTGGACGAAGGCGCCCTTGAGTCCTCCCTTGCCGCTCTGCGCCTCGCCATCGACGCCCGCGATCGAGCCGCCGCCCTGCTGCACCTCAGCGCCCTCATTCCCGGTTATGAACCCGGCGCCGTGGCTATTGCGGCTGCCGACCACCCCGTCTCCTCATGACCCGTCCGCCCGCCCAGC
>Ga0070684_100003982_pt1 | contig 11194 bp, 7 predicted proteins | sample KBSC723LmetaG_FD_65653 | JGI IMG/M metagenome (GOLD analysis project Ga0070684, IMG submission 65653) | Corn rhizosphere microbial communities from Kellogg Biological Station, Michigan, USA - KBS C7.2-3L metaG | ecosystem: Host-associated > Plants > Roots > Rhizosphere ...
TGGACCTTCAATGAGGAGGCGGTGGCTCGCGCGATTTCCTCCTGCACCGTACCGGTCATTTCAGCAGTGGGGCACGAGACGGATTTCACCATTGCCGATTTTGTGGCGGATTTGCGCGCTCCCACGCCTTCGGCTGCGGCCGAGCTGATCACCGAAGAGCAGCACCGCATAGGCGAACACCTGGCGCGCCTCGACGGTCGCCTGCATCGGGCCATCCATTTTCAGCTTCTGCAGGCGCGGCAGCGGTGGATGCACATGCCGATGGCGCGCGCCGAATCGCGCATGACGCTGCTGCTTCATCGCCTGGAGCAGCGGATGGATGATGCCAATCTGCGCATGGAAGCAAACCTGAACTTCCAACTCCGCGAACGGCAGAGGCACGTCGCCGAACTTGGCGCCGCTGTGTTGCAGCGAGACCCGCGACAGCACCTCGCTCATGCGCGTCAGCACTTTGCTTCCGCCGGACTGCGCATGGAACACGCGATGCTGCGGACCGTTCACGAGCAGCGCGTACGCTGGGGAGCTTTCAACGCGCGGTTGCGTTCGCTGTCACCGCTGGCCGTGCTCGATCGCGGATACGCGCTGGTGCAGGATGCCGGCGGCGGGCTGGTGCGCTCACTGAAACAGGTGAGCGACGGGGCCCTTCTTACCACACGCATAAGCGACGGCGCGTTCACCAGCCGCGTGGAATCCGCGAAAGCAAAGAAAGGAAACAGAAGACGGGAATCATGACCAATAGTGCTCGCAAGCTGTTCGGAACGGATGGGATTCGCGGCGTCGCGGGAGTAGCTCCGCTGGATGCCAAAACGATTTTTGCCACGGGACTGGCCCTGGGTCGCTCAGTGCCTCGGATGGCTGCCGAACGGCGCGTCCTTGTTGGCCGCGACACCCGCGAGTCGAGCCCCTGGATTGCAGATGTGTTGGCCGAGGGCCTCCGTCAGGCCGGCGTAAGCGTGGAGAGCGCCGGCGTGGTTACAACGCCTGCCGTCGCATTTCTGACGCGCGCGCACGGATATGCGGCGGGCGTTGTCATATCGGCGTCGCACAATCCATGGCGCGACAACGGCATCAAGCTGTTTGGCGGAAATGGCTACAAGCTTCCCGACGCGCTGGAACTGGCAATGGAGGATGAGATTGTGGCGCACGCTGCTGTGGCCAGCGCGCCCGATCCCTTCATCGTCCCACCTCTCGAAGACAACCACGCCCTGCAGCAGGAATATATCGACTTCTTGCTGAGTTGCGTGCCCGGCTTGCGCCTTGACGGAGTTCGAGTGGTGGCCGATTGCGCCAACGGTGCCGCGGCTGCGATCGCTCCCGAGCTATTCGGCAGAGTCGGCGGCGAAGTCACTCTGCTGAACGTGGAGCCAAATGGCCGCAACATCAACGCGGGCTGCGGCGCGTTGCATCCTGAATCGGTGGCCGCCGAGGTTCAGAAGCGCGGAGCAGACCTGGGCGTGACGTTCGATGGCGATGCGGACCGCTGCATGCTCGCTGGGCCGCGGGGAAACATCATCAACGGCGACGCGATCCTGCTGATAGCCGCGCGCGACTTGCGCCAGCGCGGCATCCTCACGCGCGACGTAGTGGTCGCGACCACAATGTCGAACATGGGTCTCGAAGCAGCTCTGCGACGTTCCGGCATCGGCATGCTGCGCGCGCCGGTAGGCGACCGCTACGTGCTCGAGATGATGCAGAATCACGGCGCGGCACTCGGCGGCGAACAGTCGGGCCACATCCTCTTCCCTCACCTGGCAACGACCGGGGACGGCCTGCTTACCGCGCTTGTCGTGCTCGACCTGGTTGCACGCTCCGGCAAAAGCCTCGACGACCTGACCGCGGATCTGAAGGTGTTTCCGCAGGTGATCGTGAATGTGAAAGTGCGCGAGAAAAAGCCACTGGAGTCGATACCCGAAGTGGCCGCCCGCATCCGGGCCGCGGAAGAAGAATTGAAGGATACAGGACGCGTGGTGATCCGCTACTCCGGCACAGAGCCACTGGCGCGCGTGATGATCGAGGCCGAAGATGCGTCCGCCATGCGGAGGCACGCGGATGCAATCGCGGACGCGATTCGCGCGGAGCTGGGCGTGTAGGCCTATCCCCGCAGGACAGCCGGCGCTGGGTTCACGGCGGCGAGGTCGCGATAAAGCTCATCCGGCAACTGCAGCGATGCGGCCGCGACGTTTTCCTCGAGATGCGCCACCTTCGATGTGCCGGGGATCGGCAAAATGTTCTTGGCGCGCTTGAGCAGCCACGCCAGCGCCACCTGCATCGATGTGGCGGCAAGACGGCCTGCGACACGCTCCAGAGCCTCATGCGCAAAGCGCATCTGAGCGATGGGCGCCCATGGCATGAAGCCTATGCCGTGCTGCTCGCAGTGGCTCACGATGTAGTCGGACTCGCGATCGGCAAAGCTGTAGCGGTTCTGCACGCTGACGATGGGCACAATGCGCCCCGCGCGTTCGATGTGCTCGCGCGTGACATTCGATAGCGCAACGTGGCGGATCTTGCCCTGCTCGCGCAGGCCGGCCAGGCATTCGATTGAGGCTTCAAACGACACTGCAGGATCAGGAACATGAAGCTGGTACACGTCGATGCGTTCGAGGCGCAGACGCTGCAGACTGCCTTCGAGCGCGGCCGTCAGATGGTGCGGGCTGGCGTTATGCGTCCACTGACCGGGGCCTGGGCGTTCCCATCCGCCCTTCGTAGCGATCACAAGGCCCGCCGGATAGGGATGAAGCGCCTCGGCGATCAATTCTTCCGAGGTGCCGGGACCGTATGAGTCTGCGGTATCGATGAGGTTCACACCCAGTTCGACCGCGCGGCGCAACGTTGCCAGGGCCGCAGGTTTGTCCTCCGGCGGACCCCAGATGCCTTTACCGCAAATGCGCATGGCGCCGAAGGCAAGGCGGTTTACAGTGAGATCGCCGCCCAAATCAAAAATGCCCGCGGCGGCAGCGGAGAGGTTGGACGAATTCGTCATCGGATACCCCGTTTGCTCCTCTGTACCAGGCACGATGATTACAGGTCGCGCCAGTTGGCGCCGAATCCAAGATCGGCGATAAGAGGCACGTTCAGCTTGACCACGCCCTCCATTTCGGTGCGGACGAGAGATTCAATTTCGTTTTTCTCGTCATTGGGAACTTCGAAGAGAAGCTCGTCGTGAACCTGCAGCACCAAGCGCGTTTTCAGCTTCCGATCCCGGAGCTTGCGATCGAGCGCGATCATGGCCAACTTAATCAGGTCGGCAGCGGTGCCCTGCAACGGCGTGTTCACCGCGGTGCGTTCGGCGAACCCGCGCGAGTTTGGATTCCGGCTTTCGATATCCGGAATTGGCCGCAGACGCCCGAACAGCGTGCGCACGCTGCCTGTACGCCGCGTCTCGGCAAGCGTTTTTTCGATAAATGCCTGCACGCCACGGTAGCGAGCGAAATACCGTTCGATATAGGCGCGCGCTTCCGTCTGCGGAATGCCAAGCTGTGCCGCCAATCCGAACGGCGAAATGCCGTACACGATACCGAAGTTCACCGCTTTGGCTCGGGCGCGGGTTTCTTTGTCCATGGTCTCGGCGGGAACCCCGAACACTTCGCTCGCGGTAAGCGTGTGGATGTCCTCGTTGTTCTGATAGGCCCGCACCAGCAGCGGATCGCCGCTGAAATGCGCCAGCAGCCGCAGCTCGATCTGCGAGTAGTCGGCCGAGAGCAATTGTGTGCCGGGCGAGGAAGTGAACGCGGCGCGGATTTCGCGACCCAGTTCGGTGCGGATGGGAATATTTTGCAGGTTGGGATTCACCGACGAAAGGCGGCCGGTTGCCGTGGCAGCCGCCTGAAACGTGGTGTGCACGCGCGATCCGGCGTCCGCCATGAGCGGAAGCTGATCGATGTAAGTTGACTTGAGCTTCGAGAGATGGCGGTACTCGAGCACCAGTCGCGGCACTTCGTGTTTTTCCGCAAGCTGTTCGAGCACGTCCTGGGCGGTCGAAATCGTCTTACCCTTGCCGTATTTGACTGGCGCGGGCAGGCCCATGTGCGTGAAGAGCACCACGCCAAGCTGCTTGGGCGAGTTGATGTTGAAACGCTCGCCCGAGAGTTCGTAAATGCGCTCGCCCACGCGATTGATCTCCGACGCGAAGCGCGTAGAGAGATTGCTGAGCACATCCTGATCGATGCGCACACCGGCTTCTTCCATGCGATAGAGAACCGGCGCGAGCGGCAGGTCGATCTCGGTGTAGATACGCGTAACCTGGCATTCGTCGGCATGCGCGCGCAGAGCGGGGACGAGCGCGTTCACGATAATGGCTGCCGAAGTGAGTGAGGCGGGCGGAGCGTGCCCATGGCGCGCGGCAACATCGGCAAGAGTCTGGGTGGTGTGCGTGGGATTGAGCGCGTAGGAAAGCAGCATTCCGTCGTCCACCGGCCCGGCGAGCGCAATACCTTGTTTGTGCAATGCGTGCAGCGCAGTCTTGTAGTCGTGCACCTGCTTGGGTATGTTTGCGTCCTGAAGCAACGCGCGAATGTCATCGTCAAATGTAAGCGCGAGCGCGATGCCCGGCTCTGCACACACCGCGATGCTGCAGCTGGCCGACTTGTCCGCCGCTTCGGCCACATCAAGCAACGACATGGTGGTGGGTACTTCAGGATCTTCCTCTTCTTCCAGGGAAACCGGCGGCGCGGCGGAGATCGCAAAGGCGAAACCATTGCGGCGCGCCGCCGCGAAGAAAGCTGAGCGCTCTTCCGCAGTCGGGTTTTCGATCAGCTCGAACTTGTTCCCTGCTTCCGAAGGTGCGAGTTCCTTCAGCATCGAAGTAAATTCAAGTTCGGTGAAAAGCTCACGGCAGCCTTCGAGATCCGGCGCCTGCGTCAGCATCGCCACAAGATCAAGTTCAAGCGGCACATTACAATCGATCGTGACCAGTTCCTTCGAGAGAAGCACAGCTGCGCGGTTCTGCTGCAGAGACTCGCGATAAGTCTTGCGCTTCACCTCTTCGGCGCGGTCGAGCACCGCTTCCACGCTGCCGAATTCCTTGATGAGCTCGACGCTACCCTTGTCGCCAATACCCGGAGCGCCGGGGATATTGTCGATGCTGTCGCCGCGCAGCGCCATCACGTCAATGACCTTCGCGGGCGGAACACCGAGCACCTCCTCCACCTTGGCCGCATCGAGGATGAGGTTGTCCTTCTGCGGGTTGAGTACCTTCACCCGCTCGTTGACGAGTTGCATCATGTCCTTGTCGCCCGAAACGATGAATACCTCGTGCCCCCGCTCGGAGGCGCGACAGGAGAGCGTGCCGATCACGTCGTCCGCCTCGAAGCCCTCCGCCTCGAGAATGGGAATGCGAAACACATCGAGTGAGCGACGAATGTAAGGGATCTGCCGCGCCAGATCTTCGGGCATCGCCTCCCGTTTTGCCTTATACCCCTCGTATCCGACATCTTCAAAGCACTGCGTCTTTGAATTCCACTTACGGAGCGAGCCGATGTCCTTCGCACGATCATCGCGAAACACCTTGCCGCTGACGTCAAATACCGCCGCAAAATAGTGCGGGGAGAAGTCCTGGCGCAGCTTGCGGATCATGTTCACGAACACATACGTGGCCGCGGTGGGCAGGCCCGAGCGCGTAGACATGGGGCGCGAGCGCTGCATGGCGTGGTACGCGCGGAAGATGAACGACATGGTGTCGAGCAGAAAAACCGGCGGCTTGGGTTGGTCGGGCACGGATAGAGTTTAACAGTGGAGGCGACCCGGATCAGCCAATGAACATGCAGTCGCCATAGCTGAAAAACCGGTAGCGCTCAACGACCGCATGGCGATAGGCAGCCAGGACCTGTTCGCGTCCGGCAAAGGCACTGACCAGCATGACCAGGCTCGATTGGGGCAGATGAAAGTTGGTAAGCAGCGCCGACACGAGCCGAAACTGAAAACCGGGCGAGATGAAGATTTCGGTTTCACCTGCGTGGGCCGCAAGCGGCGCCCCTTTCGCGTTCAGTGCCGCAGACTCGAGCGTCCGCACAACGGTGGTTCCTACGGCAACAACGCGCCGGCCCTCCTGCGCCGCACGATTGATTGAGCCGGCACTGGCTGCGCTGAGGGTATAGTGTTCGCGATGCAGCCGCACCTCGTCGACCCGCTCCACCCGCAGAGGCGCGAATGTGCCAAGGCCAACATGCAGCGTGACACGCGCAATTTCAACGCCGTGAGCAGAAAGCTTCTCGAGCATGCCCGGCGTAAAGTGCAGGCCGGCAGTCGGCGCCGCGACCGATCCACGCTCGCGCGAGTAAACAGTCTGGTATCGCTCACGGTCGGCAGCGGCATCGTCGCGATGAATATAGGGTGGCAGGGGAATATGGCCAATCCGTTCGAGTGCCGCATAAAAATCGTCGACCGGCTCAAACGCAAGCAGGCGGTCGCCGAACTCGCCGCGTTCGAGCACTTCGGCCTTCAGCTCAATTTTTCCCTCAGCGTTGGGAAACAATAGAATTTCACCGATGGCCACCTTGCGCCCGGGCCTCACAAGTGCATGCCAACGATTCTCGCCGGCCGGCTCGGTCAGCATGACCTCGATGCGTCCGGTGGGCTTCTCTTTCTCGCGACGCAGTGTGCGACGCCCGTAAAGGCGCGCGGGAATCACACGGCTATCGTTGAGCACCAGCAGATCCCCCGCGCGCAGCAGTGACGGTAAATCCGCGAACATGGAATCGCGCAAATTCCCAGTAGCCCGATCCATCACCAGCATCCGGCTCGCGCCGCGCTCAGTCGGGGGCTGCTGTGCGATTAGCCCTTCAGGCAGATCGAAGTCGAAATCGCTGACGCGCAGACCGCGCTCGGGATGCAGTTCCTCTGTCATGCCTTTTTTCCGGAGAGGTGTTCGAGCGCACGAGTGCGGGCCCTTTCGATTGCGGCGTTCAGTTCTGCGCGCCTCGGCTCGAGATCGCCGCCGGCCATGACCCCAGGAGCGGAAAGGCCTCTCGCCCAGCTGACTACGATGCGCGTAAATGGCTTGGGAACCAGGAAGAGGTCCCAGGAGTTCATGACCCATGCGCGCTCGGGCTGCAGGTGGAATACGCCGATCGGCGCGCCTGTCATCTCCGCCAGCTTCACGGGTCCCATTTTGGTCTGATAGATAGGACCGCGCGGACCATCGGCAGTGAAGATCGCAGGACGTCCGCTTTCGATTACGCGTTTGAGCCCCAGCAGCCCTTCGCCGCCGGCTCGCGAACTCGAGCCACGCACCGCGTCGAAACCGAACATGCGCAGGATGCGCGTAATCAGCTCGCCATCAAAGCTGCGACTGATGAGGATCACGGCCTGGGTGCGGCGAAAATAAAGCGTGCACGGCAGCACGCATTGGTGCCAGAAGCAATAGATTTCGCCTCCGGCCTTTTGCCCGAAACGGACCGGCGTTACGCCTTCCTCCGCGATCACCTCATAACGCCACGTAAAACCCAGGATCCACAACAGCGCCCAGACGATCCGCGGCGCCATGGCCAGCACCATGCGTTGCCACAGCGTGAATCCGGGACTCTCCTGTTCGGGCACAGTTAGATTTTAGCGGGTGCCCGCAGTGCAAAAGCGGTGCCCCGTGACAGGGATAAGCACGCTCGACGCCATGAGGGGATCGAAATGCAGATCCTTCGCTCAGGAGTAGCGCAGCCAGCGCACCAGCTCCGGAAGCGTCGCCCGCTTGCCGTACATGAGAATGCCGACGCGATACAACCGCGAGGATACCCAGAGCACTCCCCAGATACTGAGGACCATGATGGCCATGGAAGCGGCGAACTGCCACCAGGGCGGAATCTGCGATCCAACGCGCAACATCATGATGATGGGTGCAGTGGCAGGAAACAGCGAAGCTGCGATGGAAAGCGCCGAATCGGGATTGTTCACGACGAGCACGATGAGCGCGAAGCTCAACCAGATGGGCAATGCGGCGAGGGGCGTATACATCTGCAATTCCTGCTCGGTCTCGCATGATGCGGCGAGGCCGGCGAACAGCGATGCGTACAAGAGGTAGCCCAGCACGAAATATGCGGGGAACAAGAAGCCTTCTAACAAGCCGAAGTGCAGGTTCAACTGGCCCTTGAGTAGCGGCGCGGCAACGGACGCGCCGATTGCGCCGGCCGCGACCACCCAGATGGCGATTTGCGTAAGGCCGACGGCCCCCACGCCGATGAGCTTGCCGGCAAGCAGGTCGCTGGGCTTAGCCGTCGCCAGCATCACCTCGAAAATGCGCGAAGTCTTTTCCTGGATGATGGAGCGCGCCACATTCATGCCGTAAATCATGGTCGTCATCGAGAGCAGGATGGCCATGGCATAGCCCTTCCAGAAGGAACTCATGGCATTGCTCTTCACTTCCTTGCCCTGCTTGTTTACCTGCAGCGTGTCGATATCGACATTCTTCAGCAGCGCGTCGACATCCGCAACGCGAATGCCTGTTGCCGCCAGCCGCCGGCGCACCACCGCGTGATTGAGGGCGGCGCCGAGCCGGGCGTCGGTAATAAAGTCGCCGGATGATGGCGACTCGTAGGTGGCCTTCGGCGTTTGCCCGGCAGGCGCATCGATCCAGAGAAATCCGTCAATGGATTTGGCGCGCACCCGATCCACCAGCGCCGCGCGATCCTGCGGGCTCACCGGGGCCTGAATGTCCACCTGCGATTTCGATTGATCTCCGGCAACGAGTTGCTGCCGGACTTCCTCGGCCAAGGGCCCGTCGTTCGAGGCGATCACGAGATGTTTGGCCCCACTGGCGCTTCGGCCGGCAAGAATCATGATGCCGATCAGCACAAGAAACAGCGCGGGAACCAGAACCGTGGTGATGCGGAATGCGCGGCCGCGAATCTGCTCCAGGTATTCGCGCCGGGCTACGAGCAGAAGATTACGCATCGGACTTGCCTCCCACGGTCTGAATGAAGATCTCCTCGAGCGACGGCTCAACCAGCTCAAAGCGGTAGATGGTCGCCACGGCCGACGCTTCCTGCAGCAGTTTTTGCGCGTTCCCGTGCGGATGCAGCCGAATCTCGGCGTGGCCGGAGAAGTTCCTGGCTTCCGCGATCTCGGCGCTTTCCAGGAACGATGCGTCGCCTTCAAACTCCACAACCACGCGGTTGCGTTCGTAGCGCGACTTGATCTCGCGCATCTTGCCGCTCAGCACTGCTTCCCCTTTGTTGATGAGGCAGATGGTATCGCAGAGCTTCTCCACCTGGTCCATGCGATGGGTGGAAAAGATGATCGCCTTGCCCTGCTCCTTGAGCTCGATCAGGGTTCGCTCGAGGAGCGTGGCATTCACCGGATCCAGACCCGAGAACGGCTCGTCCATAACGATGAGGTCGGGATCGTGCAGCAGCGACGCGATGAATTGGATCTTTTGCTGCATGCCCTTGGAAAGTTCTTCGGTCTTTTTGCCCAGCGAGTCGGCAATCTCGATGCGTTTCGCCCAGTCGCCTGCCCGCCGCCGCGATTCCTGCGGCGTGAGTCCGTGCATTTCGCCGAAAAACACAAGCTGATCCACCACCTTCATCTTTTTGTAGAGGCCGCGTTCCTCCGGCAGATACCCCACGCGGTCGAGGCTCTTGCGATCGAATGGCCTCCCAAACAGGCTCACCTTACCCGAATCGGGTACCGTGATGCCCATCATCATGCGAATGGAACTCGTTTTGCCGGCGCCGTTGGGACCGAGAAGCCCGAACATTTGCCCCGAGTCAATCGAGAGGCTCAGATTGTTGACCGCCACCTTGCTTTCATACGCCTTGGTGACAGCGGCGAGTTCAACGACGGGCATGGAAACTCCAGAATTGGCGTGGCCTTAACATGACAGGGCAAGTCTTTGCAGCAGTGTAGCAGAGGGTCAGATGCGTCTGTGGAACGGTTTCTGGTACGCAGGTAACACGCGAAACGTTCCCAAAGTCTTAGTGTGACGAGGCGAACGGACTGCCTGGTTCGTGGCATTTCGAAATCAGTTTCCAGGCACCTCCGCGCCTCGCCCGACGGCGACCAATCCTCAACGGAAACAGCACCTCTCCCACAGATGAACCGCCACGATTCGCGGGGAGAGGTACCATGGGCTACACTGCTTGCCGATTCAGGAAGGTTCATTCAATCGTTTTGTAATCGACGGCCTGCGTGTTTTCGGCGCTTATATCGGGTGCTCGTAATCGTGGCGGCTCACAGGCAGAAGGAGAAGAGATGCATTCATTCATTAAGACTTACGTACGGCGCGGATTCGTCGCCGGCGCTCTGCTCGGCATGACAGCCATCGCCGTAGCGCAGTCGGTGCCGATGGTCACCGGCGACGCCCGAGTTGACAAGCTGCTTAGCCAGATGACACTCGAGGAGAAGCTCACGCTGATCCATGGCACGCACGAAGATCCAAAGGTGTACCAGGGTCAGGCGGGATACCTCGCTGGAATTCCACGATTGAACATTCCCAGCCTCCGTTTCGCCGACGGCCCTCCAGGCGCGCTGACCCGCATCCCGTCTTCGGGCGAGACTGCAACCATGGGCGTTGCTGCAACGTTCAGCGTGAAAGACGCCGAAGACAACGGAATTGTGATCGGGCGCGAGGACCGTGCGCTCGGCATCGACGTTTCGCTGCAGCCATTCGTGAATATCGATCGCGACCTGGAGTTTGGGCGAGGCTACAACACCTTTGGCGAGGATCCGTACCTGAGCGGCGTAATCGGCGCGGCGGAGATTAAGGGCATCCAGTCGCAGCACGTCATGGCGCAGGTAAAGCACTTTGTGGGCTACGACTCTGACAACGAGAATACCTTCATCGATGACCAGACGTTGCACGAGGTGTACGTGGCGCCGTTTGATGCTGCCGTGAAAGCAGGCGTGTCCTCCATCATGTGCTCGTATAACCGGCTCAACGGCACGTTTGCCTGCGGCAACAAATCCACTTTGACCAAAATCCTGCGCGATGAGCTCGCCTTCAAAGGGTTTGTGACCTCCGATTGGGGCGCGGTGCACTCCGTGGACTTCATCAATGCAGGCCTGGATATGGAAATGCCTGGAGAACCCGATCCCAAGGCCGGGTTTAACATTCCGTCGTTTTTCGACTCCAAGCCGGTCCCGCCTCCTCCGCCGCCGAATGCAGGCGCGGACATCGGGGACATGTTCGGTGGCCATATTCCCGAGGAGCCTACCCCGAAGAACGATTTCAATGGCGGCAACTGGGGGGTGAAGCTCGACCCGAAGAAGA
>Ga0070684_100003984_pt1 | contig 11188 bp, 12 predicted proteins | sample KBSC723LmetaG_FD_65653 | JGI IMG/M metagenome (GOLD analysis project Ga0070684, IMG submission 65653) | Corn rhizosphere microbial communities from Kellogg Biological Station, Michigan, USA - KBS C7.2-3L metaG | ecosystem: Host-associated > Plants > Roots > Rhizosphere ...
TGAGTACGGTCGCTTCGTGTCCCCGCTGATCCTGGGATTGCGGAGCGACAGCGGCCTTCCTCTTCAATGTCTCGACCGGATCCTCCCTCGCCGCCGCGCCCTTGCGCTTCAGAGTCGCCTGCTCGCTTGACTGCGCAGGAGATCCTGGAGCTGGGCTCTCCTTCGGATCGACGGGCCGTGATTCCGCCGAGGCGCGGCGCAACACGTCAGGGCGAGCCGCCGCTGCCGAATCTTCATGTCTGCCATTGCCGGCAAAACGGTCATTGTTGGCAAGGCGTTCAGGCGCGGGAGGCAGAGGCCGCGTGCGCTCGGTGACGGTCCTTGTGGAGCCGCGTTCCGCGACGCGCTCCCACGCACCCGCCCAGGGCCGACGAGAGCGCAGCGCTGCGACGGCGAGCGCCAAGGCGGCCACGATCGCGGCGCAGACAAGCGCGGCGCCAACGATGGGCCAGGTTGAAGAGTCGTCCGACGCCCGCAACGGATCTGCGCTCTGCCCGGCTACCGGAAGCGTGCGAGCCTTGCCCGCCTTCGCGGCGTCGAGCGGATATCGATTCCAGAGCTGCTGAGGCTGCGGTTTCTGCTTCTGCGTCGGAGACCCGGCCGCCGTGACGCTAGGCAACGCAAGCGCCAACGCCGCGGCCGCGAGCAGCATGCCGCCCGCGACGCGAGGGCTGCGCGGTCGACATTCGTTGACTCGGGACTGGCCGCAGATTCGAATCATTCCAAGACTGCTGTATGCGTTCCCCCCGAGCGGCTAGCAAAACGTCAGCTCCCGAGTGAAAAGTTTTGATGATTAAGAGCGCGCGTTGTGGGAAAGCCCGACTTGATTTCGTTCGTTGGCGTGGAAGGAGTTGCTGTCACATCTGCGGCCCACAATCGATCCTCGCGGCACCCTCTCTCTCGGCGCCAGCTTGTCCTGCGTGGGGCAGCAGCGGCTGCCGGAATCACAGCCGGCGGCGCAGTCGGCCTCTTGCGGAACTCAGCAACCGCGCTCGCCGCGACCCCGTCGACGGAGCAGGACCGCAAGATCTTCAACTTCGCGCTCGTGCTCGAATACCTGCAGGCCGCTTTCTACGCCGAGGCGCTCAGGCAAGGCCGCCTGACGGGAGAAGTGCGCCACTTCGCCGAAGTCGTCGCGGAGCACGAGCGGGCGCACGTCGAGTACCTGCGGAAGGCGCTCGGGGCACAGGCACGTGAGCGCCCGCGCTTCGATTTCGGCGACGCGACTCGCGACGAGAAGTCGTTTCTGAAAGCGGCCGTGACGCTCGAGAACACGGGCGTCGTGGCGTACAACGGACAGGCGGCAAACCTGACGAAGCCCGCTCTGGCGGCAGCGGCGGAGATCGTCTCCGTCGAAGGCCGGCACGCGGCCTGGGTCAGTGATCTTGCCGGCCAGGCACCCGCGCCGCGCGCGGCCGACGTCGGGCAGTCAGCAGCCGAGGTCCTCGCCACGCTCCAGTCAACCCGCTTTCTGCAGTCGACATGAGCGACCCCGTATCGACTCTGGAGCAGTTCGACGTCGACGGCGCTCTACGCGAGACCGCAGCGGCCGCCTTTCCGCTAACCCGAGGCGAACTGTTCCGGCTGTCGGCGACCGCCGCTGCGGCCGGTGCCCTGGGCTACTTCGGGGCATCTGTCGAAGAAGCGGACGCGGCTGCCGCGAAGACGGAGAACGACATCGCGATCCTTCGCTTCGACCAGACGCTCGAGTACCTCCAGGCCGGTCTGTACACGGAGGCGGAACGCTTGGGCGCCCTCAAGCCGGCCACCCTCGGGTGGGCGCGAATAGTGGGCGCCCATGAGCGGGCGCACCTGCGGGCGATTGAGAATCTCCTCGGGGACAAGGCCTTGAAGAACCCCGGCTTCGATTACGGCGGTGTCACCTCGGACGAATCCGCATTCCTCAAGACGGCGGTTGCCTTCGAAGATCTGACGGCGGCGCTGCTCAAGTGGCAAGCGCCGCGACTGGACTCGAGGGCGATCGTCGCCGCGGCGGTCAGCCTGCACTCGGTCGAGACGAGACACGCAGCGTGGATTCGCCACCTGGTGGGCCTCGAGCCCGCGACCACGGCCTTCGACAAGCCCGCCTCGCAGCACAAGATGGCGCAGTTGATCAGTTCGACGCACTTTCTCGTCGCGCGGCCGAAAGTGGCCGCAAAGACAAAGCCGCGCTACACGGGGTGACGGTGCGCAAACGGGTCGTTGGTGTCGGCTTGCTCGGCGCCGGGGCGCTCGTGCTGCTCGGGCTCGGGCTCCTCCGGCACCCGGGCGGCTCCAAGACCCATCCCGCCCAGCCGCAAGCGTTCCTCTCCCAGGTGGGACGGCTGCCACCGCCGCAGCGGCCCGCGTTCGAGGTTGGACAGCCAAAGCTGCTCAGCAGGCACGAGTTGATCGCCTGGTTCGCGCCCGTCAGGCGGGAGGTCGATGCTCGCAAGGCACCGCGAGAGACGGCGGCCGGCGTTGCTTCGCTCACGTTGCGGACGGCGGAGGCGACGACGAACATCGTCCTCGTCCTCCGTCAACGCCGAGAGCCGGGCGGGCTGTGGGTGCAGATCAGGCTGCCGGTGCTCCCCAACAACCTGACCGGATGGGTGCCGAGGCGCGCCCTCGGCGGATACCACGTCGTGCACACGCACCTCGTCGTCGACCTCGAGCGCCTGAACGCGTCGCTGCTCAACGACGGCCGGAAGGTCTTCTCGGCGCAAATCGGCATCGGGAAGCCGGATTCGCCGACGCCCACCGGCGAGTTCTACGTGCGCGACCGCGTGAGCGGGTTCGGGAACCCCTTCTACGGCCCGATCGCATTCGGCACGAGCGCCCGCTCGGCGGTGCTCACCGACTGGCCCGCCGGTGGGTTCGTCGGGCTGCACGGCACCAATGAGCCCAACCTGATCCCGGGCCGAATCTCACATGGCTGCATTCGCATGCGCAATCAGGACATCGTCAGGCTCAGCCACCTGATGCCGGTCGGCACGCCGATTTCGATCCATTAACTCTTCAGCGTGGGAGTCGAACCCAGTACGCATCCCGGATGACGAAGCGGCGCGCGCTCAGCACGGACACGCGGAAGTCGAGGTCGCGGTCGGCGCCAGATTTCGTGAACGTCGTGTACGTACAGACGAAACGGCGCCACATGCGGATGCCGTTCCGGCGAATCGAAGGCCCGCGGCCAGCACAAAGCGTCGTCTCGCTGTCGATCCGCACGGTCCGCGTGCCCACCTGGGCCCGCGCGCCGTCGATGCGACGGAGCAGCTTCGTGATTGACCAATTCTGCGCTGCGCTCGCCGTGGCGGTCGGCGTCGCCGCGACGAGAAGAGCCGCAACGAGAAAGAGTGCAACTCTCAATGGCATCCACTGTGGTTTCAACTAGCTCGTTTCGGTGCAGCCGGTTGGGTTTCGAGCGGTTATTCCCACGCCTGGCGGATCTATGCCGCCGAGCGCTGTTCTCCGGCCTCTCTCTGAAAGACTTCCTCGCGTGCGCAGGATTCTCGTCGGCTACGACGGCTCGGACGGCGGCAAGCGGGCGCTCGAGCGCGCGATCTCGGAGGCGCACGACTCGCACGGGCGCATCACCGTGCTCAGCGTCGCGAACATGCCGCTCGACATCGACGTGCCGCGGAACTTCGGGACGCTCGACGACATCTCCGCCGACGAGGGCAAGGCGCTGCGGCCGCCACCGGAAGTCGTCGCGCACCTGACCGAGGCTCGCGACCGCCTGGCCGAGTCCGGCCTCGAGGCGAACCTGATCTGGCGGGCCGGCGAGCCGGGCAGCGCGATCCTCGAGACTGCAAAGGAGACGCGCGCACAGGTGATCGTCCTCGGCGAGCACCACCACGGGCTCCTCGGGAACCTCTTCGGCGCTGACGTCGACGCAGAGGTCCAGCGCGAAGCCGGCTGCGACGTCATCCTCGCCTAGGCGGCAGCTAGGCGGAGCGCTCGAGGCCGAGTCGGCGCAGAGACTGCTCGACGTCGGGGACACGCGCGCGGATCTGCTCGAAGTCCTGGCCCGAGAGCGCCAGAAGCCGCATCGGCGTACGCGCTACGACCGTGGCTGTGCGCTCGCCGGTCAAGAGAAGGCCGATCTCGCCGACCACGTCACCGGGGCCGACGGCGCTCGGGTCACCGCCGCCGTCGATCACCTCTGCCTGACCCTCCTCGATGAAGTAGATCGCGGTTCCGTAGTCGTCGACCGTGATCACGTTGGCACCCGCGTCGACTTCGACTTCTCTCAGAGCGCCTGCAAGCTCGTCGAGCTGCTCGTCCGGAATCGTCGCGAAGTCGGGAAACGCTGCGATGCGACTCGAATCCATCACCAGAGATCCTGCCACAGCGGTCAACCACGCGTCCTGCTGGCCTAGAGTCGCCTCATGCTGACCTGTCCGAACTGCGGCGCGGAGAGCCCGGACGACTTCCAGTTCTGCGGCCGGTGCGGGAGCCCGCTCACCGTGGCCGCCCGCGGGCCTGAGCGGCGGAAGACGGTGACGGTTCTCTTCTGCGACGTGACGGGCTCGACCGCGCTCGGCGAGCGGCTCGAGACGGAGGCCGTGCGCGAGGTGATGCTCCGCTACTTCGACGAGATGCGCGTCGTGCTCGAGCGCCATTCGGGCACCGTCGAGAAGTTCATCGGCGACGCGGTCGTGGCCGTCTTCGGAGTGCCTGTCGCTCACGAGGACGACGCGCTTCGGGCCGTCCGCGCTGGGCACGAGATGCTTCAGCGGCTCGACACGTTGAACGAGGAGTTCGAGCCCCGGTTCGGCTCGCGGATCGGGCTTCGCATCGGGATCAACACCGGCGAGGTCGTCGCTGGCGACCCAAGCGCAGGCGAGGCGTTCGTGAGCGGCGACACCGTGAACGTCGCCGCGCGGTTGGAGCAGACGGCCGCGCCCGGGGAGGTGCTCCTCGGCGAGCTCACGTACCGGCTCGTGCGACACGGCGTGACCGCCGACCCGGTCGAGCCACTCGCCCTCAAGGGCAAGTCGGAGCCGGTGCCCGCGTACAGGCTGGTCGAGCTCGCCGCGGACGACCGCGCACGCCCGACCGGGGTCACCGGCGCGCTGGTCGGGCGCCGGGACGAGCTGGCCGCGCTGGAAAAGGAGCTCGGAACTGTCGCCGCGGACGGCGATTGCCGGCTCGTGACCATCCTCGGCGAGCCTGGGATCGGGAAGTCGCGCCTGACGGTCGAGTTCCTGAGCGCGATCGAGGATCGGGCGAGCACCCTCATCGGACGCTGCCTGTCGTACGGCGAGGGCATCACGTACTGGCCGCTCGCGGAGATCGTTCGCGAGGCGGCAGGCATCGGCACCGAGCAGACCGCCTCTGACGCGCGTGCCCGGATCCAAGCGCTGCTCGCGGGAACCGACGACGTCGAGCTCGTGACCGCGCTCCTCGTCGAGGCGCTCGGGCTGGAACGCGGCAACGGCGCCACCGGGGAGATCGCATGGGCCGCACGGCGCTTCTTCGAGGCGCAGGCGCGTGAACGGCCGCTCGTGGTGGTGATCGACGACCTCCACTGGGCAGAGCAGGCGCTCCTCAACCTCGTCGCTCAGCTCCCGGAACTCACGCACGCTCCCGTGCTGGTCGTCTGCCTCGCCCGCCCGGAGGCGCTCGAGACACGTCCCGACTGGCCAGGTCGGCTCATTCGCCTCGAGCCGCTCCCGGACACCGAAGCCACGCGCCTGATCGAAGACCTGATCGGAGGCGCCGGGCTGCAGGACGACGTGCGCGAGCGCGTGCTCGAAGCTGCGGCCGGAGTCCCGCTGTTCGTCGAGGAGCTGCTGGCGATCCTCGTCGAGGACGACCTCGTGCGGCAGACGCCGGACGGGCGCTGGGTCGGGCGCGGCACCCTCGCCGACTTCGCGATCCCGCCGACCATCGACGCGCTGCTCGCCGGGCGGCTCGACCGTCTGGAGACGCGCCAGCGGATGTTGCTCGAAGGCGGCGCCGTCGAGGGCCAGCTCTTCCATCTCGGCGCCGTGCTGACACTCGTCCGGGAGACGACCGAGCTGGCCGCTCCGCTGTTCGACGACCTCGTGCACCGCGAGCTCGTCCGGCCGGGCGTGCCGTCGTTCGTCGATGAATCGGCGTTCAGGTTCCGCCACGTCCTGATCCGCGACGCCGCATACCGGAGCCTGCCGAAGCGCACGCGCGGCGACCTGCACGAGCAGTACGCCCACTGGCTCGAGGAGAAGGTCGGCGGCCGCGAGTCGGGCCACGAGGAGATCCTCGGCTACCACTTCGAGCAGGCGCATCGGTACCGGACCGAGCTCGGTCTCGCCGACGGCGACCTCGCACTGCGCGCGGGGCGGCTGCTCGCCTCTGCGGGCCGGCGCGCGCTCGCCCGTTCCGACATGTCCGCTGCGGAGGGCCTGCTCTCGCGGGCCGTCGAGCTTCTCCCGGCCGGGGATCGCGAGCGGATCGAGTGCCGGCTCGGCCTTGGAGTGGCGCTGCGTGAGCTCGGCGAGTTCGAGCGCGCAGCCGAAGCCAACGCCGAAGCGCTCGCGCTCGCGGACGAGGCCGGCGTCGAGGCGATCGCGGCACGTGGTCGCCTGAACGCCGCGCTGCTTCGGCTCTACACCGATCCGGCCGGCACCGACGATCTGGTCGTGGCCGCAGAGGAAGCGGTTGCGATCTTCGAGCGCCTCGAAGACGACGTCGGACTGGCCCAGGCCCTGTGGTTCATCGCCCTGTCCCACTGGAACCGCTGCCACGTCGGCGTCGCGGTCGAGCTCCTCGAGCGCGCGCTCGTCCACGCCGAACGGGCGAACGACCGGCACTGGCGTGACCAGATCCTGTCCATGTGGGGGCTCTCGAACGTCCTCGGCCCAACGCCGGCCGAAGATGCGCTGCGGAACTGCGCCGAACTGCTCCAACGCGCGCAGGGAGCGCGCAGCACACTCGGGCTGATCACGTCCTACTCGGGGACCCTCGAAGCGATGTGCAGCCGCTTCGACGCCGGGCGTGAGAAGGCTGCGCACGGCACTGCACTGCTCGAGGAGCTCGGCCGTCGCGTGACGGCCGCAGGCACGAGCTACTTCGCGGCGCGGGTCGAGCTGCTGGCCGACGAGCCCGTCCGCGCCGAGGCGATCGCACGCGGCGCGCTGGACACGCTCGAGAAGCTCGGGGAGACGGTCAACTCGGCGGTCATGGCCACGCTGCTCGCAGAGTCGCTCTGCCGCCAGGGCAGGTTCGACGAAGCCGCCGCTGCCGTCGAGGTGAGCGAGCGCCTGGCCTGGCCGGACGACCTGCACGCGCAGATCGGACGGCGCGCGGCCGAGGCGCAGGTGTGCGCAGGCCGTGGCGAGGCTCGGCAGGGCGAGGAGCTCGCACGCGAAGCGATCGCGCTGCTCGAGGGCACCGACGACTTCGATCTCCACGGCGACGCCTTCGTCGCTCTCGGACACACGCTCGCGGGCGCCGAGCGGCACGACGCGTTCGCGGAGGCGATCTCCCTCTACGAGGTCAAAGGCAACGTCGCCTCGGCCGAGCGGGTGCGGCGCCTCAGCTGAGGCCCAGTCGTTTCATCGCCCCACGGTCGCGGCGCGGCTTCCTCGCGGGCGGAACGACGAGCGTCGCGAGCAGCGGCACCGCGGCAGCCGGAAGCTCCTCGAACGGCAGCCGCTCGATGAACGGGTCGGCGACGAGCGGGAACGGCGACGCCTCGTACAGGACCACCTCGTGTCCGGGCGGGTAGGCGGCCGCCAGCCGGTCGACGACGAGGTCGAGGCTCTCGCGCCGCGGCTCGGTCGCGTAACCGAGCTCGCCGACGACGCCGATCTGCCACAACACGAGCGTGGCGGCGGTGTCCGGACGGCGCCGATACATGACGAAGTCCGTCGCCTCGTAGCTCTGGAGACCCGTCTCGGCAGGGTCGATCCCGAGATCGGCGACGAGGCAGTCGAGCGCCGAGATGGCCGGCTGCATGCGGGCCGCGTAGCCCTCGGCGCGCGCGCGTCGGATCGCCTCGTGACCCGGATTGACGAAGACGCCTGGATGTCCGTAGAACGCGGCGCACACGCTGCGGCCGGCCCGCACGGGCGCGAGGAGCGCCTCGACGATCTCGTCGTACGTCTGGCGCCGCGGCTTCCCCGGCTCGTAGAGATCGTGGAGCGAACGGCTGCGCGGGTTCGTCCGCTCGATCCACTGAGCCGTCAGCGGTTGCGTGACGAGATAGAAGACTTCGTCCGCCCGTTCGATCGCCGCCGCCGCCTCCGGCGACACCTGCTCCCGCAGCGCGATCCCCGTGCCGACGACGGTGAGCGAGCCGCGATCCGCGATCAGGTGTTCGGGTTCGCGATGATCATGAACATGATGAAGCCGCCGCCCGGAAGCTCGTGCTCGAGCAGTGCCTTGATCTTGGCGAGATCACGGCTGAGGATCGTCCCGATCGTGTCCTCGGACAGCCCAGCGCTGCGCATCGTTCCTTCGGGATCCGACGTGTACTGGCTCTGAAGCTGTGTGTCCTCGCTGAGCCTCGTCAGGAAGCTCGAAAGGTCGCCACCGTTTCCGTTCACCTGAACCTCCTCGTCGCAGGGATCGCCGTGACGCTATAGCGGTCTTCGGGAACGCGTCAACCGACAAGCTCCTTCGCAAGCGGCGTTGCGAAGCGCGGGGTCACCTTCGTCTCGCCGAGCCAGGACTGCAGCTCCGCCGCCTCGGCTTCGATCGCGCGGACGGCATCTGCGCCCACGTCTTCGAGCAGGCGATGGGCGACCTCGCCGTCCTTGCGGCCCGCCCAGCCGCCGACGACCCGTCCGTTCCACCAGATCGTCGGGCCGGCGTTTCCGTTGCGGTCGAAGAGCGCGGACACGTGCTCGCCCAGGTACCAGCCGCGCTCCTTCCAGCCCATGGTCGTCGCGTCGAGCGCGGGCAGGAACGCGGCCCAAGGCTCGGGCTCAGGCTCGGGCTCGAGGTCGTCGGAGAGTACGAATCCCGGCGCCCCATCCAGGTCGACCTCGACGGTGTCGATCGCGCTCAGTGCGGCACGAGCCTGACCGAGCGTCCAGCCGGTCCACCACTTCAGGTCCGTCACCGTCGCGGGGCCGAACGCGGCGAGCCAGCGCGACGCGAGCTCGCTTCGTGCCGCTTCCGGGTCGAGCCTCGGCAGCGGCCGCTCGAGCCATGTCTCTGCGGGCGACCAGCACCACTGGCTGCTCGTCCAGGCTCCGCGCGGGCGGCCGCGCACGACCCGGCCCTCCGCCGCGAGCACGAAGAGCACCCACGAGGTCATGCCGGTGCTGCTGGCCCACGCCTTGCCCTCGCCGAAGTGGATCTTCTCGCGCAGCAGCGGAACATCGCGGGACAGCTCGGACGCGAAGGCCTGGCCGCGAGCTTTGAGCGCCCGCAGCGTCTGCGCGCCGGCCTCGTCGATCCACGCTTCGCCGTCCGTTGCGATGCCCCCGCCCTCGATCAGCTTCGCGTAGCGCCTGCGCGACGCGGCGAGGATCGCTTCAGTGCACGCCGCGTTCACGACGCCCGCGAGCTCGAGCGGGAGAACGAACAGCGTTCGCCGCATCCCGATCATCCGCAGGACGCTTCGCTCCTCGTACAGCGCACGCTCGAGAGCCGCGCCGTCCACCCCACGTGCACGCGCGGACAGGAACACGGTGGCCGGATCGGTCGCGTGCAGCCCAACGAGCCCGCCGGCCAGCTCGACCGCGTCACGGGCACGCGAGCCTGGCGCGAGAAAGTGCCGCGTCGCGAGCCGTGCGCGCCGCTCCTCGACCGAGATCTGCCGCACGCTCAGGTGCCGGCCGCGTCGAGCGCCTCGTTCACGAGCCGGTCCGCCAGCTCGTTGTGCTCCCGCCGCACCGCCGTGTAGCGCACCGTGCCGATACGGGCCGCGAGCTCCTGCGCCTCCTCCCAGAGCATCCGCAGCGCCTCGTTCTTGATCTTCCACTCGCCCCGCATCTGGTGGACGACGAGCTCCGAGTCGGACACGACCTCGAGCTCGGCCACGTGCAGCTCGCCGGCCGTCCGCAGGCCCTCGACGAGCGCGCGGTACTCGGCGACGTTGTTCGTCGCGACGCCGATCGCCTCGCCGTGCGCCGCGAGCACGGTCCCGTCGTCGGCCTCGAGGACGTAGCCGTACGCGGCCGGCCCCGGGTTGCCGCGCGCGCCGCCGTCCGTGGAGAGCCGCGCCTTCACAGCAGCGCGTAGAGGTCGAAGGCCGGCTCCTCGTACGGATGCGCATCCCGCAGCGCCTGCACGACGTCGTCCTCGCGACCCGCGGGAAAGACCGTCTCGAGCCGCAGCTCCGGAACGCGCTCCTCCCGGCCCCGCTCGCCGATTGCCGGCTCCGCGCCCGGGCCGCCGAAGAACGTCCCGGTGCCCTCCGTGTACCAGGAACAGCGCTCGTACTCCCCGATCCGCCCCGCTCCGGCTGCGAACAGCGCGTCGCGCACGGCGTCGAGCGACTCGGGCGGCACGAACACGACGAGCTTGCGGTTCATCCGACGACTCTCGCAAAGTTGAAGCCGACACGCGACTGTGGTTCGGTCGCCCCGACACGAGAGGAGACATTTCGTGAGCACGAACGCCACTGGAAACACCGGCCCGCTCGGACACCCGCGCGGCGTCGGCTTCGTGATTCTTCTGACCATCGTCACACTCGGGATCTACAGCTTGTACTGGGTCTACAAGACGCAGGAGGAGGTCAAGCAGCACAGCGGCGACGGCCTCGGCGGCGTGCTCGGCCTGGTGATCTGGATCGTGATCAGCGCCGTCAGCGCCTTCGTCATCCCGTCGGAGATCGGCCGGATGTACCAGAAGGACGGCCAGCACGCACCCGTCAGCGGCTGGACCGGGCTCTGGCTGTTCCCGTTCGGGATCTTCCTCATCCCGGCGATCGTCTGGTTCGTGAAGATCCAGGGCTCGCTGAACCGGTACTGGGAGGCGAAGGCGTCGTCGAGCGCGGCAGCAGCAGCTCCGGCCGAGGCCTAGGCGCGCGGAAGCTCGTCGACGCGGCGGATCCACGCCTCGAGGCGTGGGTACGTGCCGTCGAGGGCGAGATACTCGGTGAGGATCAGGTGGAACTTCTCGGCGTCGGCCTCGTCGTGGATGAGGCCGTACTTGAGGAACGGAAACGCGGCGCAGTCGGCTGCGGAGAAGTCGCCGAACAGGTAGTCGCGACCGGCGAGGAGGCGTTCGAACAGGTCGAGTGACCCTGTGAGCTCGCGGCCGAGCTCGTCGA
>Ga0070684_100003985_pt1 | contig 11185 bp, 12 predicted proteins | sample KBSC723LmetaG_FD_65653 | JGI IMG/M metagenome (GOLD analysis project Ga0070684, IMG submission 65653) | Corn rhizosphere microbial communities from Kellogg Biological Station, Michigan, USA - KBS C7.2-3L metaG | ecosystem: Host-associated > Plants > Roots > Rhizosphere ...
ACAAGCCGATGATCAAATCCCACGGCGGCTGCAATTCGCTCGGCGTAGGCAAGATCGTCACTGCGCATCCATTGATCGGTATAGGTTATACCGACAAATTTTTCTTGCTGCGCTCCTACAAGTACTGCGAGTGTGCTAGAATCCAAGCCACCGGAAATATCACCTGCGAGCACACCGCCGTAGCGACACACTCGATCGATCGAATCACACAGTGCTTCTTTAAAACGCAATGCTGCCAGACTAAAATCGGTGTGTGATTGGTGGTGGTACCACTTACCCAGTTGGGGCACTCCATGCTGAATCGTCAGCATACTGCCCGGAGGCACTTTGCGAACCCCAGCGAAAGGAGTGCTGTCATGCACAAGCGGGTCGATGCCGTCCACGGCCATGTCGAGTGCCAGCGTCGTAAAATCAACACTAGCTCCAATGAGCGCGGCCAGCGGCGTTGCAGCCGTTGACCACCAACAACCGTCGGGATTGGTTGCGTAATAAACAGGTGTGTTACCAGAGGGTTGAGTAAGTATGATCGTCTCGCGCTCGGTACTCACCACTATCGTATACGCACCCGGCCATTGCATAAGTTGCGAATAGGAACGAGGATCAATAGCAAGTGACGCTTGAAGTTCATCGTCACTTGCAAAGCACCTGCCAACAACAGTGAGCGTCTGACCACCCTCGCGCAAGCGACGAAAATGCGGCCAAATATATCCGCAGTTCCATATAGTGTCGGATGGCTGCAGAAACTCATGTAGATAGGTGCGCGGTTTTTCTTGTGAGCGAAATGCAGGGTCAAACGGCACAAAGCCAGCAGCCCAGCGCATCGAACACCCCTTAATTGTAGTAGGGTGGGGCGCCCAAGTGCTGGGCGCCCCGTGTTGTGCTCTGACGCGGCGGCCGACTACTTGTAGTACTCGGTGTCGTCCGCGCTGTCGTTGCGGTTCTTGCCCATGGTCAGCTCGACGAAGTCACCGAGCTCGAAGCTCGACGGCGGCTCGTAAGCCGCGCTCATGTCGGTCTCCATACACATCCTTTCCGCAGGGCTCACCCCCTATGGGCGAGCACAACTTTTTGTGCATGCGGTCTCACAGTAATGTTAACTACAGAAACCACACAAAATAAAATTTTAATGCTTATGGTTATGACATGCAATAGTTTTTATCGAGTTTGTATGTCAGCCTTTTACGACGTATTGCGTATTATGATTAAATATGATATAGTCTACTTAGTCAACCGAAAGGAGACCGTCGTGCAGGACTGGGAAACGGTACGGACTCTGTGGAAAGTAGCAGGAGCGACCAACGACACTGTGCTCGCGCTCAACGTGTCCGAACTTCCGAAACGATTCAAGGTAGTGCGAGCGACCCTCCGCTACCTCTCGGCTATCAATCGGTACATCATCGAATGGTGGTGTGACGAGGCCGAGCAGCCAACAGGCTGGGGACATTCCGAGTTCGGCATCGAGACGGTCATGGTGCCGGCCAAGCTCCTGATACATCTGCAGGACCCTGAAACGCCACTACAACCTGCCTGACGCACGGATCCCCGAGGCGCACCTGCGCCTCGGGGATCCGTGCACCGACCTTCTGCGATCTACCTTAGATCGTTTTTTTATTTCAAAGCGACACAGTCGCCACCTATCAAACTAGCAATAGTCGTCTGCAAACTGTCAACCGCATCAACGGTAAAAGGCATGCGAATAGCCGATTTTTTATCTTCGCCCAAAACCAGCACGACTTCGCAACTACCGGGATAGCTGTTAAAACTTTGTTTGAGCTTAAGCAACATATCGCGGTCGTCAGGGTTTTTGACGTGCACAAACAGGCGCGGCCGGAGCTCAACTTTTGGCTTGTCCTCGACCGGCGCGTAGCTTATGCTCACCGTCGGCTCTTGGCCAGCTTGCGCGGCTAGCACTTTACCAGCTTTTGGCAACTTCATTGCTTTGCCAGTGGCTTTATATGCGTTAAGTTCTTGCTCGGTCACAAATATAATTTCGTCGGCGATAATTTTAACCTCGTCGGTTAGCTTGCCGTCGCGGTCTTTGGCGTTGATTTTGCCCTTCACTTTTACGACTTCATCTTGCACCAAGCGTTCGCCTATTTCTTCGTAGGTCTTTGGGAACACAATAATCTCCATCTCGCCGGTTTTGTCTTCCATCTTTACGAAGGCCATTTTACTGCCGTTTTTTGTGTTGATTACCCGACTTTCCAAAATAATGCCGCCGACGGTCGCCGCTTTACCGTCCATTTCTTTGGTAATGTTTTGAATGGGTGCGGTTTGCTCGCTAAAATAAGCGTTATATTTATCGAGTGGATGCGCACTTAAGTACAGGCCTAACAGTTCTCGCTCCCACTGCAATAACTCACGCTCGGTATTTTTGTTTGGAGTGGGCTCAAGCGCCAGCGGCGGGATCATATCATGCATGAGATTTCCGAACAAATCGGTTTGCCCGGCGGCAGCATCCTTTTGGACCTTGCTGGCGTAGGCAAGGATGGTGTCGAGGTTAAATAACAGATCACTTCGATCGCCAAAACTATCGAACGCGCCAGCCTTAAGGAGGCTCTCCATGTTTTTACGGTTGACGGTACGAATGTTAACACGCTTCAAAAAATCTTCGAGGCTCGTAAACACGCCCTCTTCGCGCACACGCAAAATTTCGTCGACGGCATTGCTGCCCACGTTTTTAACTGCGCTTAAACCAAACCGAATTTGATTAGTGTCCGGCACGACCGCAAACTCGGCAAACGACTGGTTAATGTCGGGGTTAGTCACCTGGAGTCCCATGTGATTGCATTCGGCAATCTCGATCGCCAGGCGGTCGGTATCGTCTTGATCACTCGTCATGAGGGCGGCCATAAATGCTGCCGGGTAGTGCGCCTTAAGGTACGCCGTCCAGTAGCTCGTCATGCCATAGCAAGCCGAATGTGACTTGTTAAAACAATAATCGGCAAAACCAAGCAGGTCTTTCCAAAACTTCTCGATTATTGGCTTTGGTACACCATTTTTAATCGCGCCGTCAATAAACTTAACCTCCATTTTTTCGAGGATGTCACGCTTTTTCTTGCCCACACCCTTGCGCAGCGTATCTGATTCGCCACCCGTAAAACCACAAACTTCGCGCGAAATCTGCATGAATTGCTCTTGGTATACCAGCACGCCAAATGTACTTTTGAGCGAATTTTCCATGAGTGGGTGGGCGTAGGTGACTTTTTCGAGATTGTTTTTGCGGCGAATAAAACTATCCGTAAGGCCAGCACCCAGCGGCCCAGGCCGGTACAATGCGCCCATCGCAATGACATCGTCGAACTCGGTGGGTTTGAGCTCGCGCAAATAGCGCTTCATTCCGGCTGACTCAAACTGGAACACACCCGTGGTGTCACCGCGGCCAAGCAGCGCAAATGTTTCGGGGTCATCGAGCGGCACGGTGCTGAGGTCTACATCGACACCATGCACTTTTTTAATGATACGCAGCGCATTTTTAATAATCGTGAGGTTGGATAGGCCGAGGAAGTCCATCTTGAGCAAACCCAACTCCTCTATCTGGCCCATCGGAAACTGAGTTGCCACCACGCCTTTTTGGGCCATTTCCAGTGGCACGTACTGCACTAAATCGGCCGGAGCAATCACCACGCCGCAGGCGTGAACACCGTGGCTGCGGATGGTACCCTCCAACCGTATCGCCAAATCGATTACTTTTTTAGCGGTTGGGTTTTCGTTGTATTCTTTTTTGAGATCGGGGTCCTTTTCGACTGAAACTTTAAGCGGAATGTGGCGCCCCTGCACCGGCTGCGGAATAAGTTTAGCGAGTTTATCGGCCTCGGCATAAGGCACCTCGAGTACTCGGGCAACGTCGCGCACGGCCGCACGGGCGGCCATTTTGCCAAAAGTCACGATATTGCTCACACGGTCGGCGCCGTATTTGTCGGAGCAGTACTGAATAACTTCGTCGCGACGGTTATCCTGAATATCAACGTCGATATCCGGCATGCTAATGCGGTCCGGGTTAAGGAAGCGCTCGAACAGCAAACCGTAAGTGAGCGGGTCGAGATCGGTAATGCGCAGTGCGTACGCAATAATGGAACCGGCCGCGCTGCCCCGACCCGGGCCAAAGATAATTCCTTGGTCTTTACCCCAGTTAATGAAGTCCTGCACAATCAACATGTAGCCGTTAAAACCCATGCCGTCGATGACGCCAAGCTCGTATTCGGTGCGCTCCAACACTTTGGGATCGGTGATAGTGGCGCGTATTTCGGCCTCGGTCATTGTCGCAGCCTTGGCACGATCAATTTTTGCATAGCGCTCGGCCAACCCCTGGAAGACGAGTTTGTCGAGGAATGTTTTTTCGGTCTCACCACTGGGCACCGGGAACTTAGGGATCAGGATACCACCAAGCTCAAGCTCGATATTGCAGCGTTCGGCGATCTCATTCGTGTTAAGGATAACTTCCGGATGTTCACCGCCCCATCTTTTTATAAGTTCGTTTGGATCTTCAACAAAGAGGTCAAAATTTTGTAGGCTCAGCCTGTCTTGATCGCTCAAAAAAGCACCAGTTTGCACGCATAACAAAATCTCGTGCGCCTCTTTGTCGCCGGGCTTGGAGTAATGCGCATCAGCCGTGAGTGCTGTTTTGATACCCAGATCTTCGGCAAGTTTAAATAGTTTGTTATTCAACGCGACCTGCTCATCCCACTTATGAGGGTGCAACGGGTGCCCGTGGTCTTGCACCTCAATATAATAACGGTCGCCAAAAACTTTTTGATACCACTTGGCAGCCTCGTAAGCTTTGGCGTCTTGGCCGTTTCTAAAATTCTCGCCGACTTCGCCGCCAATGCAGGCCGATAGCACGATGAGCCCTTCGTTGTATTTTTGGAGTAGCTCACGATCGACCCGCGATTTGTAATAAAAACCTTCGAGGTTAGCAACGGTCGAGATACGCATGAGATTTTCGTACCCCTTGTTGTTCATCGCAAGCAAAATAAGATGAAAACGCCCTTTATCTTTTACCGGATCTTTGTCGGAAAGGCGGCGGCTGGCAACGTATGTTTCCATGCCGATGATTGGTTTGATGTCGCGAGCTTTCGCCTCTTTATAGAATTCGATAGCACCACTAAGCGTTCCGTGGTCGGTAATCGCCACAGATTTCATACCGAGCTCTTTCACTCGGTCTAACATTGCCGGCACTTTCTGCAAACCATCGAGCACACTGTAGTGCGTGTGGTTGTGCAGATGTACGTAATCGGCCGAGCTCAAAGCAGCACTATCTTTCCCCAAGACCTACCCCCTCCAACATTCTTATATTTAGTATATGCCACATGGCGGGCATGGTTCAATTATTGACATGAACGAAATAACGACAAACTCGCACAAATAGAAGGCGGCTCAGAGACAATGTCCCTGAGCCGCCGACGTTCGCGCTTTGGCTTCAGCGCACCGGGAACTTGCGGTCCGCGGCGTCGAGCGCGGCCTGGATGATGTCATCCGGGACGAGCCCCAAACTCACCTTGCGAAGATCCCTTCGCATCTCCGCAATGGCTATTGCCGGATGGTCCCGGTATATGCCCAGGTGAAACATCGCGACCCTTTGGAGGCCGGCCACAACCTCGCCATCCTCACGAGCCTGCTGATAGCGCCAAACGGCGCAATCAACAAGCTCGTGGATCCTCTCTTCCGAGAAAGACACGCCCAGGAGCGCACACAGGTCTTCGAAAAGCCTATATGCGTCCCAAGCAGGATGGTCCGCGTTGTTGTGGTGCGACGCACTCAGCGTTACCGCCTTGCCCGCCGCTTCGTCCCAGGTGAGCTGGAAGCCTTTGTCGTTTACGTCCATCTTTACCTCCGTGGGTAGGAGTTTACGATTATGTATATAATATCATAAGATATGATCTTAGTCAATTTAGTTACGACACTTGTTGCACTCTGCCTGCAATACAGCTAACTACAGTATCTGGTGAGATTCATGATATAATACCGCCCGTAAGCATCGTTCTCTTAAGGAGGAACACATGCCGAAAATCATCGGCACCAATCCCGACCACGAGGTCGATTGTCGCAACTGCGGCGTACGCATGACATTCACGCGCGACGAGGTGCGGCCGGGCGACGCCATCCCAGGCGACGAAGACGGCGATCACTACGGCGTCATCACCTGTCCGCAGTGCCAGAAGGCCGTCAGAACGCCCATCACCTTCTCGCGCGAGGACGTAGAACGGCTACGCGCCGAAGAAATGCGCGAGTACTGACCCCGGGTTCGACGCTTCACCGGCCACTCCTTCGGGAGTGGCCGTTCACATAATGCAAGGTATTCTTAACAAAATAAGCTAAACCGCTATAATGTAGCTATGGACACAACAAACACACAGGATACAAAGCCTCAAAAACAAACAACATCAAAAAAATCGCTCGCCATGATATGGGTGAGTGTCGTGATAGGGCTACTGCTCCTCGCGGTAATTGGCTATCTAATCTGGTTGACGATGGGTCTTCAGAGCCAAAATGCTGCACTCACTAAAGATAAAACAGACGCACTCACTAAAGTCACCAGCTTGACAGAACAGCTGGCGGCCGCACAAAAAACATCCCCAACCACGACTACCACGCCTTGCAATAATACACCGACTACTACACTTAAAAATAACATTCACGACGCCATCAGCAGCAAAAATACCGCCGCCCTGGAAAGCTACATGGCGAGTTCGGTAACAGTTGTTATTGCCGCATCGGGCAAAGGTGGTACCGAGAGCGCCGCAGCAGCGGTTGCCGATTTGGATTATCTATCTTCGGCAACCAGCCCGTGGAACTTTAGTCTCCCCACCGCCACAATTACAAACTGGCAAGCACACTTTTATGCTTCGTACTTTACAGCAACATCGTATGTAGGCGAGGCAGCCAGTAACCAAGTTGTGTCTTTCGACTTTGATTGCAATGGCAAGATAAACAAAATATTCATGGCGATAAATAGCGATTTGTTGACGTCGTAATATCTAGCAGCTCGAAGTATAGACGTTTTTAACACGTTATGATATAAACATGCAGACATCGCCCTTTGGGGCGATTGTTCTTTTACTATTTGTGCTAGTCTTGCGCAGACCTCTGTGTACACTACTAATCTAGTGTATGCCGAGGTCTGCGCAAGACTAGCACAAATAGGAACCGGCCCGTCAGCACTGCTGACGGGCCGGCCTACAACTCTACGTAACCACTCAAGAGCTTCGGCTAGCTTCTTTTTTTACGTCTTTTTCGACGTCTTTGGCGTTGTGTTTAACACTTTCCGCAGCAGTATCGGCAATATCACGAGCACGATCAGCTATTTTCTTGCCATCATCAATAATCTCATTAGCTTTCTTCTTTGCGCTGTCTACGCGCCGAGTTGCTTCTGCCTTGGCTTCTTCTGTCCTGCGACGAATATCTTCCCGAGTTTCTTTGCCACTTTTAGGTGCAGCCAAAATTCCAGCTACTAAACCAGCAACCGCACCTACAATTAATCCAACACCAAACTTACGCTTACTCATTAATCATCCTCCTCTTTCTTACTACTGCGTTTATCAGTAAATCTATTTATCTGATCTGTTACGAATTTCATAATGACGGCCGGTGCAGCTGCTTTTTGTAAAGTCGTAATTATACCAACAATGCTGCGCACACCTTCGCCTGCGGTATCGGCAACCGCTTTTATACGCTTGGCAATAATAATCAAGTAAATAAGCAGAACAATTCCCAGCGCCAAAAATACCGCAAGGGCAACCGAGAGAAAGATGACAAGTACTTCTGCTGCGCTCATTACAAGGCCCCGTTTATGTTGCCTTTAGTATAGCAGCAATCACCACCTGAGCAAACTGCTTACGCTGCCTTTTTCCCGCCGCCCATAGCCTTCGCAATGCCGAGTAGAACCACCGAGCCAATAACTGCCACAAACAGACTCCATAAGTTAAACCCTGTAATATCTGCGCCACCAACAAGACTAAACAAGAAGCCTCCAATTAAAGCGCCAACAACACCAACAACGATATTGGCCATAAGCCCCATCGAGGCATTCGTGCCCATTATCATTGATGCAATCCAACCAGCGAGGCCGCCGAGTATAATCCACCCAATTATTCCCATATCACCTCCTTTTGTTACTTTACATGTCTATTATAACAAGGATTGCAAGCCGATTTTACTCCTGCTTGAGGCGCTTTTCGAGATATTCGCGGAACTCAGCCCCGAGCTTCTCATTTACTAGCGCGTGGTCAACGATGGCCTGGAGGTAGCGCGCTTTATCACCCGCATCGTGCCAGACACCCTCAATCACTTTGCCGTATACCGGCGCCGTAGCAGCAAGCTCGCCAATGGCGTCGCCAAGTACAATTTCACCACCAACACCGACCGTTTCTTTCTCGAGGATAGGCCAAATATCGTGCGTGAGTAAGTAACTGCCAACCGATGCAAAGCGCGATGGCGCTTTATCTGGGCCCGGTTTCTCTACAAAGCCGTCGAGTTTATATACATCATTACCGAGATCTTCGGCCACTTTTGCGATACCAAGCCGCTCGGTGTCTTTTGGCTCGACTTGCACAAGAGATATAACACTATGGCCGCCGTTTTGCTCGAACGCATCAAGGAGTTGCTTAGGATACGGCGTTTTACTCCTAAAAAAGTCATCGGCAAAAATCACAAAAAACGGCTCGTCATCGTCGATTAAACGACGGGCGTTAAGCACTGGCCGGGCATTGCCTTTTGGGGTACCTTTTTGGCGCACATAAATAAAATTAGCTAACTCAGCGACTTTCTCAATTTGGTCGGCAAGATCGTCTTTACCTTTTTGGCGCAGCTCGTCTTCGAGCTCTTCGGAGCGGTCAAAATGGTCCTCAATTGCACGTTTTGTGGCGCCCGTCACGATAATAATATCAGTTACGCCAGCAGCCACAAGGTGCTCAACAATAATTTGGATGACCGGCTTGTCGATGATCGGCAACATCTCCTTAGGCATAGCTTTTGTTTGCGGTAAAAAACGCGTTCCGAGGCCTGCGGCTGCAATTATAGCTTTTGTCGGTAGCTTAGTCATGACTAAAAAGATCCTTTCGGCTTATGATTTTAACTATACACCCAGTTGCTTGCGAATCAATTCTTGTACGCTCGCCGGGTTGGCTTTGCCCCGGCTTGCCTTCATCACCTGTCCAACCAAAAATCCAATTGCCCGCATCTCGCCTTTTTTGATGTCGCTGGCTGCTTTTTGGTTGGCAGGTTCGGCGAGAATTTTAGCAACGATTTCTTGGAGAGCGGCGCTGTCGTTTTCTTGCAGATACCCCAATTCTTCGGCCAGGGAACGCGGATTTTTTTGCGGATTGTGACGCAAAGCAAACAACAAAGCATCGGTGTTATTAGAGCTTAGCTCGCCACTCATGCGCAGGGCAAATACTGCCGCAAAAGCCTCGCCGCTTGGCAAATTTCCAGCCGACTTATCTTCTTTGATTAGCCCATCAACATACGAAAGATCGCGGTTAGCAATAAAATTGGCGGTAAACTTAGCCGCTTCGTTTGAGGCTTGCGCCAAAACGGTCTTGGCGTATGCGCTGCCAGTTAAAGCATCTCGCAAGATGAGCGTCTCAGCAGTTTTTTGGTCAATACCTTTAGCCTCGATTTCGGCGCGCAGCGCGGCAGGTAATTTTGGCATTGTCGATTTTATATTCTCAACGTAATCATCGGTCAATACCAGTGGCGGCAAATCCGGCTCAGGGAAATATCGATAGTCCATGGCGTCTTCTTTACTGCGCTGGCTGACAGTTTTTTGCGTAGCCTCTACCCAACCGCGAGTCTCCTGCTTTACCGCTTGACCTTTTTCGAGTAATTCAATTTGACGCTTGGTCTCATATTCAACCGCACGCTCGACGGCCCGGAAAGAGTTTAGATTTTTAACCTCAGCCCGCGTCCCCCATTCTTTGGCGCCTTTTTTGGCCACCGAGATATTTACATCAAAGCGCATGTTACCGCGTGATAAATCACCGTGCGTGACATCTGCATACTTCATGAGCAAATACAATTCTTGTGCGTATGCCTTGGCCTCGGCAGCCGAGTGCATATCTGGCTCACTCACAATCTCAAGGAGAGGCGTGCCGGCTCGGTTAAAATCAACTAAACTGTAGTCGGCACCGGCAGGGTGGGTGGATTTGCCAGCATCTTCCTCGAGATGAGCGTGATGAATCCGCACTCTCACAAGTGTGTCACCAATCGGCGCATCAATAAAACCGGTCAGAACAATCGGGTGGTCGAGCTGGGTAATCTGATACCCTTTTGGCAAATCGGGGTAAAAATAATGTTTACGGTCGAAGCTGCTAAACATACCAATATCGGCGTTCAGCGCAAGGCCCGCACGAACAGCAAATTCTACCGCGCTTTCATTTAATACGGGTAATGTACCTGGCAATCCAAAACAAATCGGCGAAACCACGGTGTTAGGCGTAACGTCACGGTCGTCGTTGCTAGCACCAGAAAATAACTTGGTTTTCGTTTTGAACTGAACATGACATTCAATGCCAATGGTCGGTTCGTAGCTATCAAAGACTTCCTTGGGTATCATGTTACAGCGCTCCTAGGTCTTTAAGTCCGCCCTTGAAGCCGCGAAGCGCCTGATCGGCCGAAATACGAGACACCTGGACGTTTTGCTCGTGAGCTAAACGATTACGAAGCTTGTGCGCGCCCCACACAGCGTCGTTGCTCATAAAAGCGCCGCGCGCACTTTTAAGGCGATCACCCATTGTTTCGCCATTAAAACCACGTCCTTTAAGTGCATGGTCAAGCAATTTGTCAGCTTCAAAAATAGCTAATTGCAGGCCGGCGTTACCGCTTTTATAATAACCTTCAATCAATAACCACTGCTTTTTGTAATACGCAGGATCGAGACCGCTGCGTTTTTTATTACTGGCGGTAATTACTGCTAATAGCGCAACGCTCACCAGCAGAATGACAACAAAAATAGCGATAAGCACGCCGTTCATCTACTTTGCTCCTCAAGCTGGTTAGCAAGCGCCAGTAATTGTGCATCGCTCTGCTGCGCGCCCGTCAGCTGCACACCAATAGGTAATTTGTTAGCGTCTTCGCCGCTTGGAACGCTAATAGCCGGCAAACCCACTAGGCTAGCACCGACAGTCATGAGATCCTCAAGATACATCTTGAGTGGATCGCCACTATTCTGGCCAATCTTAAAAGCGGT
>Ga0070684_100003989_pt1 | contig 11176 bp, 9 predicted proteins | sample KBSC723LmetaG_FD_65653 | JGI IMG/M metagenome (GOLD analysis project Ga0070684, IMG submission 65653) | Corn rhizosphere microbial communities from Kellogg Biological Station, Michigan, USA - KBS C7.2-3L metaG | ecosystem: Host-associated > Plants > Roots > Rhizosphere ...
ATGCGGACCGCAAGGACTGCGTCGCCGAACAGTGTCGTGGCGAAAGATCACCTTCCCGTTCGCCAGCATCGCCGAGGCGTTGCCGCTGATGTCGTCAGAGTCGGGAGCGCGGGCGTGCGAACGGGCCGCAAAGGGAATACCAACCACACGATTTGACGACACATTCCAGACGCGGGACACGCGTCGCGGCTGTAGCATCGCTCCTCACGCGCGCTGTGCCCCGGTCTCGCTCGTGCCGAGCCACGCGCTCGCTTCCGCGATCGCCGCTGCCGTCGACGCACCGTACACCGACTGCGCCGGCGCGACGTGGACCGTGCGGTCGAGGTCCAGCTTCCCCACTCGCCGCAGCTGCGCCGCCAGGCGCGGGTCCACGCCGCTGAGGTACAGGCGGCCGCCCACCGCCGCGAGGTCGTCGGCGTACTCGTCGAGTACCTCGATCAGCGTGGCGCCGACGCGCGTGCGGTTGCGGAGGCGGAGCACCACCACGGGGCGCACGGCGCCCGCCGGGCTCGGAAGCGCCTCGCCGAGGGTGCGCGCGCCGGCGAAGAAGAGGCTCCCGGCCACTTCCAGCACCGTCACCTTGCCGCTCGGCAACCTCGCTGGTGCGTCGGCCTGCGCCATGCGGCCATCTTCGAGGCGGATCACCTCGTGCACGCGCACGTCGCTCGCCGCCGAGCGCAGCGCGAGCGTGATGCTGAGGACGACGCCCACCGCGACGGCGACCGGCACCGAGAGGAGCAGCGTCGCCACGAACGTCACGACGATCGACCAGCGCGCCGCGCCGCCCGTCGCCCAGATGGAGCGCATCTCGCGCACATCGAGCGCGTTGATGCCGGCGATGATCATGAGCGCGGCGAGCACCGCCATCGGCACGCGCTCGACCAGCGTCGGTACGAGCAGGACGATGACGAGCATCCACACGCCGGCGAGCACGCCGGCCCAGCGGCTCCGCGCCCCGACGCTCACGTTGAGTGCCGTCTGCCCGACCGACCCGCCGGCGGGGATTCCCGAGAGGAGGCCGCTGCCGATGTTCGCGACGCCCTGCGCGAGCAGGTCGCGCGATGGATCTGCCCGCGTCCCATCGGGATTCTCCACGCTCTGACTCACCCCGGCTCCCTGGACGGCGACCACGACGGCGACCGAGAGCGCCGACGCGATCAGCGCGGGGGTGAGGAGCGCAAAGTCGGGGAGCGATGGCACCGGGATGCCGCGCGGGATGGGAGCCACGTCGCTCACGACCGATACGCCGACCCAGCGGAAGATCCCGACCAGCAGTGACGGCACGACGAGCGCGACGAGCGACGAGAACGTCGCGACGCGCGTGCGGGCGAGGCCGGCGGCGAGCGCGAGCGCGAGCACGCCGGCGACGAGCGTGTGCCCGTCGAACCGTCCAGGGTGCGACACGAGATCGACGAACTGCGTGATCTCGTTGGCGCCCTCGGGTCTCGCCCCGACGAGCGGCGCGAGCTGGTCGAGCACCAGCACGACCGCCACGCCGCTCAGGAAGCCCGTCATCACGGCGTGCGAGACGAAGCGCACGAGACGCCCGAAGCGCAGCAATCCGAAGATCGACAGGAAGACGCCCGTCAGGACCGCAAGCAGGAAGATCGCGTGGCCACGCTGCGCCTCGGCAACGCCCGCCACCGCCTGGCCGGCGGTCAGCGCCGCTGCGCTCGTCGTGCCGACCTGCATGAGCTGCGCGCTGGCGAACAGGCTTCCGCCGATCGGCCCGGCGATGCTCGTGTACAACCCGAACACCGGGTTCACGCCAGCCAGCGCCGCCGAAGCGAGTCCGTCGGGGACGCTGACGACGGCGTTGATCAGTGCCGCCGGCGCGTCGCGGCGCAGGACCGGCCCGACCGTCGGCGTCACGCGAGCGTCACTCGAGCTTCACGCGCACGGTCTGCACGCCGTCCGCCACCGACACGTCGAGGACCCGCGGCGGACGATCGGCCTTGAGCACGCTGATCTTTCCGTCCCGCTCCAGCGTGGCCAGGCGCACGACGGACGCATCGGTGACGCCCGCCTGCGTGCGGAGCGCCTGCTCGAGGTCCTTCGCGCCCACACCCACCCGCCGCATCGCCTCGTGGTCCACCGTGCCGTCCACGATGAGTCGCACCGGCCGCCCTTTCACGATCGGGCCGAGCCAGTCGAGCCGATACGCCGCGGTCGCGATCAGCCAGTGGAGTCCGACGAGCACGGCACCACTCACCAACGTCGCGCCGAACGGCGCCGAGCCGTTGATCGCTCGGCTCATCACGGAGCCGAGCATGATCGCCACGATCACGTCGAACGCCGACGCCTGACTCAGGAAGCGACGGCTCCCCAGGCGGACGATGGCCAGCGCCGCCGCGTAGACGATCAACGTGCGGAGCGCCATCTCGCCGGCGGTCATGCGCGGGCTCTCGCGTCACGGGTGCGGTCGTCCGCGTGCCTGGGTGCCGTCTCCTTGCGCGCCGCCGCGGCGCGGGCCTCTGCCTCCGCCACCCTGCCCTCCGGTCTGTCGTACTTCACCTCGCGCGTGCCGAACAGGTCGAGGTCGAACGGCGCGCGCTCCTCCCCGATCTCGTGCGCCACGAGTGTGTGCAGCTTCGCCAGCAGCCGCGCGACGAGGGCGCGATCGTGACGCGGGTGCTCCGGATGCGCGAGGTTCTCCAGCTCGCCCGGGTCGTTCGCGAGATCGTGCAGCGTCACGTCGCCACTCGCGTACAGCTCGTCGACCGTGCTCGGATTGCCGTACTCCTCCGGGCTGAACCACCGCACCAGCTTGTACTGTCCGTCCACCACCGTGCGGAAGAAGGTGCGTCGGCTGAAATCGGGCGCGCCGAACTTCCGTCCCGCGGCGTGCAGCCGCTCGCGCACCTCGACGTCCGGTCCCGGACCTTCCCCCATGTCGGTGAGCGCCTGCAGCGCGCCGCTGATCGCCCAGTCCTTGTCGAGCGAGTGGAGCCCGTCCCAGCAGAAGAGCGCGCCGTCGGCTGGCGCGCGCGCGCTCCCGCGCGGCCCGTCCGAATCCGGCTCGAGGATGGCGTGGCGAAGGCTTCTCCCCCTGAGCTGCGGATGGCGCCGACCGATCTCCCCTTCGCTCATCCCCGCGAGCTCGAGCAGCGTCGGCGCGAGATCGAGGTGCGAGCCCACGGCGCTCGTGCGCTTCCCCTGCGGGCCGCCCGGCACGCACACGGTGAGATTGACGACGGCCGCCTCGTCGAAGTGGATGGCGCCCTTCTGCGTCATGCGGTGTGCGCCATTCATCTCGCCGTGGTCGGAGGTGAACACCACCACCGTGTCCTTCCACAGATCCAGCTCGTCGAGCGCGTCCAGCACACGGCCGAACTCGTGGTCTACCAGCCGCATGCAGTTGATCAGGTAGTTGCGCCGCTTTCGCCACAGGTCTTCACGGTCGTCGGGCACGCGGCCGTAGTTCAGGTCGAAGAGCTCCTTGTAGTGCCGCACGCCGAACGGCTGCAGCCGGTAGTCGTCGGCAAAGTTGTCCGGCATCGCCACGTCCCATTCCCGCTCGAACCAGCTGAGCCGCTGGGTGGTCGTCTGCAGACCGGCCATCGCGCCGTTCGGGTGCGGTGCCTCGATCGGATCCGACTGGTAGAACATGATGTCGTGCGGGTTCACCATGCTGCACACGAGGAGCCAGGGTCGGTCGAGCCGCGGCGCGCGGTGCCTCAGCCAGTCCACTGTCTCGAACGCCACCGTGCCGTCGAGCTGCTGCCCTTGCAGCGGCGCGCCGAACATCTCGCCCCACCCCTGGTAGTCGGCGAAGCCGTAGCGCTCCAGTGCGTCCTCGCTGCGCGGCACCTCCGACAGATGCCATTTCCCCTTGAACGCCGTGTAGTAGCCCTGCTCCCGAAACAGGTGCCCCACGGTCGGGATCTCCGCCGAGAGCTCGCTGATCCACGCGAAGTTCGTGTTGTCCCAGAGTCCGGTGTGCACGGCGTGCACTCCCGTCCACATCGTGGCCCGGGATGGCGTGCAGATCGGGACGGTGCAGTAGTGGTGGTCGAAGCTCACCCCACGTGCCTCCAGGCGCTCCATGGCGGGGAAGCGCACCTCCGCCGGCACCTGCATGTGTCGCTGCCATTGGTCCATGCAGAGGATCAGGAAGTTCGGCCGCGCACGTCGGTCGACGACGTGCCGCTCGGCGGCGTTCGGTTGCGTGGCGTTCCGTTCGTTCATGGCCCCTCCACTCGTGCGACGCCCGCTCGCGTACGGCGCGCTCACGCGGCAGCGTGTACCGGGTTGTCACGCCGCACAAAGCGCGCGAGTGCCATCAGCAGGACGAGCCCCACCGTGCCACGCAGTGTCTGCGTGGCACTACAGAGCGTCACGCGCAGCGCCTACTTGAAGAGGTTGGGCACGTTGACGCGGTAGAACTTGCGGAGGACGCCTGCCGTTCAGCCGAATCCCTCGTCGCGAGCGCGCGTCTCGCCGGTGGTCTCGTATCCCTCCGCGAGAACGGCCTCGAGGTCCAGGTCGCGCTGGATGCGACGCATGACATCGTCGCCGATCCCGTCGCGATCGCGCAATGCGAGCAACGCACGGTGCTCGGCCGCCAGCATTGCGGACCGCAGGCGACGCGACGTCTCGTCCCGGTGGCCGATGTCGGCACGCTCGTCACGGGTCGGAGCGACGACGCCGTGCGCCGGAACCCCCTCGTGTTCGACGGACAGCTCGGCTTCACGACCCGCCCAGCGTCGTGCGCGCTGACGCTCCTGCTCCTCCAATGTTCGGAGGACACCCGTTTCGTAGCCACGGGTGACACTCGGCTCCCCCAACAGACGGAGCGCGGCTTCGGCGGCGACGAGCCGGGCATGGGCCTCTTCCTTCGCGTCTTCCGTGGCACGCGTGAGCCCGAATCCACGCGCCAGCGGAGCCAGCGTCGGCGCCTGGACGACCAGCGCGAGAAAGATGACCGCGAACGTGATGAAGATGATCTGGTCGCGGGCCGGGAACGGCTGCCCCGCACTCGTCGCCAACGGCACCGAAAGGGCGAGCACCAGTGAATGGATTCCTCGAAGCCCTGCCCACGCAACGAACGCGACAGCGCGCACCGGAGGTCGCATCGGCGCCTCACCACGCATTCTTCGCCCGAGGTCCCGCACGAAATAGGCGGCCGGCAGCACGTACACCGCGCGCACGACCACGAGGCACAGGGCGATGACGATCGACGTGCGGAGCAGGAACATGATGGGCGCGCGATCCACCCCGCGGATCACGCGCGGGAGCTCGAGCCCGACGAGCAGAAAGGTGAGACTCACCATGTTGAAGCGGACCACGCCCCAGGTCGCGCCGAGCCAGAGCCGCGCTCGTGGCCCGACGACGAGTGGGATGTTGCGGCCGGCATACAGGCCCGTCGTCACGACGGCGAGCACACCGGACGCGTTCACGGCCTCGGCAGTCATGAACGCGGCGTATGGCGTGAGCAAGCACATCGTGCACACGAGGGCCGGACGTGAAGCGCTGATGCGATGCGCCAGCAGCGAGAGCCAGCCGATGAAGAGTCCCAGGGCCACGCCGGCTACGGCCTTCACGACGAAGTCCACGGCTGCCTGCGATGCGGAGAATTGCCCGCTCACCGCCGCGGCGACGGCCAGTCGGTAGAGGACGAAGGCGACGGCATAGTTCAGGAGCCCCTCTCCTTCCAGGATCGCTTCCGTCGGCCGGCGAAGGCTGATCGAGTGTGCCGCCGACACCGCCGTCGTCGAATCGGGAGGCGCCAGGATCGCGCCGAGCGTCAGTGCGGCCGCCCAGTTGAAGGCGGGGTCCAGCGCGCGGGCGGCCGATGCGACCGCGACGATGGAGAGGAGGACGAGGATCACCGCGAACTGCACGATCGTCACGAGCTCACGGCGAAGATCTCGCAGCGAAAGCGATTCTGCACTTCGGAACAGCAGCAGCGGGACGGCCACCAGGAAGACCACGTCGGGCGACACGCGCGCCGACGGCAATCCCGGGATGAGCGCGATGCCCAATCCAGCGACGACGAGCGCCGGTACATATGGGATCGCGAAGCGCAGCGAGACCACGCGGAGCGCGGCCGAGACAGCAACGAGCGCGAGTACGAACTCGACATCTCGCATCTGCGTGACGTCCTCGGTTCAGCGTGAGTTGCCCAGCCGGCCACGCGTGGCTGCAGGGCCGGTGCCGATTCGCGCGCAGCATCAACGGTGCCGGATACGTTCGCTCGGATGCCGCGACACGCGGGACGCGCTCGCCGTGGCAGAACCTCCGTCTCATCCTCGCGTCGGAAAGCGCTACGGAATGCAACGTACGGAACGGGATGCCGCGGATCCGTGTAACCGCCGGTCGTCCGCCTCGAGGGCGCCTGCAACAGGCATCGCCGCGTTTCCGGAGCGGATCGCACTGAAGGCCTGACGCAGTTGGTGATTCGGCCCCGGTCATGCACGATGAGCATCATCAGATCGTTCCGGTCGAACACTCGGCTCGGATACGCGTCGCTTTGCATTCCCGTTTCGGAGTAGCGATGTCCACCGTCCCGCCAAAGAGAAGGCCGACCGCCGGCAAGGAAACGGAGCGCTCGGAACGGCTCGCGCATCCGCTCGGCGGCGGAAGCGAGGCTGCCGAAGGCATTCACGGACTCGGGACCACGGCCGGCCCCGATGCCAGCACGACCCTCGAGGGCCGACGTACCGGCGTCAGCGAGCGCGACGGCGCGGAGCGCGCGGGGTCCGAGCCTCTGCTCGAGCGGTCGGTCGAGCACCGGCCCGGCTATGGCGGCGAAGGCGGTGCACCTCGCACCTCTGCGGACGAGCGTGAATGTCTCGACGCGGATGGGAAGCTCGCGAGCGAGGACTAGATCGCTTCCGTCGCGAGCACGTCGTTCACGTGTGTCATGCGTGGCTGGATTTATGCCGCCGACCCCGACGGCTGGTCTCATCGAACGCCTTCAATCGTGAGGGCCCCATGGCAACAGCGCAGCGCACCGAGCAACTGATTCGTCGTATGCTGGACCTCAACGCTCGCAAGCGGGTCCAGGAAGTGGACGAGACCCTGGTGATCGCGTGTATCGAGGCGTGCGTCGAGTGTGCGCTCACCTGCACCGCGTGCGCCGACGATTCCCTTGCCGAGCCCGAAGTGCTGCCGCTCATCAGGAGCATCACGCTCTGCCTCGATTGCGCCGTCATCTGTGAGGCCACGAGACAGATCGTGACGCGGCAGACTGAGCGCGACGTCGGCCTCCTGCGCGCGCAGGTCGGCGCATGTGCGGTAGCGTGTCGCATCTGCGGCGCCGAGTGTGAGCGGCACGCCGCTCACCACGAGCACCACCGCATCTGCGCTGAAGCATGCCGCCGCTGCGAGGCGGCCTGCGATCGCCTCGCGGAAGCGCTGCTGACCTGACGCGGCAGGGAGGTCAGCTCGGACGCTGAACGCAGCGCCGCCGGAATCGACGATTCCGGCGGCGCTGCAGCTTTCTTGGACTTCGAGGAGCGGCCGACCGGCCGGCCCGGTGGCAGCCGGAACGGGAGGACGGCGCGAGTGTAGGACCAGGTTCCCCGCTGTGCCGGCCTGCGTCACCGGCCTGCATCGCCCCGCAGGGCGCGCTGCACTGCGCGTCGCCCTGAGGCGATGTACGCGTTGTCCCCCCCGATGCGATTCCCGATGCCCCTCCTCCCCCGCCGACCGTCCGTCGTCGTGGCAATCATTGCCGTGCTCGTGAGCGTCTCCAGCCCCGCTCGTGCGCAAGCGACTCCTCCACTCACGCAGCCACGCACGCAGGGCCGGGTCAGTGACTCACAGGCATTCTACGCCATCGTGAACGGCGCGATCGGCGGTGTGTCCGCGGCCGTGCGGGCCTGGCACGGCCATCGGTCCGTGCGTTCGGCCCTCCTCGGCGGGACTGCCGGTGGCCTGGTGACGTACGGCGGGATGCGCATGATCGGCGAGAGCACCCCACTGCGCGTGCCAGGGCTGATGCTCACCGGCCTTGGCGCGAGCCTCTCGAGGAACGCGGGGGCCGGCGTCCCCCCGCTCTCGCGTGTGGTGCTGCCGATGCCGCTGGGATCGTTGGAGCTCGGCCTCGGCGAGTCTGTCCATGCGCGCTACCGTGTCTCCGCGAGCTCGCTCCTGATGACGTCCTACGTCGCGCTGACGCGGCCGTCGGGGGCGTCGCTGGATATCGGGAAGAGTCTCGCCTCGTTGACCCCGGTGTTCATGACCCGCGGAGGTCTGCGCGTCCTTGGGTCATCGGAACACGCGGCGGCGGCCGGTCAGCAGTTTCGCCGCGTCATCATGCTCTCGGAGCAATCGAACAAGCCATTGGAGTCCGTCCTGCGCCATGAGGCGGTACACGTCGGCCAGGAAGCACGCGACGAGATTCTGTTCGCGACCGACATCGGGGATGCGCTGTTGGCCCGCGGCGGAACGATCGGACGGGGCCTGTCCCGCGTGATGTCGCTCGATGTCGTGCATCCGCTCAACCTGCTGGATGCGGGTGTCGGGCTGACGATGCATGCCCGGCACGGCACGTCCTGGGTGGGCGACTCCTATCACGAGCGCGAAGCGTACCTCCTGTCGGGAGAGCGTCCGTGCTCGCCGGACGGTCGCACGCGCTGTAGCTGGTGATCCGGGAGCAGTCGACACACCTGCTTCATCGCCCGGCCGCTCTGAATGGAGTGCGGGGCAGTACGCATGGCTGCGAGCCTCGCGCGATAGTTTGCGCGAGGCTCGCAACGTTCGAGCGTACTACCCTCCGGAGCAGCTTCCCGCGGCCAGCCGCCGCAGGATACCGACCCCTTTAGACGGTCAGGGGGCGACGCGCGGCTCGCCGTAGATGAAGTCGTCCATCACGACGATGTCCCGGGCCCCGCCACTATTCGCGTCGTCGGTCACGGCCGGATCGATCGGCGTATTGCCCGAGGTGATCCGCACTCGTGCGACGAGCCGCGACTGGAACATGGCGCCGACGAACGAGAGTCCCGCGGCGTCGCTCCGCTTGGGCGCCGTTGCGGTCGCAAGCAGGTTTCCGGCGGCATCGAAGTACTGGATGGTGGTCGACGTCGCCAGCCCGACGTCCGCGAACACCGAACCGAATCCGCTCACCAGCGCCGGCGTGTTCGATCCGGCCACGACGAACGAAACATCGGTGACCGTGCTTCCCCTCGCCGCGAAGAGCTTCGGTGCGCTGAAGACGTTGAACTCGCCAGCATAGGCCGCGTTCACGTCGACGTACCCATTGTCGCTGATCCGGAACGCCGACCCGGGCGTCGTGAACAACACCCCGCGTGGTGAATTCACGTTGAAGAAGTTGCCCGGGAAGTTGTCGCTGTTCGTGAATGCCGCCGGCACACCGTCCCAGTTGATCTCGCGGCGCCCACCAGGCTGCTCTCCCGCGACGTTCGGGTTGAGCGCACCGAGGAGACCGCGGTACTGGTTGACGGCGGCGGTGATGTCGCCGCTCGCGCTGACGATCTGCACGGGTGGTGTCGCTGTCGCCGTGACGATGACGGAGGCGCCATTCGCGATCGTCGCGCGCAAGGTATCCACGAACGCGGCCGGTCCCATCGTCCACGTGATCGACGCGTTTCCGTTTGCGTCCGTCTGGCTGGTCGGCGCGCTGACTGAGCCGCCGCCGAACAGGACCGTCCAATCCACCCGGGCGCCCGCGACCGAGTTTCCATTCTGATCGCCGACATGGACGACAATCGGCTGCGCGAGCGGTTGGCCGAACACGCCGGCCTGGCCGTTGCCCGAGGTTACGGCAATGGTCGCCGGCGAGAGGATCACCGCGGTGAGATCGTCGTCGCTACACGCCCAGCTGCTCAGAAGAAGCGCGCCGCCAAGGGCGGCGGGCGCAAGCCACCGGGTGTAACGCGTGGTGCGTTGCTGCATGTTCACTACCCCTCCGTACTGCCATCGAGTGAGTTCCTGGTTTCTGCACGACTGACGACGTGCGTGTGGACGCCGGCCAATGGCGTTGGACGTGCCACACGCGCCGCGCCGAGCGGGCTGAAGTCGGGAACTTCACCTTTTGGCCAACGCGCCGGTCGCGCCAGCGCATGTCGGCCAGCGGGTGCCGGAAGCGGGCAATGCTCGCGGCGTATGTGATGTCGCGCGGTGCAGAACGCGAGGCCATCGCCGAAGCCGACACGTTGCTGCGCACCGTGCCCGACACCCCGCTCCTACACCGATGGTCCAATCCCAGCAGGGACCTGGTTCCGAGATCATGTCGCACGCACGCGACCGCGCAGCGGGCGCACCTCCGCGTGCTATCCCACCTCGAGCGGAGCACTGCCATGAGCCCGTTGATCAGGGCGCTCACGCTGAGCGCGGCTGTCGCACTATTCGCCACGAGCGCGCTCGCTCAGACCGCGAAGGACATCCGCGGCCCATCACTCTACGTTCCGATCAAGAACGAGCCACCGCCCAGGCTGATCGTGGATCCGCCGCTGGCGGAAGGGCTTCCCCTCGGAGCGTTCTGGGCGCAGTACCGAACGGAGAATCTCCGAATCGCCCAGGTGTTCGGCGAGGGCGCAGCCAGGACGTCACCTCGTGTTGGGCACCTGCACATCACCGTCGATGATGGCCCGTTCTGGTGGGCGGATGCGAGCGACAACAACACGATCGACATCGCGAACTTTGCGCCGGGCAAGCACAAGGTGAAGGTCGAGTTGGTCGACGCCAATCACACCGTCTTCCCCGGCACCGCGACGACCCTCGAGTTCACGATACCCCCGTACGCCGCCTTCAAACCACACGGGAATCCGTGAGCAGCGCACGGTTGCCGACCGGAGGCATGCGGACGTTTGCGTCGACGATCCTTCCAGCTGCGACGGGAGGCTCGGGAACGCAGCCATCCCGCCATGCTCGCACGGCCTGATAAAACAAAATGCCCCGCGATGTTCATTGCGGGGCATTGCGCTTTCTCAGAGCGGGCGACCGGACTCGAACCGGCGACGTCCAGCTTGGGAAGCATGTCCAACGCCGGCTAATCGAGCCGGTGCCCGCCCGCGACGCCGTGTTAGCGGACGTCCGTGGCGGGCCGCAGCTGGTAGGCCACAGGGCCTATCGACTACCGCCGTGGTGGAGCGAATGCTGCCTTGGAGAGGCACTCACCCGTTTTCGATACAGCAGAGTCGAACATGATACGAGCTCTTCAGCTGCTCACTGGCCTCACGCTTCTCGCCATCCCCGCGACACTCCGCGC
>Ga0070684_100003991_pt1 | contig 11171 bp, 8 predicted proteins | sample KBSC723LmetaG_FD_65653 | JGI IMG/M metagenome (GOLD analysis project Ga0070684, IMG submission 65653) | Corn rhizosphere microbial communities from Kellogg Biological Station, Michigan, USA - KBS C7.2-3L metaG | ecosystem: Host-associated > Plants > Roots > Rhizosphere ...
TGCAATCCGGTCTGCCTCGAATTCGTGCCTGCGTGCAAGCACGAAGGAGTACGCCTCAAAGAGTGGCGAGTACCAGCGCGCGAACCGGCTGATGAGCAGCGCTCCCAATTTCGATCGTCGCTCCTGCATTGCGGCGACGACCTGCGCCCACGTGCCGCGAACACGATAGATCCAGTTGCCGAAGCGCGCATGCGCACGCGAGAGGTGTCCGAATTCATGCGCGAGCACCGCGCGGAACTGCGCGGGCGTGAGTGCAGTGAGCAACGGGAGCCCCAGCGCGAGGTAGTTGCGTTGCCAGCCGAGGATGCCGAGGCGCGGGACCTGTGACACCGACGCATTCAGTTTGTCCGTGATGAGCACGTGATGCGGAGCCGGTGCATTGACTGCGCGGCGCACGGCGTCGATTTCAGCGAAGAGCTGCGGCGCCTCTTCCGCGCGAATCTCGAGTCCCGGCGGCGGCGCGAGGGTCACCCAGAGCGCTCGCCCGAACGTGGCCACCAGCGCCAGGACAGGAAGCGCGAGCTTGAGCAGGATAGCCTCGAGATCCAGCTTGATGAGCACCCACGTGAGCAGCGGGATGAAGGCGAGCAGGCCAAGCATCATTGCCGCGACGCAGGCGTAGCCGAGCACGGCGAGGGCACCAACGCGCAGTCGATACGCGGTCGGGTGCATCGCGGCGACGGACTCCAGACGCGAAACCAGCGTGGCGTATTCGTCGTGCGTCACGTGCTGCTGGGAGATGGTGGAGAGAATACTACGGGCGGCTAGGAGCGAGAGAACCAGGTGCAGGTTGGATTCGAACCTGCTACATGTCCGTTCGCGTCGAGCGCGAGCGCGAGCGGCGCCGCGCTCAGCGATCCATGATCGTCAGGTACGCCCTCCAGGGCCCGATGGCCTCGCGGTACTGCTTCGCCATGACACGGGCCATCTGCGACACGTGGCCGAGGTCGTGGGCGACCCACGCCGCCAGCAGTTGCCGCAGCGTGACCGCTCCGAGCTCGGGATGCTCACCCGGGAGCGCGAGCTCGACGTCGGTGAGATGCCACGCCGCGAGCGCCGCGAGGTTCTCGGCGCGCAATCGCGCGAATTCATCAAGGAGCGTCGCGAGCGATTTGCCCTGGCTCTCGCGGAACTGCGCGAAGCGGTCGAACGGCGTGAACCGACGGTTCTCGCCCCGGCCCAGGATGATCCGTGCCCGGGGAATCCAGTCGGTGCGCTCGCCGTGGATGAGGTGCCCGACAATGACGTACGGGCTCCAGGTTTCGGGTCCTTCGGTGGCGTCGGTCCATTCGGAATCGAGTCCGGTGAGCATCGCGCGCAGCGTGTCAGGCGTCCGCTGCAGAACCGCGATGCCGTGCGCGAGGTCGAAATCCATTGCGCTCCCTGAGAGAGGGTCCAGCTGCTTGTGCAAGGGCCCGGGTTCAGATGGGTAACAGAAGCATGTTAACGTGCGACGAATGTGGGCGCAGGCGGGTCAGGGTCGCGGCAGTGCACGTACCACTGTCGGACTGGGATCGCGTCGCACACCTCGCGGCAGGCGCCACGACTCCCTGATCGGCTCCGGGCACTCCGTCAGGCGCGGGTGCCCCGTACCGCCCACGCGCGAGCGATGAGATTGATCGAGCCGTCGGCGGCGACTGGAAGAGCCGCGCGAACGCGCTCGCGCAACGCGGCCCGCTGTTCTACCGCGAGCCGCATCGCGTAGCCCGGAGCGGGGCCCTGCCCGCCGAGGAACGGGTGCCAGTAATCCGCGAAGTCCTGAAAGCGCGTCGGCACGTCGATCGCCATGCTTTCGACGTCTTCGAGCCGGGCATCGCGAAGCAGGTCCTCCAGGGCGTCACGGTGGCAGATGGGAAAGCGGCGCGCTTCGTCGAGCTCTGACGCACGCGGGTCCAGTGCGACGGCGGCATCCCAGAAAGAGCGCACGAGCTGCATCTCGCCTGCATAGTCCCACACGTACACCGCAACCACGCCTCCCGTGCGAACGACTCGCTGCATCTCCGCGAGTGCGGCGTCCGGACGCGGAATGAAATTGAGCGCGAGCCCCGAGACGGCGATGTCGCTGCTGCGTGCGGCACGGGGCAGCATTCGGGCGTCCGCGACGGTGAATGCCGCGCGCCGATCGATTACGTGCTTGCGCGCGAACAGCGCATAGGACAACGATGCGTCCATCGCGTGTACGCACGTGGGGGCGGTGTCGCCGAGAATCGCCGCGGTGAGCGCGCCGGTCCCGCAGCCCACGTCGAGCCACTTTGCATTCGGCGCTGGCCGGAGCCAGGCCAGGAACTCACGTGCGACCAGTCGGCTCCAGCGCCCGATGTACGACTCGTACGCAGCGCCACTGGCCCACACATCTGTCAATGCACTCGGCATACTGAGTGCCCGTCAGGCGACCGCCGCCGGCGTGCGCACCGTTCGATAGATCCGGACCTCTCGACCGAAAACGACGGCCGTGCCAGCCTGCCGAGCTCCCAGATGCTCGGCCACCCGGATGGACGCACGGTTTTCGGGATGAATCAGACTGATGACGTGATCGCGATCCATCTCGAGGAATGCGTACCGCAACGCCCGGCGCGCTCCTTCGGTCGCCAGTCCACGGCCCCAGTGCTCCTTCGCAAGCGTCCATCCCAGCTCGAAATCAGGCCAGCCCTCGGGATTCAGGAATCCAATGCGTCCTATGAAGCGGCCCGACTCCTTCTCCTCGACCGCCCAGGGGCCGTAGCCCCGCAGATGCCAATGACCGATCATGAACGCGAAGTGGCGCCACGCCTCTCCGGCCGTCCAAGGCGCACCCCCGCCGAGGTAGCGCATGACGTCCGCATCGGAGCACAGCCGCGCGTAGTCGGGGAAATCCGCTTCTCGAAATTCGCGGAGAATGAGTCTGGGTGTATCGAGCGTTGGAATCATCGCGGCGCCGGCTCCGCGGTCATCACCTTGGCGACGATGGCCTGCGCCGTGGGGCCGGTGAACAGCGGCTCGCCCGCCAGCATCAACGGTCGGCGAGGGCGGTCCGCAGTGCGGCGTCAATTCCCGTCATTGGCGAATCACCACGGATGTCAGCCACGACGAGGGACGCGCACGGGTGAACCTGCGATGCCAGGTGAATGCCGACGACAGCGGGCGCGTGGGAGCGGCGACCGGGAGGTCGCGTTAAATTTAGGGGCGCGTCACACGGCTGTCCAATGGTGCGCGCCCGGATGAGCGCGTCCGTACGGCGACGCGGTGCCCCGGCACACCAGGTTCCAAAAGGCGTCCCTGGCCGTTGGGCTCGACGGGGTCAGCCAGAGCCGGGTACTGGCGTGAAGCGACCAACTGCGGCAGCTTGTAGCTCCGCCGAACTCGCATTGCCGCGAGCGAACTCCGCTGTCCGTCCTTTCGTTCGTCGTAGTTCTCACTGCCGAGGTTACGAGTGCGCAGCGCCATCGTCATGGCCCCGCTTCTGCTCCTGGGGACCGCAGCATCACGCAGCGCATCCGGGGCACGAAGCCCGGGCGCGTCGCCTGCATCCGTCGCGTTCAACGACAACCGTGTTGCGGCCGGCGCAGTTCATGCCGGCGTGCTCGACGTCCACCTCGAGGTGGATACCGGTGCGTGGCATCCGTATTCCAGCGACAGCACCGGCGTACATATCCTCGCGTTCCGCGAAGTCGGCCATCCGCTCGAGACGCCAGGCCCGATGCTGCGTGTGACCGCCGGCGAGCGAATCCATGCATGGGTGACGAACCACGCCGCCACCACGCTCGTGGTGCACGGGCTGGCATCGCGCCGTCGTGTAGTCATGGACACGCTGGTCGTGCCCCCGGGCGGCACGCGCGATGTGGAATTCACCGCCGACGCCGAGGGAACGTACTACTACTGGGGCTCGACGTCGGGCACGGGCTTCGAGGACCGGCTGTACGCGGACGCCCAGCTCAACGGGGCGCTGATCGTGGACCCCACAGACGCGCGCCAGCGAGCGCCGGATCGTGTGTTCGTCATTCAATGGTACATTCCCGGGCACGACTCGACCGGTGCGCCAGACCGCGAGAACGGATTCTTCACGTTCAACGGCCGCCCGTGGCCGAATACCGAACGCCTGTCGTACGAGCAGGGCGACAGCATCCACTGGCGGATCATCAACGCGACGGCGGACGTGCACCCGCTGCATCTGCATGGCTTCTTCTATCAGATCCGCGCTCGGGGAGATGACCAGCAGGACACATTGTACTGGCCGGCGCAGCGCAGAATGGCCGTCACCGAACTTCTCCTCGACGGCACCACCATGGATCTGGCCTGGTTCGCCGACCGGCCGGGCTCCTGGATTTTTCACTGCCATCTGAACTGGCACGTGGTGCCGAATCCCGGTGTCGGACCGGCGATGCAATCCGACGCGATGCGCGACCATGACCTGTTCACGGGACCCGTGATCCACGACATGAACGACCATGCGCGCGAAGGAATGGGCGGCCTGGTGCTGGCAATCCACATTCGCCCCAGGGCCGACTGGCATCAGTACGCGGGCCCTCGTCGGCAGCTGCACCTCTACATAGAAAGCGACTCCGCGGCCACGGACACCTTGCGGCGCTTCGGATACGAACTGACCCAGGGCAACGCGCCGGAGCCGCGGAACGCCGCGCTGCAGTGGCCAGGGCCAACGATCGTGCTGCATCGCAACGAACCGACAGCCATTACGATCGTGAACCATTCACCCGAGCCGTCGCAAGTGCATTGGCACGGGCTGGAGATCGACAGCTACTACGACGGAGTGGCCGGCATCAGCAGCAACGCGGGAATGGTCGAGCCGATGATCATGCCGAACGACTCCTTCGTGGTGCACCTCACGCCGCCCCGGACGGGCAGCTTCATGTACCACACGCACATCAACGACCTCCGCCAGCAGAGTCACGGATTGTACGGTGCGCTGGTGGTCCTCGACAGCGGTCAGCGGAGGGATCCTGACGCCAATCGCATCTACATGCTGAGCACGAACGCGCAGGACGAGCCCATTCTGAACGGAGGAGACCTGCCGCCTGAGGCTACATTCCAGGCTGGCAGGACGTACCGGCTGCGCTTCATGAACATCACGCTGGATTCGCCCGGATTGGAATTTCACCTGGTGCGGGACGGCGCACCGATCCGGTGGACGCGTGTGGCCAAGGACGGATTCACCCTGCCCGCGTGGCAACGCGAAAGCAGCCCCGCGCGCCAGCGCGTGAGCATCGGGGAGACGTACGACATGCAGGTCATGTTCCCGAAGCCCACCGAGCTGGCGCTCGAGGTGCGGCGAGCCAATGAGACGCTGGTTGCGCGGCAGGTGATTCGAGTGGTTGCGCCGCACTGAGTGCGCTATCTGGAAAACACTGCCCCATGTGGCACGACGTTTCCGGCAACGTGACTCGGCCAGTTCACGCCGGCAAGGCTGATGCCCGCCTCGCTGCTGCCCGGATCGTGGAAGCGCTGGTCAACGGACAGTCGCCCGTTCGAAGGGTCGAAGTCGACAATGAACAGGCGATTTCCCTTGCCCGCCGAGTTCAACACGAGCCTGCGGCCGGTGCGATCAATGGCAATCCAGTGGGGTTGCTCGTCGGGGCCCACGCTGACGCGTGACACTTCGCGCGGGTGCTCCGGGTCACTGACGTCGAGCGCGACCAGCCCGTGGTCTGCCGGGACGGTTTGAATCCAGTAGTGCGACGTCACCACGGGCACACCGCAGTCAACGCCGTCGAAGCGATGTACGAATTCCGCTTGTGGCGTGGCCGACCTGATATTCTGCAGGAGGAACAGTCCGCAATTGAACGTGTGGATGTAGACGCTGCGGCCGTCGGCAAGGAGGCGCGGTTCTCCAGTGTACAGGTTGGCGTTGCCGCGCGGACCATTCGCGCCAGGCGGGAGCGCCACGCTGCGCAACAATCTGAGATCGGACAGACGCCAGATCTGCACCCATTGTGACGTGGCCGTGGAGTCGCCCGGATCCATGTCGCTGGTCGTCGACACGGCGCGATTGATGCCGGGCATTGCGAGCACGCTGTATGGGTAGATCAGCCGATCCCCGATCGTCGTATCGGCGGCGCTTGCCGATTTGAATGGGTGACCGCGCTCATCCATCTCCACGAGTCCACCGGTGACGTGCGGAGTTGAGCTGGCCATGCCGGACATTACCCCACCGGGCATTCGCATCTGCGCCGCGGTGCTCGCGTCTGCGCGATACTGAAAGGTCGCCAGCACGCGATTGCTTCCCAGTCGAATGAACGTATGTGGATGACTGAATCCGGCCACGTCCCCGAACGACGTGAGTATCCGTGGCTTGAGCGCATCGTGCAGATCGAACAGCCACGTGCGTCCGGCATCAAAGTCGTTCGCGAGGAGATGCCCGCTCGGAGCAAGCTCGTGTTCCGTGTGATGCGGCATCCCGATGGTGCCCGTCAGCACGCTCGCCAGCACGCGACCATATGTAGCCGACTGAGGGTTGGCGTCGATCGTCGCCATGAAATCGCTCGCGCCTGGGGCTCCGGCCCAGACGAACAGGTACGACGACTGGGCCGCAGCGATCTGCGGCGCCACCAGCGCCAGGATGGCGAGCACTCGCATGATGTTCATGGCGGCAAGAGTGCTTCGCGCGCTTGCCGTTGTCAAAGTGACGCCAAGCCGCCGGCCTGAAGGAGACCGCTCAGGCCGGCGCCGTGCCCGACTCACCGATAGGCGTACGGGAACGTCTCCCCCGAGCGCCGGAACGCAACCACCTCGTACGCCTGCGGGTTCGGCCCCTCCAGCCCCGGTGCACCGCACGGCATACCAGCCACCGCGAGCCCGGCAATATCCAGTGGGTGCTCACGAAGGCGGCGAATGAGATCCGCAGGTACGTGCCCCTCGATCACGAAATTGTCGATGAGCGAGGTATGGCACGACCACAGCTTCTCGGGAACGCCGAAGTTTCTCTTGAACAAAGAGAGGTCGTCGAAGCTCGTGGTCGTAACCTGAAAGCCGTTCCGCTCGAGGTGTGCAACCCAGTGCTCGCAACAACCGAGATGAGGGGTCGAGTACACGTATGCCATTACCGGGGCGCTGCGCGATCGAGCCAAGCCAGTGGACGCCCACAGTCGTTCGCCCGTCAAGGCCGTCAACGCCGTGCCGCCGGCGATCCCGGCGAGTGCCCCGAGCCACCGCCGTCGCGTAACTGCCTGCCCGGTGTTTAGCACGCAGACGCCGAGAGACGGGACCTTGGATGTCCCGTGACTCTGCTGCCGCACGTCATGGTCGCGCATAAGGCACCTCCATGCTCGCGGCGTCGGAGCGATACGACCGCTTCTCATTGTTCGACTGCTCGCGATCCGGCCTCACGGGAGTCAGTTCCCGTACCGATCTGCCCTCGTCCGAGGCAGCTGGTTCTTGTCGCACAACAAGTATGCCGGACGGGGTTCCGCTCGGGAGTAGGGAAATGACCGCGACATTGTCAGGCGACTGCCGACGCGGGAGGATCTGCTCGTCGCCGCGGCGGCTACCTGCCGATCATCAGAATCGTGAAGGACCCTGGTACCGCCGGCCCGAAGCCTTCACGCCCGCGGTCGGTCGCACCCGGCGCGGCTGGCGGCGCCGGAGCCCGCTCGAGGCTCATGGTGAAGATGTGATTGGTCTTCGTGTCGAGCGTGATCGTGCGCGCGCCGACCATGGTCTGGAGATTCTCTTCCACCTCGAATGTGGTCGGACTCATCTCCTTCACCACGGTGAGCGTGCCGTTGCTGTGCGTGCTGAACGCTTCCATCGTCGCGGGATCAAAGACGGCGCCATCGGATCGGCCGGCGAGCGGCAGACTGTCGAGAATGGCGCCGTTCGTGGCGCTGAGGATGACCATCATGGGCTGCGGCGGATCCGCTGGCGGGTTCCCCGACTGGGCACACGCGGCGAAGAGAATGTGATGCTTCGCGTCGAGCGCCAGTCCGTTGCACCGCCCTCTGTCGCCCAGCGGGTAGTGCGCGGTGGCCTTCATGGTTTTCGTGTCCACCACGGTGACGCTCCCGGCCGAGTCCTGCATGACGACGTACATCGTCCCCTTGCCATCGGACACCGCTTCCTCCGGAACACCGCCCAGGTCGATGGTGCCAAGGACGGTTCCATCCTTCGCGTCGATGACGGTGGCATTCTTCGTCGGATGACTGAAGACATAGACCCGATGGTTGAAAGCATCGAAGAGAATGCCATCCGGCCGGGCGGGCGCGACATTGATCTGCCTGATCAGCTTCAACGACTTCGTGTCGAACATTGACACGGCCTGACTGCTCGAGAAGCCGTGATCGTACTTCGGATCGACCACGACGCCCTGCCCCCCGCTGTTCGGAATCTCGCCGACTGGCGCGAGCGTTTCGAGATCGAACACCGTGATGCGGCCAGGCACGGCCGCCCTGGCCGGCGTGCTGTCCGTGGCCGGCACTGCTCGGGAGCCGCCGCGCGGAATGTAGAGGCGCCGGCCGGCGACATCGGCGTAGATGTAGTCGTAGCCCCCTTCGCCACCAACGCGGGCCGACTTGAGCACCTTCCACGGCCCGGTGGTTGCGGGCTGCTGCGCAACGAGTGGCTGGGCAAGACAGGCAATGACGAGAACGGCGGAGACGCCGATGGGACGCATGGACGGGATCCTCTGGATGGTTCTGGATGGTGAGGAATGAGAGGCGAAATCGGGTCAGGGAGACGTTCGCGACAGCGCCTGCCGCATCCCCGCGGCGCGCAGCGCCGTTGTTCCGCCCACGATCGGGATCGAAAACGACGAGTGCGCCAGATCCACCGTCAGCTCCGTTCCCGGTTGCGGCCAGAGCGTGAATTCGCGATCGCTCGACATGATCATCACCGCCAGCCGCTTCCCCGGCGGCACGAACTCGTCGTCCGGCTCGAGATCGAACGTGAGATCGTAGAACCGGCCGGGCACGAGCGGCTCACCGGGCAACTCGGAATCATAGTTGCCGCCCTTCGTGAGCGACCGGTAGTTCTGGATGTCGGCCCAGCCGCGCGTGATGAGTCCCGCACGGCTCTGCGATCCGACGAGCGTGGAATCGTACGGCAGCATCACGAGCCACACACTGAGGTTCGCCGCCGGCTTGCTCGACGCGATGCGCAGCGTCACGCGGGGCGTGCCGGAGATGTGTACCGTGTCGCTGAACACCGGCGTGGCGTAGAGCAGCCGATGCGGTGAGTGCGTTTCGCTGGCGTTGGCACTGCCGCTGAACGCGACATCATCCACGAGCGTATCCGATCCCGTGCTCGCGTTCCCGACGGACAGCATTGCGGTACCGGTGCCGCCGGCCACCGGGTGGAACACCACCGGAACCGAGCCGGGAACGGGGAACGATGCGAACGGCGTGGGCGGGCCTGCCGGGGGCCGTCTCCGCCGGCGGCGCTCTCCCTGCGCCGGGGCTGCGAGTGACGGACTGCCGCTGCCCGCTGTGCGCGCCGCCGCCGAATCGTGTGCCGCGGCCAGCGCGCGTGGCTCCTGCGATGCGGCGTCCTCCACGATCCACACGGGTGGATCCTTCTCCACACCATTCTTCACGCCGTACAGGTAGTGACTGAACCAGCGATTGACCATCTCCGCCGGCGGGTTGCCGCCGTGACCACCCTGATGCAGATAGATCGAGACCGGCAGCCCAAGCGCTTTCATCTCGTTGTAAATGCGCACGCTGTGCTCGGGCACGACGTTGTAGTCGTTGAAGCCTTGCGCAAGCAGGACGGCGGCCTTGACGTTCTTCACGTGCGGCAGGAGATCGCGCTCGGCCCAGAAGTCGTTGTAGTCGCCGGTCACGCGATCCTGCCCCTTCTGCCCCGCGAAGATGCCGTTCTTCCAGATGCGGTCGCAGTTGGCGCGACCTGCGCTGTCACCGCTCGCAATGAAGTCGTAGAGCACATCCACGTCTTCGCCCAGATACCCGCCGGGCGAGCGCACCAGGCCGTTGGACCGATAGTAGTGATAGTACGACGTGTTGGGCGAGACGGGGATCACGACCTCGAGTCCCGCGACGCCCGTGGTGGCCGCGGCAAGCGGCAGCGTCCCCTCGTAGGACGTGCCCATCATGCCCACCTTGCCCGTGGACCATGACGTGGCCTTCACTTCCACGGAGCCTGTCTCCGTCGTGTATCCCTTCGCGCGGCCGTTCAGCCAGTCAATGACGAACTTCATGGGCATGCGCTCGGGGACATCACCGACGGTCGGACAGCCCTGCGAGCGGCCGGTACCCGGTGCTTCCGAGTGAACCACGGCGAACCCGCGTGGCACCCACTCGTTCACGAACTGGTTCGAGATGCGGGTGCGCTCCGCCTCATACGGCGCCGATAGCATGAGGCCGCGCCGCTCCGGCGTGGCGCCCAGCTCCTGCTTGACGTTCCAGTTCACCTGATCGCGCGCGATGCCCGCATAGTATGGGCTCGAGCCGTAGATCACGGGAACCTTGAGTCCCTCGGTGTCGGTCTGACGCGGACGCGTGACGTCCACGTGCACGCGATCGGGTTTGCCATCGCGATCGCTGTCGAAATTCGTCTCCACCCAGAGCTCCTGGCGGATCCAGGTGGAGGAGTCGGCGAAGGCCGGGACGACCTGCGCCATGCCGTTCACGAAGACCGGGCCGGCGCGAGGTGACGATTGCGCGCGCAGGGCGCGCGTACCGGACAGACTCACGACCGCGAGCGCGATCGCGGCGATCTTGCGAAATGCGTGACCGGCCGTCGCGCGCGAGAGAGAATTCATCATGCTGAAAATCTGCCTGCCGGTGCCGGCGCTGGCCAGAGGCACAGACCCACGCGATACTGCCACCTATCCGCGGCCGTGAACGATGTCGAAGAACATGATCCAGGCGCTCGCCTACGGGCGACCGGCGGCGTTCACCTTGCGCGCCATGGCGAGCTTCGCGCGCAACGGCGGAACGGCGGCGGCGGTGGCCGGGTTCGCGGCCATCCTGGTGAGTGCGGCGTCCACCGCGTCCAGCCCGAGATTCGTCCCGACGCGCGCGGATGCCTGCGCCAGCGCGCTCTGGAATCTGGGATCAGCCTGCAGCTCCGTCTCGCCGAGCGCCTGGGCCTTGCCAATGATATCGGAAAGAACCACGACTGCCCGCTTCGCGTTCTCGGGAGATGCGAGATTCTTCGAGCTGGTGAACTGGGCGAGCTCCGGCAGGCTCGTGGCGAAGCGCTGCATCGCCGCGGCTTGTGCCGCA
>Ga0070684_100003994_pt1 | contig 11166 bp, 8 predicted proteins | sample KBSC723LmetaG_FD_65653 | JGI IMG/M metagenome (GOLD analysis project Ga0070684, IMG submission 65653) | Corn rhizosphere microbial communities from Kellogg Biological Station, Michigan, USA - KBS C7.2-3L metaG | ecosystem: Host-associated > Plants > Roots > Rhizosphere ...
GCGACCACGAGGCAGTAGCGCGCGAAGTCGTTGTAGCCGGTCTTGCCGCCGAGGAGCTGCACGTTCGTCCGCGCGGCCTGGCGATCAGTGTTGTTGTATTTGAGCGGCGGCTTGCCGACCGGGTGCGCCTCGTACTCGGCGCGGTGGGTGATCGGTCCCAGCACCGGGTTGGCGATCACGTGCTTCAACAGCACGATCACCTCGCGCGGCGTCGACACATTGTTCACCGACAGCCCGGTCGGCTCCTGGAAGCGGGTGTTCTTCAGACCCAGCTGCTTCGCCTTGGCGTTCATCGCCACGACCATCTGCGCGGGTGTCAGCTTCACCGCGCGCCCGAGCGCGGGCACCGCGCGGTTGTCCGATCCCATCAGCGCCGCGTGCAGCAGATCGCGGTTGGACAGCGTCATGCCCTCGAGCAGGCGGGACTTCGCGCCGTTCTTGGCGACCTCGGTGTCGCTGTGGTTGATCGTCGACAGGCCTTCCAGCTCGAGGTTCCGGTCGACCACGATCAGCATCGCCGCGAGCTTCGAGATCGAAGCGATCGGGCGCTCGCGATCCGGGTTGTGCGCGAACACGGTGGTGCCTGTCTCGTCGATCACCAGCGCCCCGGCCGCCTGCACGTTCGGCTGGCCCCGCTTCGTCGCCACGACCAGCCTCTCGGTGGCCACGGCCTTCTTGCGCTTCGCCGGCTTGCCCTTTCGCTTCGCGGCGGCGAACGCGGGCGATGCATCGCCCACCAGCGTCAGCGCGACGGCGAGGGCCGCCGTCGTCGTGAACAGCGCGATCCGGCGGAAAAAACGCGGCATCACCACCTCAAGAGTTATAGAGGAGGACGCGCCGAGGGCAAATTCCCGGAGCCCTCTCCCAGGCCCAGCCGCCGGCGCAAACCCTGCAGCGCCGGCCGCCAGCCCCGCCAGTGATTGATGCGCCACAAGGCCAGCGCGAGCATCGCGGCGGTCATCAGCAGGAACGCGATCGTCGCGCCCGTCATCGACAGGCGGTTCGCGAACCGCTTGAAAAGCAGCCCGTAGACCAGCTCGACGTGCACCCAGTACACGAGCAGGGACGTCTGCCCGAACACGCGCATCACGGAGAACCGCGGCGGCGGCCAGAGCCGCGTGACCGCGTGCGCCAGCAACGCCATCAGGCCGATCGATCCCAGACGATAGAAGAACGTTCCGACGCCCATTTGCTGCGCGACCTCCGAGCGATACTGGATCACATACGGATTGATCGCGCGGACGAGCTTCACCCCGCCGACCATCGCCAGCCCGACGATGGCGATGACGACGAACGCGCGGGTCAACCGCCGCGGGTCGCGGTTCTGCCGCACCAGCCAGTGCCCGATCGCGACGCCGACGAGCGTCCACGCCATCGGCGGGATCAGCGGAAACGCCGCCATCTTGTCGTGACCGGCGATGTACGCGGCAAGGTGCCTCGGCAGCCAGGTCGGGAGATGATCGCCGGGCCCGATGATCGGTCCCACGGCGACCAGCGCCGCCGCGACCGCGAGCGTGATCGCGTACGCCGGCCGCCCGCGGCGCGGCGCGCAGATCAGCGCCGCCAGCATCATCGACGCGCCGAGGCAGTTCAGGATGTCGACGCGAAAAAGATCGCGCCAGTCCCAGAAGAAGCTGAGGACGTACTCCTGCACGCGGAACAGATACGCGAGGACCAAGACCTCGAAGCCGCGCTTCACGCCGCCGCGCACCATCGCGCTGCGCTCGACGCCGCGCGCGATTTGCGCCTCGAACTTGATCGCCATCGAGACGCCCGCCAGCAGCAGGAACATCCGGAACGGGAAGCCGCCCCACCAGCGCGTGTCCTGGAAAATTCGCGTCGCCCGGGCCGCCGGGCTGGTCCAGTACCCGTAGAGGTGCGTCTCGATCATGAGCACCACCGCAAGGCCGCGGAGCCAGTCGATCGCGTCGATCCGGCCGATCGCCTTCTTGCCGCCGGGGGCTGGGGCGGGCTGAGTCACCGCTCCCCAAATTCGCGCCCCTGCCCCTGCCCCGTCAAAGGATTTTCTGCATCAGATCCAGCGTTTGACAGTTATCAGCGGGGGGACTATAAATCCCCCCCTTTCGGAGGTTTGCGCGCGATGTCTCTCAAGATGGGCCTTTTGGGCCGCAAGATCGGAATGACCCAGGTGTTCCACGACGACGGAACGGCCCTCGGGGTCACCGCCGTCACCGTCGGTCCGTGTGTCGTCGTCGGCAAGCGGACGCCGGACAAGCACGGCTACTCGGCAGTGCAGCTCGGCTTCGAGGACGAGACCGTCCGCCTGCTGAGCCGCCCCCGGGCCGGTTACTTCACGAAGAACGGCCTCGAGAAGCCGCTTCGCCACCTGCGCGAGGTGCGCCTCGACCCGAAGGACGTCGAGAAGTACGAGGTCGGCAAGGTCCTGCGCGCGGCCGAGGTCTTCAAGGCCGGCGACGTCGTCGACGTGGTCGGGACGACCAAGGGCAAGGGCTACCAGGGCGTCATGAAGCGCCACCGCATGGCGGGCGACTCGGACACGCACGGTACGCACGAGTTCTTCCGCCACGGCGGCTCGATCGGCTGCCGCCTCACGCCGGGCCGCGTCCACAAGGGCAAGCGCATGTCGGGCCTGATGGGCAACGTCAAGTGCACCTCGTCCGACCTCGTCATCGTCAAGGTGATGGAGGACAAGGACGTGGTGCTCGTGAAGGGCGCCATCCCGGGTCCCGCGAACGGCCTGATCCTGATCAAGGGCAGCGTGAAGGACGTGAAGAAGTACGTCGTCCCGCGCGCCATCAAAGAGGTCGAGTCGAAGAACCCGATGAAGGCCTCGAAGAAGGGCACCGGCGGCGCGGCTGCCAAGCCCGCGAAGAAGTAACCGCTGTCCAGGCTGGGCGATCGCCGCGGCCGGCACGACGCCTTCTTCAAGAAGGCGCGCTCGGCCGGGTTCGTTGCGCGCTCGGTCTACAAGCTCGAGGAGATCGATCGCCGGCTGCGCCTGATCCGGGCCGGCGATCGCGTGCTGGATCTGGGCTGCCGGCCGGGCTCGTGGATGCAGTACGCGCTGTCGGTCGTCGGACCGCACGGCGCGGTCGTCGGCATCGATCGCGACGCGCTGCCGCAGCCGGTCGCGGGCGCGCGCGTCCTGCAAGGCGACATCTTCACCACGCCGGATGCCGAGCTGCTGGGGCCGCTCGCCGCGTTCGACGTCGTCCTGTCCGACATGGCGCCGAACACGACGGGCACGCGCGCGACCGATCAGGCGCGCTCGGCGTCGCTGTTCGAAGAGGCGCTGACGCGGGCGGAACGGCTCCTGGCACCGAGCGGCGCCTTCGTCGGCAAGATCTTCCAGGGCCCCGACGTCGATGGTCTGCGCAAGCGCATGGCCGCCCGCTTCTCGGATGTGCGGGTGCTCAAACCCGAAGGCTCGCGCACGACGAGCACCGAGATCTACCTGGCCGGCAAGGGCTTCGCCTGAGGCGAAGCCCCGCCGTCACTGCGCGAACGGGTCGTTCCAGCTCTCGGTCGCCGCCGTCTCCGATGCGGGGCCGGACGGACTTGGGCCCCCAGCGCGCTTGCGCGCCGTGACAGGGGCGCGTCCCCGCGCGACCGGCGCGGGCGCCGGAACGATCGTGCGCGGCGCCGCGACCGCGGGCGCCGGAACGATCGTGCGCGGCGTCGCAACCACGGGCGCCGGCATCGGAACGGTCGCGCGCGGCGCGACCACGGGCGCCCGGACCACACGGGCGGCCGGCGCGGGCAGCGGCCTGGCGACGGGCAGCAGACGGGCCGCCGGCACCGGCTCGACCGCCGGCGCGGCGGCGGCCTTCGGCGCGGCCTGGGCGGCAGGCGGCGCCGCGGTCTGTGCTTCGGCAACGCTCGCGGCGGCCGCGGCAGGAGCCGCCTCGCGCACGACCTCGACACCGCGCGCCGGGGTGGCGGCGGCGAGCGTCTCGGCGGGAACGCCTTCGCACGCCGCCCGAGGACGCGGCCAGAGGCGGTCGACCGCGACCATGAACATCATCCCGCACGAGAACGCGATGAGGAGTAGCCCGGCGAGCCCCGCCTTGCGGGCACGGCGTCGTCCCGCCTCGTCCTCCAGCGCGAGGGGCGGCCGGGGCTGCGAGGTCCGCCGCGGGCGCACCGACCGCAGCACGGGCGGCGGCGTGGGCGTGGCCCCCCACGCGCGCGTCACGATCGGCGGGGGCGTCAGCACCGGTGGGGGCGTCACCAAGGGTGGCGGCGTCCGCTGCGCGCCCGGGGGCGGCGGCGTGGGCGCCATCCTTCTTGCCGGCGCGGGCGTTCCCGCGGGCGGCGTCGTGCCAACTCCGACCTTCATTTTGAAACTGCTTCGCCCCAGGTAAACGACGCCGTCGTCTCCCCCGTCCGCCTTGACCGCCACTTCTTCTACTTCCTCCGTTCGTTTTCGATCCGCTGTCCGCGCGGCTTTCCCGTACGACACTACTTGCGGCCCGTCAAGGCACGGTTTCGTTTACGCGCGTTCTTGGTGAAGCCCCCGGCGGATCACCGCCGCCCACGTCCGGGGTGGCCCCATCTAGGACGGAACCTGGCCGGTGCTAAAGTGTCCAATCAGACGGCGATGCGCCCCCCTTTTCTCGCCCTGTGCGGCCTCGTGGCCGCCGCGGCCGCCGGGCCAGCGTGGGCGGGCGAGAGCCTCCGCCACGACATCGCCGTGGACGCGCGCGGGCCGCTGGCCTTCATCGAGGTGACCCGGGCGGTGCCGGTCCCGGAGAAGCCGGGGGCCTCCGAGACGTTGCTGGACATCGCGCTGCCCGAACGGAGCGCGCTGGTCGCGGTCGAGGTTCGCGACCGGGGGCGATGGCGCCCGATTGACGCCAGCGCCGCCGCGGCGCCCGGCAATACCTACCGGAACGAGAGCGCCGCGCGCGGCGTGACCCCGGCGGCCGAGCCGTTCGACGACAGCGCGGACTACCGTCTGCGCCTGCAACATGGGCCGCTCGCCCGCGGTGCCGAGCCGCCGGCCGTACGGTACCGGTTCGCGACGACACCGACCTTCGTGAACGGCCGGTTCCGGGTGCGCTTTCCTGCGGCGCCGGAAAAGCTGCCCGTTCCCGCCGACGTGACGGTCACCGTGCAGGCGACCGCGGACGTCGACATCGCCGGGACGCGGACGCAGACGGCGGCGGGCGTCGCGAAGACCCGGGGTCGGGCCTCGACGCGCGGCGGCTGGGAGGTCTCGTGGGCGCCGCGCGATCCCGCGCCCAGCGCGGCGGGCCCGACGCTGGACACCCGGGTCGCGATGGCGACGCTGTCACCGACCGAGACGGCGCTCGCCTATTCCGTCCGCAGCCGCCCCGCCCGCGCCGCGGGCGCGCCCAGCAGCGTGCTGCTGGTGATCGACCGCTCGCGCAGTGTCGGGCTGGCCGGGCTGTCGGCGGAGCACGACCTCGCGCGGCGCATCCTGGAAGCGCTGCCGCCGAGCACGCGGTTCGACGCCCTGTTCTTCGACCGCGCGACCAAGCGACTGTTTCCGATGAGCCGCCCCGCGACCCGCGAAGCGATCGGCGCGCTGGAGGACGAGATGGTGCCGGCGCGCATGCAGAACGGCACCGATCTGGTGGCCGCGCTGCGCGAGGCCGGCGCGCTGCTTCGCCGGGAACAGACAACGTTCGCGCCGCGCACGCTGCTCGTCGTGCTGACCGACGGCGCCCTGGCCGCCGCGCACGACGGCGCCGCGCTGGATCGGGCGCTGGGGGCGGTGCCCGAGGTCGACCTGTCGGTGGCGGCGTTCGTCGTGCGCCCGGCCGACGACGATCCGATCAGCCGCGAGACGCGGCAGGCCCTCAGCGACTTCGCGGCCGCTCGCAAGGGCATCGCCCGGGTCCTGCGCGCCAGCGAGGTCGCCGAGGCGGTGACCGCGTCGCTGGCGGACGTCGATCGCGGCGGAGACTTCGCGCCGCTGCGCGCGAAGGTCGACGGCCGCCAGTACACGCTCGCGCCCGCGCTGGCGCCTGATGCGGTCGCGGCCGGCGTGATGTCCAGCGCCGGCCGGACACCGCGCGCCGTCGAGATCGAGGCGATGTCGCGGGGCAAGCACGTCGCATCGCCGGCCCGGCCCGTGCGCGTCGCCGCCGAGTGGCTGCGCGCGTGGTCCGCCGCGGCGCCGCGGCCGGAGAAGGCGCGCCTGCTCGTGTCGCCGTCGCTGCTCGCGCTCGTCGAGCCCGTCGTGCGGACCGTCCCCGAGCCGGAGCCGATGGTCCGCGGATCGATGGACAAGATGGTGATGCGCAACGTCCTGTCGCTGGCCTACATGCCGCGCGCACGCGCCTGCTACCTGGCCCGAACCGGGAAGGACGCGGCGTCGCGCGATCTCGCCGGCAAGGTGCGCCTGGCCATCGACGTCGTGCGCGGCGAGGTCGTCCGCGCGGCCGTCGAATCGTCGACGCTGAACCGCGCCGACGTCGAGCATTGTCTGCGCGAGGGCGCGTTCGAGATCGAGGTGCCGCGCGTCGTCCGCAACGATGCGCCCGTGACCGCGATCCTCAACCTGGTCTTCCGGCCGCAGACGCCGGAGAAGAAGCGCGGCGACGATCTCGGCGCGGTCGGCGATCAGATCGATCTCCTGATCGAGGAAGCGCAGAAGAGCGAGGAACGGGCCGAGGCGGCCGAGAAGGACGGCGCGCAGGTCGTCGAGTCACCCGGCGGCAAGGACCGCCGGGCCCCCTCCCCTGCGCAGACCCGCTAGGGCCCCAAACCTGCTATTTTCCGCGCGCATGAGCGAGGGCAAGTTCGATTCCCATCGGCGGCTGTGTCCGGATGGCGCGTGCATCGGCCTGATCGGCGATGACGGGCGGTGCCGGGTGTGCGGCCGCGCGGCGGGGGGTGGCGGCAAGGATGTGCCAGCGGCGGCGGCCGCGGCTGGGACCGGCGACGCGCTCGAGGACGAGGGCGCCGACTGGAGCAGCAACGAGCCAGTCGCGGAGGCGGACGCGAGCGAGGCCGGGGACGAGGCGAAGGCGGCGCCGGGCGCCGGCTTCGATCCGAATCGACGGCTTTGTCCGGACGGGAACTGCATCGGGGTCATCGGCGCCGATGGCGTTTGCACGGTGTGCGGGCAAAAAGCTGATTAAGCTTCCCGCATGGCTACGGTCGCGGTGATTGGCGCCTCGAACGCTCCTCACAAGTACGGCAACAAGGCGGTGCGCGCGTATCTGCGCCAGGGCTGGACGGTCTATCCCGTCAATCCCAACGAGGAGACGGTCGAGGGGTTGAAGGTCTACCCGACGCTCGCGGACGTTCCCGGCACCGTCGATCGCGTGGCGATGTACGTGCCACCGTCGGTCGGCATCACGCTGCTCGAGGCGATCAAGGCGAAGGCGCCCGCGGCCGAGCTGTTCCTGAACCCCGGCTCGGAGAGCGACGACCTGCTCGATCGCGCCAGCGCGCTGGGCCTGGAGACGATCCAGGCCTGCGCGATCGTCGACATCGGCGAACGCCCGTAGCGGTAAGCAGACCGTTCGTCAGCGCGAGCGGCGGCGGGCGCGTACGCGGGCGCGGGGCCGCGCGACCGCCACTGCCAGTCCCAGCGACAGCAGCATCAAGCTCGCCAGGCCCGCGCTCGATCCCGATCCCGCGGTGTCGCACGCGCACCCGCCCGAGACGCCGCGGTCCATCGGCGGCACGTCGGCACCGGTCCCCGCCGCCCCGCCCACGCCCGTCGACGACGGCGCTCCCGCCGCGCCGGTCGTGCCCGCACTGCCGGTCGTCCCCGCCGAGCCCGTCGGGACGATCGAACCCGCCGCGCCGCCCCGCCCCGCACTCCCGGTGCTGCCGCCGCGCCCACCGGCGCCGCCGGTGGTGCCGCCGCGGCCCGTCGAGCCGCCGGCGCCGCCGGTGCCGGTGGTCGCAGGCGTCCCCGAACAGGAGTCGATCGCCGGCCCCGGCGCGGTGAACGCCGTACCGTCCATGCACGTCGGATCGCCGCTGCCGCCGCCCGCGTAGTCGACGACGATCGTCGCGCCCGTGTTGCTCACCGACTGCACCGTGATCGACAGGCCGCCCGCCGGATCCATGTACGTCTGGCCGGCCGGCAGCGCCGCGTCGCTGAAGCTGCTCGTCGACGGCGCCATGTCGAGCAGGAACGTGTGGAAGCCCTTGCCAGTGCGCGGCTGGAGGTCGGTGGCCATGTGCACCAGCACGCGCGCCGACAGCGCCGATCCGCCCAGGGTGCCGTCGAAGTCCACCGGCGTGCGGAGCTCGAGATAGTAGTAGTCGAGGTTCTCGGTCGTCGCGCCGCCGCCGCCCGCCGCCGGCCGCATGAACGGCCGCGTATGCGGCGCCTTGATCTGCAGGAACTGGGTGCCGTTACAGGACATCTCGATGGGCAGCAGCGTGAAGGTGCCGCTGTTGGTCACCTTCACGCCGTTGCAGCTCGACAACCAACCCTGGTAGCTCTTCTGCCAGGCGTTCATGTGGCGGCAGCCGCCGCCCATCGGATCGAACGTGTCGCCGTACTCGCTCGCCGTGCAGCCCCCGTTCGGGTCGTCGAGCATCGAGCTGGTCCCGCACTTCAAGGACGACGAGTGCTGCATGCCGAAGTTGTGTCCCGGCTCCTGCACGAGGACGACGCAACCGACCGAGTGGTTGTACCAGGTGTTCGCCGACGGCTTCTGGGGCGTGCCGACGGACGCGAGGCCGCTCCAGCCGCACGAGCTGGTGTTGCTGCCGAAGAACCAGAGGTAGTTCTGGGACGTCGACCCCACCTGCGCGTCGACCATGGGCTTCAACGTGGTGGCGAGCTGGCTCGTGTCGCAGTTGCTCGAGAGCGGGTAGCTGAACGGGCCGGCGACCCGCGCGGTGATGTCCTGCATCTGGTACGAGTCGCCGAGGTAGTAGTTACGCAGCGAATCGTCGTCGGTGATCAGCCGGCCCATCACGAACGACTCGGTCAGGTCGTTCATCGTGTTGTCCCAGCGCACGGGCGTGATGCCGCCGCCGATGTCGACCAGGACGAACGCGAACGTGCGCGCCGGGAACGGCGCCGCGCCGATCAGCCCCGACTGGATCGTCGTCGCCGGCTCCGGGAGGCGCGAGAACGACGTGACCCGCAGGCCGTCGCCCTCCGGGACACCCCAGGTCCGAATGCGCGTGCCGCCCTCCAGGCCCGGACGGCTATCGAAGTGCAGCGGCAGCTCGGCTCCGGTGACGTCGCGCAGCGCGTACGTGAACTGGCTCTCGCCGGTCTCGAAGTTGTCAGCCTGGTAGACGATCAGCTCGCCGGCCCGCGATCCGTCCGCCGCGGGGGCACCGTCTTCGACCGTGTTTTCGCAGCCCGCCGCCAGCCACGACGCGCCCGCGACGATTCCGATCGTGAGCGCAACAGATCGAAGACGGCGTTTCATCATGCGTCCTTTCGCCGGGGACTGGGACGGCGGGATCGCCCGCGTCCGATCGCCACACACGCGGCCAGAAGCATAACCGCGAATCCGGATGGCGTCGCGCCGCCCGCCGTCTCGCACGAGCAGCCCCCGGAGATCTCCCCGGGTCCGTTGCCGCCCTGACCGCCGGTGCCTGGACCGTTCGCGCCGGCGTTGCCGGTGATCATGCTGCTGCCGGCCGATCCCGTCGTGACGCCGGTGCCCGCGCTGCCGGTCGTGACGCCGGTGCCCGCTGCGCCGGTCGTGACGCCGCTACCCGCGGTGCCCGTCGTGATGCCCGTGCCTCCGGTGCCCGTCGTGACGATGCCGTTGCCCGCCGCGCCGGACGTCACACCCGTGCCCGCGGTGCCCGTGCCACCGGCGGTTCCCGTCGTGCCCGCGACGCCGCCGTTGCCCGCGCTTCCCGTCGTGCCGCCGCGGCCGGCCGTCCCGGTCGCGCTACCGCCGGTGCCCGTCGTGCCGCCACGTCCGGCGGCGCCTGTCGTGCCGCCACTGCCGGCGGTACCCGTCGTACCGCCGCGACCGGCCATGCCCGTCGCGCTCCCGCCCATGCCGCCCGTGCCGGTGCCGCTGGTGCCGCCGCGACCGGCCATGCCCGTCGCGCTGCCGCCCATGCCACCCGTGCCGGTAGAGCCGCCGGCGCCTGTCGAGCCGCCCGTGCCGGAGCCGCCGCAGGTCCCCGGTCCCGGCGGCGTGAACGTGGTGCCGTCGAGGCAGGTCGGCGCCGTGCCCGGATCGCTCGTGTACTTCACGTCGACGGTCGCGGACGTCATGCCGATGTTGTGGACGGTGATCGTCAGGCCGCCGCCCGGATCGGTGAACGTCTGGCCCTCCGTGAAAGCCGCATCGCTGAAGCTGGACGTGCTCGCCTGCATGTCGAGCAAGAACGTGTGCAAGCCGGTCACGTTCCGCGCCTTCGGCGACGTCGCGACGTGGATCAGCACGCGCGGCGACAGGGCGCTGGACCCGTAGGCGAGCGTACCGTCGAAGTCCAGCGGCGTGCGCAGCTCGAGGTAGTAGTAGTCGAACGTCTCCGTCGACGCGCCACCGCCGCCCGCTGCCGGGCGATTGAACGTGCGCGTCTTCGGCGATTTGATCTGCAGGTACTGGACGCCGTTGCACTCCTGCTCGAAGGGCAGCAGCGTGAACGTGCCGCTCGACTGGATCTTCACGCCGTTGCAGCCGCCGAACCAGCCCTGGTACGACTTCTGCCACGCGTTCATGTGGCGGCAGCCGCCGCCCATCGGGTCGAAGCTGTCGCCGTACTCGCTGCCCGTGCAGCTGTTCGGATCATCGGCGAACGGCGAGGTGCCGCACTTCAGCGACGACGAGTGCTGCATGCCGAAGTTGTGCCCTGGCTCCTGCACGAGCACGACGCAGCTGACGGACGCGTTGTACCAGGTGTCGTGCGATGGGCTCTGTGGATTGCCGACCGACGCCAGCCCCGACCAGTTACAGGAGCCGTTGTTGCTGCCGTAATACCAGAGGTAGTGGTCGAACGGCCCGCCCTGCGCGTCGACCATCGATTTGAGCGAACGCGACATGGCGCTCGTGTCGCAACCGTTCGGCGTGTACGTGACGGGCCCGATCACGACGTTGCTGATGTCCTGGCGGCCGTATGAATCGTAGAGGTAGTAGTTCTTGATCGAGTCCGCGTCGGCGATCATTCGCTTGTTGATCAGGTCCGCGGTGACGGGCGTGTTGCGCGTGCCCATGTACGTGACCGGCGTGAACCCGTTGCCGGTGTCGATCAGGATGAACGCGA
>Ga0070684_100003999_pt1 | contig 11159 bp, 8 predicted proteins | sample KBSC723LmetaG_FD_65653 | JGI IMG/M metagenome (GOLD analysis project Ga0070684, IMG submission 65653) | Corn rhizosphere microbial communities from Kellogg Biological Station, Michigan, USA - KBS C7.2-3L metaG | ecosystem: Host-associated > Plants > Roots > Rhizosphere ...
AGTCATTACAATGGGGCGCAACCTTAAACTCACTGCTGTCAGTGTTGCCTGAGTGATTTCCATTCCGTGGTCAACTCTTTCTTTGGCATATTCAACAATAAGGATGGCATTTTTAGCGGCCAATCCAATTAAAGTGATCAGCCCAATTTGTGCATAGATATTATTGTTCAGCGAAGGAATTAATGTCAGTGTTAAAATAGATCCTAATGCACCCACCGGCACTGCAAATAAAACCGAAAATGGAATGGACCAACTCTCATATAGTGCGGCAAGAAAAAGAAACACAAACACCAGCGAAAGCATAAAAATGTAGATCGAACTATTACCTGCCTTTATCTCTTCTCGGCTCATTCCTGAAAAATCGTAACTGTAACCTGCAGGAAGGGTTTGTGCTGCCACTTCTTTTAAAGCGTTAATTGCTTGCCCGCTGCTGAATCCTGGCTTTGGAGAACCATTGATTTCAACGGAGCGATAAATATTGTAATGGGAAATCACAGCAGGATTTTCAACCAACGTTGTTGTAACGAGCGAAGTCAATGGCACCATTCCACCACTATTATTTTTTACGTAATAACGATTGAGTTCATTAAGTGAAGAACGGTAGCTGCTATCTGCCTGTGCCATTACACGAAAATTCCTTCCATACAAGTTGATGTCATTTACATAAGTACTTCCCAACAGGGTTGACAAGGTTGTGTACACACTGGCCACATTTACATTCAGTTGTTTTGCCTTCTCACGATCCACATCAAGCTTGTAAGACGGTGTACGGGTATTGAAGAAAGTGTAAGCAGCTCCAATTTCTGGTCGTTGGTTCAGTGCAGCTAAAAACTTTTGAGCAATACCTTCAAATTGTTTAATGTTGGCATTGCTGGTCGATTGCTGCAATTCAAATGTAAATCCGGAGGTGGCTCCTAAGCCAGGAATAGCCGGTGGTAGAATTGCAAGAACGCGTGCCTCCCTGATGTCTGAAACAATTTTACTGATCTTGACCGAAACTGCCTGCGAAGTGTGTTCATCTCCCTTTCGATCGTCCCACGGTTTTAGTAACACGAAAATAGTACCCACGTTGGTTTTATTGGAAAAGCTAATGATGTTTAACCCTGCTAAACCACCGACCACTTTTACTTCAGGAAGTTTTCGAATTCGGCTAACAACTTCCCTCAGCATGGCAATGCTTCTCGTGGTAGATGTTGCTTCCGGCATCTCATACGTTACATATAAACGTCCCTCATCTTCCGTAGGAATAAAACCGGTTGGCTTGTTTTTAAATAAAATAAAAAGACCAAAAAATAAAACAACCATCATCACCAACACATATGGTGTTCGTTTTATCCAGGCTTTTACGCCTCTCGTATAAGATGATGTAACACGTCCGAAAAAGCCATTGAAAAACACAAAGAATTTTTCCAACACATTCTTCTTTGCATCTTCTGGTTTGGAGGGGCGTAACATAATGCTACATAAAGCAGGTGTTAATGACAAGGCAACAAATGCCGAAATGATCACAGAAACAGCTATGGTAATAGCAAATTGCTGGTATAATCTACCGACAATACCCGGGATGAATCCAACAGGCACAAACACGGCTGCAAGTATCAATGCGATTGCAATGACCGGCCCGGAAATATCCTTCATAGCTGCTTGCGTAGCTTCCCGCGGCGACATTTTGTTATGATCGATATTGTGTTGCACTGCTTCTACCACCACAATGGCATCGTCGACTACAATACCAATAGCCAGCACAAATGCAAAAAGTGTAAGGGTATTGATGGTAAATCCAAACGGGATAAAAAATGTAAATGTTCCAATCAACGAAACTGGGATCGCCAACAAAGGAATTAAGGTTGCCCTCCAGTTTTGAAGAAACAGGAACACAACAAAAACAACCAGTGCTAACGCTTCCAATAAAGTGTGCACTACTTCATTGATGGAGGTTTTAACGACGGAAACAGTTTCAAGCGGAATCAGGTAGTCGATATCTGCAGGGAATGTTTTGCGGGCTTCTTCCAAGGCATTTACCACCCCATCGTACGTTGTTAGTGCATTGGCACCCGGTGCCTGGTAAATTAACAGGAACGCAGCAGGTTTACCATTAGTGAATGCATTGCTGTTATAATCAAACACACCTAACTCCACCCTTGCCACATCTTTTAAATAAACCACGCTGCCGTTAACGGAAGAATTTCGCACAATAACATTTTGAAACTGTTCTATGCTGTTGATCCGGCTATTGGTTAATACACTATACTCAAAACTTTGTTGTTGCGATTGTGGAGTTGCGCCGACAGTTCCTGCAGCCACTTGCAAATTTTGTTCAACAAGAGCGGCGGTGATATCAGTGGTAGTTAAGTTTAATGCCGCAAGTTTATCCGGATTTAACCAGATGCGCATGCTAAAATCAGCTGCACGGGTTACAATATCACCCACGCCAGGAACCCTTTGCAACACATCCTTCATGTAAATGTTGGTGAAGTTTCCAATGAACTTTGCATCGTGAGTGCCGTTTGGTGAATAAAATGCCAACGCCACCATAATGGCTGGATTTCTTTTTCGAACAGTAACTCCCAGGCGCTTTACAGCATCTGGCAACGTAGGTTCGGCTACTGTTACGCGGTTTTGAACATCAAGCGTTGCAATATTGATATCCGTGCCCACATTGAAAGTTGCGGTGATGGAACTTTGACCACTTGAAGTGCTGTTACTACTGATAAACGACATTCCGGGCGAACCATTCACCTGTGTTTCAATTGCAGTTGTTGTTGTTTGTTCAACTGTTTCAGCATCCGCACCAATAAAATTGCTGGTGATATTTACTGTTGGTGGCGTAATGTCTGGATATTGTGCGATTGGCAGAGTAGCCATTGCTATAATCCCTACCAGCACAATCACAATTGAAATAACAATGGCGGTGACCGGACGTTTAATAAAAGTTTCTGCGATCATGAATTAGCTTTCTGTTTTTCACTGCAGTTTTAATACTGCAATCAATTCTTTCTATTTCTTCTGAGGTTGCAAAGGAGTAGTTGTAATAACTGATCCCTGGTGTAAATTCTGCACACCTTCAACCACAATTTTATCACCGGGTTGTAAGCCACTCCTGATAACTATATTGGATCCAATCTGCGTTCCTAATTCTAGCCTTTGTTGTCTTACTTTATTGCTGTCCCCAACTACGTAAGAAAAATATTCACCCAACTGTTCGGTAACAGCTTTGTAAGGAATAACAATAGAAGTTGCCTTATTATTGGTTGCAACCCTAACTGTCCCATTCATTCCTGGTTTTAGCATTCCTTTTTGATTGGGAAAAAGCACTCTTGTTTTGATTGTCCCGGTTTGTGGATCGACAGCCCGGTCAACCAGGTAAATTTTACCTGGTAAATCGTAACGTTCATTGCCAAAATATAAAGTAAACGTTGTGTCGAACCTGTCTTGCTTTTGTTGTTGCAATTTCAAAAAACGGAAAATGTCCTTTTGATTGACGTTAATGTCAACTGCAATGGGATCATCGGTTGAAACAGTATTCAGAATCGTTTGGCCCGCAACTACTGCTGTTCCTGTTTTCACCTGCGAAATACCAATTGTGCCCGTAAAAGGCGCTTTTATAATTGCAAATCCAACGTTTGCCCGAACAGCATTTACATTAGCCTGCGCTGCCGACACTTGTTTCCTTGCCGCATCATAAGCGGCATCTGCATAATCAACTTGTTGCCTGGCTATCGCATCATGTTTTTCCAGTTCATGGTAACGTTCGGCATCTTTTTGAGCCTTCATCAAATTGGTTTGCTGAACCTGCAGGTTGGCAATAGCCTGCTGTAGATTGGCACCATAAACCTGCTGGTCAATTGTATATAATCTTTGTCCCTTCCCAACCTTATCACCGTCCTTAAAATATACACCCGTAATATACCCACTGACCTGTGCTGTCAACTTCACTTCATTGAGTGCTGTTAGTGAAGCAGGATACTCATCGTATGATCCTGCAAGTGTGTCTGTAACGGTTGCTAAGGATACATATACAGGCGGAGGTGCTGCCGGTTGAGTTGCGACCTTCGCCTTGCATCCACCAAATGCAATAAAAATGATAACAACAGGATATTTAAACTTTGAAAGCATTGTATTTATATGGTTTGATATCTTCAAAGACATTTGTTATTAATAAGGGATCAATCCCAACGCTTTTTGAGCATCTACCTTGCTTGCTAGTACCTGGTTCAATGCATTGAAATAATTTATTTGAGAAGTGCGGAGATCTGTTTCCGCATTGATTACTTCAAGGTATGTTTTGATCCCGGCTTTATATTGAAGGTTAATCACATCATATACTTCGTGGGCAAGGTTGACATTTTCTTTTGAAGCAAGATAATTAGCCAAACTTCCTTTGTAATTACTGAGTGCAGTTGCATATTGAGTATTAATCAGACTTTCAAGATTGATCAGGTCCAGGTCTATTTGGGCCACAGTTAACTTTGCGGATTTCATATTAGCCCGCCTCTTTCCTCCCTGGAAAATTGGAATGCCTGCATTCAGGAAAACGTACGAATTGGGGTAATTTTTTTGGTATAATTTACCGAAGTCGTTGTTGAGATAATTTAAATTATAAACTGCTGATATTGATACATTGGGGAGGAAAGCATTACGCTGATAAATTACATAAGCCTGCTCAAGCCGCTTTTGTGTGAGCTGTTGCTGGTATTCAATTCTTTTAGAAAAATCCGGACGTTGTAACGTATCCAAACCAACCTCCCGCTCCATTTGCAAGCTATCATAAACAAGAGTCAAAGGTGCGTCAATAGGATACCCTAATAAATTTTTAAGGCTCTCCATTTTTGCCACCAATGCAGCCTCATTGATTTGTTTTGTTGCCTTCGTATTATTTAATGATATCTGTGCCCTTTTATAATCTGTTTTGTCTGTGATGCCGGATTGATAACGATAATAAGCATCTTCCAGGCTTTTTTGCAAGCGGGCAATATTTTCGTCAGCCACTTTTATTTGTTGCCGTGTTGTAAGAATATCATAATAAGCCTTGCTGACCCCAACCGTGATATCAATCTTTTCGGCGGCGGTTGCCTGGCTGGCCTGCATATAAATATCACTTTTTGAACGGGTGGCTAATAAGACGTCACGATTAAAAATAGTTTGATCGAGATAAAACTGACCCAGGGACGTGTTTTGAACGCCAACAGGTGTAGCAACGCCATTAAAAACATTAGTGCCCCTTTGAAAATTATGCTGCACGGTATACACACCACCCACCTGGGGTAGCCAATCAGCCAGGTGACTGCGAACTGTAAAACCGGCGATTTGTTCCTGCAACTGTGCCCGTTTTATTGAGGGTTGATGTTCTATTGCATATTTAATACACTCTTGCAGTGTAGCTCCCATGAGTAAACTATCCCCGTTGGTTTGCGCACACAACAATTGTATAGACAGTAAAAAAGAAAAAAAGCCGAAGATCTTTTTCATATACTAATTGGTTCTCGTTAGGAGCAAGCAGGCGTTAATCATTTACTCCAAATTTCGCGGCGAAGTGCAAAGTAAAGGTAAAACTGAATAAAAATTCATTTAATTTTGATGGGTGAGATGTAAAGATAATTCAAAGGTAGATGCTATTTATCGTGCAACATTGACGCTGGTGAAGGAACGTGGCCTTGCCGGTATTACCATGTGCGATATTTCCAGGGAGGCTTCCATTGCCACAGGTACTTTATATATCTATTTCAAAAACAAGGATGAACTGATCAAAGCGCTATTTACAGAATGCCGCACCAAATCAACCTTTTTTTACTTTGAGGGTGTTGATGGAGATTTTTCGTTTGAGCATCGAATGCAAAAATTGTTTCGCAATATTATTTCCTATAAAATGAAAAATTTTGAGGTGTCTGCTTTCCTGGAACAATCTTATCATTCCCCATATGTTGATCTTATCGATCTTAAGAAAAAGCAAAAAGCCCTAAACCCTTTATTTGATCTTGTTAAAGAAGGAATTCAAACAAAAAAAATAAGACCTACAGAAGTTGAATTGGTGGTTTCTTATTTGTTTGGTATTATCAATGAAATGGTGAAGAAGGCCTATTTCTCCAATAAAAAAATAACAGAGCCTGTTGTCAAAGAATTGTATGGCATGTTTTGGAATGGTATAAAATTCAACGAATAAAAAAAGTTATGCCTGCAAAGCCTAATCATCTTTTTATTAAAAACATGGTGTGTAGCCGATGCATCATGACAGTGGAAAACATTCTGGACAAAAATCATCTTCCAGTTTCTAACGTTTCACTTGGTGAAGTGGAATTGGAGCGAAAGCTTTCAGATGAAGAAATTAAGGCAGTTGATATTGACTTGCGCAAAGTTGGATTTGAATTGATCGATACCAGAGTGAACAAAATTATCGAGGACATTAAACAGGCTGTATTGCAATATTTAAACCTTGGAATGGATAGCCAGAATCTTAAGCTGTCAACATTTATTACTGAAAAAATTCCTTACGATTACAGTTATTTAAGTGATTTGTTTTCTTCAATTGAAGGCAAAACCATTGAGCAATATTTTATTCTACTACGTATAGAAAAGGTAAAAGAGCTTTTAGTATACGATCAGCTGTCGCTTACTGAAATTTCCTACCAGACAGGGTTTAGCAGTGTGCATCATTTATCCAGCCAGTTTAAAAAGGTCACTGGGTTAACCCCTTCTCATTTCAAAAAAATTGGTATTCAAAAACGAAGAGCTCTGGACCAAACCTGATCCAAAAATTATGTACATCTTTCCCTCAATTGCGTAAAGCCTAAGCTTCTTCGGCGTTATAGCTTTGTGTTGTCAATCAAAAAATTAAAAATTATGACAACAAAAATTCAAAACAACAGTCACAACCCGAATTGTACATGTACGCCTTGTTTGTGCGGTGACAATTGCGCTTGCGGAACCAGCAAGTAAACTAACGAGAGGTCGAAAGGCCTCTCTTTTTAAATCAAAACAAAACCAACAAATATGCAACAGCAAACACATTATTATGAGCTTACAGCTTCCAAATTTGACTGGAAGCTTTCAGAAACGAAAACAGTTAATGCATGGGGATTTAATCAATCGCTTCCCGGCCCGGTGCTTAGAGGGAAGAAAGGGGACACAATGGTAATTAAAGTAAATAATGAACTGGACGAACCTACGGTCGTTCACTGGCATGGCATACGATTGCCTGCGAGCATGGATGGTACAGGCGAAGTGCAAAGACCAATTCAGCCGGGTGAAAGTTTTACCTACCGGTTTGCGGTGCCCGATGCAGGTACATTTTGGTATCATTCACACCATAATGAAACCGAGCAAATGGAAAGAGGCATGTACGGAGCATTGATCGTTGAAGACGATTCAAAAATTGTTACAGATGCCGAAAGAGTATTAATGATCGATGACATGAAACTTTCAAAAAATTATTCATTCAAAAGAGGAAATTTTATTGAGCAGTGGAAAGAAAGACATGACGGCCGTGAAGGTCAAACCCTATTGGTAAATGGCCAGGAAAATTATCTTATTGAAATGCACGAGGGACAAAGCGAACGCTGGAGGATTATTAATGCTTCGAGTGCAAGGTATGTAACCTTTTACCTGGGCGGAAAACACTTTACTTTAATCGGAACAGATGGCGGTTTAATTGAATCTCCAAAAAAAATGACGGAGATGTTATTGACGCCCGGCGAAAGAATAGATATTATAGTGGGTCCATTCAAGAGTGGCGAACTTTTTTATATAGAATCACTGCCCTACAATCGAATGACCTTTTTAAAAGGTAAGCATAATGCTTTTGCAACTGTACGTGTAAAGGAAGAAAAACCTTCCACTGCTTATATTCCCGACCAACTAAGAAAAATTAAAGCATTGGCAGACAGAAATGTAGCTGTTACAAGAAAAATTAAATTTTCTGTAGGAGCCAGCTGGAAACATGGAATTGATTTTTTGGTAAATGGCGAGATGCATGCACATGATGCACCAATTTATATAAATGACCTGCAGGTGTGGGAAGTAGCAAACACAAGTTTGATGGATCATCCTTTTCATTTGCATGGTTTTTTCTTCCAGGTGATTGAGGAGAATGGGAAGGAGCCTGAATTCAAAGCATGGAAAGACACATACAATTTAAAGCCAAGAAGTAAACTGAAAATTGCATGGATACCCGATAACCGCCCCGGCAGCTGGATGTATCATTGCCATATTCTTGAACATCATGAGGCCGGGATGATGGCGCATTTTGAAGTAATTGACAGGGAAAAGATGCCAGATACGCCTAAGACTCGTCATTCATGTGCCCATGCCCAATGAGTGCCGTTAGTTAGTTGAACATGTAAAACTTTAAAAATTGTTTTGATGGTTTTCCGTGCCTGCCAGTGGGTCAGATACATAACCAACCTGGTTTAAACATTAGCTTATGAATTTGTAATCACAACTAACGTCGTCCCGGGCAAAAGCCTTTTAAGTAATTCTTCTGCGATTCATAATTTAATAACAAGTGGTATCCATTAATTAATGTAACTTCTCTTCCCCAATTTTTTACCTAAATATTTATTTTATGACAACTCAGGAAGCCGTCATGACCACTAAGGATGTGGCCAACCGTTTTAACGAACTGGCACAAACAGGCCAGTGGCAGCAAATTCAGGACGAACTGTTTGCCGATAACGCCGTAAGCATTGAGCCCGAACATTCGCAAGGCATGAGAAGCGCACAAGGCATCGAAGCCATCAGGGAAAAAGGGAAACAGTTTGGCGAAATGGTGGAGGAAATGCACGGTGGGTTTTCTAACGAACCACAGGTAGCGGGCAATCACTTTGCTGTAGCTATGGGAATGGACGTAACTATGAAAGGACAGGGAAGGATGAAGATGGATGAAATAGCGGTGTATGAGGTAAAGGATGGTAAGATTGTGAAAGAACAATTCTTCTATTAATCTATGCTCTGTCAATAGTAAGTCCTGTCTGAAAAGGCGGGACTTGTTGTAACCAATCATTGGCAACAAAAATATTTGTATGGCCTACAATGAAAAATTAGCTGATAGGGTTCGCGACCTTATTTCTAAATCACATACCAATGTGGAAGAAAAAAAAATGTTTGGTGGGCTATGTTTTATGGTGAATGATAAAATGTGTGTTGGCGTAGAAAAAGAACGCCTGATGCTTCGCATTGATCCCGATAAATATGAAGAACTAATAGAGAAAGAAGGCTGTATGCCAATGGACTTTACCGGCAAACCAATGAAAGGATTTGTATTTGTTGACACCGATGTGTTGCAAACAAAAAGGCAACTTGAGTACTGGATTGGCCTTGCATTGGAGTACAATAAAATCGCAAAAATTTCCAAAAAGAAACGGAAATAAAACTAAATGCCGATAGTCGCATTCTTCACAGTGTATAAGAGATGACATTTACCTACAAAAAATTGGATTCATCCAGCTTGCACTTTACAAATCCAAAAGAATATCCACCAAGTCTTTTGGCCTGCTAAAAAATGGCGAATGGCTTGTTGGAAGGCTGTATACTTTTTCACATGGTGTTTCCCCATACATTTTTCTTTGAATGAATGGTGTCACTGCCCTGTCTTCAGTACACTCGATGTACACACGGGGTACTCTTCCAAAGTTTTCATCTGTTAGTTTAAGTGGCGTTATCGCTGATTCCACAGGCTCATTACTCAATAGCACTTTCGCAAGGTCTGTAATTTCATCTTCACAATCATGGTATAAACCTTCCTTAAAAATTGTTGATTGCAAAGTATGGGAGTTGGTTTCTGGGTGTTGTGTTACATAAGGCCTTAACCAACCTTCTGTATCCAGCATGGAATATTCTTTTTGTGTTTTGCCATTGGGAATTAAATAGGCGGCCAGATACACCAGCTTCTCTATTTTGTCGGACCGGTATTCGGCGACCTGCGAAATCATTATACCATTTTTGCTGTGCCCTAATAAAATTACTTTGCCAGGAATACTGTCAATAACCTCACAAATTTGTTCTACAGTAGTTTTCATCTTCACTTCCTGTATTGGTGTTTTATCCCGGCCCATGCCGGGCAAATCGATAGCAATTGCTTTATGTCCTGCTTTTTCAATTAACGGAACTACCCTATGCCAGTTCCAGGCACTATGCCATGATCCATGAATCAAAATGAATGTTTTCATCTTTTTACTTTATGATATAATGAATTGTTATTGTCCTCATCAAACGAATTGATGTTGTAAAATTGAAAAAGTAAGCGCCAGATTACAACCCGAAACTTGCTGTATTCATCGCAGAAAAAACTAACTTTAAAGCAGCCGCCCTTTGAAGTCTTGCTTTATAACTTCAAACCAAACAAAATGGAAAACGTTACCACCTCTACACCCATTTTTATTAAAGGCAATGTAAAACCAGCAGGCGTCTATCGAATTGAATCTATCGATTTGCTCCGTGGTTTGATTATGATTATTATGGCCCTCGATCATGTTCGGGATTATTTTCACGCAGCTGCTTTTACCGGCGATCCACTGGACCTGAATACCACCACACCAGTGTTGTACTTTACGAGGTGGATTACTCATTACTGTGCTCCATTGTTTATGTTCCTGAGTGGAATTTCTGCCGCACTGGTAGGTCAACGCAAAGGCATAACTTACCTAACACGTTTTTTATTGACACGAGGAATTTGGCTCGTGTTCCTTGAACTTACGGTGGTTTGTTTTGCCTGGTTCTTCAATCCAACATTCACTACACAATTATTAGGGGTAATATGGGCTTTAGGATTTAGCATGATCTTCCTTGCTGTATTTATTCATCTGCCTAAGGCAGTTACCATCACAATGGGGTTACTGATGGTGTTTGGACATAATTTACTGGGCGGAGTGCAGGTAAACAGCAGTACTGCAGCTTCATTTGGTTGGTCAGTGTTGCACCAATTCAACTTCTTTAAAATTGGCCCCTTCAATATTTTAGCGGCTTACCCACTCATTCCATGGATTGGCGTAATGGCTCTGGGTTATTGTCTTGGAGATGTTTATAAAAAAGAAGTAGATGCCCAAAAAAGAAAACGATTTCTATTGTCGTTAGGCGTGATTTCTTTGTTATTGTTCACCATACTTCGCTACAGCAATGTATATGGTGATCCGTCTAAATGGACTGAACAACGTTCAGCATTCTACACT
>Ga0070684_100004003_pt1 | contig 11151 bp, 9 predicted proteins | sample KBSC723LmetaG_FD_65653 | JGI IMG/M metagenome (GOLD analysis project Ga0070684, IMG submission 65653) | Corn rhizosphere microbial communities from Kellogg Biological Station, Michigan, USA - KBS C7.2-3L metaG | ecosystem: Host-associated > Plants > Roots > Rhizosphere ...
CCGCGCTATCTCGCCGAGGTGCGCGGCTACAGCGCGATGATGATCGGCGAGACCATGTTCGTGTCGGGCATCACCATGTTCCTGATGGCGCCGGTCGTCGGCCGCATGATGCAGAAGATCGACCTGCGCCTCATCATCGCGTTCGGCCTCGTCACCTTCGCGCTCGGCTCCTGGCAGATGACCTGGATCACCCGCGATTACGATTTCTACGAGTTGATGGTGCCGCAGATCCTGCGCGGCATCGGCATGATGTGCGCGATGGTGCCGACCAACAACATCGCGCTCGGCACGCTGGCGCCGGACCGGTTGAAGAACGCCTCCGGCCTGTTCAACCTGATGCGCAATCTCGGCGGCGCGCTCGGGCTCGCGATCATCAACCAGATGCTGAACGACCGCACCGACCTGCACATCTCGCGCCTGCAGGACCGCGTCACCTGGGGCAACACGACCGCGGTCGAGACACTGAACATGCTGACCCAGCGCGCGCAGGGCATGGGCGATTCCGCACTGATGGCGCTGAAGCAGTTGTCGCAGATCGTGCACCGCCAGGCGGCGGTCATGAGCTATGGCGATACCTTCTTCATGCTGGCGCTGTTTTACGTGGCCTTGAGCCTGCTCGTCATGTTCCTGAACAAGCCGGCGTCGATGGCGGCCGGCGGCGACGCGCATTGAGACATCACGCGCTCGTTAGGCGTGCGTCAGCTTGCAAATCGGCGCCGATGCATTTATAAGCAGCACCTCATCGCTCGAACCCGGGAGGATTTGCATGATTATCGCATTTTCGCAGATCACTCGTCCGCGTCCGATGCCCATGCCGGACGCTGTATCCGGCCTCTGAGGAGGCCGCCTCCGCGAGCCGTGATCGGGCGCACTGTCCCGATTTCCAAATCTCCGTAAGTCACTGATTTTTATCGACGCTTGCGTTCGGCCTTTGGGCCGAGCGCGCGTCCAGCAAATGGAGCCGGCCCCCGCGCCCGAGCGCGAGCCGGATGACGCCATGACCGCTCTACGCAATAAACCCGCGGCGATACGCGTGGTGATTCCCTTCGTCACCCGGCACTGGCTGAAGCAGCCATGGCTGACGGCAACCGTTGCCTTCGGCCTGCTCGGGGCCACCATCGCCGACCTGTTCATGCCGCTGTTCTCCGGCCACCTGGTCGACGCGCTGACCCTGGGCGCGGACAATGCCGGTGCGCGCCATGCGGCGGTCGTGGCGGTTGCCGCCATCGTCGCATTGGGCCTGACCTCGATCGTGCTGCGGCTGATCGGCTTGCAGGCGATCGTGCCGTTCACGCTGCGGATCATGTCCGACGTGGCACAGGACGCGTTCGTCCGCGTGCAGCGTTTCTCGACCGACTGGCACGCCAACTCCTTCGCGGGCTCGACGGTGCGCAAGGTCACCCGCGGCATGTGGGCGCTCGATCTCTACAACGACACCATCCTGATGGCGCTGTTGCCGTCGCAGATGGTGCTGTTGGGATCGATGGTGCTGCTCGGGTTGCACTGGACCTCGCTCGGCCTTGTGATTGCGGTCGGCGCGATCGTCTATGTCTCGATGACGGTCGCGCTGTCGACGCTTTTCATCGCGCCCGCCGCGCGGGTTTCCAATGCCTGGGACACCAGGGTTGGCGGCACGCTGGCGGATGCCTTGACCTGCAACGCGGTGGTGAAGTCCTTTGGCGCGGAGACGCGCGAGGACACGCGGCTGGCGCGCGTGGTCAGCCGCTGGCGGGCGCGGGTGAAGCGCACCTGGCTGCGCTACAACGCGGCGAATGCGGCGCAGCTTTTGGTGCTGCTCTGCCTGCGCGGCTCCGTGATCGGCGGATCGGTGTTGTTGTGGATCGCGGGCAAGGCCTCGCCCGGCGACGTCACCTATGTGCTGACGAGCTACTACATCATCCACGCTTATCTGCGCGATGTCGGCATGCACATCAACAACCTGCAACGTTCGGTGAACGACATGGAGGAGCTGGTCGAAATCCACGCCCAGCCGATCGGCATCGCCGATGCGCCTGGTGCGAAGCCGATCGACATCCAGGGCGGACGCATCCAGTTCGAGGCTGTCACGTTCCACTATGGCGGCCACGTCGCGCCGCTCTATGACGGATTGTCGGTCGACATCCGCGCCGGCGAACGCGTCGGCCTGGTCGGCCGTTCCGGCTCGGGCAAGACGACCTTCGTCAAGCTGGTGCAGCGGCTCTACGACGTCACCAGTGGCCGCATCCTGATCGACGGGCAGGATATCGCGAAGACGACGCAGCAATCGCTGCGCAGCCAGATCGCGATCGTGCAGCAGGACCCCGTCCTGTTTCACCGGACGCTGGCGGAGAACATCGCCTATGGCCGGCCCGGCGCCGGCCTGGCGGCGATCGAGCAGGCGGCGCGGCTTGCGAACGCGCATGACTTCATCCTGCGCCTGCCGAAGGGTTACGGCACCCTCGTCGGCGAGCGCGGCGTGAAGCTGTCGGGCGGCGAGCGGCAGCGCGTGGCGCTGGCGCGCGCCTTCCTGGCGGATGCGCCGGTGTTGATCCTGGACGAGGCGACCTCGAGCCTCGATTCGGAATCGGAGGCGCTGATCCAGGAAGCGATGGAGCGGCTGATGAAGGACCGCACCTCGATCGTGATCGCGCACCGGCTATCGACGGTGCGCAGCCTCGACCGCATCCTCGTGTTCGACCGCGGCGAGATCGTCGAGCAGGGCACCCACGCCGCGCTGACCGCGCGGCGGGACGGCATCTACCGCTCCCTGTTCGAGCGGCAGGTAACGGAGTTCGCGCAGATCACGGCGGCGGAATAGGTTGTCGCGTCCCGGCGGCATGGGCTAGCTTCGCCCGCGCCGCCGGGACGATCAGGGATGGAGCGGGATGACCGAAGCCGTGAGAAAAGACGCCAATACCTCATGGCTTTCCGTGATCTGGTCCGCGCGGCACGATCCGGCCGCGCGGATCTTCAATGTCGATCTGGTCGCGGCTCTCATCGCGATCCTGCTGCCCTGGACCACGACCGGCGTTGCGATCGCGGTGGCGCTTTGGATTGTCGCGTTGGGATTTGCATGCGAGCCGCGCGCGCTGCTGCGCTCGTTGAAACATCCGGCCAGCGCGCTGCCGATCGCGTTCTTCGCGCTGGTGCTGATCGGCATGCTGTGGTCGGACGCGCCGTCGCAGGAGCGGCTGCATCAGTTGAGCCAGGCCGGCAAATTCCTGGTGCTGCCGCTCCTGATCTATCATTTCCAGCGCTCGCCCCGCGGGATGTGGGTGTTCGCAGCCTTCCTGATCTCCTGCGCGCTGCTGGCGATCGTGTCCTGCATCACCGCGCTCGATCCGGATCTTTCCGCGAAACTCTACTTCTCGCGCGGGGCTTACCTGCCGGCCAGCGGCATCTTTGTCAGGAACTATATCGACCAGGGCCAGGAATTTTCCCTGTGCGCGGTGGCGCTGGCCTATCCGGTCGTGACCTCGCTGCGGGACGGGCAAATCAAGAAGGCGCTGCTGCTCGCGGCCGTGGCGTTCGCGCTCGTCGCCAACATGATGTTCATCGTCACCTCCCGGACCGCGCTGGTGACGATGCCGGTCATGCTCGTCATCTTCCTGCTGTTGCATCTGCGCGGACGTGTCGCGGTGGCGGCGCTCTGCGGCATGGCTCTGCTTGCGGCCGGGGCCTGGTTCGGCTCGCCGCATTTGCGCGGCACGGTCGGCAAATTCTTCATCGATTACCACGAAACGATGATCCAGAACAATGAAAGCGGCATGGGTTCGCGGCTGATCTACTGGGGCAAGGCGCTGAAGTTCTTCGCCGAGGCGCCCGTCATCGGCCACGGTACGGGTTCGACGCGCGGCCTGTTCGAGAAGGCCGCCGTCGGCGAGATCGGCGCCAGGGCCCTGGTCGTGAGCGATCCGCATAACCAGACGCTGAATGTCGCCGTGCAGTGGGGCGCGGCCGGCGTGATCCTGCTCTATGCAATGTGGCTCGCGCATCTGCTGCTGTTTCGCGGCGAGGGCCTCGTCAACTGGATCGGGCTATTGGTGGTGATCCAGAACTTCCTGACCTCGGCGCTCAATTCGCATTTGTTCGATTTCAACGAGGGCTGGATCTATGTGCTGGGCGTCGGCATCGCGGGCGGCATGACGCTAAGGCATGATCCGGAAAAGTGCGAAGCGGTTTTCCGACGAGATCATGCCCAAACGAAAAGCTAAAGCGCGATGACAATTCATCGTGCTTTAGCGCGGCGCGTCAGCCCTCAGGCACCGCAACAGGCTGGTTCCGCGTCCGCGTGGAAATCGCGACCGTCACCACGACGGCGGAGGCGAACAGCAGGATCTGCGGCGTGATCGGCTCGCCGATGAAGATCGACGCGAGCGCGAAGGTGACGAAGGGCTGCAGCAACTGCATCTGCGATACCCGCGCGATCCCGCCCATCGCCAGTCCCGCATTCCAGGCGAAGAAGCCGATCCATTGCGGGAACAGCGCGACATAGAGCAGCGCCAGCCACGGTTTCAACGCGATATGGCCGAGGTCGGCGGGCAGGGTCAGCACGGCGGCCGGCAGCGAAAGCGGCAGCGCGATCACGAGCGCCCAGCTGATGACTTCCCAGCCCGGCATGCTGGCGGTCAGCCGGCCCGAGAAGGCGTAGCCGATCGCGGAGGCCGCGACCGCAGCGAACAACAGCAGATCGCCCGGCGTGAGCGTGCCGCCGCCCTGGCGCAATGCGAAGGCGACGACCAGCGCGGCGCCCGCGAGCGAAGCGATCCAGAACAGCGGCTTCGGCCGCTCATGGGTGATCAGCACGGCGACGAAAGCGGTTGCGATCGGCAGCGCGCCCATCACCACGCCGCCATGCGAGGCATCGACGGTCTGCACCGCGAGCGCCATCAGGAACGGAAACAGGATCACCACGCAGGTCGAGGCGACCGCAAGCTGAAACCATAAATGGCGCGGCGGAAATTTCCGGCGCAGCGCGATCACCAGCACGAGCGAGCAGACTCCGGCGATCGCCGTGCGCAGCGCCGTCAAGGCCAGCGGATCGATCGCGGCGACTGCGATGCGCGTAGCCGGCAGCGTGCCGCCGAAGATCGCCATGCCGATAAAGCCCAGCACAAGGCCGAGGCGTTCACGCGACAGGGAAGGCGAGGATTCACGCAGGAAGGTGGGAGAAGACATGGCGCGTGACAACTAACCGCTTTGTCTGCCCGCGTACAGCGCAGCCGCAATTCGCATGGCGGCTATGCGCGCATCAACCTGAGCCCAGGCTATTCCAGACCAGGATCGCGCCGGACAGGAACAGCAGTCCGAGCACGACGTCACGAAAATTCCGGTCATTCAGCGCGTGATAGAGCCGCGCGCCGAGCCAGCTTCCGACGATGGTGGCGGGAAAGGCAAGCAGCGCGAGCCACAGCACCTCGCGCGCGACCAGGCCGCTCGCCGCCTGCACGCACAGCGCGGCAAGCAGCACGGTGGTGTTGAAGGTCTGGAAGATGCCGCGACGCTCGTCCTTGCCCCAGCCGCGGACGCTGGCCCACAGGATCGGCAGCGGGCCGGACAGGCCGGCAAGTCCGCCGAGGATGCCGCCGGCAAAGCCGATCGCGGCGTCGGCGACCTTGCCGCCGATCGCAAACGCCATCGGCTTGCTGAAATAAAGCGCGGTTGGAAACACCAGCAGGAGCGCTCCGACCGTCAACTTGAATATTTTGGGATCGGCGTGGGCGATCAGCATGGTCCCGAGCGGCACGCCCAGCAGGCCGCCGATCACGAACGGCCAGACCAGCGTGAAATCGAAGCTCCGCCACATCGAAGGTAGCGTCGAGATCTGGGAGATGACGGAGCAGATCAGGACCAGCGGCACCGCCATCGACGGCGGCAGGACGTAAAGCCAGATGCCGAGCGCCATCAGCGCGGTCCCGAAGCCGGACAGGCCCGAGACAAAGCCGCCGGCGAGTGCGCCGACAAGCAGCAGCGCATAGGCGGCTGCGTGCATGGTTCATTCCTTCTTCAGTCCGGGTTGGTGCAGCAGCGCACTCGCGAAGATGGCAGCATCGACGCGCGCATCATTTACACCGGACGACAGGCAGGTACTATCGTCATTGCCCCGCGATGACAATTTCATGGAGCGCCCAATGGCTCCCCCGTCCGACAAGACCTTTCTCGTCTGCCACGGCGCGTGGTCCGGCGGGTGGTCCTGGAAGAAGATGTTTCCGCTGATGCAGGCGGAAGGCTTCCGGCTCCTGGTGCCGACCTACACTGGCCTCGGCGACCGCGAGCATCTGGCCAATCCGTCGATCGACCTGGAGATGCACATCCAGGATATCCTCAGCGTCATCAAGTTCGAAGACCTCGGCGATATCGTGCTGCTCGGCCACTCCTACGGCGGCATGGTCGCAACGGGCGTCGCCGATCGCGCGCGGGATCGTGTCGCGCAGCTCATCTATCTCGACGCTTTCGTGCCGCGTCACGGGCAGTCGCTGCTCGATCTCAACGAGCCCGCGCGCGCGCCGATGGAAGCGCTGGCGAAATCCGGCGATAGCTGGCGCGTCCCGCCGAACCCGACCTCGTCCGATACGGCGGAGGCGGATCTCGAGTGGCTGACCAAGCGCCGCGTGCCGATGCCGCTCAAATGCTTCCGGATGGGGCTGAAGCTGCAGAACGGCGACCCCAACCTGCCGCGCAGCTATATCTATGCCACGCGTATCACGCCGGCGGACACCTTCGGCCAGTTCGCCGCGCGCGCGAAGAGCGAGTCCGGTTGGCGCTATTTCGAGATCGACGCCAGCCATTCGCCGAATGTCACCGCGCCCGATGCGCTGGTGAGAGTGCTAAAGGAGATCGTGACGTAGTTCGTGACGTAGTTCGTGCTGGCGGGAGAACGCCAATGACGCGCCCGAAGGCTGCCCTTCCTGTCATTGCGACGCTTGCTGCGCTGATTTTCCTTGCGCCGGTTCGTGCGGAGCAATCGTCCGTGGAGGTCGTGAAGATTCCGCTCAATCCGCTGCCCTTCGATCTGAAGGGCTGGCTCCGGCGGCCGAACGGTGCGGGACCGTTTCCGGCCGTCGTTCTTGTTCCCGCGTGCAGCCGGATTGGAGGTTCTGTCGACCGGGACTGGGAAGAGACTTTATCATCCTGGGGTTATGTCGCGCTGACGCTGGATATCTTCACGGCTCACGAAATACCCGGTCGAAATACCTGTCTCTATTCGGCGCGTCCTGAACTCGCTGAGGACGCCTATCGAGGCCTGAACCTGCTGGTCGAGCGGAAGCTCGTCGATCCCAGGCGCGTCTTCATCGTGGGATTTGGACGAGGTGGCTCGCTCGCTTTCGCCGCCATCGGCCGCGACGGCATCATACGGAGCGCGAAGCACAAGTTTCGCGCCGCCGTCGCGTTCTATCCGCCTTGTGGTGACGTCAAGGGTATCATGGCGGTCCCCACCCTGGTGATCGTGGGAGCGCGTGATGAGCGCACGCTGGATGGTTGCCGGAAGATGGCGGCCGGCGAGGACGACATGGGAATTTCGCGGCAGCCTGATGTCGGGGCCCCGATCCAGCTCGTCGTCTTGCCCGACGCCTACGCCGCCTTCGATGTGCCGGCCTTTCAAAAGCCGGCCGACGTCTTCGGATTTCATCTCGAGTATAGCAAGCCGGCGACCGACGAGGCGAAAGAGGTGTTGCGGCAGTTTCTTGAAGCGACCCCCAGGTAGGGCCGATGGAAAATGGCGAGGGGTCCGGCGTATCGGCGCCGAACCCCTCATTTCAAAACATATCAGCCGGCCTGTAAGCCGGGTTCTGTAGGGCACCGAAGCGCTCGCGCGCGACGATACGTGACGGCCATTCCTCTGGGACAATGCTCGCACATTGCCTCGAGCAACCAACCCGGACGGCGAGCCTGACATCGCTCCCGCGGCGTTTTCGCTTTCGCGAACTGCCCGCGTTGCCGTCCCTATTCGGTCTTGCTCCCGGTGGGGTTTACCTTGCCATCTCCGTTGCCGGAGACGCGGTGCGCTCTTACCGCACCTTTTCACCCTTGCTGCCCCCTCCCTTTATCCCTCCCCCGCAAGCGGGGGAGGACAGGGTGGGGGAAGCGGTTCGTTCTCTGTGGCACTTTCCCTGGGGTCGCCCCCGCCGGGTGTTATCCGGCACCGTATGTCGATGGAGCCCGGACTTTCCTCTCCCACCGCCTTTCGGCGCTTGCGGGAGCGGCCGTCCGGCCGACTGACACTCATGGCATGGGGGCTCAGGCCGGTCGCGTCAAGCCAGGAACGCTCCGCCAGAGCGCCTAAAATAATTTATCCTGAACATGTCGTTTTGGGCGTCGGCCGTTCGACCGGGTGTCGGCGATCCAGCCGGACAAGAGGAGTGCAAGGACATGCAGTATTTGCTGATGATCTATCGGAACGAGGCCGAATTGGCCAAAATGGACCCTGCCGCGCGCCAGAAAATGTCGGCCGAATACGGCACATTTACCCAGTCGATCATCCAGAGCGGCCATTTCAAGGCCGGCGACGGCTTGCAGCCGACAACGACCGCGACCACCGTGCGGGTCCGCGACGGCAAGACGCTGACGACGGACGGTCCGTTTGCGGAAACGCGCGAACAACTCGGCGGCTATTATCTGGTCGAGGCCAAGGATCTCGACACGGCGCTCGGTATTGCAGCGCGGATTCCAGGCGCGAGGGACGGTTCGATCGAAGTCAGGCCGGTCATGATCTACAAGTGACGACCGTTCCGTCGTGACCCAAGGCGAGATCGAGAAAATATTCCGTGACGAGGCGGGCCGCGCGCTGGCGACGCTGATCCGTCTCGTCGGCGATTTCGATCTCGCCGAGGACGTGCTGCAAGAAGCGTTCGCCGTGGCGCTGGCGCGCTGGCCGAACGAGGATCCGCCCGTCAATCCGCGGGCGTGGCTGGTCAATGTCGGGCGGAACAGGGCGATCGACCGCATCCGCCGGCAGATCGCGTTTCGCGGCAAGCTCGGCGAACTGACGCATGAGTTGTTGCAGAACGCGTCTGTTTCCGACGAGGTTGCCGATGCCGGCGTGTTTGATGACGACATGCTGCGGCTGATCTTCACCTGCTGCCATCCGTCCTTCGCGCCCGACGTCCAGGTTGCCCTGACCTTGCGCACGGTGTGCGGGCTGTCGACTGCACAAGTCGCGCGCGCGTTTCTGGCGAGCGAAGAGGCGATGGGGCAGAGGCTGGTGCGCGCCAAGCAGAAGATCCGCCTTGCCGGCATCGCCTATGAGGTGCCGGAGCGGGAGGCACTGGAGCCGAGGCTGCGCGGCGTGCTGGCGGTGATCTACCTCGTGTTCACCGAAGGCTATGCCGCGACCTCGGGCGAAGACCTGATGCGGCCGGATCTGGCGCGCGAAGCGATCCGGCTTGCGCGCCTCCTGGATGCGTTGATGCCTGGGCGGCGCGAGATCAAGGGACTGCTGGCGCTGATGCTGCTGCACGACGCGCGCCGGGCGGGTCGCGAGACCGCGGGTGGCGACATCGTGCTGCTGGAGGAGCAGGACCGCTCGCTATGGGACAGGAAGCAGATCGCCGAAGGTTTGCTGCTTGTCGAGGATGCCTTGCGCCTGCCGGGCCCGCCGCAATCCTATGCGGTGCAGGCGGCGATCGCCGCACTTCATGCACGCGCGCCGAATTATAAAGACACCGATTGGCCGCAGATCGCGGGCCTCTACGAAGTGCTGCTGCGGATTTCGCCTTCGCCGGTGGTCGAGCTCAATCGCGCCGCTGCGGTGTCGATGGTGGATGGGCCTGCGCGCGCGCTCGACCTGATCGACGCGTTGCAGGCGAGGGGCGGCCTCAACGGTTACGAGCTGCTGCCGGCGGTGCGCGCCGACCTGTTGCGCAGGCTCGGCCGACATGACGCGGCGCGCGAGGCTTATCTTGCCGCGACGGCGGCAACAAAACTCGAGCCGCTGCGGCGACTCTACGCGCGGCGGATGGCGGAGATTGGCAACTGACGCAAAGCGTCACTTCACCGCGGCAACCGGGCGCGCCACCGCGTCCGGCGGCAGGCTCGACAGCAGCGCGTGCAGGGTGGTCAGCGTCGAGTGATCGGCGATGCCATCGACGCGGGCCGGGCGGAAGTGACGCTGGAACGCGGTGACCGCTTCCAGGGTCGGCCCGTCATACTTGCCCGTGATTGGCACGCCGTAGCCGTATCTGGCGAGCGCGCGCTGGAGGTCGCGGACTTCGTCGCTGATGATGCCGAGCTTCAGCGTGTCGCTGCGAACAATCGGCGCCGGCTGCACCCAGTGACCGACGCCGGAATTGGCGAGCGAATGCCACGGGAATTTCTCGCCGGGATCCTTCTTGCGCGCGGGCGCCACGTCGGAATGCGCGAGCACGCGATGGCTCGGCACCTTGCGGCGAAGCATGATGCCGCGGCACAGCGCGATCACGGCCGCGATCTGGCGCAGCGGAAAGTCCGGATAGCCCCAGTCATGGCCGCGGTTGATGATCTCGATGCCGATCGAACAGGAATTGATGTCTTCCTCGCCGGCCCACGACGCCACGCCGGCATGCCAGGCGCGCTTGGCTTCGGGCACGCTTTGCACGATGCGGCCGTCCTCGAGCACGACGTAATGCGCCGAGACTTCGGTTCCCGCCGTGCAAAGCTGCGCGATGGCGCCCTCGACGTCAGGCATGCCGGTGTAGTGCAGCAGGATCATGTCCGGCTGCCGGCCCTTGTTACGTTCGCCGTAATTGGGCGAGGGGATCACGTCGGACGCGATCGAGGAATCCGGGGTAAAGGTCTTCATGCCGCCATTGCCACTGGGAATCGGAAGTGCGCGCGGGCGCTTCGAATCAGGGGCATCATACGTTTGGGAACCAAGGGGCATAGTACACTTCGAAACAGGCACGAGAACGGGAACTGCGAGTCGCAGGTGTAACTATTCCTTTACGATGCGGCGGAGGCAATCGGGATCGCGCGTCCGGCTCCAATTTTGGCAAAACTGTGCGCGCCCTGCATCACTGGTCCGGACCGCCCGGAGCGGGACACCGGCCGGCAAAAGTTAACGGCCCCATCAACCCTTTCTTAACGCTGGACGTCGTTACTAAGTGGTGAAGCGCCAAAACCGGTTTGGCGCCCTCGTCACGCTCGAAACCCGATGGCAGCCCAGCAAATTCCATGCGGAAACCAGGGTTTGTCCCT
>Ga0070684_100004005_pt1 | contig 11150 bp, 9 predicted proteins | sample KBSC723LmetaG_FD_65653 | JGI IMG/M metagenome (GOLD analysis project Ga0070684, IMG submission 65653) | Corn rhizosphere microbial communities from Kellogg Biological Station, Michigan, USA - KBS C7.2-3L metaG | ecosystem: Host-associated > Plants > Roots > Rhizosphere ...
CCGGCCCCGCCCGGGTGGCCGGGCCATGAAGGTGTCGGAACGGTGCTGGAGAGCCGGGCTGACGACTTCAAGCCCGGCGACCGGGTGCTGGCGGCGCCGCAGCCCCGGTTCGGGCGCTGTTTCGCCCAGCGGCAGGTGGTGCCAGCGGGTTCGCGAAGATCATCGTGTCCGACCTTACGGAGTCAAGGCTGGCCCTGGCGGCGCGGTTCGGCGCGACGACGACCGTCCACGCGCCCGGTCAGTCGCTCGCCGAGGCGGTGCTGGACGAGACGTCCGGAGTCGGCGCCGACCTCGTGATCGAGGCGGTCGGGCTCGACAGTACGCGGATCGGATGCCTTGACGCCGTACGAGCCGAGGGCCGGGTTGGCTACTTTGGTTTCCCCGAAACCCTCAGCACCGAGAGCGCCTGGTCGTTCAGTCGCGCCTGGGCAAAGCGGGTCAGCATCGAGGTTGTCACCGGGGCCCAGGGCGAACCGGAGCTGGTCTCGTTCCGCGAAGCGGTCAAGCTCATCGCGTCGGGCGCCGTGGATACGGCACCGCTCGCCGCGGATGTTTACCCGCTTGCCAGCCTCCAGGATGCCTTCGAGGCTGCCAGGGAAAGGCGGGGACCGAAGATCTCGGTCGAGCTGAATCCGGGCGCGTGACGCCGACCGTTAGCGGGCCTCCTAATCAGGGCAGCGTGGCCGTCAGCCCGCGCTGAGCATCAGCGGCCCTGGGCGCCACCCGGTCTCTTCCTCGGCTTCCCGTGCGGCAGCCTGCTCAGCTGACTCGCCCGCCTCGACGCGGCCGGAGGGGAAAGCGCGCGGGTTCCGTGATTCCCGGACGCCTGTCGGCGGGAACCCGCGCCACAGTGAGTCTGCTGGGCTGGTCCGCGAGTCGTGTTCCCCCGCTGGCGCGAGCGGATCGCGGGCTGCTGCTCCTGCCATCGCTCGGCATCATGCCGGCGGTGCCGAACTCGTCCCCGGCGTTCCGGGTGAGGCTCTCGCCGCTTTCCAGGTGACGTGCCGCCAGCCCCCCGCCCGAGGCCCGGTCGGCTACCCCGTGACCGCCAGTGAAGCCGCCTCCGCCGTGAGCCCGCTCCCAACCGCGTCACCGCTCACAACGTCCCCGCTCATCGGCGCGCCCCGGCCCGGCGAGGGCGCGCCCGGCGAGTTTCCCGGTGAACGCGCCGCCGCTGATGGTGACCTTCCCGTTGACCAGGACCTCGCTCACTCCCGCTGATAGCTGGTGCGGGTGGGCGAACGTCGCCCGGTCCGCCACCGTCGCCGGGTCGAACACGACGATGTCGGCGTAGGCACCATCCCGCAGGACGCCGCGGCCGGTCAGGCCGAGCGTGGCGGCGGGCAGCCCGCTCATCCGGCGGACCGCGTCCGCCAGCGGCAGCACCTTCTCGTCCCGGGCGTAGCGCCCGAGGACCCGGGCGAAGCTGCCGTACGCGCGGGGATGAACGGGCGCGCGGAGGAACGCGCCCTCGGGAGCCATCGAGGCGCTGTCTGAGCAGATTCCCGTCCACGGCCGGCGCAGGGCGGCCCGCAGGCTCTCCTCGGACATGGAAAAGTACGCGGTCTGGATCCGGGAGCGGTCCGAGGCGATGAGGTCCATCGCCGTCTCAAGCGGGTCCGTCCCGCGGGCGGCGGCGACCTCGGCCAGTGTCCGGCCCTGCCATTGCCGGTTCTCCTCGGCGGCGACCCGGAGGATCAGCACGTTCTCCGCTTCCGATACGCGGCTCCAGCGGCCGGAGGCGGACAGCTCCGTGCGGATCGCCGCCCGGACCCCGGGGTCGCCGAGCCGGTCGTACAGGGCGGCGGCGCCGCCCTCGTGAAACCGGTCGGGGATGACGCTGGTCAGGCCGCCGGAGCCGGCCGTGTACGGGTAGACGTCGGCGGTCACCGGCAGCCCATCGGACCGCGCCTGTTCGATGAGCAAGATCGCGCCGCCCATCAGGTGCCAGTTCGGCCGGCCCAGGGCCTTGAGGTGGAACACCTCCCCGCGCAGCCCCGCCGCACGGACGATCCGCAAGAACTCCCCCAGGGCCGCGTGCAACTGCTCCCCCTCACCGCGGACGTGCGAGGCGTAGCAGCCGCCGTAGGCGGCCGCTACCTCGCACAGCGAGGCGAGCTCGCCGGTGCCGGCGTAGCTGCCGGGCGGGTAGACCAGTGCCGAGGCGATGCCGAGCGCGCCGTCGGCCATCTCCTCGGCGGCAATCTGGCGCATCCGGTCCAGCTCGGCGGGCGTGGCAGGGCGGTCGCCGTACCCGACGGCGCCCGCGCGCAGCGTGCCCGCGCCGATGAACGACGCGACGTTCTGCGCGGCACCGCGCCGCTCGACATGCCGGAGGTACTCCGACAGCCTGGTCCAGCTCACCTCGACGTCCAGGAACCGGCTGGTGTGCTCGAGCTCGGCTTTCAGCCGCGGGGTCAGCGGCCCCATCGAGGTGCCCTCGCCGAACACCTCGGTGGTGACGCCCTGGGTCAGCTCGCCGAGCGACCGGGGGTCGTGCAGGATGGTCAGGTGCGAGTGGCTGAGGATGTTGATGAAGCCGGGACACACCGCCTTGCCCGCCGCGTCGATGACGGTCCCCGCCTCGTGCGGCAGGCCCCGGCCGACCGCCGCCACCCGGTCGCCGCGTACGCCCACGTCGGCTGGCACCGGGCCGGCGCCGGTCCCGTCGTAGACATCGCCGCCCGTGATCAGAACATCGAACACCCGTGACTCCGTCCCGTCATGTTCCGTTATTAGTTATTGATTCACGAACGGCCGCGGCCCCCGGGCACGGGCCGGTCACGTGGGCGATGAAACCCTTCGAAGCCGACGGTTTCGCAGCCCGTCGCTCCTAGCCGAGGCCATGGCCGCTGACCAGCGGATACCCGTTCCGAGGCTCGATTCCGGCCCGCCGCTCGCTATGGTCCGTGCGAACCGGGTTCCGAGACTGCGGAATCCACGGACCAGCGCACAGACGACGACGGTGGGAGCGGTCTTGTTAGTGGTGGAACAGTCTGAGGCCGGTGCGGGCCAGGGTGATGCCGTACTCCTCGCAGGCGGCGGCGACCTGGTCTGAGCGGACCGACCCGCCGGGTTCGGCGATGCATGTGACGCCGTGACGGCGGGCGTGGTCGACGTTGTCGCGGAAGGGAAGGTGCCCGTCGGAGGCGAACGCAACCCCGGTCAGGCGCGCGTTCCATTCGGCGCGCTGGTCCGGGGTCAGCTCAGCGGCGGGCGCGGTCAGCACTTGTGCCAGGCGACTGCGCTCGTGCGGGGTCAGGTCCGCCTCGATGAGGCGGACCTGCCAGTTGATCTCGTCCGGCCGGGTGAGGCCTGGCGTCAAGGGCAGGTCGCGGATGGCCGGGTGGCGGCGCAGCCACCAGGTATCCACCTTGGCGCCGGCCAAGCGGGTGCAGTCCACGCGGGACTGCTGGCCGGCGCCGATGCCTAGGGTCATCCCGTCGCGCACGTAGCAGACCGAGTTGGACTGCGTCCAGCGCAGGACGGCCATGCCCAGCAGCAGGTCGCTGGCGGCCGTTTTCGTCAGGGGAGGCCCGGTGACGACCTGGAGCAGGTCTTCGGACAGCGGCATCTCATCGCGGTCCTGGGTGAGGCGGACGCCGAGGACCTCTCGCGACTCCTGCCGTGGAGGGGTGAACGCCGCGTCTGCCTCCAGGACGAGGAACCGGCCGTTCTTCTTCTTGCTGAGCGCGGCGACCGTCCCGGGGTCGTAACCGGGGGCGATGATGCCGTCGCAGACGACCCCGGCCAGCAGCCCAGCCAGGTCCGCGTCGACAGGGGCGGAGACGGCGGCGAAGTCGCCGTAGGAGGACTTCGGGTCTGCGTCCCGTGCGCGCAGGTAGGCGCTGGCTATGCCGCTGATGCCGTCCGCCCTGGTTCTGTAAGGAGCGGCCGCGGCCTCGTCGACGGCACCGGCCAGGGCGACGCCGGCCGGGGACGTGTGCTTGAACGACGCGGCGGCGGGCCGGCCCAGCAGCAGCGCCGCTTCGCGGACGAGCTGCCAGGCGTTGAGCGCGTCGAGCATGTTGATCAGCGACGGCTGCCCGTGCCGCACGCGGACCGGGCAGCTGCCTGGCCTCACCGGTGTCGCACGGGCTGAGGCCTGCTGGGGGTTCATTCCGTAGCGAAGCCGCATTTCTGGTCTCCTCAGCGTGATGAAGCTGACGGAGACGCCCAGGCGGTCGGCGTTCACATCCGGTTACGGCCGTTCCCCGGTGGTGCTCCACCCGCGCCAGTCACGGCCAGGCACAAGTATAAGAGCCGCCGAACGACCAGCGCCGCGAACCGCCGCGCGGCATGCTCGGTGAATACGTACCTCGTGGCAGTGCCCTCTGCGACGCCGGAGACGCAGACGGACTGACCGGCCAGACCAGGCGTGTTAGGGTCGGCAGCGGACCGTGACTGGCGCTGTCAGGTGGAGTACCACCGGGAAGCGGCCCTCCGGGTTCCCGCCCGGGAAAGCCGCGCGCCTGGGCAAGCACGGTAACGCTGCCTTCCCGAAGGAGCGCACGTGAACGACGCCGTCACCCCTTTTCGCGTTGACCTATCCGAAGCGGCCGTCGATGACCTGCGCGAGCGGCTGCGCCAGACCCGGTGGCCCGAGCCCGGGACCGTCGGCGGCTGGTCGCAGGGCACCCCGCTGGCCTGGGTCCGCGAGCTGTGCCGGTACTGGCTGGAAGACTACGACGTCGCCGCCGCGCAAGAGCGGCTCAACCGGTTCCCGCAGTTCCGGACGGCGATCGACGGCCTCGACATCTGCTTCCTCCACGTCCGCTCCCCGCATCCCGCCGCGGTCCCGCTGGTCCTGACGCACGGCTGGCCCGGCTCGGTGGTCGAGTTCCGGAAAGTCATCGGCCCGCTGGCCGATCCGGTGGCGCACGGCGGGGAGGCGGCCGACGCGTTCCACGTCGTGTGCCCGGCGCTGCCCGGCTTCGGGTTCAGCGGCAAGCCCGCCGGGCCGGGCTGGGACCTCAGCCGCATCGCCGACGCGTGGAACCAGCTCATGGACCGGCTCGGCTACCCGCACTACGGCGCGCAGGGTGGTGACTGGGGCGCCCGCGTCACCATCGAACTCGCCCGGCGGCACCCGGCCAGCCTTATCGGCATCCACCTCAACATGGTGCCGACCGTCCCCGCGCCCGGCACCGAGGGCGACGACCTCACCGACCGGGAACGAGCCGCCGTGGAAGCCCTCGCCCGCCACCGCGGCCAGGGCCAGGGCTACGTCGCGATCCAGTCGACCCGCCCGCAGACCATCGGCTACGGCCTGGTCGACTCCCCGGCGGCGCTCGCCGCGTGGATCGCCGAGAAGTACCAGGCGTGGAGCGACAACGACGGCGACCCCGCCAGCGTGTTCACCCCGGAAGAGATGCTGGACAACATCATGCTGTACTGGCTGCCCGCCGCCGGGGCGTCAGCGGCCAGGATCTACTGGGAAACCGCCGGGAAGCTCGCCGTGGACCCCGTGACCGTCCCGGCCGGCTGCTCCATCTTCCCCCGCGAGTTCTACCGTCCCTCGCGCCGGTGGGCGCAGCAGGTCTTCCCGGACCTGCGCTACTGGAACGAGCTGGCCAAGGGAGGACATTTCGCCGCGCTGGAGCAGCCCGAGGCGTTCACCGGCGAGGTGCGGGCCGCCTTCCGCGCGTTCCGCTAGCGAGAATCGGTGAGCGCCGGCCGCAGGCACCCGGCCGAGGCACTGGACCTGGCCATGACCTCTACCCTCCTCGCCAAGGCGCGGGAGGTCGCCGCCCGCACCGGGACGGCAACCGGATGGGCACCGCGTCCGGGCGGGCCCAACGTCGCCATGCACGCGATCTCCGCCTCGATGCAGCTCGGCGACGCCAAGGCCGGGCTCAGCATGGGCGCTGCGGCCGCGATCGCGGAGAAATTCCCCTGGGACCGCTACCACAGTGTCATCGACATCGGCGCCGCCGAAGGCTGCGTGCCCGCCCAACTCGCGCTGGGCCACCCGCACCTGACCGGCGGCGGATTCGACCTGCCCGCCGCCGGGCCCGCCTTTGAGGACTACGTCGCCTCCCACGGCCTCACCAGCCGCCTGCGCTTCTACCCCGGCAACTTCTTCACCGACCCGATGCCCCCTTACCTTTTTCGTGGGCGCCGGGCAACGGCTCGGCGCTTACGGAAGTCCGGCGGTGCCGGTATGGCTCTTTGCCCCCTGCAGTTGTCATGGCCTGGGGGGTGTTGCCGCCGGCACCGCTGGTGCGTGAACCTCTGATGGGGACATGCGGCACGGATCGCTGGTTCGTAAGGTGGATGGCGGCGAGCGCACCGCTCCGGGCTTCCCGCAGGTCAACTGGGATCCTTCGATGCAAGGGGAAGGAGCTGGGGTGGCGGCGCCCGGGCAGGTGAGCGTGTGGGTCGGTCTCGACGTGGGCAAGGAGTCCCACTTCGCCGACGTGCTGGACAACGACGGGGAACGGCTGTTCTCCCGTGCCGTCGGCAACGACCAGGCCGACATCGAGGCCCTGCTGGACCGTGCCTCCAGGCACGGCGTGCCCGGCCTGGTCATCGACCAGCCCGGCTCGATTGCCCAGCTGGTCCTGGCCGTGGCGGCGAAACGGGAGGTCCCGGTCGCCTACGTGCCCGGCCTGGTGATGCGGCGGGCCGCCGATCTTTACCCGGGCGAGGCGAAGACCGACCGGCGCGACGCGTTCATCCTGGCCGACACCGCCCGCACCCGCCGCAAGCAGGTCCACTGGCTGGATGCTTCCAGCGACGAGCTGCTGGCGCAGCTGCGCGTGCTGAACGGCTTCGACACCGACCTGGCGGCCGACCAGACGAGGATCACCAACCGGCTGCGCGACTCCCTGACCAGCATCAGCCCCGTCCTCGAGCGGGCCCTGGGCAACAGGGTGCACCAGGCCGGCGTCCGCGACCTGCTGGCCGCCTTCCCGACGCTGACGGCACTGCGGGAGGCCGGCCCGGACAAGGTCCGGGCCGAGGTCGCCCGCCGCTCGCCGCGGCTGGCGTCCAAGGTCGCCGGGGCCGTCGCGAAGGCCCTGGCCGCGCAGGACGTCACAGTCCCGGCCGAGAAGGCGGCCGGCCGGGTGATCGCCGAGCTCTCGGGCGAGCTGGACAGGATCTTCACCCGCAGGGACGCCCTCGCAAAGGAGATCGAGGAGGTCTTCCTCGCCCACCCTTTCGGTGAGATCCTCGCGTCCCTGCCAGGAATAGGCCCGCGCACCGGCGCGAGGATCCTCGCCGAGATCGGCGACGGCTCGGACTTCGCCAGCGGCGCCAAGCTCGCCTCCTACGCCGGCCTCGCCCCCGTGACCAGGCAGTCCGGCACCAGCCTCAACGGTGAGAGCCGCAGCCGCCGGGGCAACCACCGGCTCAAGAACGCCATGTTCCTCGCCGCGTTCGCCTCGCTGCGAGATCCCGCGTCCAAGGCCTTCTACGACCGCAAACGCGCAGAAGGCAAGCGGCACAACGCCGCCCTGATCTGCCTCGCAAGACGACGCTGCGACGTCATCCTCGCCATGCTCCGCAACCGCGAGCACTACCAGCCCGACCGCAACCGGGCCGCCAAGGCCGCCTGACCCGCCCGGCGGGCTAAGTGCCACCTGGCACTTACCCCGCACGCCGAACAACTGCACCCGCCCCGCCGGAACGCCCGGCAGGGACGGGCCTTTGCGCTGCCCTGAGACACAACCACCCCGAACGGTCGCGTCGCCCGGTATCCCAAGTCCAGGGCAAGGAAAGCCGGCAAGCCCGCTTAGCCCCAAACCCTTGACAAAGAACATGGGGACACCCCCCGCTTCTTACCCTCTCCGATGTTTACGCCATCGGGTACCGCGCCGCGAAGATGGCGGCGTCGGCAAGGGCGACACTATAGCGGTCATAGGCGACGGCGTTGTCGGCCTACTCGCCGTTCTGTTGGCCAGGAAGCTCAGCGCCGAGCGCATCATCCTCATGGGCCGCCACAAGGCCCGCACTGACCTCGGTATCAAATGGGGCGCGACCGACGTCGTCGGGGAGCGCGGGGACGAGGGCGTGTCCATTGCCCGCGACCTCGCCGGCGGCCACGGCGTCCCGAAGGTGCTTGAGGCCGTTGGACTCCTTCCCGCCTATGAGCAGGCAATGGGAATTGTCCGCCCAGCGGCGTCATCAGCCGTGTCGATGTTCCGCAGTACGACCTGGCTCCGGTCGGTACTTCGCAATTCCTCCACAACGTGACCTTCACCGGTGGTGTGGCCCCCGCGCGCAAATACACGGAGAAGCTCCTGCCCGAGGTGCTTGACGGCACCGTCGACCCGGGCCGGGTGTTGACATGACCTCAGACCGTCGTAACGCTCTGACCTACGGGAAGCAGACCCAGCGAGACTGCCTCGGACGAAACCGCTGTGCATGGCACGCAGAAGGTCAGCAATCGCATGACCGCTGGAGGCCTAGCCGCGATGCGTCTCCAACTCGCTAGTCCCGAGGCGACTGCACACACCTCCACTCCCGACACACGTTCGCCGCAGGCGGCCAGTTCTAACATCCTGACTAACATTCTGTTAGAACCAGGGAGCACAGACTTCGCGAAGTCACTGGCCAGAGCTACAAGCCGAGGCCGCGCGCGATGATTTCCTTCTGGATCTCCGTGGTGCCGCCGAAGATGGACTGGATTCTGCTGTCCGCCCACGCGCGGCCCACCGGGTACTCGCGCATGTAGCCGTAGCCGCCGTGCAGCTGGACGCAGCGGTCGGTGACGCGGTTGCACAGCTCGGTGTTCCACCATTTGACCATGCTGGCTTCCTGCGTGGTCAGCTGCTCGTTCGCGTGCGCCGTGATGGCCTTGTCGGTGAAGGCGCGGGCGACGGCCAGCTCAGTGGCCATCTCGGCGAGCACGAACTTGCTGTGCTGGAACGACCCGATCGGCTGGCCGAACGCGGTGCGCTCCTTCGCGTACTTCAGCGTGTCCTCGTAGGCCTGCTCGGCGACGGCGAGGGCGTAGACGCCGATCGTCACCCGCTCGCGCGGCAGGTTCTGCATGAGACCGACGAAGCCGCCGCCTTCCTCTCCGAGCAGGTTGGCGGCCGGGACGCGGACGTCGGTGAAGAACAGTTCGGACGTGTCCTGGGCGTGCATGCCGATCTTGTCGAGGTTGCGGCCGCGCTCGAAGCCCGGCATGCCGCGCTCGACGACCAGCAGGCTGATCCCCCGGTGCCCCGCTTCCGGGTCGGTGCGGGCGACGACGATCACCAGGTCGGCGAGCTGGCCGTTGGTGATGAAGGTCTTCTGGCCGTTGAGTATGTAGTAGTCGCCGTCGCGGACCGCCGTGGTGCGGATGCCCTGCAGGTCGCTGCCCGCCCCGGGCTCGGTCATCGCGATCGCCGTGATCAGCTCGCCGCCGCAGTAACCGGGGAGCCAGCGTTCCTTCTGCTCGGGCGTGCACAGCCGCAGCAGGTACTGGCCGATCATGTCGTTGTGCACGAAGAAGCCGAGGCCGGTGGCGCCGGCCCGGCCGGTCTCCTCGTCCATGATCGCGTAGTAGCGGTAGTCGGGATTGCCGCCGCCGCCGTATTTCTCATCGACATCGATGCCGAGCAGTCCGGCTCTGCCCGCCTTGAGCCAGATCTCCCTGGGGACGACCTTGTCCTTCTCCCACTGCGCGTGGAACGGGGTCACCTCGCGGGCGAGGAACTCGCGGACCAGGTCGCGGAAGGCCTCGTGCTCTTCGGTGAAGATGTCGCGTCGCATGATCCCACGGTAGGCCGCGTGCCTCGGGTGACACCAGCCTTACGCTTAGCGGCGTGGACGACTTCGATCCGGCGACAGCGGCGCTCGCGGTCACCGACGCGCTGCGGCCGCTCGGCACGCCGGAGCGCGCGGCGCGGGAGAAGGGGTACCTGAAGAGCGACCTTCAGTTCCTCGGCGTCGGGGTGCCGGATCTGCGGCGCGTGGTCAAGGCCGCCGTGCGCGCTCGCCCCGATCTTGACCTGGGGCAGCTGGTGGCGTGGGCGGTCGCACTGTGGCGCGAGCCGGTGCACGAACGGCGGGCGGCGGCGGTCGAGATCCTGACGCTGGCCGCGCCGCGGCTGGCCGCGAGTGACCTGGCCACCGTTGAGCGGCTGCTGCGCGACTCCTGCACGTGGGCGTACGTTGACGCGCTCGCCGGAAACGTGGCCGGCGAGGTCGTGCTGCGCGATCCCGCGGGCGCGTGGCCGCGCGTCGACGCGTGGGCGGTGGACGAGGACTTCTGGCTGCGCCGTTCCGCGCTGCTCGCGCTGCTGCGCGGGATCCGCGTCGGGGCGCCGGACCTGGCCCGTTTCACCAGGTACGCCGAGCCGATGCTGACCGAGAAGGAGTTCTTCGTCCGCAAGGCGATCGGCTGGGTGCTGCGGGAGATCTCCCGGCGCGACCCGGCCTGGGTAGCGGGCTGGACGGCCGGCCACCTCGCGGAAATGTCCGGCGTGACATTCCGCGAGGCGGTGCGGCGTCTCCCGGCTGCCGAGGGGGAACGGCTCGGCCGCCTCCGTCAGCGCAACGCCGACTTAGGCGGTCTCACCGTTGGGCGGGGCCGCGTCAAGGAGCAGCCCCCGCAGCCGGGCAAGCGCCCGGGCCTGCAGCCGGGAGACGTGCATCTGGGAGATGCCGAGCCGGGCGGCGACCTCCTCCTGCGTGTGGTTGCCGTAAAACCGCATGATGAGGATCCGCTGCTCGCGGCGGGGCAACTGGCCCCAGTGCTGGGCCACCGCCTCCATGTCGACCGTCTGCCCGAATCCGGCGTCCTCCGCGCCGAGCAGCTCGCCGAGTTCGGCGGCGCCGTCCTCCCCGCCCGCGGGGGCGTCGAGCGACAGCGCGGTGAACGCGTCGGCGGCCTGGCGGGCCTCGCGCAGTTCGTCCGGCGTGACGCCGAGCCGTTCGGCCAGCTCCCTGTCGGTGGGCAGCCGTCCTAGCTCGTTGGTGAGATCCTCGACCGCGCCGCGCATCTCAAGCAGCAGCTCCTGCACCGGCCGGGTCACCCTTACCTGCCATCGCTTGTCCCGGAAATGCCGCTTCAGTTCGCCGCTGATGCACGGCGCCGCGTACGCCTTCAGCCCGTTCCCGAACGCCGGGTCGTAGTTACCAATCGCTTTCAGCAGCCCGAGGTATCCCACCTGCATCAGGTCATCTGGTGACTCCGGGCTGTCCCGGTACTG
>Ga0070684_100004006_pt1 | contig 11150 bp, 12 predicted proteins | sample KBSC723LmetaG_FD_65653 | JGI IMG/M metagenome (GOLD analysis project Ga0070684, IMG submission 65653) | Corn rhizosphere microbial communities from Kellogg Biological Station, Michigan, USA - KBS C7.2-3L metaG | ecosystem: Host-associated > Plants > Roots > Rhizosphere ...
GGCAACGAAGAATTACGCAATGTTAACGGGAACCCCTTTGTCATCAGGTGACGTGCGGAATTTCCTCAAATCACGGGTACGCCGTAATAATCGTTGAGCGCGCGCGTGGTACCGACATCGCCCCAGTTCCAGTCGCGGTCATTGCGATATTTCGGTGCGCCGCGCAGCCGGTCTTCGGTGATCCCCGTGCGGTAGCCCCCGAGCCGCGTGTCGTATTTCAGTGACTGCCAGGGCAGCGGATAGTGATCATTGCCGAGGCCCAGAAAACCGCCGAAGCCGAGCACGGCGTAGGAGACCCGGCCGCTCATCTTGTCGATCATCACCCGTTCGATCGAGCCGATCTTGGCGTCGTTGGAACCGAACACCGCGGTGCCCTCGACCTTGTCGCTGCCGATCAGGTTGCCGAATTCCCGTTCGTCCAATTCTCTCGCGTTCATCGCCATTTGAGCCTCCGTGACAGTTACGAAGGCAACCGGCATTGATTGCAATCGTTCCTGGGCGCCAATCAACCCGTTGGCGCGCCACCCTGGTCGTCGGGTGTCATCCCGGAACCTGGCGTTTTCGCCCTCTTCAGTGAATGACGTCGAGCGGCAGGCGGCAGATCTCCTCGCCCTCCTCGCTGGTGACGAGAATGGCATAATGCCTGTTCCTCGCGTTCGGCTGCTCCTGCAGAACGCGCCGCGCGATGAGATCGGCAGTATCTATTGCCTCGATGTCGTCGGGCAGCATGACATCGCCTGCGTCGACATGGGTCTTCGTGTTCACGAGATCAAAATGGTAGAGCGGCATCCTTCGCTCCATCGGTCCCGACGGACGCTCGCGTCGGAACACCTTCCGCTGCACGCAATGAATCTACGCCGTAGACGGCAATAAGTTCCGCTCCGTAATGAGCTTCAGCGGCCCCAGCGCAGTACAACGGGATCGAACTGGCGGGCAATCTCGATGAGGCCGGCCCGCGTCGCCGGATGCAGGGGCTGCAGCGGGTGACGCACGGCGTCCGAAGCGATGACGCCGCCCTCCTTCATCAACACCTTGCAGGCAATCAATCCGCATTGGCGGTTTTCGTAGTTGATCAGCGGCAGCCAGCGCGCATGGGCGGCCATCGCCTCGTCGCGGCGGCCGGCGAGAAAGGGATCCATGATCTGGCGGATCCCGTCCGGATAGCCGCCGCCGGTCATCGCGCCGGTGGCGCCGGCGTCGAGATCGGCCATCAGCGTGATCGCCTCTTCTCCATCCCATGGCCCCTCGATGACGCTGCCGCCCGCGGCGATCAGGCTGCGCAGCTTGTTGGCCGCGCCCGGCACCTCGATCTTGAAATAGCGGATATTCGCCAGCTCCCTTGCCAGCCGCGCCAGCAGATCGACCGACAGCGGCGTTCCCGCAACCGGTGCATCCTGGATCATCACGGGAATGCCGACGGCGTCGGAAACGACCCGGAAGAACTCGAAGATACCCGGTTCGGGGACGCGGAACGTCGCACCGTGATAAGGCGGCATCACCATCACCATGGCGGCACCCGCCTCTTCCGCCTGGCGGCTGCGCGCCGCGCAAATGGCCGAGGAGAAATGCGTGGTCGTGACGATCACGGGGATCCGTCCGGCGACGTGCTTGAGCACCGCGCGCATCACGGTGTCTCGTTCGGCATCCGACAACACGAACTGTTCGGAGAAGTTGGCGAGGATGCAGACGCCCTGCGAACCGGCATCGATCATGAAATCGATGCAACGGCGCTGACCGTCGAGGTCAAGGTTGCCGCGATCGTCGAAGATGGTCGGCGCGACGGGAAAGACGCCGCGATAGGGTCGCTTGGAGGTCATGCTTAAAATCCCTGGATGTCGCTGGAGGCAGGCGCGGCATCATAGCCCGATCCGGCACGCCGATCAGCTGTCGCAACAGGTGGATAGCGCCTGGACACAATCGCTGGCGTTTTGGCGCATGATCTCTTCGGAAAGCCGGTGCCCACTTTTCCGGATCATGCGCGAGCCCCGGCGAAAACGCCGCGCCTCCCTGTTCAATTCATCGTCGATTTTTTGGATGTCCGGGGCATAATTCCTTTTAAAATGAGGAAACGCGAACGGGATGAAACGATGACCACCGAAGCCGGGGGAATGCGCGCCGCCGAAACCGGAACCCATTTTGACGCCGTCGTCGTCGGCGCCGGATTTGCCGGCATGTACATGCTGCACCGGCTGCGAGGGCTGGGTTTCACCGTCCGCGTATTCGAAGCCGGTGGCGGCGTGGGCGGCACCTGGTACTGGAACCGCTATCCCGGCGCGCGCTGCGATGTCGAGAGCATGCAGTATTCCTTTTCCTTCTCGGAAGAACTCGACCAGGAATGGAGCTGGTCGGAAAAATATTCGCCGCAGCCGGAAATCCTAGCCTACGCAAATCACGTCGCCGATCGCTTCGAGCTCCGCCGCGACATCGTGTTCGATACCCGCGTAACAGGGGCGACCTTCGACGAGAAGGCCAAGCGCTGGCAGATCGAGACCGACCGCGGCGACAAGGTGACCGCACAATTCTGCATCATGGCGGTCGGCTGCCTGTCTTCGCCGAACCGCCCCCGCTTCGAAGGCATCGACGACTTCAAGGGACCGATCTACCACACCGGCGAATGGCCGCACGAAGGCGTCGATTTCACCGGCTTGCGGGTCGGTGTGATCGGCACCGGTTCATCGGCGATCCAGTCCATCCCGATCATCGCGAGCCAGGCCTCGGCGCTCACCGTGTTCCAGCGCACCGCGACATGGTCCGTGCCGGCCTGGAACGAGACGTTGACGCCGGAATATCTGAAGGCGGCAAAGGCCAACTATCCGGCGCTGCGGGCGAAAGCGCGGGCGCGGCCGACCGGCTTCTATTTTCCTTTCAACATGAAGCCGGCGCTGGAAGCGAGCCCGGAGGAGCGCCAGAAGCTCTACGAAGAAGCCTGGGAACGAGGCGGCCTGCCCTTCCTCGGCGCCTTCGGCGACCTGCTGTTCGAGAAGGCCGCCAACGACACCATCGCCGACTTCGCGCGCAGGAAGATCAAGGGTGTCGTCAAGGACCCGGCGACCGCCGAGTTGCTGTGCCCCGAGAATGTATTCGGCTGCAAGCGGCTCTGCGTCGATACCGGCTATTTCGAGACCTACAATCTGCCGCACGTGAAACTGGTCGACGTCTCGAAGAAGCCGATCGAGCGCTTTACGGCCGGCGGCATCGTGGTTGACGGCCAGGAATATCCCGTCGACTCCATCGTGTCCGCTACCGGCTTTGCGGCGATGACGGGATCGTTCGACAAGATTGCCATCATCGGCCGCAACGGGCTGAAATTATCAGAAAAATGGCGCGCCGGTCCCCGCACCTATCTCGGGCTCGCATCCGCCGGTTTCCCCAACTTGTTCATGATCACCGGTCCCGGCAGTCCTTCGGTGCTGGCGAGCATGATCCAGGCAATCGAGCAGCATGTCGACTGGCTGGTGGATTGTTTGGGCCACATGCGCGACGTCGGCGCGGCGACGATCGAGGCGCGCCTGGAAGACGAAGACGCCTGGGTCGAGCATGTGAACGAGGTCTCAAAGGTTTCGCTGCGGTCGACCTGCAGTTCCTGGTACGTCGGCACCAACATTCCCGGCCGCCCCCGCGTCTTCATGCCCTATATCGGCGGTTTCCCCGTCTATGTGCAGAAATGCAACGAGGTCATGAGCAGCGGCTTCGACGGCTTCGTGCTCGAAGGCGCCGCCGCGATCAACAAGCCGCCCGAGGTGCGCTACACCGAACGCTGGCGGGTGCCGCTCGACATCGAGGTGATCTCTCCGGCCGCGGTCGCCGCCAGGCGCGTACCGGTAGTGTGAGCGCGCCCTAACGAGTGCCGCCGGCACAATAATCGCGCCAGAATTTCCGGTATCCCTCCTCCACGTGGCGGGTATAGATCGCGCAATTGCCTCCCGCGGAATTCGCGACCATCGCGGGCAGGCTTGCGCGCAACGCCGATAGTTCGGCCGTGTTCGCCGCATATCGCCGCGCGATCGCGATATAGCCGTCATCATCGGCGGCGACCCAGTCGTCGAGACCAATTGCCTTGAGGATCGCGGCCCCGGCGCGGCCCGCCGGCACCGTTCCGAGCTTGGTGACGACGGGGACGCCCATCTGCAAGGGTTCCCATGTCGAGATGCCGCCATTCTGCGGAAACGGATCGAGCGCGAGGTCGACGTCGCCGAACATCGCCAGATGCTCGTTGCGCGGGGTCGATCCGATACAGCGCAGGCGGTCCTCGGCAATGCCGTGGGCGGCAAAGCGCGCGATCAATCGGTCGCGCACCAGGGAATCGTTCAGCGCGCCGTTCTTGATCATCATGATCGAACCGGGAAGCGACTGCATCAGCTTCGCCCAGACCTTAAGAACCGGATCGGAAATCTTGTCGGTTCGGTTGAACATGCCGAAGGTGACATAACCGTTGCGCAGCATCGGCAGCGGTGTCGGCGGGACGGGCGGCGGCGGCGCGATGGTGATGACGACCGGCAGGTCGTAGATCTTTTCCGCGAAGAGGTGCCGCGCGGCTTCGGGGATCATGACCTTGTCCGCGAGCACATAGTCCATGACCGGCAGGCCGGTGCCCGTCGCATGTCCAAAGCCCGAGACCTGGATCGGCGCGGGCTTGCGCGCGAAGACCGGCAGCCGGTTGTCGGCAGTATGGCCGGACACATCGATCAGGATGTCGACCTGATCGGCCTGGATGCGATCCGCCAGCCGGTCGTCCGACAGCTCCCAGGCTTCGACCCAGCGGTCGACCAGCGACCTGCACTCGGCGGTGGTGGCATCCTGAACCGGCGAACAGGAATAGGCGATGATCTCGAATTTCCGACGATCGTGATGGCGCAGCACCGGCAGGAGCGCGAGCACCGCCGAGTGGGCGCGAAATTCGCCGGCGACATAACCGACCACGATACGCCGTTCCGGATCGAGGTTCCGCTGGCCCAATTGCCGTCGCGGAAATTTCGCGCCGATCGCCTCCCACCAATATTTCCGTGCCGCCTGCAGCCGTTCGAGATCCACCTCCGGCAAATAGTCGAGCGTGAATATCCTCTTGGTGATCGCATCCTCATAATCCGGCCTGATCGCCAGCGCCCGGTCGAAATGATCGAGTGCGGCCGCAATCTCGCCCTGCTTGGCAAAACAGGCCCCGAGCACGCTCAGCGCAGCCTCCGAGTTCGGATTTTGCGCGAGCACCTTGTTGCAGGCCGTAATCGCCGACGCGATATTTTCGGTCAGGACGCCGATATTGGCCTTGCCGCACAACGCAGGCTCGAGCCGCGGGTCCAGCCCGAGCGCCGCATCAAAGTCCGCTTCCGCCTTGTCGAGCTGTCCCAGTTGCTGAAACAGCCGCCCACGCTGGACGATGATGCCCGCCGCGGCCGGCGCGGGGGCGGTCGCGACCGCCGTATTGAGCGTCGACAGCGCACGATCGAAGTTGCGCAAATTCATGCTCACCAGTCCCTGGCCGAGCAAGGCCGGCAGGTGGCGCGGATTGAAGGACAGCGCACGATCGAAATTTTGCGCTGCCTCCTCGTTGCGGTTGACCAGAAGGAGCACCATGCCGCGATTGCAATGGGCATCGCCGCAATCGGGCTTCAGCGCAATCGCGCGGTCGTGCGCGGCGATCGCCTGCTCGAACTGCCGCAAGTGCATCAAGGTGTTGCCGAGGTTGGTGAGCGCAGTCGGGAAATTCGGTTTCAGCGCGATCGCGCGTTCCTGGCAGGCGCGCGCTTCCTCGTAGCGGTTCAGCCGGAACAGCGACAAACCGAGATTGGACTGCGCTTCCGCCGAGCGGGGATCGATCCCGACCGCGCGGGTCAGCACGGTGGCGGCTTCGTCGAAGCGACCGCAATCGTTCTCGGAGGCACCGAGCAGATGCAGGGCGTCGAAGTGGTTGGGCAGGTCCTTCAGGATCTGACGGCACAGGGTCTGGGTTTCCAGGTGCCGGCCCTCCCGGTATGCCTTCACCGCCGCCGGCAGCAAAACCTCCGCCTGCTTCCTGGCCTGTTTTTGTAGCCTTGCGTTCTGGAAGGCACGCGAGCCGACACTGCTTTGCAATTAGGATTCCCCGCAGAATTCCATCCAGATGATGGTCGGCGATTCTCGATGATTCGTCCGCCCTTGGCGAATGGCTTGTCGGCTGTCCGGCCCTGTGAACCGCTTCACAGGCTTGCGATGCCGGTTCTTGTATTAAAATCCAACCCGATCAGTATGATCCGGCACGATGCTTGCTTCGGTTGTTAGCGCTGATCGGCCCCGACCGTCATCGCCGGAAGGAGGTTCTGGTTCTGCGGTGTCCATTTTGAGGAGGCTATTTTGAAATCCATTATCCTCGCTGCGCTACTCTTGACTGTTGCCGTGCCGGCGGTGGCCCAGAAGCCGCTGGTCGATCCGGCGGCCGTGGCGCCCGAATATCGGGAGGCTGCGGAAAAGCGACGGATCGAGCAGATCAAGCAGCGCGAATGCGCGCACAAGGCTGACGTCGGGAAGGTTCTGCCGCGCGAGCGGACGGCGTTCTTGCTGCAGTGCCTCGAAGCGGAGAACGGCGTGAAGTAGCTAGCCGAATCATCGCGCGACAGAGTATGCCCGGCCCACGCTCCCTGTGCAGAACAGTTGATAACGCGGAAGCTCCGCTTGCCCGTCAGCACAAGTTGCGAAAGAGTTTCGCTGTTGTGACGTATGGGCGTGGGGGCGTGGCATGCGTAAGCAAGACGTGTTGTTTGACTACCACCGCTATCGGCAATTGCTGGCCGACGCGGTCGACGAAGACAAGCGGATGGCGCTGATCAACATCCTGATCGAGGAGCGGGCCAGGGATCGGCTCGCGGCCCAGGTCGCGTCGGACCGTGCGGCCGTGACCGCCTCAACCATCGCCAAGGTGCTAAGGACGTCGCGGACCTGATCCCGCGTTGCCGCGCGGCGTGAGGCTCGGCCGGAAGCGGCCGAGCAGCGTCATGTTGCGATTCCGTTAACGATGCCCGGAAATCCTGCATAAAGAGTTTTGCTCCAAGGATGCTCCCTTCAAAGCCCGCGTGCGGGCCAAAAACAGGGGGCTAACATGAAAACCATTTCTTCGATTGCCAAGGACCGCTCGTTCAAGACCATTACCGCGCTGTCTTTCTTTGGTCTGGCCGCATCGTTCTGCATGATGGCGTTCGGCATGGACCTGAGCGTCCTCGCGCTTTAATCTCCCGGTCCGGCACTGGCCGGTGCGTTTCACGCGCCTTCGAGTGCCGGAACCCGAAGGGATGGTCGATTGCTGTTTTCTCGTCGCGCGGCCTTGGCCGCGCTTGTTTTGACCACGCTTGGTACCTGCCCTCCTCCAGCCGTCGTAGCGGCGGAGAACGGAACGGCTGCGTTGGTCGCGAAGCCCGTTTCGCTGCCGGACATGGCGCTGGGCTCCGCCACGGCGCCCATCACCATCGTCGAATATTCCTCGCTGACCTGCCCGCATTGCGCTGCGTTCGCGGAAAACGTCTTTCCGATGCTGCAGTCGAAATTTATCGACACCGGAAAAGTCCGTTTTATCTCGCGCGAGTTTCCGCTCGAAAGCAAGGCGGCGGCCGCCTCCATGCTGGCGCGTTGCGCGGCCGGCGGCGATGCATCGAAATTCTTCGATGCCACCATGATGTTGTTCAGGCAGCAGCAGGATCTCATCGACCACACCACGGACACGCTGACGGCCGTCGGCGGCAAATTCGGCCTGAGCCAGGCCGCGGTCGAAAGCTGCGTGAAGGACGACGCCGCGCTCGACAAGCTGCAGGCCGATCAGAATTTCGCCTATCGTGAGCTCAAGGTCGACGCAACGCCGACCTTCTTCATCAATGGCGAGAAGGTCAAAGGCTCGATGTCGTTCGAGGAACTGGAAACAAAGCTCACGCAGCTACTGAAGCATTGATCGGTTTTGCAAGCGGAAACATGGCGCATCCCCACCGTAGTCCTACGGAATAGGCCTCCAATCCGATTTTGATTAAGGATCTTCGCGTTTCGCCCTGCGGGGGAGGGCAAGTCACGAGGTCCGGACTCCTAGGCTCTCCGGGCCTCGTGCACTTCCACTTCGGCGAGACATCATCTCTGGGCATCGCACCATCTCTTGGCATCGCACCCCCCCGTCTCCTGTCATGACAGGGATCGCTTGACGCGGAACCGGCCCGCGGTTCGCTCACGTCGAAAAAGTTCCGAGGTTTTACGAGACCGGACGCCGAAAAATTTCGGAACCTGCACTGTTCCAACCGGCTTATTGGTGCGGCGGCAGGGCACCGACGAGCCCCTATCTTGAAGCGCATCATCCTCACGCTTGCGGCTGTTATCTCAGTCGTCTCTTGCGCCCATGCGGAAAGCGGATTGGCCTCTTACTATGGCGGTCGCGGGCATTCCGGCGAAATGACCTGTGCACACAGGACCCGGGCCATGGGCAGCATGGTGACGGTAACTTATCGCGGCCGCAGCATCCGCTGCCGCGTCGACGACCGAGGTCCTTTCATCAGGGGGCGCGTGATCGATGTGTCGGTCAGCGCGGCCCGCGCGCTGGGGATGATGGACGCGGGCGTGGTGATGGTTTCGCTCGGCGTCGACTGAAGCGGCGGCACCCTATTCCTTGCCTTGCGGCGTTGCAGCGAAGGACACACCGATCCGGTTCTTCTGGAGCCAGGCAACGCTGCATTCATGCACGATGGCGCCGTTGGCCATCACCAGTCGAAAGCGCGCCGGCACGAAGGCCGGGTTTTCCACGTCGATCGCGGCACCCTCCGGCGAGATGTTGCGCACCATGCAGGTCATGACCGAACCACCTGCCGAGACGAGACCCGGCTCGTTAACCTCGGTCCGGGAATGCTTGCGCCGTTCTTCCATGATCGTCCGCCTTGATGGGTTCTCGCGCTCCGAGAATAGCCGCAAACCCTAAACAAATCGGACGCGTCGCAAATCCCGCAGTTCCGGCGGTTACCTTCGCGATCCGTTCCGTCCTCTGGCTTGCAGCTATTCGCAACCGGCTCACCGCTCGCTGCCGGGCGCATGCCCCTGCCTAAGCGACAGGCTTGCTGTCCAGCGCCGTCGCAGGTTAGCCTCTCCGCACGGCAATGCGCTGGCGCAACGCACGCCTTAAAAAAATGAACAGGCGCCATGGGGAGAACGCCATGTTCAACGAACTCGACCGCAGGACGAGTCTGACCGGCAATCAGCTCAAGATATTGAGTGCCGCCATCATCGGAGACGCACTGGAATTCTTCGATTACTTCCTGATCGGTTTCGTGCTCGCCTTCCTGATCGGGCCCTGGAAGCTGACCTTCGGTCAATCCGCCACTGTGCTGATGAGCTCCGGCATTGGCGCCATCATTGGCGCCTATGTGTGGGGTTGGCTTGCCGATCGCATCGGCCGCCGTATCGTCTTCATCGGCACGGTGCTCAATTTTTCGATCGCGACGGGCCTGCTCTATTTCACCCCCGACAATGGCTGGGTCTATCTCGCGATCATGCGCTTCTTTGTCGGCACCGGCGTCGGCGGGCTCTATTGCGTCGACCTGCCTCTGGTGCAGGAGTTCATGCCCTCCTCCAAGCGCGGCTGGGTCGGCGGTCTCGTGACCTGCGTGATCCCGCTCGGCGTCGGTCTGGGCGCAGTGCTCGGCGCCTTCATAGGCAGCGATCAGTGGCGTCTTCTGTTTGCCATTGGGGTGCTGCCGGCGCTGGTCGTGCTGCTGGTTCGCCTCTGGGTGCCGGAGAGTCCGCGCTGGCTGTGCCGCCAGGGGCGCTATGAAGAGGCGCGCAAATCGCTTGCCTGGGCGCTGCAGGTTGAACCCTCATCGCTGCCGATGCCGACCGTGGCCGATGCCGGTCCGATCATCAAGACCAACTGGCTCGACCTCTTTAAATATCCGCGCAGCCTCCTGGTATCCTGGCTCGGCAATGCCGGCGCCCAGACCGGCGTCTATGGCGTCACGCTATGGGCGCCGTCGCTGTTCGTGCTCCTGTTGAAGGTTTCGCCGCAACAGGCGGCCAAGATGATGATCCTGCTCACCGTGTGCGGCTTCATCGGGCGTCTCGCCTTCTCCTACTTCTCGGAGCTGATGGGACGGCGCAAGGCCGGCGGCCTGCTCGGCTTCGGCGCCGGCGTCCTGATTATCGTCGCCGGCTACAACTACAATGTGATGTGGGGCGACTGGTCGGCCTTCTGGCTGATCCTTGCCGCCGCCTTCTTCTTCGCCGATGGCGGCTTTGCCATCGTCGGGCCCTACGCCGCCGAAATCTGGCCCTCGCACCTGCGCACTTCGGGCATGGGCTCGGCCTACGGCTTTGGCGGCATTGGCAAGATCATCGGTCCGGTCGGATTGGCGCTGATCGTAGGTTCCAACAACTACCTCAAGCCGGACGTGCCGCTGCCGGAGATTCCGCTGGCCTTCGTCTATCTTGGATGCTGGTTCCTGATGGCCGGCATCGTGTATTATTTCTTCGGCATCGAGACCCGGGGCAAGTCGATTGAGGAAATCGACCGGGAGCTGAATGCCGATCTGCCGGTGGCGGCGCCGGCCCAGGTTCGACAGGCATAGACGGAACATGTTGGTTACGACATCAGCGGATCTGGCCGGCGATCGAAGCGTGATCGCGCGCGCCGAAGCTGTCCAGTCGGCGGTCGCGGCCGCTTCCGACGAAATCGAGCAGGGCCGTCGGCTGCCGCCTGCCCTGCTCGACAAGTTGCACGAGGCGGAGCTGTTCCGCCTGCTGCTGCCGCGTTCCTCCAGGGGGATCGAGACCGATCCCGTCACCTTCTTCCATGTGATCGAAACCATCGCGCAAGCCGACGCGTCGACCGCCTGGTGCCTGAGCCAGGCCGGCGGCTGCGCGATGTCGGCGGCTTATCTCGATCTGCCGGTCGCACATGCGATCTTCAGCGATCGGCGAGCTGTGCTGGCCTGGGGTCCCGGCCCCCGGGTCAAGGCCGTCGAGTGCGAGGGCGGCTACAAGGTTTCGGGCGTCTGGGCCTTCGCCTCGGGCGGCCGGCACGCCACCTGGCTCGGCGCGCACTGCCCGATCTTCAAGGCCGACGGTTCACCGAAGCTCGATGACAACGGCCTGCAGGTAGAACGCACCATGCTGGTGCGGACCGAGGATGTCGAATGGACCGACATCTGGAACACCGTCGGCCT
>Ga0070684_100004007_pt1 | contig 11149 bp, 6 predicted proteins | sample KBSC723LmetaG_FD_65653 | JGI IMG/M metagenome (GOLD analysis project Ga0070684, IMG submission 65653) | Corn rhizosphere microbial communities from Kellogg Biological Station, Michigan, USA - KBS C7.2-3L metaG | ecosystem: Host-associated > Plants > Roots > Rhizosphere ...
GTCGACCGGCGCAATCCGACGAGCGTCCTGTGGAAAGTGGCGCAGCCGGCGAGTGGCGGAATGAGTGAAGACTATGCGATCGTGACGCGCGTTTTCGAACCGACCACGGAGAAGACGGTGATCTCTGTGGCGGGTATCGAGACGTACGGGACGCTCGCGGCAAGCGAGTTCGTCACGGAACCGACCTATCTCGAGGCTGCGCTGGGCGCCGCGCCGCCGGACTGGCGGCGCCAGAACGTGCAATTCGTGTTGGGCACGAAGATCATCGACGGGACTCCCGGACCGCCGCGGGTACTGGCCGCTCAATTCTGGTAAACGCCGCACGGCGGACAAGTAGGTCCTGCTTCCCGCTCCCGGTACGGCGTAATCGATCCGACCTTCGCCGGCCACGCCGGCGCCTCGTGCAGCGATGGCTGCTGCGCATCCACCCGTGCAGTTTCATTTAGCCCCGACCTACACCTCGGGGCTCAACCTGTCGAGCGATTCTTCCGATTGCTCACGAAGAAGGTGCTCAAACGCGGATCACACACGAGTGCCAGTGCTGTAATTGTCTCGGCTGCACCGTCTGCTGCGGGAACTGAGCGCCAGCTATTCGTTGACGCTATTCGTTTGGCTGCAGCCCGCAAGTGAATGATCAGTTGGGGATAACTGGTTAGCTGGGTCAGTCTATTGCCGTGTGGAGAGGGCGGGCGAAGCCGTCGGCTGAGGTGAGCGAAGGAGGCGATGCGCCCCGCCGCGTGATCGAGATCGCAATACAAGTAGGTCTGGGTGTCCTTGCGGAGGAGCTTGGCTGGGTGTTAGGGACGGAATTCGCAACTGGCTGCTGACTGCAGCGTGACGTGACCTCGTCACAAGTCGATGTGCATCCGCAGGTTGACGCCGGCAGGACGCGTGGCCTTGTCCGAAACTTGTATACAAAGATCGGACAGCTATCTGGTCGTCGGACATCCACTTCAGCATCGGCGGCCTGCGAGATGATGAATGCCTATCGCGTTCGCTCCGCGAGAAAGATGTCTCCTGAAGCCCGCACGATACCAACCGTCAGAGAGGCCCCATCGCGATTCCAGGTCAGGCCACGTGGTCTGATATCGCCGGGCAAGTCGGCAAGTTTCCGGACGCTTCCAATGCCTTCGAGCTCGACAATCGACAGCGAGTTGCCGAAGCTGCCGATGATTGTCGCGATGGCCAGACGGCGCCCGTCCGGAGACCATGCGGCAATGCCATTGTTGATTCGGACGTCCTCGGCAGGTCCGAGGGCGCGAGAACGACCGTCGGCGCCGACGAATTTCAGCATCGCACCGGCCGCACCACCGCGCGGCTCGACGTACGCGATGACATCTCCTTGAGGCGACCAGGCCGGCGCCGTCGCGGCGCCCGGCGTGGACAACGGCGTGGAACGACCATCCGCCAAAGAAAGAATCGCCAGTCCCGGCGCGTCGCCTCGCGGAGTCGAGTACACGAGACGCTGACCGTCGGGCGACCAGCTGATGGTGTCAATCACGTCGACAGTGCTCGCGAGCTTGGGTGTGCCGCCGCTCGCTCCCACGGTCCAGATCCCTCGATGCCCGCCGCGGTCGGAGACAAAGGCGATTTGTGTCCCGTCTGGTGAAACGACCGGCCGCTCATCGATCGCCGATCCGGTCGTGATCGGCGCCGCCGCAGAACCCGCCGACGTGGTCCAGATGTTTCGCTGCCCCGTGCGCGATGAACTGAGCACCATCCGGCTGCCGTCCGGGAACCATGCCGGATCGAAGTCACCCGTATAACCGTCGGTGACCGGTTCGAGCGTGACCTTTTGATCGAACCGTACGGCGACTCGTTCGAGCGACTGCCGGACGTCGAGCACGGTACCGACCATGAGCCGGCGATCGGCCGAAATCGTCGCCTCGGCATATTCTCCGACCCCGGTCGTCACGCGAACGTCCCGACCGCTGTCCAGATCGCGCCACCAGAGAGCCAGATCGAGGCTGTCCGGATTGGCTGCATAAAACAATCCGCGACCATCAGGACTCGGCACTGGAAAAGCCGCCCGGCGCGCCGTTCGCACGACCGGTTCGAGTTGGCCATCCGGAATCGACGCACGAAAGATTTCGGTCCCCTCGGTGTTGCCGCTCATCGCACCGTAATTGAAATAGACGAACCGTCCATCGGGCGCCCAGCGGAGCCAGTGGATGTGGCGAGCGCCAGCGCGTTTGACGATTTCCCGTGGGTTCTGCCCGTCTCCATCGGCCAGGATGATGTTGTCGCCAAGCGGTCCGCCGCCGAAGATGTAGACCATCCGCTTGCCGTCTGGCGACCACCGGAGTCCCTGATTGCCCGGGCCAAGAATTGGCCGAGGCACACCGCCGGTCGGAGCCGGAATCACCCACGTCGTTTGACTGGTCGACTCGGCAAACGCGATCTGCGATCCATCGGGGGAGATCTCCAGTCCGCTGATACCGGCTTGCGACTGCACACTCACCTTGGCGGTGGCAGTCAGGTTGATCGCGTCACCGCCGGCGATGAACTTCACCCAGACGTCAGTCGGGCCACGAGCATTTGACAGGTAGGCGACCCATTTCGCATCTGGGGAGATCGCCGGACCGAACTCGTGCGCCGCGGTGGAGACCAACCGAATGACTCGTCCGAACGCCGGATCAGCGTCGACCGTGCGAGACGTGCCCACTATCCATCCCACAGGCAACGCGACGGCAGCCACGAGGACCGCCGCGAGCAAGGCGGGCGCGAAGCGGCGAGTCGCCGATGGTGATGCCGGTGCAAGAGTGCTGGACGATGCGTCGACCGGTACCGCCGCGAGAGTGTCGTCGATCTCAATCCTCGCGTCGCCGATGTGTTGGAGTCGGGAGCGGACGTCTTTCTTCAGGCAGCGTCGGAGTAGCTCCCGAATCCGCGCGGGCAGTTCTGGCGGTAGCACCGTCCAGTCCGGGTCCCGCGTCAGAACGGCGGCGATGGTATCCGACGCCGTCTCACCGCCGAAGGCCGGCCGACCGGCGAGCAACTCATACAAGACGCAGCCGAAGGCCCAGATATCGCAGCGTGTGTCGACGGCCAGCCCGCGAGCTTGCTCAGGACTCATGTAGGGCGCGGTGCCGATGGCTGTCCCTTCCCGCGTCGGCCTCGTGGGCATCGTCGCTGCGGCGGTTGCGTCGTAATCGATCGGGTCGCTGATTTTGGCGATACCAAAATCGAGGACTTTGACCACGCCGGCACGGGTGACCTTGATGTTGGCCGGCTTCAGATCGCGATGAACAATCCCGCGCTCATGCGCTGCCTCGAGCCCGTCGGCGATCTGCCGCGCCATCCGCAGCGACTCCTCGACCGCCAAACTCTTGGTCCCTGGCAACGAAGCGCGCGGCAACACTGGCAGCAGCCGCTCGGCGAGCGTCTGACCTTCAACAATTTCGAGCACCAGGGCCCACACACCATCCGACTCGATCGAACCGTAGATTGCCCCAATGTGCGGATGATTGAGGGAGGCCAGAATCCGTGCCTCGCGCTCGAAGCGCGCGAGGTATGCGGCGTCGGTCGTCAGAGGATCGGAAAGAATCTTGATCGCGACATCACGACCGAGCTTCTCATCGCGCGCGCGGTAGACCTCTCCCATGCCTCCGGCGCCGAGCATCGACAGAATCTCGTAGCCGCCAAGGCGAGCTCCAGTGGCGAAGTGCGCGGACCGATTCACGGCGCGGCGATTATAGGGCGATGGCGAGAGACGGTGGGTTCATTTCGCGGGAGTGTCGGCGTCGGCGGCTACGACTCACTATTCGTCGTGGCGCCAGAATGGTCGGCGGAACGGGCGACATCATCAGGGGGGTCCACCGTTCGTGGCGATTCACAGACGCGACGAAACTGCTCAGGAGACGATGGTTCGTGCTCTAACCCACGGTGCTATGGCAACTGAGTTCGATACTGAAAATCACCCTGCTCCGCAAGTTGTTGAAAACACGGGCGAAATTTCGTGGCTGGGAGGCAGGGATTCGAACCCCGATAACGTGGTCCAGAGCCACGTGTCCTACCGTTGAACGACCTCCCAACGGGTAGTGGAAACCTTAAGCATACCACGGCGAACTGCAGCACGGAGGGTCGCTACCGCTGCTGGTAGATGCGGATGTAATCGACCTCGAGCTGACGCACGAGCGTCTGGGCCGACAACACGGACGCCCAGTCGCGCTCCCATTGGTTGTCGACCATCATGTGCAGGATCAACTGCATCGGGCCGCTCTCAATCGTGGTCGAGTCGCCGTTGAATTGCCCGCACTTCACGCCGTTCACGTACCACGCGATGGAGGTCGGCTCCCAATCGATACCGAGCCTCACGAAGTCCGTTGAGTAGTCCTTGACCGCGCACGCGCCGTTGTTGTGCAAACCGTTGTTGGGGGTGAACGACGTATTCCGGCCGTTGTAGTGATACGTCATGAACATCGTGTCGGGGTGGCCGCCAAGGATTTCGACGATGTCGATTTCGGTGTTGTAGGTGAAGTTCGAGTTGGTTGGCAGCATCCAGAAGGCGGTGAAGAATCCAGGCGTGCCGGGAAACTTCACGCGCGACTCGACATATCCATAGGTGAAAGGAAACAGGTACGCCGAGCCGTTGTCCGCGCGCGGTCGCGCGGTTGACACCAAACCGGCTTTGTACGTGCACTGTCCCTGGTAACACGCGCTGCTCGCGTACGGCGGCGTCAGCGGTTCGGCCACCAGCTTGGCGGTGCCGTTGCTGACTTGCACCTGCGACGGCAGATACCGTTCCTTCCCGGTATTGAACGACGCGGTGCAGGCGCCGAAGTTCCAATCGAAGCAGGGCGTCAGCTTCGTCAGATCGAGAGCCGTGCCATTGAACTCTTCAGCGTATGTCAGCGTCCACTGCTTGCCGCTTGAGACGGGCGCCGGTGGCGCCGCAACGCAGTTTGGAAACACGCCGATCTCGCCGGTCGAGCAACGTCCCGTGCCTGTGAGGAATCGAAGATTCGTGGGTGGCAGCGGGATGCCTGATTGAGCGACCGCTGCCGCAAGAACAAGCCATCGAAGAGTGCTCATGGTTTCGGACGAAGAGCACCGCAAGACAGGCGCCAGGTGCGGATCAGCCCGTCTTCACGAGATCCGGCGCCGCCGGTCGTGGTCGTCAGATGCCGCCCCGAGAACGACCGTCGGTTCGTGCACCGGGAGCACCAGATTCGTGATCAGTACTAAGAGAATTCTTTCCAGTTGGCGACGAGCGTTTCAACCGTTCGTCGATAGTGCTGCTGCAGCAGCGCGACGCCGGTCTCCGCGTCGCGATTGACGATCGCCTTCTGGATCGCCTCGTGCTCGCCGCGGTGGTCGCGGGTGCGGTCGACGTTCTCGAGCAGCAGATGTCGATAGCGGTAGGCGCGTTCGGCGAGGATCTGGCAAAACGAAATCAACGATCGCAGATCGCAGGCGGCGTACAGCGCCTGGTGGAAGGCGTCATGACGACGCTCCCATTCGGGATCCAGCTTTCCGTCAGTGGCATAGGTGGCGCGCTTCGAGAGCTCGTGAAACCGCCCGATGATGTTGGCTTCCCACTGATCGTCGCCCTTCTGGATCGCCATTCGCACGGCCAGGCCTTCGAGTTCGCAGCGGCTGTTCGCGATGTCCAACGCCTCTTCCGGAGACACAGGGGCGACGCGAAACCCCTTGTGATCTTCGAGGACGACGAGTTGCTCGGCGGCGAGACGCATCAGCGCCTCGCGGAGCGGGCTCTGGCCCGATCCATACATGCTGCGCAGATCGCGGAACAGCAGCCGCGCGCCCGGTTGCAAACGGCAGTGCAGAATGTCCAGCCGAATCCGATCGAACAAGTCGGACGTGAGCGTCCGGCTGACCCGCGGGGTTTTGGATCGGGCTGACCGGGTTGCCGTGGCTGGGAATGCGATCGGCGAAGTGCGGCTGGCGCGCATGGATTACACTCAAAAACGTCGAGGCGGACACACTGTAGGCCCACCGGCGCGGACCTGTCAAACCGCGGGTTATTTATTTCGACAATCCATCAAAGAATCGATATTATCGCGCACTCGCACGTTTGCTGCTGCTATGGGCGGGGTGTCAGGCAGTGAATCGTGAAAACGATCTTCACGATTCACTGCCTGACACCCGGTCAGCGGGACTCTAGACAATCATGACCCGAAATCACATGCGTTTTGCGGCTCCCATCCTCCTTGTCGGCACCGCGTTCCTGTTTGGGACCGAGTTGTTTCTGGCTGCGCGCGGTAGCGCACAAGCCCCGCAGCAGCCGCCTGCAGGTGGTGCAACCCCAGCGGGAACCGCCCCGGGAGGTCAGGCGCCTCCCGGCGCCGGTCGCGGCGGTGGACGCGGCAACCCTGCCGCGGCACTCTTCACTGCCACGTGCTCGGGTTGCCACGGCACACCGGAACTGACCGGCAGGGCGCCGTACCTCTTCGATCAGAAATGGCTCGACGGCACTGATGACGACAAGATTGCCGCGACGGTGCGCCGGGGAGTGCCTGACAAGGGAATGGTCGGTTTCACGCCGGAGCAGCTGTCCGATCAGCAGGTCTTTCAGCTGATTGCGTACATTCGGACCGCGACCGCGAACCTCAAGCCGAAACCGACGTACGTGGCCGATCCGGATGGCAAGGAAATCACGTCGGAAAAGCAGGCCTTCAAGATTGAAGTGCTCACGCGCGAGGTGAACACGCCATTTGGCCTCGCATTTCTTCCCGATGGACGGCTGCTCGTCACCGAGCGCAACGGCTCGCTGAGGATCCTCGACAAAAACAACAAGATTTCGGAACCAGTCAAAGGCACGCCGAAGCCGCACGTGCAGCAGGACGGCGGGTTCCTCGACGTGACCGTGCATCCCCAGTACGCGAAGAACGGGTGGATCTATCTCTCGTACTCGGAAGTGCAGCCAGGCTACGTGGCGCCACCACCGCCGCCGCCCGCCGATCCAGCGGCCGCGCCAGCTGCCAATGCCGGCGCACCGCCGGCGCCGGGTGGAGGGTTTGGCGGTGGCCAGGGCCGCGGACGTGGAGGTCCGCCGCAGCCTCCGTCGAACACGGTGATCGTCCGCGGAAGGATCAACAAGAACAACGAGTGGACGGAGCAGCAGGTGGTCTTCCGATCACCAACTGAACTCTACGTCTCGAGCGGCGTGCATTTCGGATCGCGCTTCGCGTGGGATCCGCAGGGTCACCTGTTCTTCACGCTCGGCGAGCGCGGCACGATGCAGAACGCGCAGGAGCTCAAGAACCCGCTCGGCAAGATCCATCGTGTCAACGACGACGGGAGTGTGCCGACAGACAATCCGTTCGTTGACGCGGCCGACGCCGACAAGACGGTGTGGAGCTACGGTCACCGAAATCCCGAGGGGCTTGCGTGGGAGCCCGGCACAGGAACGCTCTGGGAATCGGAGCACGGCCCGACCGGCGGCGACGAGATCAACATCATCCAGAAGGGGCACAACTACGGCTGGGGCGTCGCGTCGAAGGGCATGCAGGGGGGCATCACCAAGACATCCGAAACAGGGATGGACGATCCGATCGTCTACTACACGCCGTCGATCGCGCCCGCCGGGATCACCTTCTACACGGGTAATCGGTATCCGGGATGGAAGAACACGAGCCTCTTCGTCGGCGCCCTCGTCGGTCAGCAGCTGCGCCGGCTCGAGATCAGCAACGAAAAAGTCGTCAAGCAGGAAGTCCTGTTCTCCGAGTTTGGCCGCGTCCGTGACGTCGTTCAGGGACCCGACGGCTACCTCTATATCGCACTGCAAAGTCCGACCGGCGGACAAGGCGTCCCGCTGTCGGCGGCCACGCCTGGGATGATCGTCCGCCTGCTGCCCGGTTCGCCGGCGTCAGCGTCGAAGCACTAGGCAAGCGCTTAAAGGGGCCGGTTTCGCCAGCAGGAACCGGTCATTTCTCCATCTCTTGACTGTTTGTCGATAATTCTGCACATTATCGACGACATTGACGGCCGTGTGGCCGCTCTAGCTCACTTCGCCCCCTCCTCTATTAATTGCCGCTTCGGAAGCTACGGCAATTTCGGTGGCGTCCCCGGGGGTTGTAAGCGGATTGTCGTCCGGGAAGTAAGGATGATTGGTGAATCGGTGAATTGGTGAATTGGTCAAAAAGGTGGCTGGCACCTTTCCCGTAAAGGTGCCAGCCACCTTTTTCACCATTCACCAATTCACCGATTGGGGAGGTTCTGCATGATGCTCAAACGTCTCGGCCTCGCCGTGCTGGTCACAACAGCGCTGGGTGGTCTGGTTGTGTCCGCACAGCAGCAGGGTCGAGGCGCGAACCCTGCCGCACCCGCTGCGCAGGGGCGTGGCGGGAATCCTGCCGCGCCGCAGGGCGGCGATCCGGACATTCCGACTGCGCTCCAATCGCTCAACATGCCGTGGCCGCCGATGCACATCTACATTCGCGGTGGACTGAAGTCGCACGGACCGGGCCTGCATGACTATCCGCAGTTCATGGCCGACTGGAGCAAGCTGCTCACCGAGCGCGGCGCGATCGTCGATGGCGGCTTCCACTTTCCAACCACCGCCGAACTGAGCGGCATCAACGTCATCGTCATGTATAAAGGCGACGCCGGCTACATGAGCGCCGACGAACGCGCGACGCTCGAGGCGTATTTGAAACGGGGCGGCGGTCTCGTCAGTTTCCACGACACGTTGTGTGGCGACGACCCGCAATACCTGGCCAACATCCTCGGTGGCGCCAAGAAGCACGGCGAGCGAAATTTCTCGGCCGGCGAGATCGCCTACACGATCACCGACAAGAACCATCCGATCATGCAGGGGATGTCAGACTTCAAGATCAACGACGAGGCGTTCTTCCTGTTGACGAAGCCGACGCTCTCGCCCGACGGACTGCACGTGCTCGCGACCGCGGCGATGCCGAAGAGCGGCAGCGCCGGCGAACACGTCGGCGAGGTCGTGCCGCAGATCTGGACCTACGAGCGCCCGTTCGGCCTCGGTCAGTCATTCCGCACATTTGTCTGGATGCAGGGGCACAGCTACGCGAACTTCTCCGACCCGCAGGTCCAGCCGATGATTTTGCGCGGCATCGCGTGGGCGGCGAAATGGCCGATCGACGCGCTGATGACTGTCAGGCAGCCGGCGCAAGGCGGACGCGGGCGGGGCCGAAGCGGAGCCCAGGGCGAATAGAATGAAATGCTGAATGCTGAATGCTGAATTCGATTGTCGATTGCTGACTGGTGATTGAAGAGACGATCAGCCCCAGCGCCGATCCAAGCAGAAAGTCGTAGCGATAAGTCGGCGCGAGCGAACAGCGAGCGCTGGCAGGCGCTGGGGGTGGGGCCCCAGCGCAAAGTAAAAAAGTAGACGGTATCCTCGATGAACAAACCGACTCTGTGTGCCGTTATCGTGTTGTCCTTTGTGACGGCATTGACTGTCAAAGCCCGCCAGTCGCCGCAGACCACCGGCCAGGCGCCACAAACCCCTGCATCCCCGCCGGCACAACAGCCCGCCGCGCCGGGCGCCGCGACGCCCATCGCTGGCACGGCGAAGACCCCCGGCAACATCTGGCTGCCGTCGAAAAAGGCGTCATCGTCAACCGCGGCGCTGACTCCTGACGAGGAGTTGAAGACGTTCTCGATGCCGCCGGGCTATCACGCGCAGCTGGTGGCCGCCGAGCCGCTGCTCGAGTCGCCGATCATCATCGACTTCGATCCCGACGGCCGCATGTGGGTGCTCGAACTGCAGGCGTTTCTGCCGGACACGTCAGGGCGGGATACGCAGGAGCCCATCTGCGACGTCGCGGTGCTCGAGGACACGAACGGCGACGGCGCGATGGACAAACGGACGGTCTTCGCCGATCGGCTCGTCCTCCCACGCGCGCTCAAGGTGCTCGATCATGGCGTGCTGGTTGGCGAGCCGCCGAACCTCTGGCTGATGAAAGACACCAACGGGGATCTCAAAGCGGACACGAAGGAAGCCGTCTACAAGAACTACGGGCGCTTCATCGGCGGCGTCGAGCACAACGCGAACGGTCTGCTCTGGGGGATGGACAACGTGTTGTACACCTCGGAGTGGAACGAAAACCTGCGATTGAAAGATGGCAAATTCGACGTGCTGCCCTCGCTGAGCCGCGGCCAGTGGCAATCGTCGCAGGACGACGCGGGGCGGGTGTTCCGGAACGTGAACGATTCGCCGCTGTTCGTCGACTACACACCGGCGCGCTACTTCGTGCGGAACCCCAACGTCGCGCGAACGCGCGGACTCTACGAAAGCCTCATCGATCAGATGGAGGCCGTCGTCTACCCGGTTCGCCAGAACCGCGGCGTCAATCGCGGCTATCGCGATCCGTACTTCCGTCCCGACGGATCGTCCATCGTCATCCAGGGGGCCGGCAGCCCGACGGTGTATCGCGGCGACAAGTATCCCGCCGACGTCAGAGGCAGCGTCTTCATCAGCGATTCTCCAACGAACCTCGTCCACCGCTTCAACGTTGTCGACGACGGAACAGGGCGGCTGAGCGCGAAGAACGCATACGCTCGAGGTGAATTCCTGGCCTCGTCCGACGAGCGGTTTCGTCCGGTGAATCTGTTTTCCGCTCCGGACGGCACGTTGTACGTCGTCGATATGTATCGAGGAGTCGTCCAGGACGGCGGGATCTGGTCCGACTATCTTCGCGATTACATCAAGGGCCACGACCTCGAGATGCCGGTGAAACGCGGTCGCATCTGGCGCATCGTGTACGGAACCGGATCGACGAATCGCGGTCCGAAGCCGTCGCTCGGGTCGGCAACACCGGCGCAGCTCGTCCAGGCGCTCAGTCACGCGAATGGATGGTGGCGCGACACCGCTCAACGACTGCTCGTCGAGCGCGGTGAAACCTCCGTCGCGCCGGCGCTGAAGAAGCTGGCCGCGTCGGCGCCTGATTGGCGGACGAAGCTTCATGCGTTGTGGACGCTGGATGGCCTCGATGCGATCGATCCCGAATCGGTCGAGCGTGCGTTGTCGGATCCGAAGGCGGAGGTGCGAGCGTCGGCCGTGCGACTGGCGGAGCGGTATCTCCCCTCAGGCCAGGCGTCGATCACGAAAGCGGTCGTGCTGCTTGCCGGTGACAAGAACTGGAACGTTCGTCGGCAGGTGGCCGCGTCGATTGGCGAGCTGCCAGCGGCGGCGAGGAATGACCCGGCGATT
>Ga0070684_100004008_pt1 | contig 11148 bp, 9 predicted proteins | sample KBSC723LmetaG_FD_65653 | JGI IMG/M metagenome (GOLD analysis project Ga0070684, IMG submission 65653) | Corn rhizosphere microbial communities from Kellogg Biological Station, Michigan, USA - KBS C7.2-3L metaG | ecosystem: Host-associated > Plants > Roots > Rhizosphere ...
CGTGCTGATGATAGTGCTTCGCGAAGGCGTTCGCCCGCTCTTGCGCGACCTCGAAACTGGCGCCGACCCGAACAGGGTTGCCACTGCGCTTTCGGACATTGAACGCGCGCTCCCGAGTCTGCGAACCGCCGAGGAAGCCCGGGCGAAGATTACCGCGGCGAGGCAGGCCGCGTTCAGGATCGCAGGCGACGTCGCACCGCGAGGGGCAGTCGCCGATAACGTTCAGACCATCGACTTCCGCATCGAGCAGACGAACAACGTCGTGTGGTTCATCTGGGCCTGTGTCTCCCTTGTTGTCGCAGCCGCGACGATTTTTCCCGATCCCGATTTCGGCGGAGCCTCCGACTTCGCGCTCAGCTTTCTCTGGGGCTTCGGGCTGACGAGTTTCGGCGCCAGCCTGCCATCGCTGACGACTGGAGCTATCGGCACGCATGTCGGGCTGTCGCTTCCAAAGACCGGCGGGTAGCCGTTCGTCGACGTTCCTTTTGTCGAGACGCGCCGCACCTGCGAGTGGCACTGCTTACTGCGGCAGCCCCGCGAGCGCTTTCTTGTCGATCTTGGCGACCACGTGCACCAGCGGATCGACAACCTCGGCGATCTGATACTGAATAGCGGTGCCGAGGACGACGGCGACTTCATTCGGCGTGAGCTTGTAGTCGTCGGCGAGCCATCGCGAGAGGTTCGTCGTCGCCTGCTGCAGCGCCTCCTGCACGGAGTTCGCGATGCCGGACGCCATGCGGAATTGCGCGTTCTCCGCACGCGGCTGCGTCACGTTCTTGTTCTTAATCAGTTCGACGGTGACCGAGAACTCCATCGAAGTCTCGAGCGCATCTCCGGTGAGCTCGCCATCACCCTGGGCGGCGTGACCGTCGCCGAGGAAGAGCAAGGCGCCCGGATGCATGACCGGCAAGTAGATGGTCGTCCCTTCACCGAGCTGGTTGAAGTCCATGTTGCCGCCCCATGCGCCGAGGTACCCGGACCGGAACGACATTTCTTGCGGCGGCGCTACGGCAATGCATCCCAGCATCGGCTTGAGCGGCACCGTGTAGTTCTTGAGGTGCTCGGACGGCTTCGTCAAACGAGCCACGCCGGCCACACGATCCAGTGTCCAGTCGCTCGAGAACTTCTCGTCGAACTTCAGACTCCGGTAATACCCCGGTCCGAGCGCGGATGGTACGATCTGATCGCCGGAGACGGCGGTGTCGCGCGTCAACCGCACGCGATTCAGCTTGACCACGAGCGTATCGCCTGGCCACGCGCCGTCGACGTAGAAAGGACCCGTCAGCGGGTTGCCGCCGGGGGAACGCCGCGTGCCGGTCGCGTCGAAACCGCCCGCATCCACACTCCACGTCTCAATCGTGTCGCCAGGCGACACGTGCAGCACGGGTTCAAACTTCGACGAGAAATAGTTGTAGAACTTTGTCGGGATGAACTGGTGCGTGCGCGGCGTCCCGCTTGGCGCGACCGGCCGACGGGCGACGAAATCGAACGGGCCGTCCGTATCGGAACCTTCCGCGTGAATCTCTCCACTCTTGAGCGTCATCCGTATCGTGCCGTTCGGTGGGTCATCTCCTTCGCGAACGGTTCCGGCGCAGACGTTTGATTGCAGCTGACATTCGATCTTGGTGCCGGAGATCGTTCCGGTGACCTTCTCGCCGGTTTGTTCGAGGTGAACGAGCCCGTACTGTGTCGATCCAAGGAAGTGCACGGTGGCCTGCCAGTCGCCGGACAGGTCGGACTGTGCCAGCAGCGTCGCGGGCGCGAGCGTGATGACAAGAGCGGGCAGCAATCGACGCATAAGACCTCCTCGTCGTTTCCCGAATACACTCTAACGCAACTGGTACGCCGTGAGTTTCGACATCCCTCTCGCCATCGCGTCTTTTGGAATAGGCATTGTTGTCGGTCTCACCGGCATGGGGGGCGGCGCCCTGATGACCCCCGTGCTCGTGCTGTTCTTCAACGTGCTCCCACTCACGGCGGTGTCGTCCGACCTCGTTGCGAGTGCGGTCATGAAACCGGTGGGCTCGCTGGTGCATCTGCGGCGTGGCACCGTTCACCTGGGACTCGTCAAGTGGCTGTGCGTGGGATCGGTCCCGGCTGCGTTCGCGGGAGTGCTCGTCGCGCGCGCACTCGGCGACGGCCAACAGGTACAGTCTGTGATCCGCGCGGCGCTGGCGATCGCCTTACTGTGCTCGGCGGCCGGCCTGATGATCCGCGCCTACATCCGCCTCATCGAACACGCGCGCGTTCGCGACGGGCGCGCCGCCCCCCTTCCGCAGGGCCGCCCGCGGGTAGAGGTCCGGCCGTTTCCGGTCGTGCTCGTCGGCATTCTCGGCGGCCTGGTCGTCGGGATGACGTCGGTGGGATCCGGCTCGCTCATCATCATTGCGTTGATGGCGTTGTACCCCCGCCTGAAGGCAAGCGAACTCGTGGGCACGGATCTCGTGCAGGCGGTCCCACTGGTGGCGTCAGCCGCAGTGGGTCACATTCTGTTCGGCGACTTTCAGCTGGCGCTGACGACCTCGCTGCTGGTGGGAAGCATTCCGGGCGTGTGGCTGGGCGCCCATCTGTCGGCGCGCGCACCGGGCGGGCTCGTGCGCAGGGCGCTCGGGTTCGTGTTGCTGGCGAGCGCGCTCAAGCTGCTCGACGTATCGAACCGGCACACGGCAATGATCCTCGGGGGCGTGCTGATCTTCGCGCCGCTCCTGTGGATGGCAGTACGACGGCGTCACGGGTTCCCGGCGCTGGCGGCGCGCGGCGACAAGTATGAATAGACATGCGGCTTAGCGTGGCTTGAAGCCGTCCAGATGGAGACGCTTGTCCAGCTTGTCCCGAAGCACGCAATAGTTCGCCTCGATGAACTTCGGCAAAAGGTTCTCCTCGCTCTTGTGCACGTAATAGCGATTCAGGCCGTCGCTCATCGCAAAGATATAGCCGTTGTCGAGCAGGATCGGTTCCCACCTCTGGTAGGTAGGGGCTTCGGTCAGCGGCGTCGTCGACTCCGCCATGATGACGCGCGGCACGTATCGCTTGAAGTCAATGCTCGAGAACACCTGCTTCTCGAACCCTTCGACATCGACGTTCAGGAACGTGATTTCCGACTTACCTTTTGCGTCCGCGTCGAGCACCGCCGTGAGCGTGGTCACAGGGATCATGATTGTCGTGAATTCGTAACCCTTGGCCCGGTGTGATGCCGCGATTTTCGGATCCAGCGTAGAAAGGCCGGAGTTCTTGACGCCCTTGTAGAACGGCAGCTCGCCTGGCGTGTCCGAAATCGCCACGCCCTTGTTCGTGTCCTCGGGCCTCGACTTCTTGAGCTTTTCGACGAGCTCCGGAATCGGCTCGATGTTGATGCCGCGCCAGCCTGCCAGGTAGAAGTACTTGGTCACGCTACTGTCGTCAGGATCGTTGGCGCCGACATCGACGTAGAAACCGTGTTCGTAATCTTTGAACACGTAGCCAAGGACGTAGTCCTCGTAGTACTGAGAGTAGTACGTGGGTCCATTGCCAAAGGCGCCGCGCGGAGGGCACTGGATCGTGATCGTCGATTGGTTGGCGGTCGCCGATACTGGTGCCGCCTTGTCTGCCGGCTTCGCCGGTGTCCCGCATCGCGCCAGCAGTGCGCTCGTCGCCATCACAAAGATCGCGACACACGCTCTCGTTCGACGGATGCGAATCGACTCGATGCGAACGCGATTCGTCTCGGTGAGCGGCGCGATCCGGGGCGGGATGTGCATAGGCGGACAGGAGTGTATCCTGAATATCCGAACAGCACCGCTTCTTGAAACTTGACCGCGCGGGCGGTAGAGAACCATCCTGATGGGCCATGCTGCCGGTGCAACGTGAACTGGCGTCGCTGAAGTTCATCGACGGCCTGTCTGCTCATCTGAAAGAGGTCCGGGAGCCGCACAAGGCGCTGCGGCACGCCCTGCGCGATACTCGCGAGTTCTTCCGCGCGACGCACGGCTGCATCGCCACCTTGCGTGCCGGCCGATCCGAAGCCGACCTGCTGTTCGCGTTGCCGAAGCGCGCGGGGTGGGATCTACGCGTGCTGACCCGGTACATCCGCCATACCCATCCGCCGGTTCAGCGGGACATGTTGATCGGGTCGGTGCGCCGGCGAGGCGGCGCGTGGGGGGCGATTGCGCTGCTCGCTCCGGACCGCGACTTCGATCGAGAGGATCGGCGGCTGATCGCGCGCATCGCCTCGGTGCTGTCGGCTGCGGTTCATCGGATCGATCGCGATCGACTTCTCGGGGTGCGCGATCGGATCGACCGGAAGATCATGGAACAGATCCACCCGAAGGATCTCTTCTACCAGATCATGGATGGCATCCGATCGTTGACCCTCTACGATCACTCATCGGCGCTTCTCATCCGGGAGGAGGGCGAGAACTCGTTGCGTCTCGTGGCTGAACAGATCGCGTGGACCAAGGCCAAGAGCGAACGGATCGGACTGCGGATCCCGATTACCGCGGACGCGACCGCGCTGCTGCAATCAGAACGCGTGTACGGCTTCGATCGGCACGGCGACAGGTGGCGGGAATGGAAGGGGCAGCCGGCCGGCGTGCTGGCGGAACTGCTCGACTACAACCGTGGTCCAGGCGGCGAAGGCGAGCACTTTCGCGAAGGCTCGATGTTATGCGCGCCGCTGGTGACGCGGGACAGCCTCGTCGGCGTCCTGAAGATCGCGTCGCGGCACCCGGAACAGCTCAAACCTTTCGACGCGGAACTGGTGGAACACTTCCGGTCGCAGGCCGCGATCGCGATCCAGAATCTGCATCGTACCGAGTCGCTGCGGGCCCGGGTCCTGACGGCCGAGCGCAAGAACGCGATGGCCGACCTGGCGCGCAGCGTTTCGCATGACCTGAACAACGCCCTCGGATCGATGCTGCCCCTGATCCAGCAGATGCAGGTCGATGTTCGCGGCGGCACGCTCGCGTCGAGCGTGTTCGCCGAAGATCTCGAGCAGGTGCAGAAGTCGCTCCAGGTGTGCCGTCGGATCTTTGGCGGCATGCTGACGTTTTCGCGAAACGCGGCGCGGCGCGGCGGCTACGGACACGTGCGGCGCGCGATCGACACGGCATCCGCAATCCTGAAGTACGGCATGAGCCGGAGCGCCATCGATCTGCAGGTCCACGTGCCGGATGACATTCCGGAAGTGGCCTGCAGCCAGAGCGACCTCGAACAGGTGTTGCTCAACCTGCTCACCAACGCGCGCGAGGCGACCCCGCTGGGCGGCCGAATCACGGTAACCGCGCGCCCGGTCGATCAGCTCGTCGAGATTTCGATTGCCGACAGCGGATGCGGCATTCCGGCAGAGAATCTTTCACGCGTGCTCGAGCCGTTCTTCACGACGAAGGAGAACGGCAGCGGGCTTGGTCTCTCAATCTGCCGGTCGGTCCTCTGGGAGGTCGACGGCACCCTGACGATTCAGAGCCACCCGGACAGCGGCACCGCCGTCCGCGTGCTCGTCCCTGCGGCTCTGGCGCCGTCCTCTTCGTCATGACCGCCAGATCGGCGCGCATTCTCGTAGTGGACGACGAACCGGGCATGCTGCGCGCGGTCGAGCGCGTTCTCAGCAGCGACCATCACGTCATCGGCACACGCCTGTCCCGCGCCGCACTGTCGATTGCCGACGAGTTCCAGCCGGATCTTGCGATTGTCGACATCCGCATGCCTGATCTCGACGGCTTCGAGTTGATGGCGCAGCTGAAGGCGCGCTTTCCCGCGCTCGACGTCATTCTGATGACCGGCAGCGTGGACGATCTCGACGAGAAGCTGGTGCGGGCGATTCGGAGCGCCGCGTTCTACTTCATCCAGAAGCCGTTCGATCGCGAGGTCCTCCGAACGCTCGTCGAACGCTGCATCGAGCTCCGCTGGCGTCGCGAGGACCATCGTCAGAACCTGAAAAGGCTCGAAACGGAGATGGCGGAAGCGCTCGCGTTCCAACAAAGCCTGTTACCGGCACGGGAGCGGCTCGTGAATGGTATCGCGGTCTGTTGCCGATGGGCTCCATGTTCCGGACTCGGCGGGGACCTGTTTGACTATGCCACTGCCGCTGGAGGCAGGACCGCACTGCTCATGGCGGACGTGTCCGGCCACGGCGTGTCGGCGGCCATGCTCACGGGCATCGTGAAGAGCGCGTTCTACGCGTCGCACGTCGACGGCTTCGATCCTGTTTCGGTCGTCGAGCGTGTGTCGATGGGACTGGCGGCCTTCAGCGCGGATCGATTCGTCACGCTGATTGCTGCCCTGGTCTCTCCTGGCCAACTGCGATACGTCAATGCCGGGCATCCACCGATCCTCCTCTGGGGACGCGCGCGCGAGGCGGAATGGCTGCCGAGCACCGGTCCTCTGGTGTCGCCAGCGCTCGTGGGCATCAGGTGGGACGCATCGGTGATCCCGATGAACGCGGGTGATCATCTCCTGCTGTACACGGATGGCGTCTGGGAGCCGCTGGCGAACGAGGATGGGCGCGCCGAGGAGCGCTTCACACACGCGATCAAGCGAGTTCCTGAGGGCGGTGCCGCTCTCCTCGATACGATTCTCGCCGACGTCCATCGCGCGCTGGCGGGCCAGCTGCAGCCCGACGACCTGACGCTCCTGACGGCGGCGGTCGTCGAGTGAAGCATTCACTCGCGCAGCGGTGAAGCCTGGTGCGTCCTCGGGAGGAAATGGTGAGCGACCCGGCCATTACGTATGCAAGCTACCTGAAAATCGACGACTTGCTGACGCTGCAGCAGCCGCGCTCCGCGGGACCGGAGCATGATGAATTGCTCTTCATCATCGTCCATCAGGTGTACGAGCTGTGGTTCAAGGAGCTGTTGCACGAACTCGACCGCGTCCGAAAGTGGCTCGAAGAGGACGAGTCGCACCGCGCCCAGCACACGTTGAAACGAATTCTGTCGATCGTGAAAGTCATGGTCGCCCAACTGGACATCCTCGAAACGATGACGCCGCTCGAATTCCTGACGTTCCGCGAGCGGCTCGAGGCGGCGAGTGGGTTTCAGTCTGACCAGTTCCGCCAGATCGAGTTCGTCCTGGGGCTGAAGTCGCCGGAAGCGATCCGTCGCTTCCCGGAGGACAGCCGCGCGCGGGTCGCGCTCGAGCGGCGTTATCGAGAGCCGACGTTGTGGGACGCGTTCCTCCGATACCTGTCACGCGAAGGCTATGGTGTTCCACCATCGCAGCTCGAACGGGATGCGGCAACGCCGGTAGAGTCTTCGGCCGAGGTGCAGCGGATCCTGCTCGTCGTGTACCGTGACGACCCCAAGAACGCCGAGCTGTGCGAGCGGCTGGTGGATCTCGACGAAGGGGTGCAGGAGTGGCGCTACCGGCACGTGAAGATGGTGGAGCGGACGATTGGCACCAGGCGCGGGACCGGCGGTTCGGCCGGCGCCGCCTACCTGCGGGAAACGGTCGGACGCCCGCTCTTTCCGGATCTCTGGGAGATACGCTCGCAGTTATGACCCGGGCCGTCCATCGCCTATCGCACCGCCGAGCGCGAGAACTTATCGATCAGGCGCGCCGAGATCGACGCGATTCCTACCCGCGGTCAACGCGCGTCTGCATCTTTTGTTTGGCGTGTTGAATGAAAGAACGACACAGTAGGCCGGCACGCCGATGAATCAATACGCAGATGCCTTGTGAGTGTTGATTGCCCCTGCTGATTGACGGGCGTCGTCGTGGCTACTGGACGCGATCACCGCGTGGGCGGTGCTACGCTGTCGTGTGCCCACAACCCCGGTTCACGTTCGGGTCCCCAAGCGGTGCAAGTTGTGCCACGCGGTTGGTGCGATCTCAGCGGAGACGACGATCGAGCGCGGGCTTGTGCGATTGACGTGGCATTGCCGAGCGTGCAGCGGCGAATGGCCGATCACGCGCGGCGAGACGAACCAAAGCACCGAGCGACGCAGCGGTCTGCCCGACCGGCGCCGCAGGACCCGCAACGATCGTCGAACCAAGTGACCGCACTCGCCACACGCGGCACCGCTTCGTCCGAGTGCCGGCTTATCTCGCCTTACCAGGGATCAAAGCAGTCGTAGTTGCGCTGCCGGACAATTCGGTCGTTTCGAAACTCCATGAACACCGCAAACCGGGCCCGCAGTGTCTGGTCGGCTGCGAACGGACCAGCGGCGTCTCGAAGCGTTCCCGTCCAGATCACCTCCATCGCCACCTTGCCGTCGCCAGCCACTGCGTTGACCAACTCGAAGCGCTCCGCTTTCAGGAGAGCGCGTCCACGCGCCCTTGCGTCCTTCATCGCTTGCAGGTCTCCCGTCGCACCGTTTGGCCGCAATCGGTTGGGGAACTCCTCGTAGACGACGTCAGGTGCGAAGAACGACTCGAGCTCCTCGGGTTCCGCTCCGTCGGACAAACGCGACAGGTACTGCCTAGCGACTTCCAGGATGCTGACGTCTGGCACGTTATCCTCCTCGCGATCCGCCCATGAGTGTTGCAGTCATTCGGGATCGACTCGATCATTCCGGACCCGATGCGGCAGTGCAAGCGTGGAAACGCTTCGCGGAGGGGACTCGGACGCGCCGATCGTCGCCAGAAGCGATGCGGTGGAATGAGGACGGATGAGCGGGGGGAATCGTGCCAGAAAGGAGCCCGAAAAATCGAAGCCTGAGCGCCTGAGCACCACTCGGATCAACGACTCGAGCGCGCACGACGGAAGTTGGGGCGGATTTTCGCGAGGTTGGAACCAACTCGACCAGTGGCTGCGTCAGGTGGACGGGCTGAGACGCGTCCCGTGAGGCCGCGATGGCGTTGCGACGGATACGGCGGTACGCGCCGCGGGACTTCGGCGTGTCTGCAGTGGTCATCCACGAAACTGTCCGCGTCGGCGAACCGCCAGCGCAACAAGCCCGGTCGCGAGCAGCGTAACAGTTGCCGGCTCCGGGATCGGCGGCGCCTCACCCTCGAAGCCATACGTGAAACGTCCCTCGATCGCTCCCGCTTGGTCCGGTTCGTTGGTGGGCAGGAACGCAAGATGGTCGATCGTGAAAGTGATCCGTTTAACGTCGTACCCGAATAGGTCGGGTCCAAACCGCGGGTCGAGGCCAGTAAAGAAGTCGGACTGTAAGGCACTATCCACCAGCCCCGTGCCCTGCGGAGACAGAAGGGCGAAGTTCATTTGGCTGTCGTCAAGCCCATTCGTCAGCACCGAGACGATGTACGGGAAATCCGGATCCGAAGTGGAATCGGCGACGAAGGTGACACCGATATCCGCCTCAGTGAATAGCCGGTTCTCGAAGAGGGGAACCGTCTGGTTAAACCCCGCGTCAGGACGGTACACACCCCAATACAATTGGGCGCTCGTCGCAAAAGGAGCGCAGCAATATACCGTGGAGCGCGTGTACGTCGTAGAGAACAGAATCGTGTCGGCGTGCGCAGACCAGCTAAGGGCTAGAACCGACAGCGTAAGAGGCAAACGACGGAGGACCTGTGTCATGCCGAACCTCCGGGCGTGAATTGCGACGGTAAGGCGTGTGCCGACGAACCGGCAGCTCAGAAGGATTTTGCTTGTCGAGACGTCCTCAATCTCTTTGCGAACAGAACGAGTCCGACTCCGACCAGGGCGACAGTTCCTGGCTCCGGAATCGGGTTTTGACTGGCAAGCGAGACATCACTTGAAGTCCAGCCCTCCCGGCCGACGAACAATCCGGTTGCCCTGTTGCGCCATTCCAGGGAATACAAGAACGAGGACTGGCGCGACGACACCTCCCCGCGACCGACGCCGCCCATCAAGGCAATGAATGAGGCGGGGCTCAGTTCAGGTCGATCCGATGGAGGGTGAATATCGCTGCCGTCCAAGACTAGCTCCAGCCTGTAAGACAGATCATCTGTAGACCCTGTCATCTCATGCAGCGCCGTGGCACCGTGGAACCAATGCGGCTGCGGGTCCGTGAACAGGCTCGCGAACTCCGAAGTGGACCGGAGTGAGTCCGTAAGCGGCACTGGCGCTTCCAGCGGCAGCGGCACCGTCGAGAAGGTCGGTGGGCCATACTCGACTACATGGTGCGTGGGGCTTGATTGCTCCCGCGTAATTGTTGGATCGAATGAGACTGTCAGAATGAACGGATCGCCGACCCCCAGGCTCGCGTCACAAAGCTCGCCCTGGCACCGAACGATGTCTTGGATCTGGACGCTGAACGTCACCGGGTCTGCGCGAGCAGCGTCAGGTGCGACCGCCAGCGATAGCAGGATCCCAAGCGGGATCGGCCCAGTGAGTAGGAACCGCTTCAGGTGCGCCATTGAACTCCTCGCGAAACTGCGCGCGTGGATTGCCAGGCCTTCAGTCCGAACGTGATCCCAAGCCCGGCGCGGCGACGTGGCGGAACTTCGTGCAATCGAGGAGCCAAGTGTTCCATATCGGCCAATTGGTACTCGATGGGCACCCGTTCCCGGCGTTCTGACTCCTCACGTCGTGGCACCCGGCGTCACATCAACTGAATCTTGGTAGGTCGGGAACCCGCGCACTTGAACGCGACTGAAGGAGTTGAGCCGCGAAGGAATCGAACCTTCAACCCGCAGAATAAGAGACGCAATAAGCCTTCTTGATGATTGGAGTTTCGAGCGATTTCTCAGACGGTCAGCAGAGACACTAGCTGCGCTCCGGCGAATCGGTATCGGCGGAGCGCTGAGCGGCATCGGTTAGCAAACCTTGGTCAAACTCGCAATTCTTCTAGGGAAAAGTTGATTGGGGTGGATGACGGGGTTCGAACCCGCGACTTCCGGAGCCACAGTCCGGCGCTCTACCGCTGAGCTACACCCACCGCAGGGGGAAGCGGAAATAGTGAATGTCGAATGCTGATTGCTGAATGAACCGAACAATCAGCAATCAGATTCAGCATTTCTAGGCACGCCCTTCGGATGTGCCCGAAGCAGATCAGTGTAGCACCCGCGCGAACCGGCGGGCAATCAGGAACGAACCGGGGGAAATCAGGAGCGACGATCCAGCGCGCCGGTCCGCGGCACCTTGACGAAGTCGCCGCGAATCTCCACCAGCGTGCTGTCCTGCACGCCGACCGCTGACGGATAGACGTGGTCGGCCTTGCTGCTCTTGGCGTCGTACATCAACTGATCCGCGCGGTGAATCAGATCGGCTGCGAGCTTCCGGGCCACCCCGCGGCGTTCGGAAAC
>Ga0070684_100004010_pt1 | contig 11145 bp, 6 predicted proteins | sample KBSC723LmetaG_FD_65653 | JGI IMG/M metagenome (GOLD analysis project Ga0070684, IMG submission 65653) | Corn rhizosphere microbial communities from Kellogg Biological Station, Michigan, USA - KBS C7.2-3L metaG | ecosystem: Host-associated > Plants > Roots > Rhizosphere ...
GGACGCTCCACTCGTGCTCCGCATCAGCGCGCGCGAGGCTGTGATCGAGGTGGTTGCGCGCGACCAGCATCACAACTCGGTGACAGACCTGAAGCAGGACGAATTCCAGGTGTTTGACGCGGGCAAGCATGCTGACAAGGCTCCGCGCCGCATTTTATCGATGCGTACAATCGATCCGCACAAGGATGAGAGCAGAGCGGGGGCGAGCGAAAGCGGATTCCGCATCAGTTCAGGCGCAGTTTGCGCCCTGAATGCCACCAGGCATTACCAGCTTGCGATCCAGGCCGCGCCCGAACCAGGCAATCACGAAATCATGGTGAAAACGACACGTCCCGGGGTGACGCTCTCGTTTCGTCGACGCTATTATGTGGGCCCCACTCCGGACCAGGTGAAGCCGCGGGACCGCAAGGCCGCTACCGAAGACATTGCCCTGGGAGAGGCGGCATGCTGGCATTCCTCCACCCCGCCCACGCTGGCGCTGAGCGCGCACCCGGTAGTGGTGCCCGGCGACAAGGCGACGCGCTATGTTGTGGCGATCCGGCCCGATTCGTTTCCTGACATCGGATTCAGCGAGTCGAATACACGCGTTCAGCTTGACTTCGGTATGTGCACATTCGATGCCCGGGGTGCGTTTGCGCAGTATCTGCATTCCACCGTCGAGAGGGAGTTGACGGGGAAGGATTTCGAGCGCGCGCTGCAAAGGGGGCTCTCCAATGTGCTCGAGATTCCCGGCGCCGAGCCTCCTTACCTTGCGCGGCTGGTGGTGCGCGATCGCGTAACCGGTAACGTGGGCATCGTGGATGTGGCGCGGCCCGTTTCACTCGCCGCACAGGGCGACAAAGAAAAGGCGCTCACCCGCATTGTGGGGTCCGTGCGCAGCTTCGGGGTGATTACGCCACGCGAGAATGATTTTTGCGGCGACGTGTACGAGCTTTCATCCGGCGCGTCGGAGTTGCCGGATTTCTGGAAGATGGAACCTGTGGCGTCGATTTATACCGACAAGCTGGAGGTATGGGATCAGGACATCAACCAGGCCGACGGCATTCCCGGCGCAACCCATACGAATCTATGGTTCGGGATCGACTACTACGGCGAGTTCTACGTGACCAAGCCGGGCGATTACGAATTTGAATTGCAGGCGGATGACGGCGCAAGGCTCGAAATCGACAACCAGGAGCTGATGGAACTCGATGGGATTCATCCTGTGCTGGTGAAGTCAGCGCGCATTCATCTTGCCGAGGGGGCGCATACGATTCATGTGCCGTATTTTCAGGGAACGCCCACGCGTCTGGCGCTGGTTCTGCGTGTCAAGCCGCCGGGAGAATCGATGCGCATGTTCAACCTGAATGAATTCGCAGCACCACAGCCGAAGAAATAGCGAACCATGCCCCCCACTTTTTCGCCGCCCACCAGTCAATTCGCGTTACAGTGGCGGCAATGAATTCGAAGCACAGTAAAGTCACCATTGTCGCGCTCTCCGTGCTGGCCGCGGCCGCCGGCTCGCTGCTCCACGAAGGCCTGGGCCACGGCCTTACCGCGTGGCTGCGTGGCGACATCGTCACCGAGTGGACCAGCAATCACCTGAACAGCGTGCGCCCCGACCGCCTCGTCGATGCCGCCGGAACGCTGGTGAACCTCGCCGCCGGATTTATCCTCCTTTTTGCGGCGCGCGCCGCCGGCCGTCGCTGCAACGTGCGCTATTTCCTCTGGCTTCTTGCCGCGCTGAACCTGCTCGACGCCGCCGGATACTTCCTGTTTTCCGGCGTAGGCAACGTCGGCGACTGGGCGCAGGTGATCGCCGGCCTGCCGCATCAGGGCGCGCTGCGCATCGCCATGGCCTCAACCGGCGCGCTCGCGTACGTTGTGTTCCTCCGCATGCTCATGCGCGAGCTGCGTCCGTTCTGCCCCGATCGCGGCACCTATAACACCGTCGGCCGACTGCCCTACTGCGCTGCTTGCGTCTTCATGTGCATCGCCGGCGCGTTCGATCCCATGGGAATCAAGCTCATTCTCATTTCCACAGTGCCCGCGCATTTCGGCGGACTCTCTGGCCTGCTCTGGGGCGACGTCTTCCTTCGCGGACTGCCCGCGCCGCAGCAAATGCTCACCGTCCGCCGCAGCATTCCCCTCTGGATCACCGCAATCCTACTCGGCGCCGCCTTCGTGGCACTTCTTGGCGGCGGCATCGATTTTGTCCGCTGACACGCCACGGATCTCAACTTCGCCGCCGTTCCATCCGTCTCAGAAACAGTTCTTCACAATCCATTCAATTGGCGGTGTTAAGCTTTTCAACGTTCTGAGGAGAAATGACGCACATGCGTAATGTAGTTCGTAGTCTCGCACTTCCCCTGCTGGTAGCGGCCGCTCTGTGCCCTTCCTGCATGCTCCATGCCCAATCCACTTATCAGGTCATCAACCAATGGAAGATCGGTGGGGATGGATTCTGGGACTACATGGCCGTCGACCCGGCGGCTCATCGGCTCTATATCACGCACGGCATGAAGGTCGACGTGGTCGACACCAACTCAGGCAAGGTCGTCGGCCAGGTCACCGGGCTGCACGGCATCCACGGCGTGGCGCTCGACCCGGACGGCAAACTCGGCTACATCTCTGACGGCGGCGGCAATGCGGTCGTGGTCTTCGATCGCTCGAATCTGTCCACCGTGGCCACCATTCCCGCGGGCACCAACCCCGACGCCATCCTCTACGAGCCGGCCACGCACACCGTGTGGGCATTCAATGGCCGCAGCCACGATGCCACCGTCATCGACACCAGCACCCGCAAGGTTGTGGCCACCATTGCTCTTCCCGGCAAGCCGGAGTTCGCGCAGGCTGACGGCAAAGGGAATGTCTACGGCAACATCGAAGACAAAAACGAAATCGTGCACCTGGATGCGCACACTAAAAAACTCGTGGATACGTGGCCTATCGGCTGCGAATCCCCGTCCGGCCTGTCGCTCGATAACGACCAGCACCGCCTGTTCAGCGTGTGCGACGGCAAAAAGATGGCCATCACCGATGCCGAAACCGGCAAGCAGTTGGGCACCGCGGCCATTGGCGATGGTCCGGATGCGGCTGCCTTCGATGCCAGGAACAAGGTGGCGTTCGCCTCCTGCGGCGAGGGCGTGCTGAGCGTGGTGAACGCCGCGGAATCTGGCTACAACACCGTTCAGAACGTCGAAACCCAGCGCGGCGCGCGCACCATGGCTTACGACCCCGAAAACGACCGCATCTACCTCGTGACAGCGCAGTTCGGTCCGCGCCCGGCGGCGACAGCCGAGAACCCGCACCCGCGCCCCGCCCTGGTACCGGGCAGCTTTACGGTCATCGTCGTCGGCCGCAAGTAGAAAGCGGCGTGCATGAAGATCGTCCTGCTCATCGGCGCCGCGCTGCTCATCGCCGCCACCGTCTTCGCCGACTACAAATGGCGGCGATGGATGGCGGCACGCAGCCGGGAACGTGAGGCGGATCGCGACCGACGCCCCTGATCGAATCCTCATCGACCCCGCATCGAATCCGGATCGGGTCCGGATCGCGGACCGCCAACTGCCTTCCGCCGGGCCAGCGCATGTACCCGGTGCGTTGCGCCCATTCGTTACAATCGGAAGCAGGGGGCCGTCCAATTCTCATGGTTCGTTTCCTGCGCGCCTCGGGCGCTCGTCTCGCCGTTGCATTTTCCCTCGTTGCGCTTGCCGCTGCGCCCGCCGTGCGCGGCCAGTTCGGGCCTCCGCCCACCACCCAGGTACACGATCCCTCCGCGCTCAAGCCGCCGCCGGGAGCACGCGTCGCCATCGTCGAATTCGAAGACATGGAGTGCCCGGACTGCGCGCGCGCCAATCCGCTGCTCAAGGAAGCCAGCGAAAAGTACCACATTCCCTGGGTGCGCCACGACTTTCCCCTGCCGCAGCACAATTGGAGCTTTCAGGCCGCTGTAAACGCCCGCTGGTTCGACCAGAAGGGCGGCAAAAAGCTCGGCGACGACTACCGCGACCAGGTTTTCGCCAACCAGCCCAATTTCGGCGAAGAACCGGCGCGCATGGCGGACTTCACCCAGAAGTTTGCCGCCGACCACAAGATTGCATTTCCTTTCAACGTGGACCCCCAGGGCAAGCTTGCCGCAGAGGTGAAGGCCGACTACAGCCTCGGCCAGCGCATCGGCATTGAGCACACGCCCACCATCTGGGTGGTGACCGCGCAATCGAAAGGCGCACCCTTTGTCGAAGTGGTCGATCGCAGCAAGCTATTTCAGTTGATCGATCAGGCGCTCGAAGACACGAAAGGCGCCGCGCCCGCCGCGCATCACGCCGCGAAGCATCCGTCGAGCAAGTAAATCAGGGATTAGGCATTAGGGAACAGGCAACAGGGAAAGGCAACAAGTGGCTGTTCTCTGATTCTTTTCCCCTGATGCCTAACAAATGACGGCTGACAAACTGACGGCCAAGGGCTGACGGCTAAGGGCTGACCAATAATGCTAATGCCTGTGCCCTAATCCCTGTTCCCTGCTCCTGCCTTACTCATACCGCAGCGCTTCAATCGGATCCAAATTCGCGGCCTTCCACGCCGGATAAATCCCGAACAGCAGGCCGATCGCGCACGACACGGTAAACCCAATGATCACCCACAGGGTAGAAAGCGTTGCCGGCAATCCGACTGGCAGGAAATAGACAATCCAGGTCAGAATCGCGCCGATCAGAACCCCTATGACCCCGCCCAGCGCGCAGAGCGTGATCGCCTCCGTCGTGAACTGCGTCAGGATTGTTCGCTTGGTGGCGCCGATGGCTTTGCGGACTCCGATCTCGCGCGTTCGCTCTGTCACGCTCACCAGCATGATGTTCATCACGCCCACGCCGCCCACCAGCAGGCCCACGCTCGATACGGCGATCATGAAGAGCACAAGCCCGCCGGTGATCTGGCCCCACAGCTTTGTAATTGAGTCCGGCCCGAAAATCTCGAAGTCATCCGGCTTGGCCACCGGCACTTTACGCCGGATGCGCAGCAGCTCACGAAGCTCTTCCTGCACCAGCGCCTTGTTCTTGGGGTCGTCATACTTCACGCTGACCCACATGTCCTTGTCTTCCGGATGCAAATTGTGGAACGTGCCGAGAGGGAAATACACCTGGTTGTCGGCCTGGTTGCGGCTGCCGCCGAACGGCTGCTTCTGCTTGTCGATCACGCCAATGACGGTGTACAGACCGGTTTCAATGGATACCTGTTTTCCGATTGCGTTCTGGCCGCCGAACAGCTCGTCCCAGGTATCGTGCCCCAGAACGCACACATGTGCCGCCCGCTGATCTTCCGCGTCGGTATACATGCGGCCCTCGAGCATCGTGAAATTGCTGATTACGCTCACCTCTGAGGTCGACCCGGTGAGTATTGTCCCCGCAACCTTTTTGCCTTCATACTTCACGCTCACGGCGCCCACGCGGAACTGGCCGACGTGCTGAATTCCTCCATCGGCGGCGACCACATGCGGCAGCTCGCGCATTGCCTTCACATCGTCGATGTTCAGCTTTTTGCGCGCCAGCATCTCCGTCGTCGGGCGAATGCCGATCACGGGCATGTGGAACACCCAGATCACGTTCGAGCCCAACTGGGCCACGAAGTCGTTGACCCGGTTGTTTACGCCATTGATGACCGAGGATATGGTGATCACCGTCGAGACGCCGATGACGATGCCGAGGATGGTCAATCCCGAACGCAGCTTGTTCGAACGCAGCGTCCGCAGCGCCATCTTCACCGATTCGCGTGTTTGCCCTTTAGCCATGGGCGAAAGCTCCTAGCTTTTAGCTTCTAGCTCCTAGCTAAAAGCACATACTCGATTACAATGTTCGTGGTTTCAAGCTAGAAGCTAGGAGCTAGTAGCCAGAAGCTGTCTTTTACATCTCCGCCCGCAACGCCACCACCGGGTCCAGCTTCGCGGCCTTGCTCGCCGGATACACTCCGAAGAAAATGCCTACGCTGGTGGCCAGCGCCAGCCCCAGGAAAATCGCCCATATCGGCACCGCCGTGGGGAAGCCCACCAACACCGTGATGATCTTGCCCACCAGGATGCCCCCGAGCACTCCAAAACAGCCGCCCACCAATGCCAGAAATCCGCTCTCGATCAGGAACTGCAGCAGCACGTCGCGCTGTTTGGCGCCCAACGCCTTGCGCACCCCGATCTCCCGCGTCCGCTCCGTCACGCTCACCAGCATGATGTTCATAATCACCACGCCACCCACTACCAGCGCGATGGACGCCAGGCCCAGAACCACTGCCGCGAAGATTGAGCTGATCTGCTTCCAGATATCCAGGAACGTGTCGTTCGTCTCGATTTCGAAATCATCTGGCTGGCCGGGCCGGTTGTGGCGCCGCGTGCGCATGATCACGCGCGCCTGGTCTTTGGCCATTTCCATCGACGCAGCATCGCCCGTGGCCCGGGCATAGAGGTTCACCGAGTCGTTGTAACCGTAAATCTGCTGGTACGTGGTGATCGGGATGCCCACCCAATTGTCCTGCGACTGCCCCAGCGTCTTGCCCAACCGGTCGGCCACGCCGATGATGGTGTACGGAATTCCGTCTACCCGGATTTCCTTGCCGATCGGGTCTCCGTTCGGCAGCAGGTTGTCCACGATGTCGTAGCCCACAATCACATCGTGTGTCGCGTGATCGATATCAGCCGGCGTGAAACCGCGGCCCACCGCAATGTCGATGTTGTTGAGCGAAAGCATTGTGTACGTATAGCCGCGTACGCCCGTGTTGTTGCTCGACTTTCCGTTGGCCGACACGTTCGTGGACTTCGCCAGCATCGCGCCCACTTCGCTGCATTCCGTGCAGCCCTCGCGAAGCGCGTCGTAGTCGTCCATGCGCACAATCTTGCGCTTCTGGAACTTGAAATACTCCTCCGGCGTGAAGATCACGCTCGACATCTGCGTGATCGTGAACACATCGGCCCCATAGCCCGAAAGCTTCGTGCTCACATAGCGGTTGGCGCCGTTCACCAGCGTGATCACCATAATCACCGAAGCCACGCCCATGACCACGCCAATCAGCGTGAGAATGGACCGCAGCTTGTTGGCCCAGAGCGACTGCAGCGCGAGTTTGAATGCCTCAAGAAATTTCATCTTCTGCTTTCCCTTGCCGAGCGCCAGGCAGCTCGTCCCATGACCCGCATGCTTTCCAGGGGATTCCCTTCAGTCTACCGGGATTCCGGAGGACCCGGGTACTTTTCCCCGATCGCCCGCCCTGCCATCGCGCAAGGTGGATCGGAAAAGACGGGGCCCCATCCATTGACTTCTGAAGATGAGGTTCAGGCCAGAAGCCTCCCCGTCCGGTGCGGAAGGTCACATGAGATTGTTTCGCTCCGGTATTTCAATGGACGGCGAACCCGCCACTTTGGCCGCAAAGCTCTCCCTCTGCCTCTTACGCACCGGCGCGAACCCCGGTTCCCCCCAATCCGCCATCGTCCGCATCCTTTCCACAAATTTCTTTGAACAACGCGTCGTCTCGCGGCGTACCATACCTGCGCAACTCTTTTTGCTGTATCCATTCGAGTTACCTTCCCGCCGGACATCTCTGGAGGATCCGATGCCTCTTCGCACCCGCCTTGCCCTCGCCGTCCCCACGCTTTTCGCTCTCGCTCTCGTGGCTGTCGTCCCCCTCGCCGCGCAATCGACCGCCGCCGGCACCGCTTCCGGCTCCGGGGACCAGCACCTGCTTCTGCGCAGCCCGTCCCTTTCCCAGAACTCCATCGCCTTCCGCTACGCCGACGACATATGGACCGTGCCCCGCCACGGCGGCGAAGCCCAGCGCCTCACTTCCAATGGCAGCGTGGTCGCCGGTCCGTACTTCTCCCCCGACGGCAGTCAGATCGCTTACACCGCACGGCTGCATGGCAATGACGACGTCTACATCGTCCCCTCCGCAGGAGGCGTTCCCCGCCGCATCACCTGGCACCCTGCCGGCAGCGGCGTCGTTGGCTGGTCCCGCGACGGCAAAGACGTTCTCATCGCCACCGGCGGCTTCAGCTATCGCCACTTTGGACGCCTCTTCCTTGTGCACGCCGACGGCTCCGGCATGCCCACTGCCCTGCCTCTCCCCATGGGTATCGAAGGCTCGTTCTCACCCGACGGCCAATCTCTCGCCTACCAGCCGATCACCAAGTGGGAAGAGGCATGGAAGCGCTACGTCGGCGGCCAGACGACCCCCATCTGGATCATCAACCTCAAGACTCTGGACCTGGTTCGCGTCCCCCGCGAAAACTCCAACGACTCCAGCCCCGTGTGGCAGGGCGACGCCGTCTACTTCCTCTCGGACCGCTCCAGCGACGGCAAAAATTCCGGCCCCGTCACGCTCTACAAATACGACGTCAGCTCGAAACAGGTCTCGCAGATCGTTCACAACACCGGCTATGACCTCAAATCCGTTCAGGGCGGCCCCGGCGCGCTCGTTTACGAGCAGTTCGGCTCCATTCACCTGGTCGATACCGCCAGCGGCAACGACACCGCGGTCCCCATTCAGATCCACGGCGAGCTGCCTGAACTGGTGCCACATCTCGCCGCCGTAAGCCCATTCGAAATCCAGAGCGCCTCGCTCTCGCCCACCGGCGCCCGCGCGGTCATTGAGGCCCACGGCGAGATCTTCACCGTCCCGGGCGAGAAAGGCGACACGCGCAACCTGACCCGCACCTCCGGCATTGCCGAGCGCCAGCCGTCCTGGTCCCCCGACGGCAAAACCATTGCCTACTTCTCTGACGCCAGCGGCGAATACAAGCTCATGCTGCAGGACCAGACCGGCTTCAAGCCTCCCGTCGTCATCGACCTCGGTCCCGACCCGAGCTTCTTCTATAGCCCGCAGTGGTCGCCCGACTCCAAACACATCGCCTACACCGACAAGCACAATCGCCTCTGGCTCATCGACGTACCCGCCGACGCCAAGGCAGCCGCACCGAAGCCCATGCTCATCGACAAGGGCACCTACGGCACCTTCGGACCCGACTGGGGTCAGGACTGGTCGCCCGACTCCAAGTGGATCGCCTATCATCGCGATCTCGACAACCAGCTCCGCGCCATCTTCCTCTACTCGCTCGATACCCACAAGTCCACCCAGGTGACTGACGGCATGAGCGACGCCTTCTCGCCCGCCTTCGATCCCAACGGCAAATACCTCTACTTTGTCGAGTCGACCGACGACGGCCCCTCGCACGCGGGAATCGATCTTTCCTCCCTCGATCGCGCGCAGTCTTCCGCGCCCTATGTCGTGGTGCTGGCCAAGGACGGCGCCTCGCCCATTCCGCCGGAAAGCGACGACGAAAAAATCAAGGAGGAGAAGAAGGACGAACCCAAGTCCGACGCCGACAAGAAAGCCGACAGCGATAAGAAGCCGAATTCCGCCAAAGACAAGAAAACCGGCGACAAGGACCACGATCAAGCTCAGGCCAAGTCCGAGGACAAAGACAAGGACAAGGACAAAGACAAGAAAGAGGACAAGCCGGCCGAGACCAAGATCGACCTCGACAGCATTGGCAACCGTATCCTGTCGCTGCCCATTCCGGCGCGCAATTACTACGGCGTCGTGGCCGGCAAAACCGGCGTTCTCTACCTGCTCGAGGGCCCACCCTACGGCCGTCCCGCGGGCGACGGCGACGGCTTCAACATTACCGCCGTGTGGCGCTTCACGCTGGAGAAACGCGATCCGCAGCCGGTGCTCAACAACGTCGATTCGTTCGCCGTTTCCGCCGACGGATCCAAGGTCCTCTACAACCGCAAGATCGGCTGGACCATCGCTTCCGCCGACGACTTGAAGCCAGGCGACGGCGGCCCCGGCAAGCCGCTCAACCTCGGCCAGATGCAGACGACCGTCGATTCGCGCGCCGAATGGCGGCAGATGTATCACGAGACATGGCGCATCGAGCGCGACTTCTTCTACGATCCGAACACCCACGGCCTTTCGATTCCCAAGATCGAGGCGCGCTACAAGCCCTACCTCGATAACCTCGCCTCGCGCGCCGAGTTCACTTACCTGAACACCGAGATGCTGGGCGAAATCACCATCGGACACATGTTCGTCGGTGGCCCCTTCCATCCGGAGAACGAGCCCAAGGCCGGCCTGCTCGGCGCCGACTACATCATCGACCACGACCGCTACAAGATCGCGCACATTCTCGGCGGGCAAAACTGGACCCCCGGGCTCGCTGCGCCGCTCACGCTGCCCGGCGTTTACGTGAAGGAGGGCGAGTACCTGCTCGCCGTCAACGGCCGCGAGCTGCATGCGGGCGACAACATCTACGAGGCCTTCGATGGCACGGCCGGCAAGCAGACCGTCATCCATGTGGGCCCGAACGCTGACGGAAAGGACGCTCGCGATGTGACCGTAGTCCCGGTGGGCGACGAGGACGGCCTGCGCAACATCGACTGGGTTGAGGGCAACCGCAAAAAGGTAGACGAGCTCTCCGGCGGCAAGGTGGCCTACGTCTACATGCCCAACACCGCCGGCGCCGGATACTCGAGCTTCAATCGCTACTTCTATTCCCAGCTCGACAAGCAGGCCCTGGTGCTCGACGAGCGCTGGAACGAGGGCGGACTCATCGCCGACTACATCGTCGATGTGCTCAAGCGCTTCCCGCTCTCCGGCGCCATCGAGCGCGACGGCAAGGCCATTCACGATCCGGTAGGCGCGATCTTCGGCCCCAAGGTCATGCTCGTCAACCAGAACTCGGGCTCGGGCGGCGACGCCAACCCGTGGTATTTCCGCAAGGCCGGCGTGGGCAAGCTGGTGGGCACGCGCACGTGGGGCGGACTGGTCGGCATCGGCGGCTATCCCGCTCTGCTCGATGGCGGCTACGTCATGTCTCCGCGCTATGCGATTTACGGGCTCAGCGGTGACTGGGAAGTCGAGAACAAGGGCATCCCGCCCGACGTCGAAGTCGAGCTGCTGCCCAAGGACTTTGTCGCGGGGCACGACAGGCAGCTCGAAGAAGGCGTGCGGTTAGTGCTCGACGAGTTGAAGGCGAACCCGATCCCCGAAATCAAGGTGCCGCCGTATCCGAATTACCACAAGAACGATGGGCTGGGGAAAGACGAATAAATCAGGCGCAGCCAATGCCGCTCTGTTTCTGGGCGGCATTGGAATTCTCAGATTCTCTCCGGTGCACCGAGGACCGCGCAC
>Ga0070684_100004011_pt1 | contig 11143 bp, 8 predicted proteins | sample KBSC723LmetaG_FD_65653 | JGI IMG/M metagenome (GOLD analysis project Ga0070684, IMG submission 65653) | Corn rhizosphere microbial communities from Kellogg Biological Station, Michigan, USA - KBS C7.2-3L metaG | ecosystem: Host-associated > Plants > Roots > Rhizosphere ...
GGTAAACCGTCGCGACGGGCAAACCAACGACGTTCGACCAGGACCCGTCGATGCGCTCGATGAATCGCGCGGCGCGGCCCTGTATCCCGTACGCCCCGGCCTTGCCCTCCGGCTCACCGGAGTCCACGTACCACGCAATTTCGGAGTCGCTGAGCGGCTGAAACCACACCCGCGTCGTAATGACTGCCGTCCGCTCTATCGCCTGCTGCTTGATTACCACCGCAGTGAGCACGTCGTGTGCCGTTCCCGACAGCAACCGGAGCATCCGCCGTGCATCCGCGGAATCCTTCGGTTTTCCGAGGATCTCGCCTGCCGCGACGACGACCGTGTCGGCGCCGAGCACGACACTGCCGGGATCCTGGCGTGTAACGCCGACCGCAACGGCCTTGTTGCGTGCCACCCTTAGCGCGTATTCCTGCGGCTTTTCCGCCGGATTCGGCGTCTCGTCGACGTCAGCCGGAACTATGTCGAAATGAAATCCTGCCGACGCCAATAGCTCAGCCCGCCGAGGGGACGCGGAGGCGAGAATAAGGTGCATGGAATGTTGATAGTATCCAATCAGCGGCGCGCGGAAGCGCCCGCGGCCCGAGTGAGCGACCGGAGGGAAGCGCCGCGGAGCGGCGCCCGCGAGCGAGAGCGACGTGGGGTGGGGCCCCACGCGCAGTGAGTAATGCAGACAGCGACATTGCGGGGCACTGAGGTGGCGTAGCCCATGATTCCACTGCAGAGTTTCTCGTCCGGCGTCTTGGCGGAGATTGTCCGACGTCAACCGGCGTCTAAAGAGAGGACGAACTTCGCGTGGCAACTCGCGGTAGGCCAGGCACTGGCTCGGGCCACCACCGTTGAGCTGAAGGACGGGATCCTCACGGTTCGGGCACTGGACCAGCGTTGGATCCGCGAAATCGAGCGCGCGCGTGACCGGGTGCTCGGAAAGATGCGGCAGATACTCGGCGAGGATCAGGTTTCGGCCATGGTCACGAGGCCGAGCCCGTAGTCCCACGAACACCAGCCTGTCGCGCCGAAGCGTCCGTCCGAGCCGCGAGCCGCGAGCCGCGAGCCGCGAGCCGCGAAAAAAAGAATCATGAAAGACAGCGTGATCGTCTCAGCAGTACGCACCCCCACTGGCAAGTTCCTCGGCGCCCTGAAGGACTTCAAAGCGACAGATCTTGGCGCAATGGTTGTCCGTGAGGCCGTGGCCCGGGCGGGAGTCGATCCGGTGACGGTCGACGAATGCATCATGGGCAACGTCATCCAGGCCGGCAACGGTCAGAACCCGGCGCGCCAGGCGGCGCTCAATGGTGGACTCCATGAACACGTCGCCGCGCTGACGGTCAACAAGGTCTGCGGCTCCGGGCTCAAAGCGGTGATGCTCGCCGCGCAAGGCATCGCGACCGGTGATATCGAGATCGCCGTCGCCGGCGGCATGGAGTCGATGAGCAACGCCCCGTACCTGCTGCCGCGGGTCCGGGAAGGTTTGCGGATGGGCAACGGGACGCTCGTGGACTCCATGATCAGTGACGGGCTCTGGTGCGCGTTCGAGAACTGTCACATGGGCATGTCCGGCGAGGTCGTGGCTGACACCTATTCGGTGAAGCGATGCGAGCAGGATCAGTACGCGGCCGAGAGTCATCGCAAGGCCGCGCATGCCACGCGCGAAGGCTGGTTCAGGGACGAGATTCTTCCAATCACGATTCCACAGAAGAAAGGTGCCGCTCTCGTTGTCGATCGCGACGAGTCGATTCGCGAGGACACGACACCGGAGGCGCTCGCGGGCCTGAAGCCGGCGTTCAAGAAGGACGGCAGCGTTACCGCCGGCAATGCGCCGGGCGTCAATGACGGCGCGTCAGCGGTGGTGGTCATGTCGGTCGAGAAGGCGAAGCAGCTCGGAAAGACTCCGGTCGCTCGCATCGTCGGACAAGCAACGAGCGGACTCGCACCAAAGTTCGTGTTGATGACACCGGTGGAAGCCGTCCGGAGGGTTGCGGCAAAGGTCGGCTGGGATCTGAAGGACGTCGACCTGTTCGAGATTAACGAAGCGTTTTCAGTGCAGATGGTCGCGGTGCTCCGCGAACTCGGCATCGATCCGACACGGGTGAACGTCAACGGCGGCGCGGTGGCGCTGGGGCACGCAATCGGATCGAGCGGCTCACGCGTGTTGACAACGCTGCTCTATGCGCTAAAGCGGCAAGGACTGAAGCGCGGGATCGCGGCGTTGTGCCTGGGTGGCGGGAATGGCGTCGCGCTGGCGATTGAGCGGACCTGATCGATCAGCTCAAATGACCGTAGATCCTTACAACGTCGATGGGCTTGCCGGCATCGCACGCTCCGACCGCCGCGGTTGCCCCCTTGAGGTAGTGGGGTGACGTCCGTTCTCCTGGATCGTGCGAGAAGGTCTTGAGCGACCTTCTCGCGACACTACAGGCGTTAGCCTGATCACCCGTCCCCGCTAATCCGAGCGACACCATATACAGCGCCGCTGGGGATGCGCCGTCGAAAGCGCAGTTGGAGAGAATCTTGGGACTCAAGCATCCGTGAAGGCCGGGCTCCGCTTACTGAATCGTCGACCCAGCCCTCGACAGGATCCCTGCCGCGCTGACACCATCGGCATGGCATGCCGTACCGAATAGACGTCCCTTGCGAGACGGACCTCGACACTCATCTCGATCGGCTCGTCGAGCTGGGCGCGCTTGACGTCGAGTCCAGCGTCGACCATCGCCTGGCGGCGCTGATGCCTGATAGCGTCGACCCGGATGATGTCGCGAGCGCGCTGGGCGCCGACGATATCGTCGTGTCCCCGGCCGTGGGGCGCGACAACGGATCCGTCTGGATACTCACGCCACGACCTTTTCACGTCGGATCGCTTCGCATCATTCCGGCCGACGTCGAGCGAGAGGCCGGCGATCTCAGGCTCATCGACTCGCCAGCGTTCGGCACGGGATTACATCCGACGACCGCGATGTGTCTCGAAGCACTGGACGAGATCGTTCCGACCGCACGGCCGGATGGTGTGCTTGACGTGGGCACCGGTTCCGGCGTGTTGGCGCTGGCGGCTTTGACGCTTGGCGTGTCTGGAGCTGTGGCGATCGACGTTGATGACGATGCGCTGCGCGTCGCTGCCGACAACGCGCGGCTGAATGGACTCGACAGGCAGGTGCAGCTCGTACTCGGCGGGCCCGAAATCGTTGCCGGTACGTGGCCGCTGGTCATCGCCAACATTCTGGCCGCGCCGCTGATCGAAATGGCGCCGCTGCTGGTTCGACGCGTCGGACATCACGGTCAGCTGGTGCTGTCAGGAGTTGCGGATTCCGTGGCATCCGAAGTTGCCCATGCCTACGTTCATCTCGGGATGCACAAGGTGAACATCACGTCGCGCGGCGGCTGGGCTGCACTCGTGTTTCGCGCGTCATGGTGAACGCTCCGACGCTCACTCCAAGGCCTCGCCTCAATGCCATAATTGGCGTTTGGAGAATCCGTATCGCGGCGAGGTGGCATGCTCAACATCAAACGGGTAGGAGTGATCGGCGCGGGGACCATGGGGAATGGCATCGCCCAGGTCTTCGCGCAAAAGGGATTCGAAGTACAGCTCGTCGACCTGGCGGCCCCGGCGCTCGACAGAGCGCGTGCGTCAATTGAAAAGAGCCTCGACAAGTTCGTCGAGAAGAGCAAGCTGACAAGGGACGAGCGCGACGCGACGCTCAGCCGGCTCACGACCGCCACCAGCATCGACACGCTCGCCAACGCCGACTACATCGTCGAGGCCATCGTCGAGCACGAGGACACGAAGCGCGCGCTCTTCTCGCGCCTCGACACGCTGACTCGCCCTCACGTCATCCTCTCATCCAACACGTCGTCCATCTCGATCACCACGCTGGGCGCGGCGACGAAGCGGCCCGACAAGGTGCTCGGGATGCACTTCATGAACCCGGTGCCGCTGATGGCGCTGGTCGAATTGATTCGCGGGCAGTCGACGTCAGCCGAGTCGATGCTGACCGCCGCCGAGTTGTGCATGGAGCTGGGCAAGACGGGGATTGAAGCGGCCGACTATCCAGGCTTCATCGCCAACCGCATCCTGATGCCGATGATCAACGAGGCTATCTTTGCGCTGATGGAAGGCGTGGGAACTCCACAGGCGATTGATGCCGTCATGAAGCTCGGAATGAATCACCCGATGGGGCCACTCGCGCTGGCGGATTTCATCGGCCTCGACGTCTGCCTGGCGATCATGAAGGTGCTGCACGACGGTCTCGGCGATCCGAAGTATCGCCCCTGCCCTCTGCTGCGCCGCATGGTCGCAGCGGGACAGCTGGGCAAGAAGAGTGGGCGGGGGTTCTACGAATACCAGTAAGCGAGATTGTGAATCGGTGAATCGGTGAATCGGTGAATTCGCCAATTCACCAATTCAACGACTCTCCAATTCACCAGACTCTCACTCGGCGAAGTACCCTCGTCGCGCGGTCACCTTCCCCGCCTTCACCTTGAGCTTCACCTCGACGCGATGATGCCGGTCGATGATCTTGGGATAAGACGACGAGGAGGATGCGGACTTCTGCGCGGCAATAGAAGCGCACATCACAGCGACCACGATGAAGGCTCGACGCGCGCGGCCCATGTCGTCGCCAGGAACGGCAGATGAAGGATCCCGCCGAACCGTCGCGCAGCGAGCAATCACGAAAACCCGCAAGCGGTGTGCGAGAACAGGACAATCTCGGTCCAATGCCACGTCGGCCAAGCGCCGTTTTCGAAGAAATTCCAGCCATTTCGGCGGGCATACCGCTTGCGATAGGCCTGTCTCAATGCTGACCACGGCCACCGAGACCCAACACGACAACTTCACGTCCACAATCGATGCTCCTGACGCCACGTCACGACCCGCGCCCGATGACGCTGCGGGAGGGGCGGCACCGGTCATACGGCGCGAGCCCGCGATCAACTCGATGTTCCGGCGCATGTGCGAACTGAAGGCGTCGGACCTTCATATCAGCGCCAATGTCGCGCCGCTGGTCCGCAAGGACGGCGAGATGCGACGGCTGCATGACGCGGCCGGCCCTCTCTCGTCCGAGATGATCCTGACGCTCCTCAAAGAGATAATGCCCGCCTCGAATCAGGCCGAATTCGAAGCGCGGCACGACACCGATTTCGCCTACGAGATCTCAGCGCTGGCGCGGTTCCGTGCCAACGTGTTCATGGACCGCCAGGGCGTCGGCGCCGTTTTTCGCGTCATCCCGTCACAGATCCTGACGGCCGAACAGCTCGGACTGTCGCCGCACGTGCTCGACCTGTGCAAGCTCACGAAAGGACTCGTCCTGGTGACCGGGCCGACAGGCTCCGGGAAGTCGACGACGCTCTGCGCGATGATCGACTACGTCAACCGGAACCGGACCGATCACATCATCACGATTGAAGACCCGATTGAATTCGTGCACCAAAACCAGAAGTGCCTGATCAATCAGCGCGAGGTGCACAACCACACGCGATCGTTCAAAGACGCGCTCCGCGCGGCGCTCCGCGAGGATCCCGACGTGCTGCTCGTCGGCGAGCTGCGCGACCTCGAGACGATTGCGATCGCGATCGAGACCGCGGAGACCGGCCATCTCGTGTTCGGCACCCTGCATACGACGACGGCTGCCTCCACGGTCGATCGCGTGATCGACCAGTTCCCTGCCGACCGACAGGCACAGATCCGGGTGATGCTGTCGGAGTCGCTGCGCGGCGTCATCGCGCAGACGCTGTGCCGGAAAGTCGGCGGGGGACGGGTCGCGGCGCTCGAGGTGCTCATGACCAACGGCGCCATCAGCAACCTCATACGCGAGGGCAAGACCTTCCAGATTCCATCGATGATGCAGGTCGGCCGCGCTCAGGGGATGGTGTCGTTGAACGACGCGCTTGCGGATCTGGTCAGGAAGGGACTGGTCACGCCGGAGGAAGCCATCCTGCGCGCCGTCGACAAGGCCGGACTGGAAATGCTGCTCAAGCGACGGTAGACGCGGCCGGCCTCCGGCGCTTGGCCAACACCGCCATCGCAATCGGGACGAGGATCAGCAACTCGCGTCCGAGCGCGTACATATTGAAGGTCCAGAACTCGGGCAACCAGTAGCGGCGCGAGATCGCCATGAAGACGTGCCACGGCGACTCGTAGTAGCCGCGGCTGAATGGCCAGAGTGCCATGATGCCGATCGGCGGCGACGAGTCGGTTCCCAGCCAATCGAGGAGCGTATGCGTAGCGTAGGCGATCGCGCTCGCGCATGCGGTCCTCGCCCCCAGTGACGATCCCCGCATCTTCAGCACGAGCCAGGTGGCGATTCCGACGATGATCGCGGCTCCCAGTCCATGCGTCGGGCCGCTGTGCGCGCCGAACAGCAGGTCGAGATCCGCAGCCGCGCCCATCCCTGCGTAGAGGAGAATTCGCCGGTTATTGCCGATGGGCGGCGGGTCGACAAGCCAGCCCGCGGTGACGCCGGCGATCGCGTGGGCGATGGGTGAAGGCATTGGAATCGGTTGTCGCTATCATGACGGCGCGTTTTCTGCGCGGGTGCGAGTCTATACGCGGTGAAAAAAACGCGCCGATCGGTGTCGACAGGCGAAAGTCTATAGACTCAGTAACATATTGATTTTCGGCTACATAGCCAATACGAGTTTACAAATTTTCGCTTGACTTTCGCCTCGGCACGCACCTAGAATGCACCCGCTCCATCTCTCATGGCCACTTGGGCCGTGACCTTCCCTGTCACTGCCATGCCGCAGGATGGGATGGAACAGACGAACATTTCACGTGAGGAGCGTCACCGCTATGCCCCCAGCAGAAGATCGAAACGACCGCGAGCGTCTGAAGGCCATCGAGATGGCCGTCGGCCAGATCGAAAAGCAGTTCGGCAAGGGCTCGATTATGCGCCTGGGCCAGAAGGACGCGGGCTATACCATTCCCGCGATTTCCACCGGGGCGGTGAGCCTCGATTACGCGCTGGGCATCGGCGGCCTGCCCCGTGGCCGCGTCGTCGAAATCTTCGGTCCTGAATCCTCCGGCAAGACCACGCTCGCCTTGCAGGTGATCGCGCAGGCGCAGAAGCTTGGCGGCATGGCGGCGTTCGTCGATGCCGAACATGCGCTCGATTCCCAGTATGCGGCGAAGCTCGGCGTCGATCTCGACAATTTGCTCGTGTCGCAGCCCGATAACGGCGAGCAGGCGCTCGAAATCGTGGAAGTGCTCGTGCGCTCGGGCGCAGTCGACGTCGTGGTCGTGGACTCGGTCGCCGCGCTCGTGCCTCGCGCGGAAATCGAAGGAGAAATGGGCGAGGCGCAGATGGGGCTTCAGGCGCGGCTGATGTCGCAAGCGCTCCGCAAGCTCACCGGCATCGTCTCCAAGTCGAAGACCAGCCTGATCTTCATCAACCAGCTGCGCGAGAAGATCGGCGTCATGTTTGGCAATCCCGAAACAACCACCGGCGGCCGCGCGCTGAAGTTCTACGCGTCGGTGCGGATCGACATCAGGCGCATCGGCGCGATCAAGGACGGCGACCAGGTCGTCGGCGGCCGCACCCGGGTCAAGGTCGTGAAGAACAAGGTCGCCCCACCGTTCCGCGAAGCCGAGTTCGACGTCATGTACGGTGAGGGGATCTCCAAGGAAGGCGACCTGCTGGATCTGGCCGTCGATCGAAAGATTGTCGAGAAGAGCGGAACGTGGTTCGCCTTCGGCGGTGAACGCCTCGGTCAGGGTCGCGAGAACGTCAAGCAGTTCATGAAGGACAACCCGGCCATCACCCAGACGATCGAGGATCGCGTGCGCCGCGAGCTCGGGCTGGTCAAGGATGCCAAGGACGTCGAACTGGCAGGCGCCGGAGTCTAGGGAATGCTGAAGGCTGAATGCTGAATGGCCACCCGGGATTGATTCAGCATTCAGCATTCAGAATTCAGCATTTCACCTTCTCCATCGTCACCCGCAGCCTTGCGTGGCCGAGCGCGATCTCGTCGTTCGGCTGCAGCTTGATGCCGCGTGCCCCGGCCGGCACCTTGATCGTCCGGCCGTCGCGAATGACACTCGTGCCGTGCGCACTGCGGTCGTCCCAAATCCGGTAGCACCGATCCGATCCGCTGTATTCGATGTGCGCGTGCCGGCGCGAAACAGTACGGTTCGCGTCCGGTCCTTCCTCGCTGAACGCGACGTGATTGGTTCGCAGGAGTCGTTGACGCTGATCCACGATCTCCACGCTCCGGCCCATGTCGATGCGTCCGTGCCCGAAGGCGTAGCTTCGTTGGCCGGCGCTTCCCTTGACGACTGAGAGGCGGATTCGATCTCCGTCCGGGGCAGCCTGCTGCGCGGGAACCTGCACGGGCGCTTCCGCGCGGTCGAACTCGATGTGAAAATCGGCGTCCTTCCACGCCGGACCGCGTCGACGCGCGTAGACGATTTCCGCCCGCACGCCGTCCAGTGCACAACCCGCCGAACGAAGACGCTCCGCGATTCGGTCGGCGAGCGATGGCGGGCCGCCAGCAGCGGCGGCAATTGTTGCACGAAGCTTCCGATCGCCCGGCGCAGCGATCACGTGCACCCGGACTCGATTGAATGGAAAGACCCGTCGTCCTCGCCCGATGTCCTGAATCTCGGCCTCAGCACCGTCGAGCACGGCGTGAAGGATCTCGATCGGGCTCGTGCCGCTCTGGGCGATGAACTCTCCCACCGCCGCGTCAACCGTTCGGCTGATCCGCTGTTCGAGCTTGCGTGCCTTTCCGGCAATGTCCATAGTCGCTCCGCTCCAATTGGTGGATCGGTGAATTAGTGAATTGGTGAATTGGCTTCGCTCGCGCTGCCGCGCGTCCTATGAAAGCGCGGCGGTAGCCGCGCGATGCGAATTCACCAATTCACCAATTCACCAATTCACCAATTTGTTATCGCGCCAAGCCCAGTGCCGCCGCGGCTTCGATGATCTCTCCGGCCGCCGGTGCTGCCCCTGCCCCGCCGTAGCCGGCGTTCTCGAGAATGACCGCGACGGCTACGCGATGGCTTGCGGGTCCGTAGGGAGCAAACCCGACGAACCATGAGTGCGACGGCGCGTTGCTCACCTCCGCGGTGCCGGTCTTGCCGGCAATCGCGACGGCACTCGATTTGAGGCTCCGTCCAGTCCCGTCCTGCACCACATCGCGCATGTAATGGGCCAGCGTTCGCGCAATTTCTGGAGCCAGGAATTGATGCGCCGCCGGTGGTTCCGCGGTTGCGCGAACGCGGACGTCCCTGATATTTCCATCCGACGCGATTGCCGCCGCAATGGCCGCCATTCTCAGCGGCGACGCCAGCACGTCACCCTGGCCGTAACCCACCTGCGGCAGCGTCTCCCGAATGCGCGGTACCGAGTTGTTGCGCGCGAGCAGAATCTCAGCGGGCTGTGCAACATCGAGCAGCGCTTTCGGACCAAGTTTCGTCGCAAGTTGCGCGAAGTACGCGTTGCACGAGACCACCATCGCTCGATGCATGTCGATCGTCCCATGCGGCTGGCGATCCATCACATCATCACGCACCGGCCGTGCGAATCCGGGTACGCGTGCGCCGACGCGATTGTCCGGCAGGCGGCTGCAAGTGAACGTTTGACCGGATGATTCGGCGTTGCGTCGGAGCGCCGCCGCCGCGGTCAGCAGTTTGAACGTTGAACCGGGCGGATAGAGACCATAACGGGCGCGATCCAGGAGCGTCTCCCCTTCCTCGTCGTCAGCGGATGCTCCTTCATCGCGCGTCGACTCGGCCGGCCACGGATAGCTCACGCTTGCGAGCAAATCGCCAGTTGACGGATCGATCACAATCGCCGCCGCGTGGCCGCTCTCGGACCGACGCGCGTAGCTTGCAAGGATCGCCGCGGTTCGCGCCTGAAGCCGCGCATCGATCGTCAGCTTCAGCTCACGATTCGTGTTCATCGCCGCCTTCATGGCCGGATCATCCGGCTCGAACCGGTGTCGTAGCAGTGGAACAAGATCGCGATAGTCGCGGCGCAGCGCGGCCGATTGGTTGCCGTCCTGGTCAACTAGCGGAATCAAGGATTGGTGATCGTCGAAACCCCGGAGCGCGGACTCATTGTCGCGCTCGACGTACGACGTGTTGGAAGCACCCCAGTTTCGCCGGCTGGAGGCGTCGCCGAGAATGTGAAACGCGCGGCCGCCGAGTGGATAGCATCTCGCGGCGCGATCGGCGCATGTCGGATCGACGGGAACGCCGATTCGCGCGTACAGAGGTGCCGCTTTCCGCACCAGTTCCGAACTCTCGGTTGCGAGCGCGAGCCCGTTCCGATCGACGATGCTGCCGCGTGGTATGCGCCGGACGAGATCGAGCAGCCGCGGATTGTATTGGAAACGGCGCATGCCGTCGGCTTGCAGACCAAGGTGCGGCTTCGCAACGAGCACGTCGGCACGGCGAATCTGCGTGACCCCCGCAATCGTGACGAGCGCGGTTGCCGCGCAGGCGAGCGCGCCGCCAAGCCAACGCATCGGCACGCGAAAGGCTGACAAATCCGCCGACGGCTCGCGGTCCGATCGAATCGATGCCAGCAGACCAAGCGCCGCGAAGTTGGCCGCCATCGCCGATCCGCCGAAGCTCAGGAACGGTGTCACCACGCCCGTGAGTGGCACGAGACCCATCGTCCCGCTGATCATGAGCAGCACCGGCACCACCAGAAACAGCGCCAGCGTTACCGCAAGGAAGAAGCCATAGTCGGTCGACGCACGGCTCGCCGTCTTCAGCGCGCGCACGACGATGGCGGCGTAGATGAGCGCTACCGCGAGCAGTCCGGCAAACCCGAGCTCTTCGCCGATTGACGCGAGCACGAGGTCGGTGTGCCCTGCCGGTAAGTAACGCGTGTCGCCGAGACCCACGCCGGTGCCGAATTGCGCGCCCGTGGCCATCGCCCAGAGCGCCTGCGCGACTTGATCGCCGCCGCGGGCGACGTTATCCCACGGTGCGCGCCACATGCGGACGCGATCGGCGAGGGTCGCCGAAATACTGAGGTGATAGCCGAGATAGAAGCCAGCGGCCAGCAACAGCGCGCCGACCAGCGCCATGCCGATGGTGCCACGCGCGATGCCGTACACCGCGAGGAACACGACCGCAAGCATCAGCGCAGGACCGAGATCGCGTTGACCGAAAAACAACGCCAGCGCCGCGGCGACG
>Ga0070684_100004016_pt1 | contig 11133 bp, 5 predicted proteins | sample KBSC723LmetaG_FD_65653 | JGI IMG/M metagenome (GOLD analysis project Ga0070684, IMG submission 65653) | Corn rhizosphere microbial communities from Kellogg Biological Station, Michigan, USA - KBS C7.2-3L metaG | ecosystem: Host-associated > Plants > Roots > Rhizosphere ...
ATATGACCGCCACCGCCAAGAAGCCCGCCTTCACCGACTACTTCGTCAAGGACATCTCGCTCGCCGAATTCGGCCGTAAGGAAATCTCGCTGGCCGAGACCGAGATGCCTGGATTGATGGCGACGCGGGAAGAATACGGCCCGAAGCAGCCCCTGAAGGGCGCGCGCATCGCCGGCTCCCTGCATATGACGATCCAGACCGCGGTGTTGATCGAGACGCTGGCGGCGCTGGGGGCCGACATCCGCTGGGTCTCCTGCAACATCTATTCGACGCAGGACCACGCCGCAGCCGCGATCGCGGCGGCCGGCATTCCGGTGTTTGCGGTAAAGGGCGAGAGCCTTGCCGAATACTGGGACTACACCGCAAAACTGTTCGACTGGCACGGCGGCGGCACGCCCAACATGATCCTCGACGACGGCGGCGATGCGACCATGCTGGTGCATCATGGCCTACGCGCCGAGAAAGGCGACACCATCTTCCTCGACCAGCACAATAGCGAGGAAGAGGAAGTTTTCTTCGCGCTGATCAAGCGCCTTCTGAAAGAAAAGCCCAAGGGCTGGTTTGCCGAGATCGCGAAAAACATCAAGGGCGTCTCGGAAGAGACCACCACCGGCGTGCACCGGCTCTACAACATGGAGAAGGAAGGCAAGCTGCTGTTTCCGGCGATCAACGTCAACGACAGCGTCACCAAGTCGAAGTTCGACAATCTGTATGGCTGCCGCGAGTCGCTGGTCGACGGCATCCGCCGCGGCACCGACGTGATGATGTCGGGCAAGGTGGCGATGGTCGCGGGTTTTGGGGACGTCGGCAAGGGCTCGGCGGCTTCGCTGCGCCAGGCCGGCTGCCGCGTCATGGTGTCCGAAGTCGATCCGATCTGCGCGCTGCAGGCGGCGATGGAAGGCTATGAAGTCGTCACCATGGAAGACGCCGCGCCGCGCGCCGACATTTTCGTCACCGCTACCGGCAACAAGGACATCATCACCATCGAGCACATGCGCGCGATGAAGGACCGCGCCATCGTCTGCAACATCGGCCACTTCGACAACGAGATCCAGATCGCGCATCTGCGCAACCTGAAATGGACCAACATCAAGCCGCAGGTCGACGAGATCACGTTCCCCGACAACCATCGCATTATTCTGCTGTCGGAAGGCCGCCTCGTGAACCTCGGCAACGCCATGGGGCATCCGAGCTTCGTGATGTCGGCGTCCTTCACCAACCAGACCCTGGCGCAGATCGAGCTGTTCGCCAACAACAAGGACGGCAAGTACGAAAAGAAGGTCTATGTGCTGCCGAAGTCGCTCGACGAAAAGGTGGCGCGGCTGCATCTCTCCAAGATCGGCGTCAAGCTTACCAAACTGCGGCCCGACCAGGCCGAATATATCGGCGTCAAGCCGGAAGGCCCGTTCAAGCCGGATCACTACCGGTATTGAGAATAACCTCACTCCGAGGCTCATTATTTTCGTCATGCCCGGCCTTGTGCCGGGCATCCACGTCTTTACAGTCTGCATGAGAACGACGTAGAGGGCCGGGACGTCTGGCGCGAAGACGCTTCGCGCTTTTGCCCGGCCTTGACGGCGGTGAACTAGGGGCCCCGGAGACCATCATGCCATCAGAACATCTCGACGTGCTGGTCGTCGGCGCCGGCTTATCCGGCATCGGCGCGGGCTATCACCTGCAGCAGAAGTGTCCCGGAAAGAGTTACGTCATTCTCGAGGGCCGCGAGACCATCGGCGGCACCTGGGATCTGTTCCGCTATCCCGGCGTCCGCTCCGACTCGGACATGTTTACGCTCGGCTATTCGTTCAAGCCATGGACCGAGCCGAAGGCGATCGCGGACGGGCCCCGGATTTTGAACTATGTCCGCGAGACCGCCGCCGACAACGGCATCGACAAGAAAATCCGCTTCCACCACCGGGTCAAGCGGGCGTCGTGGTCGTCGCAGGATGCGCGCTGGACCGTGGAGGCCGAACGCGCCCGGGACGGCGAAGCGGTTGCGGAGATCGTGCGCTTCACCTGCAATTTCCTGTTCATGTGCTCGGGCTATTACAAATACGAGGAAGGCTATACGCCGGAGTTTTCCGGCTCAAAAGATTTTGCCGGCCGGATCGTGCATCCGCAGAAATGGCCCGATGATATCGATTATGCGGGAAAGCGCGTGGTGGTGATCGGCTCGGGCGCAACCGCGGTGACGCTGGTGCCGGAGATGGCCAAGACCGCCGGTCATGTCACCATGCTGCAGCGCTCGCCAACCTACGTGGTCTCGCGGCCGGCGCAGGACCCGCTCGCCAACAAATTGCGGCGCAACCTCCCCGCGAAACTCGCCTACCATTTGATCCGCTGGCGCAACGTGCTGTGGGGCATGTATTTCTTCCAGCTCAGCCGGCGCAAGCCCGCGCGGGTCAAGCAACTGATTCTCGGCGGCGTCAAAATGGCGCTCGGTCCCGACTATGACATCGCCACCCATTTCACGCCGCGCTACAATCCCTGGGACCAGCGGCTGTGCCTGGTGCCCGATGGCGATCTGTTCAACGCGATCAAGCAACAGCGCGCTTCCGTCGTGACCAACGAGATCGACAGTTTCACCAAAAACGGCATCAGGCTGAAGGACGGCAGCGAACTCGAAGCCGACATCATCGTCACCGCCACCGGTCTCAATCTGCAGGTGCTTGGCGGCATGGAGGTCAGCGTCGACGGCCACCTCGTCGATTTTGCCAGGACGCTGAACTACAAGGGGATGATGTATTCCGACGTGCCCAATCTGGCGTCGTCGTTCGGCTACACCAATGCGTCGTGGACGCTGAAATGCGACCTGACCTGCGAATATGTCTGCCGCCTGATCAATTACATGGAACGCCATGGTTACAGGCAATGCGTGCCGCATAATGTCGATCGCTCGATCACCGAGTTGCCGTCACTGGATTTCTCCTCCGGTTACGTGCAGCGCTCAATCGCGAAAATGCCGAAGCAGGGCTCGAAGCGGCCGTGGCGGCTCTATCAAAATTATGCGCTCGACATCGTCAGCCTGCGCTTCGGCAAGGTCGATGACGGCGTGATGCGATATTCGTGAAGGGCAGGGCGGGCGCTCACGGGCTGCGCCCGACGCCGCGTTGTTTCGCGATGGCGCGGGGCTGGCGTTTGCTCGCGGCGGCGCGACGGACCACGCGCAACATCGGACACCCCCGCACCGGAATTCTTGGCCAGCGGAATCAGCTAAAGATGAAATAGCCGGTGTGCAGATCGGCTAAAGCGGCGTTGCCGACGGTCATGCCATCGTGATAGCCGGGAGGTTCATGGCCGCCGTCCGCTGGCTGGAACGGCTGGCCGGCCTGTGGATGGCTCATGAGCGCGGTCAATAGTTTGTTGTCGGCGATACCGGGAAAGGACCCTTCCAGCTCGGAAATGCCACCGCTGCCGGAAGGGGAGGAAAAATCAAAGTGCCAGCGCTCCGAGGCTTGACCGCTCAGGTAATGAGCAAGATCGAGTGCGGAGATTCCATCGCCGCCTGGGATCTGGGTCGAACTGGCTGGATTTATCGAGCTTGGATTGGCGCCGGCGGGGCTCGTTCTTGCGGGAATACCGATCACGCCGTCGCCGTTCAGGTCCTGGTGGAAACTGGGCTCCAGAGATTCCAACGCTGCGCTGGTTCCCGAGACAACCCCCATAATATTTGAAATGTAGGTGCCGTTGCCGTCGGTACTCCAAGCCGAATATTGATCGGCGCCCGCGGCTTTCCAGGCAACCTCGTACCCTGTAGATGTCTGTTCGGCGCCGATCGGCGACCAGGTGCCAGCCTGACCTGCCGCATAGGGCGCGCCGTTTCCAAATTTCAGTTCGGGGCCAAGCCCGCTGATGTTATTATCAAGGTAATAATTATTTCCAATCTCGACCAAATTGGTCGATCCAGCCGACTCAATCGTCACCGCTCCGGGAACGCCGATCACCCCGTCGCCGTTCAAATCCTGATGGAGGCCGGTTTCCAGGGATTCCAACGCTATGCTAGTTCCCGAAACAACCCCGATGATATTTGAAATGTAGGTGCCGTTGCTGTCGGTACCCCAGGCCGAATATTGATCGGCGCCCGCGGCTTTCCAGGCAACCTCGTATCCAGTCGACGTCTGCTCGGCGCCGATCGGCGACCAAGTGCCGGCCTGACCTGCCACATAGGGCGTGCCATCGCCAAATTTCAACTCGGGCCCAGTCCCGGTGCTGATGCTGTTGACAAAATAATTACTTCCAGCCTCGACCAGGCTGGTCGATCCAAACGCCTCGATCATAAAAGCGGTGGCGGCGGGTATGCCGATCATCCCGTCGCCGTTTAAATCCTGGTGGAAGCTGGTCTCCAGAGCTTCCAACGTTCCGCTCGTTCCCGAGACAACCCCGATGATATTTGTGAGGTAGGTGCCGTTGCTGTCGGTACCCCAGGCCGAATATTGATCGGCGCCCGCGGCTTTCCAGGCAACCTCGTATCCGGTCGACGTCTGCTCGGCGCCGATCGGCGACCAAGTGCCGGCCTGACCCGCCGCATAAGGCGCGCCGTTGCCAAATTTCAACTCGGGGCCGGTCCCGCCGCTGGTGCTATTGAGAAAATAGTTACTTCCGACCTCAACCAGACTGGTCGATCCAAACGCCTCGATCACCGTCGTCGCAAGGGGTGGCGCCATATGGAACCCCAGCGCAACCATCTGTTTGAGGTCGACTGCCGTAAGCTGTTGCGAAGTGCTGCTCGTATAAAACTCATTGAACGGGTCGTTGGGGCCTTGCACGCCGCTATTGAGAAAGTCGCTGGAATCGGAAGTCTGGCCGTAGTCGGCCAATTTTGTATGGCCGCCATCGACAGAAAAATAGGCGGCCGGGGCGGTAGCACTGCCTGAGAACAGGCGCGTGCCTACGCTCGTAAAGCGGAACAGGTCGAAAATGTCGGGTTGCGAGCCGTATGGGATGCGACCCAGCGCGTGGGTAAGCTCATGAAGCGCAACGCCGACCAGCAAGTTCGAATTGATGTCGGTCGCAAAGGTGGCACTGCCGTCGTCGGTGGTGGTGTCGTTCGCGCCAAGCAATCCCCAAAGCTTCAGCTGTGCATTCCAGACCGCAACATTTGACTGGCCCTGGATCGATGACCCGCTCGGCAATGCATTGAAACTCGTGTCGCCAGGCGTCGCGTGGTTGATCAGGTCAGACCTGATCGAGGAATAGCTTTCGAACAGGCCGTTGTCGGGGCCTGCAGCAGCGCCGCCGCCGGTTCCGCTATAGTCAATTTGTAGATTGACAGTGATTTTGTCGAAAATCGCCGCTCCCAATATGCTTGCGGCCTGCTGTATGCCCGCTCGGAAACTTGCCGGCGCCGCCATGGCGGCAGCATCGAACAACAGGTTGATCGTGATGCCCCCGGAAGTCACCGCGACAGTGGAGCCGGAAACACTTTGCGAGGCGGTGGTCGTGGTGCTCGTGCTTGAAAACAGCGAAGTTGGCGAAATCTCCATTCCGCCGCCATTCCCGGCCGAAGGTATGAAGCTTGCGTGGATTACGTCCCCTGCAACGGTGAAAATAGAATCATCGGACGCGTCGTGCAGGTACGGCAGGAATCTAAACCTAGGGGCCATCGCTTAGTCCTTGGTCCTTAACAAAATTCCAGACGCCTTTTGGTGCAGGCATCTTTGCAGACAGGCTCAGTCGCGAGAGTTCAATCGCGAATATCACGCATTCACTGGCGTCGGTAGAATGTTTCCACCGCGTTAATTTGCAGTTTCTAACCGCAATGCAATTCGAGGAAGCCTCCGCGCGACCGGGTTCCAATCAAAAGGAACTCCGGCAGCAAGGCGCCACCGTTGTGCTGGGTGCGCCGCGCCGCCGACAGCAACACCCAAATTGCGGACGCTTCACGGCAAATGACCGGTTCCAGACTTTGTAATTGTGGGCGCGTCAGTATTTCGCAACCAGCCATTCAGCCTAAGGCAGAGCTATAAGCGAACCGGCTGAGGCAAGAATGAGCGCCGTCGTTACGCAGCTGCGGCGATCGATTTCAGGAACCCGTCAATCTCCGCCTGCAGGCTGGTTGTGGAGTCCGACAATTGCTTCGCCGACGACAGCAACTGGCTCGAGGCCGCCCCGGTCTGGTTGGCGCCATGGCTGACTTCGGCGATGGTGCCGGCGACCTGCGAGGTGCCATCAGCGGTACGCTGGATATTGCCGGATATTTCCTGGGTGGCGGCGCCCTGTTCCTCGATCGCCGCTGATATTGCGGTGGTGATCTCGGAGATCTTGCCGATGGTCGAGCTGATCATTTTGATCGAGCCAACCGCTTCCAGCGTCGCGGTCTGCATGCCCGCGATCTGGATGCCGATTTCGTCGGTGGCCTTGGCGGTCTGGCTGGCCAGTGCCTTGACCTCCTGGGCGACCACCGCGAAGCCGCGGCCGGCTTCGCCGGCGCGCGCCGCCTCGATGGTGGCGTTGAGCGCGAGAAGATTGGTCTGCTCGGCGACCGAGGTGATCAGCTTGATCACGTCCCCGATCCGGTTGGCGGCCTGCGACAGCGCATTGATGCGCGAGTCGGTTTCATCGGCCTGCTTGACGGCGCTGGCGGCGATGCGGTTGGATTCCTGGACCTGCGCCGAAATCTCGCGCACCGAACTGGCGAGTTCTTCGGTGGCCGACGCCACCGATTGCACGTTGTTGGAAGCATCCTCCGAGGCATTGGCGACGACAGTGGCAAGCCGCGTGGTGTTGCCGGCATTGTCGCTCAGCGCGCGCGCAGTCCTTTCCAGTTCGCTTGATGCCGTGGACAACGAAGTGATGATGGCGCGGAAGCGGTCGCTCGCGTGCGCAATGGCGTCCTTGCGAGCCTGGCGGTTGGAGCCGAAGTAAAACGCGACGACATTTTCAGTGTCCAGCATCACCGCCTTGGCGATAGTGTTCAGCATCAATGCCTTCTTGTCGCGTGCGGCCCGCGCGGCCCGCCCGAAGCGCGGCATCGCGATTTCGTTCTCGGCCGCCTTCATCAGCTGGTCGGCAATGAACATCTGGCGGCAGCCGACATACCATTGCGGCGTGACGCCGGCGCGCTGATTGAACTGGCAAAAGCGCGCGATCGAGTCGGCATAAGCGGCGCCGAAGTCGCAAGCCGCGATCAGCTCCCAGTGATGCAGCTGCATGCGAACGGCTTCCTGCATCGCTCCGTCCTTGAAGATGCCGGACGAGGGGTCGGAGTTTCTGACCTTGTCGTAGAACCGCGCCAGAATGCCTGGCAGGGACTTCGCAAGGAACGGCCGCATCTCGCGTAACGTCGTCCGCATCGGCTCGTCGATCTCCAGCAAATCGAGGCGGATTGCGTTCCAGTCGAGGGTCATCGGCGGCTCCAGCGCAGGCGTCGTGGCGGTCCGGTCATTTAATGTCGGTGTGGTTAACGGACTGCGAATTTATCCGTAGTTCTGCCGAAGTTGCGCAAGTTCAGACGCGAAAACGGCCCCGAACAGGGTCCGGGGCCTCGATTTCAGGCGTTTGGGCGTGGCCGGCTATGCCGGCTTGCCGATCGTGACCTTCAGGGTGCCGACGCCGTCGACGCCGCATTCGATTCTGTCTCCGGGCGACAGCGCCGCGACGCCGGCCGGGGTTCCCGTCATGATAATATCGCCGGCGTCTAGCGTGACCTGCTCCGACAGCTTGGCGATGATCTCCGGCACGCTCCAGATCAATTCGGTAAGGTCGCCCTTCTGCCGTTCAGTGCCGTCAACTGAAAGCCAGATCTTGCCTTTTGCCGGGTGGCCGATTTTGGAAGCCGGCTGCAGCGCGCCGCACGGCGCGGAATGGTCGAACGATTTGCCGACTTCCCACGGCCGCTCTTTCTTGCGCGCGGCGAGCTGCAGATCGCGGCGCGTGAGGTCGATGCCGACGCCATAGCCGTAGACGTGGCCGAGCGCCTTGTCGGCGGGAATGTTGAGTCCGCCGCTCTTCAGCGCCACGATCAATTCGACTTCGTGGTGCAAATCCTTGGTCAGCGGCGGGTAGGGAATCGTGGCGCCATCCGGCTCGATCATGTCGGCGTGCTTGGCAAAGAAAAATGGCGGGGCCCGCTCGTCATTGCCCATCTCGCGGATGTGCTCGAGATAATTGCGCCCGACGCACCAGATGCGGCGAACCGGGAAGGATTTCGTGTCGCCGGCGACGGCGATCGAAGCTTGCGGAAGTGCGGGAATGACAAAGGATGTGGCGCTCATGAAAAAGGTCTCGGGAGGGGGTTGGAGGCGGAAACTCGGTCGTAGCTTTAAGCGGTTGCGCTGATCGGCGCCAGAGTGAGGGGTCCGGCATCACGGTGCTGTATTCGGAAGAAGGAAGCATAGCGCCCGCCGCGGCGCAGCAGATCGTCGTGACGTCCGCGCTCGACGATCTCGCCGCCCTCGACCACCAGGATGGCGTCGGCGTGCATGATGGTGTGCAGGCGATGGGCGATGACGATGGTGGTGCGGTTCTGGCAGAGGTGTTCGATCGCTTCCTGCACCTGCTGTTCGGATTCCGAATCCAGCGCCGCGGTCGCTTCATCGAGCAGGATGATCGGCGCATTCTTCACCAGCGCACGCGCCACCGCAACGCGCTGGCGCTGGCCGCCGGACAATTGGGTGCCATGCTCGCCTACCGGCGTATCGTAACCGAGCGGAAAGCCCATGATGAAGTCGTGCGCGCAGGCTGCCTTTGCAGCGGTCACGATCTCGGCTTCGGTGGCGCCGACCTTGCCGAAGGCGATGTTCTCGCGGATGGTGTCGCGGAACAGATAGACGTCCTGCCCAACATAGGCGGTTTGTTGGCGAAGCGATCTTCGCGACACGCCGGAAATGGCCTGGCCGTCGATCAGGATATCCCCGTCGGTCGCGTCATAGAACCGCAGCAGCAGCGCCAGCACCGTCGATTTGCCGCCGCCGGAAGGGCCGACCAGCGCGGTGACTTTTCCGGGCTCGGCGACAAAATTCATGCGGCTGAGCACAGGCTCGTTGGGACGGTAGGCGAAGGTCACGTCGCGCAATTCGACCCGGGCATCGGTGAGTTTCAACCCCGGCTTGTCGTCGTCGGCGGGCTCGCTGGAAGGGCTGTCGACGATCTCCAGCAATTTGCGTGCACCGATCAGATTGCTGTTCAACTCGATATTGAGCCGTGCCAGACGCTTGGCCGGCTCATAGGCAAGCAGAAACGCAGTGAGGAACGAAAAGAACTGGCCCGGGGTCGCGCCCATCGCAACCACGCGGTAGCCGCCATACATCAGGCCGCCCGCGATCGCGAAGCCGCCCAGGGTTTCCATCAGCGGACTTGCGCGATTGGAGACCCGCGCCATCTTGTTGGCGTTGCGCTCGACCGCGCTGACGCTGGCATCGATGCGCTCGCGCATGGTCTGTTCAAGCGTGAACGCCTTGACGGTGCGAATGCCCTGCAGCGATTCCTGCATGGTTTCGAGAATATCGGCGGTGCCGGCGAACTGGTTGTGGGCGAGTCCCTTGATCCGTTTCACCAGCTTGCGCAGTACCAGCATGGCCGGCGGCGCTACCGCGAAACCAAGCAGCGCCATATAGGGGTCCTGCATCAGCATGACGATGACGAGCGCGATCAGCGACAGCAGATCGCGTCCCACCGCGTTGATCAGCAGGCTGAGAACCTGGGTGACGGCGTACGCGCCCGAGGTCAGACGCGCCAGAAACTCGGACGAATGCCGCTCCGAGAAGAAGGCGACGCTTTCGCTCATCAGCTTGGCGAAGAGCCGGCGTTGATTGTTGGCGAGGATTGCGTTGCTGATTTTCGAAAGGATCACCTGGTGACCGTAGGTCGCCGCACCCTTGAGTATGAAGATCAGGACGGTTACCCCCGACAGGATCGCGATGCCGCGGACGTTCCTGTCGACATAGGCCTGGTTGATGACCTCGCCGAGCAGGTAGGCCGAGCCGGCGGTTGCGGCCGCCGAGACGCCCATCAGCACGAACGCCAACAGATAGCGCCGCCAATAGGCCGCTGCCTGCTCCATGATCAGGCGGCGAATCAGGATCGCGGCGCCATAGGGGTCGTCAGTGATTTTCTTCGGAAATTCTGTCATCCGCGTTCCATTGACAGCGCCGGCAAATGCCCGCGCGTCAGGGGCTGCTGCGAAACGACTCCTTGCCCGCTATATCGGGGTTTTTCAAGCCAAATCAGGACTTGCGCCGAATGAGATTTTAGGCCGATGCCGCCTGCTGCAGCTCGCCGCTGCGCTCGCGCAGCAATTTCTCCTCCCATGCCAGCGCATGCGCGGCGATGGTCTCGAGATTGTCGTATTGCGGCGTCCAGTCCAGGGTCATGCGGATGCGGCTGGTATCCGCAATCATGGTCAGGATATCGCCGGGCCTGCGCGGGGCATATTGAACGGCAAAATTACGCCCGGAGACGCGCCGCACCGCCTCGATGGCCTCGAGCACGGAGTAGCCGCGGCCGTAGCCGCAATTCAACGTCGCCGAGGCCCCGCCGCCACGCAGATAGGACAGCGCCGCGCGGTGTGCCTGCGCCAGATCGCTGACGTGAATAAAATCCCGGATGCAGCTTCCGTCCGGCGTCGGGTAGTCGGTTCCGAACACGTCGATCTTGGCGCGCTGCCCGGTGGCGGCCTCGACGGCGATCTTGAGAAGATGCGTCGCGCCGACGGTCGCAAGTCCAATGCGCGCCAGCGGATCGGCGCCCGCGACACTGAAGTGGCGCAGCACGACGTAGCTCATGCGATGCGCGGAAGCGACGTCATGCAGCATGATTTCGGTCATCAGCTTCGAGGAGCCATAAGGCGACAGCGGCCGCGTCGGTGCATCTTCGGGAACGGGCATCTGATCCGGATTGCCATACACCGCCGCGGTCGATGAAAAGATGAAGCTGTTGACGCCGCGCCTCACCGCCGCGTTCAGCAGGCTGCGCGTGGTCATGGTGTTGTTGCGGTAATAGGCGAGCGGATCGCGCATCGAATCCGGAACCGCCACGGAGCCCGCAAAATGAACGATGCTTTGCACGCCATGGGCCGCGATCACGCCCTCGACGAGGTTCTCATCCGCGGCATCGCCGATGAACAGCGGCACGCCTTCGGGCAGGAATGCGGAAAAACCGGTGGACAGGTTATCGATCACGACCACGCTTTCGCCG